>RCUH01001454.1_pt1 | contig 17297 bp, 9 predicted proteins | sample 2166191 | NCBI WGS metagenome assembly RCUH01 (sample SAMN09932848, study PRJNA488358) | compost metagenome | feature: garden; material: soil; isolation source: compost soil in an enriched community after 214 h of incubation | place: Germany: Experimental Botanical Garden Goettingen | collected...
CCCAGTCGGAAACCGTTGAACGCATTCTTGATGCTGCCGAGCAGTTGTTCGCGGAGAAAGGTTTCGCCGAAACCTCATTGCGTTTGATCACCAGCAAGGCCGGCGTCAACCTGGCAGCGGTGAACTATCACTTCGGCTCGAAAAAAGCGCTGATTCAAGCGGTTTTCTCGCGCTTCCTCGGGCCGTTCTGCATCAGCCTCGATAAAGAGCTGGAGCGCCGTCAGGCCAAGCCTGAAAACAAGCCGACGCTTGAAGAGCTGCTCGAAATCCTCGTCGAGCAGGCCCTTGTGGTGCAACCACGCAGCGGCAATGACCTGTCGATCTTCATGCGCCTGCTCGGCCTCGCGTTCAGCCAGAGCCAGGGCCACTTGCGCCGTTATCTGGAAGACATGTACGGCAAGGTGTTCCGTCGCTACATGCTGCTGGTCAACGAAGCCGCGCCACGCATTCCGCCGATCGAGCTGTTCTGGCGCGTGCACTTCATGCTCGGCGCCGCGGCGTTCAGCATGTCTGGCATCAAGGCGTTGCGCGCAATTGCCGAGACCGATTTCGGCGTCAACACCTCCATTGAGCAAGTGATGCGCCTGATGGTGCCGTTCCTCGCTGCGGGCATGCGTGCCGAAACCGGCGTCACCGATGCGGCGATGGCTACCGCACAACTGCGCCCGCGCAGCAAATCAACGCCGGTCGCCGCCAAGGTTTAACCGGGCACGGGTGGGCGCGGCAGCTTGTATCCGCTAAGCTAGCCGCCCATGCCGACTCCCGTTCTGAACCCGAAATCCATACAAATTGCCAACCTGCCGAGCATTGCTCAGGGTAGCGATTTGCTGCGGATCGGGTTTTTCGTTTTCAAGGAATCTCTATGACTGCTGGCCTGCAAGGCTCGTTGATGGTGGACGTCGCCGGTACCTGGCTGACGGCCGAAGATCGCCAATTGTTGCGTCAGCCCGAAGTGGGCGGCCTGATCATTTTCGCGCGCAACATTGAGCATCCGCGTCAGGTGCGTGAGCTTAGCGCGGCCATTCGTGCAGTTCGTCCTGATCTGCTGCTGGCGGTGGATCAAGAGGGCGGTCGCGTGCAGCGCCTGCGTCAGGGCTTTGTGCGCCTGCCGGCCATGCGTGCCATCGCCGACAACCCGAACGCCGAATACCTCGCCGAGCAATGCGGCTGGATCATGGCCACCGAAGTGCTGGCGGTCGGGCTCGACCTGAGCTTCGCCCCGGTGCTCGATCTGGATTACCAGCGCAGCGCTGTTGTCGGCACCCGTTCATTTGAGGGCGATCCGGAGCGCGCCGCAGTGCTTGCCGGAGCGTTCATTCGCGGCATGAACAGCGCGGGCATGGCTGCTACCGGCAAGCATTTTCCTGGCCACGGCTGGGCCGAAGCCGATTCCCACGTGGCGATCCCGAACGACGAGCGCAGCCTGGACGAGATCCGCGCCAACGATCTCGTGCCCTTCGCCAGGCTCAGCAAACAACTGGCCGCTGTGATGCCGGCCCACGTTATCTACCCGCAAGTCGACTCGCAGCCTGCCGGCTTCTCCCGGCGCTGGTTGCAGGACATCCTGCGCGGCGAATTGCAGTTCGACGGCGTGATCTTCAGCGACGACCTGTCGATGGCCGGCGCCCACGTTGTTGGCGATGCCGCCAGCCGCATCGAAGCCGCACTGACTGCCGGTTGCGACATGGGGCTGGTGTGCAACGACCGCGCTGCTGCAGAGCTCGCCTTGAGCGCCGCACAACGCATGAAGGTCAAGCCATCGGCCCGAATCGCGCGCATGCGCGGTCAGGCCATTGCCAGCACCGAATATCGTCAGGATCCGCGCTGGCTCACCGCCATCGGCGCGCTCCAAGACGCTCAACTGATCGATTAAGGATTTTTCGCTATGACGGTTTACGCAATCATCGGTGGCACGGGCCTGACTCAACTCGAAGGTTTGACCATTCGCCAATCGCTGGCAGTGGACACACCCTACGGCGCGCCATCGGCCGACGTGCAGATTGGCGAGTACGCCGGCAAGGAAGTGCTGTTCCTCGCCCGTCACGGCCACCCGCATCGCTTTCCGCCGCACAAGGTCAACTACCGCGCCAACCTGTGGGCGTTGAAGCAGGCCGGTGCCGAAGCGATCATCGCGGTAAATGCGGTGGGCGGTATTCACCCGGCCATGGGCACCGGGCATTTCTGCGTGCCGCACCAGATAGTCGACTACACCAGCGGCCGCGAGCACACCTTTTTCGCCGATGATCTGGAGCACGTCACCCATATCGACTTCAGCTTCCCCTACAGCGAGCCGCTGCGTCAGCAATTGATTGCGGCGGTGGCTGCCGAAGGCTGCGAATACAGCGATCAAGGCGTGTATGCCTGCACTCAGGGCCCGCGTCTGGAAACCGTGGCGGAGATCGTGCGTCTGGAGCGCGATGGCTGTGACATCGTCGGCATGACCGGCATGCCGGAAGCTGCACTGGCCCGCGAGCTGGATCTGGATTACGCCTGTCTGGCGCTGGTGGTTAACCCGGCAGCGGGAAAAACCACCGAAGTAATCACCATGGCCGAGATCGAGCAGGCCTTGCATGACGGCATGGGCAAGGTTAAGTCGGCGTTGGCGCGGGTGTTGGCCGGCTAAGGACTGCCCATGAGCATTATCATCGAACAGCTTAAGTCGTTGGCCTGGGCCCGGGCATTCACTAGCAACGCGCTGGCCAAGGCTCGGGCTTATGCCGCCGATGATCGGGTAGAGATCATCGAGATCGATGACAGAAAGATCGAGGCGTTCTGCGTCGGTTCGGAAGATCAGGCGTATGAACAAACCATTTACCTGTCCGAAGATCGGCTGGGTTCCGTCAACTTGCGTTGCCTGTGCACCTGTCCTGTCTCAATCGACTGCAAACACTGCGCTGCGGTGCTCTATCACCTGCAGGGCAGTGATCATGAAGCGTCCGAAAGTAACGCACAGACCCAGTTGGGGCGGGCGCTGGAACATTGGCTTTCGACCATTCCCGTGCCGGTCAAGCCCATCGAAGAAGGCGCGCAAACTGCAGGCACGCGCCTGTTTTACAAGCTCAAGCCGACGTCAGTGAGCGGCAAGTGGCTGCTCGATATTTTCAAGGTCTCCCAGCTCAAGAGCGGCGAGTTGCGCGAAGTCAAACCGATGTATTCGCTGGCGGAAATGCTCATGCGTCAGCCCGGCTACCTGTCCGAGCTGGATCTGCGCGTCGCCAGGCTGCTGGTTGCCATGCACTCCCATCACGCCTATTACAGCGGCTATCCGCTGGAAGGCAGCAGCGGCGCCGAACTGCTGGAAATGCTCCTGCGCACCTCGCGGCTGTTCCTCGATTTCGAGGATCTGCAACCGTTGATGTCTGGCGCGAAACGCATCGGCCAGTTCGCCTGGGCCGAGCAGGCCGACGGCGGGTTCCGCGCGCAGTGGAGCAGTGCCGAGGCTGCGCAGGAAACCGTGCTGGCGCTGGAGCCGCTTTATTACCTGGATCGTGAACAGCGGCAGATTGGCCCTCTGTTCAATGAACTGGATGAAAAACTGGCCAGTCATTTGACTCTGGCGCCGGACATTCCGGCGCGTCAGGCCATGCAGTTCAGTCATCGCATGAGTGCGGCAACGAGAATCCCGCCGCCACACCAACTGACCGAACGAATCATCGACGACGTACTACCGCAGCCGCAACTCACCCTCGTCAGCGGTCGGGAGCGCTCGCGCTGGGAATACGTTCTTGAGCACCGCGCCGCCCTGGTGTTTACCTACAACGGCCAGCCGACGGTGGATCGCAACCCGGAAGTAATGATCCTCAACGGTACCGAAACCCAGCGCATTCAACGCCAGCCTGCGGTGGAAAAGAAACTGCGTCAGATCCTGCAAAAGTTCGGCTTCAAGAAAACCACGCGCAAGAGTTCGCTGGATCGTCCCGGCGAGATGTTCACGTTGCCGGATGATTCCGCCTGGCTCGGGTTTATGCACGAAGGGCTTGCGACGTTGCGCGCCTCGAACTGGGAAGTGGAGATGAGTCCCGGCTTTCATTTCAATGTGCAACCGGTTGAACATTGGTATGCCGAGGTCGAAGAAGAGGCTGGGCATCAGTGGTTTGATTTGCAGTTGGGTATCGTCGTCAATGGCCAGCGCTACAGTTTGCTGCCGATCCTTCTGCACTTGTTGCGCACCCAGCCGCGCTTCCTTGACCCGGTCAATCTGGCACAACGCAGCGATGACGAAAAACTCCTGATCGAACTGAAACCCAGCGGTTTTGGCGACCCTTCAGGCGCCAAGGTCGCGCTGCCGCTGAGTCGGGTCAAACCGCTGATGGCCACGCTGGGCGAGTTGTACCTGGGCGGTCATCAGGGTGATGCACTGCGCTTGAGTGTCCCGGATGCCGCGCGCTTGAGTATGCTCGATGGCGTGCCGCTGGATTGGCAGGGGGGCGAGCGGCTGCGCACCTTCGCCAAGCGTTTGCAGAATTCCAGTCACACCCACGTCGCTGCGCCGGCCGGCCTTAACGCGCAACTGCGCCCGTATCAGCTCGAAGGCCTCAACTGGATGCAGACCCTGCGCGAGCTTGAGGTAGGCGGCATTCTGGGCGATGACATGGGGCTGGGCAAAACGCTGCAGACCTTGGCGCATCTGCTCACGGAAAAACACGCCGGTCGCCTTGATTGTCCGGCTCTGGCGGTGATGCCGACCAGCCTGATTCCCAACTGGCTCGACGAGGCCGAGCGCTTCACCCCCCAGTTGAAAGTATTGGCGCTGCACGGCTCTGGGCGGCAAAAGGATTTCGCTGATCTGGCTGAGTACGATCTGGTGCTGACCACTTACGCGCTGCTGCCAAGGGATTTGGAGACCTTGCAGCCGCAGCTGTGGAGCGTACTGATTCTCGACGAAGCGCAGAACATCAAAAACCCGATCAGCAAAGCGGCGCAAGCGGCCCGTGACCTGCAGGCCCGCCAGCGCTTGTGCCTGAGCGGCACGCCATTGGAAAACCACTTGGGCGAGCTTTGGTCGCAGTTTCATTTCCTCATGCCCGGTTGGCTCGGCGACAGCAAGTCCTTCAATCGCGATTACCGCACGCCAATCGAAAAGCACGGCAATGTTCAGCGTATGCAGCACCTGACAGCGCGCATCAAGCCGTTTTTACTGCGCCGCAAAAAGGATCAGGTGGCCACCGAACTGCCGCCGAAAACCGAGATTGTCCATTGGGTTGATCTCAGCGACGGCCAGCGGGATGTCTATGAAACGGTTCGCGTGGCGATGGACAAAAAAGTCCGCGACGAAATTGCCCGCAGTGGCGTGGCGCGCAGTCAGATCATCATTCTGGATGCCTTGCTCAAACTGCGGCAGGTCTGTTGCGACCTGCGCCTGATCAACATGCCGCTGACAGCGAAGGCGCTGCGCTCCGGCAGTGGCAAGCTGGTCAGCCTGATGGAGATGCTCGAAGAGTTGCTCGGCGAAGGTCGCAGGATCCTGCTGTTCTCGCAGTTCACCTCAATGCTCGCCTTGATCGAGGAAGAATTGCAGCAACGTGACATTGCCTATTCGTTGTTGACCGGTGACACCACGGATCGACGCACACCGGTGAAGGATTTTCAGGGCGGCAAGGTGCCGCTGTTTCTCATCAGTCTCAAAGCGGGTGGTACCGGTTTGAACCTGACCGCTGCGGACACGGTGATTCACTTCGACCCTTGGTGGAACCCGGCGGTGGAGAATCAGGCCACCGATCGTGCGTATCGAATCGGGCAAAACAACCCGGTGTTCGTTTACAAGCTGATTGCTCGTGGCACGGTAGAGGAAAAAATACAGGCGCTGCAGCAGGAGAAAGCGGCGTTGGCCGGAGCGGTGCTTGAGGGTGGGACGACAGGTGGCTGGAAACTGGAGCAGAGCGACATTGAGGCGCTATTTGCGCCGTTGCCTGTTGCCAAGGGTTGAACCCTAAGTAATAGAGCAATATCTGATGGCCCCATCGCTGGCAAGCCAGCTCCCACAGGGTTGGGAGTCGTACACAAAACTGTGTTCCAACTCGGTACCTGTGGGAGCTGGCTTGCCAGCGATAGCTATCTAACAGGCCACGCAGATATCAACGCTTGTCGGACTTATCCGGCAACGGCGCAAACAACGCCTCAATATCATCACTCTGCAACTTCCAGTCCCCGGCCTTGCGCCCATCCAGCACGCCCGCTGCCAAGTCGGATTTTTCCTTTTGCAGGTGCTGAATCTTCTCTTCCACCGTGCCCCGGGCAATCATCTTGTAGACGAACACCGGTTTCTCCTGACCGATCCGATAGGCACGATCCGTCGCCTGATTCTCGGTGGCCGGGTTCCACCACGGGTCGTAATGAATCACCGTGTCGGCCTCGGTCAGGTTCAAACCGACGCCGCCGGCCTTCAGGCTGATCAGAAAGATCTGACGCTTGCCGCTCTGGAATTCCTTCACCGGCGTGCGCCGATCCCGGGTCTGGCCGGTCAGCAGCGCGTAAGCGACATTACGTTTTTTCAGCTCGTCTTCGATCAAGGACAGCATCGAGGTGAACTGCGAAAACAGCAGAATCCGCCGGCCCTCCTCGAACAGCTCCTCGAGCATTTCCATCAGGCTGTCGAGCTTGCCCGAGGTACTGCCGCGAGCGGGCAGGGTGGCGTCATTGACCAGGCGCAGATCGCAGCAAACCTGACGCAACTTGAGCAGCGCCTCAAGAATGATGATCTGGCTGCGCGCCACGCCTTTGCGGGTGATCTCGTCGCGGACCTTCTTGTCCATCGCCAGGCGCATGGTTTCATATACATCGCGCTGCGCTTCGTTGAGATCGACCCAATGGATGATCTCGGTTTTCGGCGGCAACTCAGTCGCCACTTGTTCCTTGGTGCGGCGCAGCAGGAACGGTTTTATCCGACCGTTGAGGTGCTGAAGTCTGACTTCACTGCCGCGCTTTTCAATCGGCACGCGGTAATCGGCGTTGAAGCTTTTCACGTCACCGAGCCAGCCCGGCAGCAAGAAGTGAAACAGCGACCACAGCTCGCCCAGGTGGTTTTCCAGCGGCGTGCCGCTGAGGCACAAGCGCTGACGCGCATTCAGTTCGCGCGCGGCCTGGGCGGCTTTGCTGTTCGGATTCTTGATGTACTGCGCTTCATCCAGTACCAACACATGCAGCGGCTGCTTGGCCAGACGTTCGACGTCTTTTGGCAGCAGGGCGTAGGTGGTGAGGATCAGGTCGAAGTCGGCCAGGTTATCGAAATGCTTTTTGCGAGTGGCGCCATACAGGGCAACCACTTTCAGTTGCGGCGTAAAGTGCGCCGCCTCATCGAGCCAGTTCGGAATCAGGCTGGTCGGCATCACGACCATGCACGGACGATCGAGGCGTCCGGCGATTTTCTCGCTGAGAATATGCGCCAGGGTCTGTAGGGTTTTACCCAGCCCCATGTCATCCGCAAGAATCCCGCCGACTTCCAGTTGCCGTAGCGACTGCATCCAGCTCAAGCCTTCGAGCTGATAAGGGCGCAACGTCGCATTCAAACCTTCCGGTGCTTCTGTGCTGAAATCACGAATATCACGCAGACGTTGGGCAAACGTGCGGATCTGTTCGCCGCCCTCCCACAGCAGCGGAAGGCCTTCCAGCGAATTGAGACGCGTGGCATCGGCCTTGCTCAGGCGCAGGGTGGTTTCGCCCGGCTCTTGTAAGTAAAACTCCCCGAGCGTCATCAGTACCGGCTTCAGCCGACCCAGCGGTAAGGCCACCTGCAACGGCCCGTGCTCGCTGTTGCGCTGCGGAATATTCACCAGAATCAGCTCGTCATCGCGGCGGCGCGCCAGGCGTTCCGGGTTGAGGATTTCCGCGTGCGAGCGCATCAGATTGAGCAAGATAGGCAACAGACTCAGGCGCTCACCATTGACGATGATCCCCAGTTCCAGATCAAACCAATCGCGTTCCGGCACCTGCTCGACGGTGGCGTACCAGTCATCAACGGCGGTCAGGTCAAAACCGAATTCCTCGTCGATCTGCAGTTCCCAGCCTTGGCTGCGCAGTTTCGGCAGGTCGTTGAGGGTGAACGTCAGCCAAGCGCTGTCATTGACCATTTCGTACAGCTCGCCAGCGCTCTCCGGCAGGGCTTTGCTCTGGCGGGTGGCGATGCGAAAGCCGAGGATGCGCAACTGTTCGCGGTACGACTGCTCGACATCCGGATGGCGTTTGACGCGCAGCGTCTGGCTTTCCTGGCGAATCAGGATGTCGCTGTTCTTTTGTCCGCTGACGTATTCATCCAGATAGCTGAACGACAACGCCGCGCGATGCTGAATGTAGCGCTGCATCTTGCCGTTGCGCGGTTCGAAGGCGCTGAACTCGACGCTGGCCAGCCATAGGCGCGGCACCGGTTGCACGTTGTCCACCAGCACTTGGGGCGCTTTCGGGTTGCGGTTGTCCAGCACCGCCTGGAGTTTTTCCAGCAGCTCGGCGTCTTTGGCCGCGGCGGGGTAGTTGAGGGTTTCCTGCACTTGCAGCAATACCGCCGCGCAATGTTTGCAGTTGCTGTGGACCGGGCACGTGCAGTGGGCGTCGATCATCAGCAACGTGCCTTTGGCCGACTCGCGCAGGCGAATGGTCTGACGGTAAACGTTAGCGCCAGAGCCTTCGCAGGCGGCGATGATGGTGGCGTCGCCGGCCTCGACGATCCTGACACGATTCTCCAGCGCGTAGCGGCGGCCACGCTCCAGGCTCTGTTCCTTGAATCGGCTGACCCAGGACGGTGCCAGGGGTTTGCTCAGGGTCGCGGACATAGAGACTTCAATCAGTCCGGAATTTCTTCGGGAGCTGCTCGGGGTGCGGGGGCGGTCAGCGAAGTGATCTTGATCAGCAGGCCGAGGTGGCCGTTGTCGAGGAAGTTCAACTGGCCGTTCTTGGTGTGGCTTTCCTGTTTCAAGCGCTCGCTGGTAGTCACCATGCCATTGGCATCGAACTGGTTGACCCAGAAATCGGCGTCGACGTCGGTAAAGCGTCCCAGTTTCATGTTCAGTGTGCCCTCGATCGGGTACTGACCATACTGTTCCTTGCCGTCGCTGATCGCCACTTTGCTGGCCGTTTCGCCGAGGGGCTGTTGCCAGGCCTTGTGCAGCAACACCGTGTAGTCGGCGCTGCTGGTGAGTTTTTCCACCTCGCCATTCAGGCTTGGCGTGCGCAGGCTGTCGGGGCTGACCGGTTGGGCGCCAGCCGCCCAGTCTTCCGGCGCGGCGCGGCTGACAATCGCCGGCACGGCGTTTTGGCGGACCAGAATCATTTCGACCTGATACAGGTCATCGGCAAATGCCGTGGGTGCAATCAGCGCTGGTATCAGCAGGGTCAGCAAGGTCAGTGAGCGAAACAGGCGCATGCGGCGTCCTTCAAGCAGTTTTCGGAACGAGGCGCTCGAACAGCGCCTCTACAGTATTAAAGCGCTCTTCCGGGCGCTCCATCGGAACCATGAACTTGAACATCGTGGCGCCTTCGAATTTGTAGCGTTTTGGCTGGCTCTGGATCAGTTTGATCAGGGTCAGCGGGTCGACCGGCGTCTGTGCGGCGAACTCGACGCGACCGCCTTGTGGGCCGCCATCGACTTTCTTGATGCCCAGTTGCTCGGCCTGCAATTTCAATGCAGTGATGCGGATCAGGTTCTTGGTCGGTTCCGGCAACAGGCCGAAACGGTCGATCATCTCCACCTGCAAATCCTTGAGGCCGTCCTCGTCGGTGGCCGAGGCAATGCGCTTGTAGAGAATCAGGCGGGCGTGGACATCCGGCAGGTAGTCTTCCGGGATCAACGCCGGTACCCGCAAGTTGACTTCCGGACCGCCGCCAAGCGGTTGATCGAGGTTTGGCTGTTCGCCCTTGCGGATCGACTTCACCGCGCGCTCGAGCATTTCCATGTACAGCGTGAAGCCGACCGCCTGGATCTGCCCGCTCTGACCGTCACCGAGCAGTTCGCCGGCACCACGGATTTCCAGGTCGTTGGTGGCGAGCACGAAGCCCGCGCCGAGGTCCTGGGTGTTGGCAATCGCTTCCAGGCGCTTTTCCGCGTCCGGGGTGATTTGCTGGCGTGGCGGCGTCAGCAGGTAGGCGTACGCCTGGTGGTGGCTGCGTCCGACCCGGCCGCGCAACTGGTGCAGCTGCGCCAGGCCGAACTTGTCGGCACGCTCGATGATGATGGTGTTGGCGCTCGGCACGTCGATGCCGGTCTCGATGATGGTCGAGGCGATCAGCACGTTGAAGCGCTTGTGGTAGAAGTCGCTCATCACCTGTTCGAGTTCGCGTTCGCGCATCTGCCCGTGGCCGATGCCGATCCGTGCTTCCGGCACCAGTTCGGCGAGGTCGGCGGCGCATTTCTCGATGGTCTTCACGTCGTTGTGCAGGTAGTAGACCTGGCCGCCACGCAGCAGCTCACGCAGCAGGGCCTCTTTGACCGTGCTCTTGTTCTGCTCCATGACGAAAGTGCGTACCGACAGGCGACGGGCCGGCGGCGTGGCGATGATCGACAGGTCGCGCATGCCCGACACCGCCATGTTCAGCGTGCGCGGAATCGGCGTGGCGGTCAGGGTCAGGATGTCGACTTCGCTGCGCAGGGCCTTGAGCTGTTCTTTCTGGCGCACGCCGAAACGGTGTTCCTCGTCGATGATCACCAGGCCGAGGTTTTTGATCTTCACGTCGTCCTGCAGCAGCTTGTGCGTGCCGATGACGATGTCGATCTTGCCTTCGGCCAGATCGGCGACGGCGGCATTCACTTCCTTGGCCGACTTGAAGCGGCTCATCACTTCCACGGTCACCGGCCAGTCGGCAAAGCGGTCGCGGAAGCTGTTGTAGTGCTGCTGGGCGAGCAGGGTGGTCGGCACCAGAATCGCCACCTGGCGACCGCCATGCACGGCGATGAACGCGGCGCGCATCGCCACTTCGGTCTTGCCGAAGCCGACGTCGCCGCACACCAGGCGATCCATCGGCTTGGGCGCAAGCATGTCTTCGCGCACCGCTTCGATGGTGGTTTGCTGGTCCGGGGTTTCTTCGAACGGGAAGCCGGCGCTGAAGGTGGCGTAGTCGGCCTTCGGATCGGCGAAAGCGTAGCCTTCACGGGCGGCGCGGCGGGCATAGATGTCGAGCAACTCGGCGGCCACGTCACGCACCTGTTCGGCGGCTTTGCGCTTGGCTTTCTGCCAGGTCTCGGAGCCGAGGCGGTGCAGCGGGGCCAGGGCATCGTCGCTGCCGGTGTAGCGGGCGATCAGGTGCAGGTTGGCCACCGGCACGTAAAGCTTGGCGCCCTCGGCGTATTCCAGGGCGAGGAATTCGGCGGTCTGGCTGTCGATTTCCAGGGTCGCCAGGCCCAGGTAGCGGCCGACGCCGTGGTCGATGTGCACCACCGGCGCACCTTCGCGCAGCTCGGTGAGGTTCTTGATCACGGCATCGTTGTTGGCATCGGCGCGCTTTTCGCGGCGACGGCGCTGCATCACGCGCTGGCCGAACAACGGGCTTTCGGCGACAAGAGCCAGGGCCGGGTCGTCCAGCAGCAAGCCTTCGTCGAGCGGGGCGATGGTGATCGCCAGGCGTTCCTTGCCGGCGACAAAGTCCGGCCAGCTGTCGACGGTTTTCGGGCGCAGCTTCAGGCGTTCCAGCAGCTCCAGCAACACTTCGCGGCGGCCTGCGGATTCGGCGGTGAACAACACGCGACCGGGGAACTGGTCGAGGAAATCGGCCAGTGCCGCCATTGGCTGCGTGGCCTTGGCTTCGATCGCCAGGTTGGGCAGCTCGCGAGCCGGGAAGCGCTCGCGACCGCCACCGCTTTCCACGTCCTGTTGACTGGCCACCACACGCGGCCAGTTTTTCAGGCGCGCGAAGCAGTCTTCCACCGGCAGGAACAGTTCGGCGGGCGGTAATAAAGGACGGGACGGGTCGACGCGGCGTTCTTCATAGCGATTGCGCACGTCGTTCCAGAAGTTTTCCGCGGCCTGTTCGATACCGGGCAGTGAGAACACTTGCGTGTCCTGGGGCAGGTAATCGAACAACGTCGAGGTTTCTTCGAAGAACAGCGGCAGGTAGTACTCGATACCGGCCGGGGTAATCCCGCTGCTCAAGTCCTGGAAGATCGGGCAACGGCGGAAGTCGACGTCAAAACGCTCGCGGAACCGCGCCTTGAAACGGGTGACCGCTTCTTTCTGCAGCGGAAACTCCCTGGCCGGCAACAGCTTGACCGAGTCGACTTTGTCGATCGAACGCTGGTTCTCCGGGTCGAAGGTGCGCAGGGTTTCGATTTCGTCGTCGAACAGATCGATGCGATACGGCAGCTTGCTGCCCATCGGGAACAGATCGATCAGCGAACCGCGAACGGTGAACTCGCCGTGTTCATACACCGTATCGACGTAGCGATAACCCGTGGCTTCAAGCCGGGAGCGCATTTGCTCGACGTCGAGTTTCTGGCCGATATCCAGCACCAGGCTGCTGCCGAGCAGGAATTTGGTCGGTGCGAGGCGATGCAGGGCGGTCGTGATCGGCACCACCAGCACGCCATGGCTCAGTTCCGGCAGCCGATACAGGCTGGCGATGCGCTGGGAAATGATGTCCTGGTGCGGCGAGAACAGGTCGTAGGGCAGGGTTTCCCAGTCGGGAAAGTGCAATACGGGCAAATCCGGGGCGAAGAAACCCAGCTCCTGTTCCAGCCGTTCGGCACTTTGGCTATCGGCGGTCAGTAGCAGGGTAAAGCGCTTGGCAGCGCTGGCGGCCTCGGCGATGGCCAGGCTCAGGGCGGCACCGGGCAGGTTGCCCCAGTGCTGTTTACCTGCCGCGGCAGGGAGAAGCGGTAGACGCAGAACGGGCACGGAAGGTTGAGCTCCAAGCGTTGCGACAAAGTCGGCAATTGTAGCGGTCAACGATGCCGCCTGTCAGTTGCTGACTGCGTCTAAAGCGCTGGTTGGGCGAAATGTAGTGGTAAAGACAAAATTCGGCGGTTTTTTACCTAAAATTACTGAATATGTAGTGGCAAAAACAACGAGTGTTACGGAGGGTTACGGACAAGGAAGCGTGACCACCAAAAAATTGACTGCGCTGAAAGCCCCGGTTTTATTGGGCTGGCGCGATGCGTGATTTTTTTGAACGACGATTTGTTACGTAAAGCACGACGGGCGCGCATTGCTACGGCGCTCACTCGGCGGCATAATGTAGCCCCTTTTTTCTGCCCCTACATGTGGAAGGTTCCCGTGACTCAGAAGCCCGACCAGTGTCTTGGTGAATGGATCGACCGTGAAGCACTCGCAGAAGCGATGATTCCGCTTATCGGTCAGCTCTACCGCAATAACAACGTGGTGAGCTCGATCTATGGCCGCAGCCTGATCAACCAGTCTGTCATCGCGATTCTCAAAGCTCACCGCTTTGCGCGCCACCGTTCTTCCGACGACAGCGAACTCTCCGTCCACGAAACATTCCCACTGCTCAAAGCCATGAGCGAGCTCAAGCTCGGCGCGGCTTCGGTAGACCTGGGCAAGTTGGCGTTCAAATTCCGTAACGAAGGCAATGGCCGCAGCGCCGAGCAATTCGTTCGTGAAGAAATGGCTGACGTGGTTGGCCAGCAAAACGCTTCCGCACGTAAAGGCACTGACGTTGTGCTGTACGGCTTCGGTCGTATCGGCCGTCTGCTGGCGCGCATCCTGATCGAAAAAACCGGTGGTGGCGACGGCCTGCGTCTGCGTGCCATCGTCGTGCGCAAAGGCGCCGACAACGACCTGACCAAGCGCGCCAGCCTGCTGCGTCGCGATTCGGTCCATGGTTCGTTCAACGGCACCATTACCATCGACGAAGAAAACAACACCATCACCGCCAACGGTAACCTGATCCAGGTGATCTACGCGAAGAACCCGACCGAGGTGGATTACACCCAGTACGGCATCAAAGATGCGCTGCTGGTGGACAACACCGGTGTATGGCGTGACGCCGATGGTCTGGGCCAGCACCTGCAATGCCCGGGTGTCGCCCGCGTTGTTCTCACCGCGCCTGGCAAAGGCAAGCTGAAGAACATCGTTCACGGCATCAACCACAACGAAATCACCGCTGACGACAAGATCGTGTCCGCCGCTTCCTGCACCACCAACGCCATCGTGCCGGTGCTGAAAGCTGTGAATGACAAGTTCGGCATCATCAACGGTCACGTCGAAACCGTTCACTCGTACACCAACGACCAGAACCTGATCGACAACTTCCACAAGGGCGATCGCCGTGGCCGTAGCGCCGCGCTGAACATGGTCATCACCGAGACCGGTGCTGCCACCGCTGCTGCCAAGGCCCTGCCTGAGCTGGCCGGCAAGCTGACCGGTAACGCGATCCGCGTTCCGACGCCAAACGTGTCGATGGCCATTCTCAACCTCAACCTTGAGAAAGCTGCCACCCGTGAAGAGATGAACGAGTACCTGCGCTACATGGCGCTGCACTCCGATCTGCACAAGCAAATCGACTTCGTCAACTCGCAGGAAGTGGTTTCGACTGACTTCGTGGGCTCGCGCCACGCCGGTGTGGTCGACGCTGAAGCGACCATCGTTCAGGACAACCGCGTTGTTCTGTACGTCTGGTACGACAACGAGTTCGGCTACAGCTGCCAGGTGGTTCGCGTGATGGAAGACATGGCCGGTGTGAACCCGCCAGCGTTCCCGCGCTAAGCGATAGCTGCACATGAAAACGCCCCGACTTTGTTCGGGGCGTTTTTTATGCCTGCAAAACTTCTATTGCCTTGGCCAGCCTCATCGCTGGCAAGCCAGCTCCCACAGGTTTACTGGTTAATTACACAATTGCATTAACACCTGAAACCCTGTGGGAGCTGGCTTGCCAGCGATGGCGTCCTGTCAGGCGCCGCCAGGGACGGCCGCTTGCGCGGTGCGCAGTTCATGCTTATTGCCCCGGAACAACACCAGCGTCGCAATCAATCCCAACACCGCCGCACCACTCAGCCAGATCCCCGGCGCAGCCTTGTTGTCCAGCACATGAATCAGGTAAGTACACGCCGCCGGGGTAAACCCGCCGAACGTCGCGGTTGCCAGGCTGTAAGCCAGTGAGAAGCCGGTCGTACGCACTTCAACCGGCATGATCTCGGTCAGCGCCACCACCATCGCGCCGTTGTACGAACCGTAGAGGAACGACAGCCACAACTCGACAATCAGCAAATGGCTGAAGCTCGGGTTCGCCACCAGCCACGACAGCGCCGGGTAGGCGGTCAGGATCGCCAGAATCGTCGCCGCCAGCAGTAAGGGTTTACGGCCGATCTTGTCAGACACCGAGCCCATCACCGGCAACCAGAAGAAGTTCGACAGGCCGATGCACACCGTCACCAGCAACGCGTCGAAATCCGACAGGTGCAGCTCAGCCTTGCCGAACGTCGGGGTGTACGCAGTGATCAGGTAGAACGACACCGTAGTCATCACCACCAGTGCCATGCCGGCGATGACGATGCCGAAGTTCTGACCGATCGAGCGGACAATTTCCCGCAGGGTTGGGCGATGTTTCCTGGCTTGGAACTCTGGCGTTTCCTCCAGCGAGCGGCGAATGACGAAGATTACCGGCACAATCATGCAGCCGATCAGGAACGGCACGCGCCAGCCCCAGTCACCCATTTGTTCCGGGCTCAGCCAGTGGTTGAGGCCGACGCCGAGCAGGCCGGCGAAAACCACCGCCGCTTGCTGACTCGCAGACTGCCAACTGACGAAGAAACCCTTGCGGCCTGGTGTGGCGATCTCTGCCAGATAGACAGATACGCCGCCCAGTTCTACGCCAGCGGAAAAGCCTTGCAGCAACCGACCGAACAGTACGAGCAGCGGTGCGGCGACGCCGAGGGTGGCGTAGCCCGGCACGCAGGCAATCAGCACCGTACCGGCAGCCATCAACGCCAGCGTGATGATCAGCCCTTGGCGACGGCCATGACGGTCAATGTAGGCGCCGAGGAAAATCGCCCCGAGCGGACGCATCAAGAAGCCGGCCCCAAAAGTGGCCAGTGAAAGCATCAGCGAAGCGAAGGCGCTGTCGGTGGGGAAGAAGGTCTTGGCAATGGCTGTGGCGTAAAAGCCATAGACCATGAAGTCGAACATTTCGAGGAAGTTGCCGCTGACAACGCGAAAAATCGCTTTGCCTTTGCCCGTGGTGGAGGACATGTTCAGGTACTCGCTATTGGATTTTGTATAAAGATGTTGCAGATCCTTTAATTCATAATGGCCGTCGCGGTTTTACGGAGAGATGAATAATTGTTCACTAGACGGTTGCTGGGGCTTGTGATGCTGGCTGGCTTATTGGCTGGCTGCGGCAATGGCGATTCCATGGAAAGCCTTGGTGGGGCGACCATGGGCAGCACGTATTCAATCAAGTATGTGCGCCGCGCCGGCTTGCCCGAACCGAAGCAAGTTCGCGGTGAAGTGGAGGGGATCCTCGGCGAAGTCGATCGGCAGCTATCCACCTATCGCAACGATTCGGACATCGAGCGCTTCAACGCTTTACCCGCCAATAGCTGTCAGAAAATGCCTGCAGCGGTACTCGAATTGGTCCGCACGGGCGAACAACTGTCAGCGCAAAGCGAAGGCTCCTACGACCTGACTGTCGAACCGCTGATGAATCTCTGGGGGTTCGGCCCGCAGGGGCGCGAAGAGAAAGTCCCTGGCGCCGCCGCACTCGCCGAGGTGATGTCGCGCGTCGGTTATCAGCACTTGCGCATCAATGGCGAGCAGTTGTGCAAGGACGCCGCCGTCGAAGTCGATTTCAACAGCATCGCCGCCGGTTATGCCGTCGACACCATCGCGGCACGGCTCGATGCCATGGGCATCCACGATTACCTCGCTGAAGCCACGGGTGAGCTAAAGGCAAAGGGGCGAAAGCTTGACGGCTCATCGTGGCGCATCGCGCTGGAAGAACCTCGTGACGATCAACAGGTCGCCGAGCGCATCATCAATGTCGACGGCTACGGCGTTTCCACCTCCGGCGACTACCGCAACTATTTCCTGCAGAGCGGTCGGCGTTATTCCCACACCTTCGATGCGCGTACCGGTGCACCGGTCCTACACGATCTGGCGTCAGTCACGGTGATTCATCCTTCAGCGTTGATGGCCGATGGCCTATCGACGCTGTTGCTGATTCTCGGCCCTGAAAGGGCGTGGGACTATGCGGAAAAACATGACATTGGTGCATTCTTTGTGATTCGTGCCGATACAGGTTTTGTCGTTCGCACCAACAAGGCTTTCGAACGCCTCAGTGGCGCAAAAACTGACTGAGAACAATACGAAAGCTGGCGTTGTAGTGCAGGCAAAAGTAGCCTACGACGCGACCAAGGGTTAATGTGC
>RCUH01001456.1_pt1 | contig 17283 bp, 14 predicted proteins | sample 2166191 | NCBI WGS metagenome assembly RCUH01 (sample SAMN09932848, study PRJNA488358) | compost metagenome | feature: garden; material: soil; isolation source: compost soil in an enriched community after 214 h of incubation | place: Germany: Experimental Botanical Garden Goettingen | collected...
ATGTCATATCGTACAGTAGAGAGGAAGCTTTGAGATTGCGTCACGATTATATAGGAACGGAGCATTTACTGCTCGGATTGATTCGTGAAGGCGATGGTATGGCGATAAAGATCCTTAAAAACATAGGCATTGACACGACAGCACTACGTCAATCTGTGGAGGACGCAGTGAAGGGGGCATCGGTTTCACGCGCTCCTATTGGCAATATGCCATTAACAAAACAGGCTGAAAAAGTTTTGAAGATCACTTATTTGGAAGCTAAAATATTCAAATCGGACATCATCGGAACGGAGCATCTATTATTGGCTATCTTACGAGATGAAGATAATATTGCTTCTCAGATTTTACAACAATACAATGTGACTTACGACATCTTCAAATCTGAAGTTGAGCAAAATAGAACGACCATCAAGGATGAGGCTCCGGGCTCTCCTACCGGCGACGATGATTTTGCTGAGGATGATCAATATATCCAACCTAAAAAAGTTTCGGATATTAAATCCAAAACTCCAGTATTGGACAACTTTGGCCGTGATTTGACCAAAGCTGCCGAAGAGGGTAAATTGGATCCTATTGTGGGTCGCGAAAAAGAAATTGAGCGTGTATCTCAAATTTTATCCCGACGCAAGAAGAACAATCCGTTGTTGATCGGTGAACCGGGAGTTGGTAAATCAGCTATTGCGGAGGGACTTGCTCTTCGTATTGTCCAACGCAAGGTCTCACGTGTACTATTCAATAAGCGTGTAGTCACATTGGATCTGGCTTCATTGGTTGCTGGGACGAAATATCGCGGTCAATTTGAAGAACGTATGAAAGCGGTCATGAATGAACTGGAGAAATCACCGGATGTCATCTTATTTATCGATGAGATTCACACCATCGTCGGTGCAGGTGGCGCTTCAGGATCGTTAGATGCTTCCAATATGTTCAAACCAGCCTTGGCAAGAGGAGAAATCCAATGTATTGGTGCAACCACATTGGACGAATATCGTCAATACATTGAAAAAGATGGTGCTTTGGACCGTCGTTTCCAACGGGTAACAATTGAGCCGGCAACACATGATGAAACGGTTGAGATATTGAATCGTATCAAGGAGAAATATGAGGATCACCACAATGTGACCTACACTCCCGAAGCGATCGAAGCCTGTGTGTCGTTAACAACACGTTATATTACAGACAGATTCTTACCAGATAAGGCTATTGATGCTTTGGATGAGGCAGGCTCTCGCGTGCACTTAAACAATATTCATGTACCGCAGTCCATTATTGACATTGAAAATAAAATTGAAGAGGTCAAATTGGAAAAGAACAAAGTCGTTCGTAGTCAAAAATACGAAGAGGCTGCCAAATTGCGTGATACGGAGAAAAAATTGATCGAGGAGCTCGAGAAAGAAAAAATCGCTTGGGAAGAAGAGACAAAATCTAAACGCTATACTGTTTCAGAAGAAAATGTTGCTGAAGTAGTGGCCATGATGACAGGTATTCCAGTACAACGTGTTAGTCAAACAGACAGTCAAAAACTGTTGAATATGGCTGAGTTGATGAAGGGAAGAATCATTGGTCAAGATGACGCTGTAGGTAAATTGGTGAAAGCTATTCAACGTACACGTGCGGGCTTGAAGGATCCTAAAAAACCAATCGGGTCATTTATCTTCTTAGGTCCTACTGGGGTTGGTAAAACAGAGTTGGCTAAAGAATTAGCGCGATTTATGTTTGATACAGAAGATGCACTGATCCAAATTGACATGAGCGAATACATGGAGAAATTTGCGGTATCTCGCCTTGTTGGAGCGCCTCCAGGATATGTTGGTTATGAAGAAGGTGGTCAATTGACTGAAAAAGTACGTCGTAAACCTTATGCGGTTGTCTTATTGGATGAGATTGAGAAAGCTCACCCGGATGTGTTTAATCTCATGTTACAGGTGTTGGACGAAGGCCAATTGACAGATAGCTTGGGCCGTAAAGTAGATTTCAGAAATACCATAATCATTATGACTTCAAATATTGGGGCACGCCAATTGAAGGAATTTGGTCAGGGTGTTGGTTTCACCACTGCAGCAAAATCACAACAATCTGATGCGCATTCACGTGGAGTTATTGAAACCGCTTTGAAAAGAGCTTTCGCTCCTGAATTTTTGAACCGTATTGATGATGTGATTGTGTTCAATTCATTGACAAAAGAGAATATCTTCAAAATCATTGATATTGAGTTGAGATCATTGTTCAAACGTATCGCTGATTTGGGTTATACCATCAATTTGACAGATGAGGCAAAAGATTTCATCGCAGACAAAGGTTATGACAGTAATTTTGGTGCACGTCCATTAAAACGAGCAATCCAAAAATACCTTGAAGATCCGATTGCAGAAGAGATACTCAAAGGAAATGTGCAAACTGGTTCAGTTTTGACCGTGAGCATTAATCCTGAAACCAAAGATATTGAGGTTTCTAGCTCAGATTCTAAGTCTTCCAAAGATACAGCTGAGAAGTAAGCTTCAGCTATCTTTAAAAATAATTTCAATAAAATGCACCTTTATGGTGCATTTTTTGTTGTATATAAATTTGGCGTTAAACTTTCGCACTATTTTATCGTCCTATAATAAAAAAATATCACAAATAACACGAACAATATGAAAAGACTTTTATTAGCAGCATTAATTGGAACCGCAGCCCTGGTTTCATTTTCTTCTTGTAAGAAAGAATACGTTACAAACTATTTACCGGGAGTAACTTTTAATACGAAGGTGGTGTCTTCTTCTTGGGGAGTTGACAAAACTGGATATTCTTTCTCAAATGAATTGGACTTTCCCGAACTAGATGCAAAATATTTCGACTACGGACATGTTGGAGTAGCTGTGTCATTTGATAATGATCCAAATTATTTCATTAACATCCCTTCCGCTATTGGCCCTTATAATTATCGTGTGGAGTATAAAATCGGTAAAGTATATCTCTATGCTGATTATGTGGGTAGCGACAATAAACCAGTTCGTCCGACCAATATGTTAGTAAAAGTAACATTAACGGATGCCGATAACGGCGGAAACTAATAAAAAAAGGTCTTAGAAAATCTCTAAGACTTTTTTTTATATTTAATAACTATCCTTTCAGTAACAACTCCGCATGTTCCAGTGCTGCATCTGTGGGATTGGTACCACTGAGCATCTGAGCGATTTCCTTGACTCTCCCCTCCTGATCCAAACGAACAATGTTAGATATGGTCCTATTGGCTTTATCTTCCTTATACACTTTATAATGCGCTGCACCCTTAGCCGCAATTTGGGGCAAATGGGAAATAGCAATAACCTGCATATTCTCAGCAAGACTTTCCATCACCTCTCCTACGCGTAGCGCAACCTCTCCAGAAATTCCTGTATCAATTTCATCAAAAATAATAGTAGGTAATGCAGAAGTTTTAGCAACTAAGGATTTAATGGCCAACATAACACGAGAAAGCTCTCCTCCGGATGCAACCTTATGAATGGATTGCAATGCCTGTCCTTTATTGGCCGAAAATAAAAACTGTATTGAATCCATCCCCGATTCCCGCATATCCCCTTCCTTTAATGGTTCCAGATTAATTTGAAGTCGTGCATTCGGCATACCTACATTTGACAAGGTCGCTTGCACATCCTTTGCGATCATCTCCAGTACCTTTCTCCTGGCTGCTGATAGTTCCTTTGCTTTTTTCTGGGCAATGGCTAATTTAGCCACAACCTCTTTTTCCAATCGCTCCAATTGCTCATCCGAAGAATTTATAGCAAACAGTTTGGATTCAAGATCATCACGTAATTTGATCAGTTCCTCAACGGAGTCCACATGGTGTTTTTTCTGTAAAGAATACAATAAGCTCAAGCGCTCATTGATTTCCAATAAAGTACCTTCGTCGATTTGGGTATCCTCCTCAAGAGAGCTCAGCTCTGCTGCGACATCCTTCAGCTCAATCCATGTGCTCTTTAATCGTGCAGCCAAATCTGCAGCCTCGGGCAGAAATGAGGCAATGCCTTCCACCTGGCTCATCGTCTCTTTTAAACGGCTTAAAACTGCCGTATCTTCATTTTCCAATAGATGTGATGCCCCAGTTAGTGCACGCTTGATATCTTCTGCATTTTCCAACTGCCGCTGCTGTACTTCGAGTTGTCCCTGTTCATCTGCTACCAATCGGGCGGCGTCAAGTTCATCAAATTGAAACTGAAAATAATCCTGTTCTATTGCAGCCTTTTTTACCAGATCTTTAAATTCTTCGAGTTCTTTTTTTGCTTTCTTATAAGCAAAGAAGCTCTCTCGATAGCTTTGCTTCAGCACAAAAGTCCCTGCTACACTATCCACTACCAAAAACTGAAAATCTTCTGTATTAATCTGCAATGTTGCATGTTGAGAATGCACATCAATCAACTGCTCGCCTAAAGCTTTAAGGATAGCCAGGGTGACGGGAGAATCATTAATAAATGCCCGGGATTTACCATCGGGAGATATCTCTCTTCGAATAATCGTGTGGTCCGCGTAATCGAGATCATTTTCCTCAAAAAAACGAAGTAGCTGGTAAGAACCAATTTTAAATTCCCCTTCAATCACACATTTCTTGGTTGGGTCGAAAAAATGCTTGCCCTCGACCCTATTTCCTAAGATCAGCGATAATGCACCCATGATAATAGATTTACCGGCACCGGTTTCGCCGGTAATCATATTTAAACCTTTATCAAATTGGATTTCCAATTCGTTGATGAGTGCATAATTTCTAATATGTAAGGTATCTAGCATATTCTTGAAGGTCTAATTACAGTTTAGAGGAAATACCGTTCCTCAATCGGATCCTATGTTTCATGAACCTTTCTGTAGGTAATTTACCTAAAACTCAGGCGATTTCAATATATTTTATTTAAAAAAACAGCTACTCTGCTTTAATAACATGCCCACTTTTAATATTCTCAGGTACTAAATACTAAAAATAATATCATTTTTCCAAATAAAAAACTACTATTTTTAGTAAGTAGATTTTATTTTTGACAAAAGAATGTTCTCATTTAGCACTATTGACATGAATAAATCCCTATTTTTATGGCATGCAAGATTATAGTGCTACGCTTAAAAAATACATGCCTGAAGAAGCTGCGCCGATTATATCCAACTGGATTAATCATACCCGCTGCTTATTTAAGATCTCTCGTTCAAGGAGTACCAAACTAGGAGATTACCGTGCACCGTTTAAAGGAAGCCCACACCGTATCTCAGTCAACCATGACTTAAATTCCTATTCATTTCTGATTACGACGATCCATGAATTTGCCCATTTACAAACCTGGAATAAACATCAGCATCGTGTCAAGCCACATGGTTTGGAGTGGAAAAATAATTTCAAGGAACTGATGGAGCCCTTCCTTAAATTGAATATTTTTCCAATCGATATTAGCAGTGCCATTCATCGCTACATGGAAAACCCCGCGGCTTCAAGCTGCACGGACCTTCACCTGTTTCGCACCTTAAAATCATACGATACCGTCAAAACCAGTGCCCTTACGGTGGAATCTTTGGAGGATGGCCATTGCTTTAAACTAAAAAATGGTCGTTCATTTCAACGCATTGAAAAGATAAGAAAACGCTATAAGTGCATGGAATTGAACAGCAAACGCATGTACCTATTCAATCCAATAGCGGAGGTATTTCTGCTAGAACAATGATTTTTGACAAATACATTCATTATATTTTTATCTTTGCTAACTTAGGAAACAATTAAAGAGAGCTTTTATGTTACACTTACACTCGACTATAGCAATTGTATTATTGCTAGCCCTGGTGATATCGATCGTGATCACCCTATCAAACTATTTAGGCAACAAACCGTACAATCGTAAAATTGCTTTATTGGGTTTTATCGCATCGCATATTCAATTATTGGTGGGATTGATCTTATTCTTTTATTTAAAGTATCCATCGATGATCTCTGGCGCCGTAATGAAAGATCCGACATTACGTTTTAAAATCATCGAACACCCTTTAACCATGATCATTGCTATTGTATTGATCACAATTGGTTACTCTAAAGCTAAAAAGATTGAAAATGCAAAAAAAGCAAACCAAACGGTTGTTATTTTCTATATCATCGGTTTGATTTTGATTCTTGCTCGTATTCCTTGGTCTACTTGGTCACTTTTCGCGTAGTCTGCGATAATCATACAAGAGAAGGCCTCACGATTGTGAGGCCTTTTTTTATACCTTGTAGATCATGGAAGCATAATGGGACGGGATCGTCCACAATGAACTGAGTTCAAAAAAGGATTAAAATAAAAAAGCCCCAGTAAACTGGGGCTTTCAAATATCTTAGTTGACTTTTAATTAGTCACGGTTTTTTCCAAATCCCAAAATTCCGAAAACGGTTTTGAATGCGATAAGTGCACCTACGATCATGGAGATGTTAGCTATCGCGGAAAACAAAAAAGTTTGTTGACCCATTGCCGCACATACATCCGGTACAAAACGGATAAATGTACCTATTAAACCTAAAGCGATCGCTACTACCAATGTTTTGTAGTAATGAGTTTGGTTCGCATTATTATCAGTTGTCTTTGGACCTCTTGGTTGTACAGTTTCTGCCATTTCAATTTCGATTTTATTCGATACAAATGTACAAAATAATCTATGTTAGAAAAATAAAAATGAAAAAAGCGGAAACACAGGGCTTTCATCTCCCAATACTTATAAATTAACTCGGTTTAGCACGTTTAAAATTCCCTTAAATAGCGTCATATAAACACTTGAAAGATTTACTCAGCGTCACTTTTACCTACAAAACTATTCAACTCTTTATTCACCTCATCAAGCAACTGTTGCTCTGTCGGCAGGTAAAGGTCGTATTGACTTGCAACAATCTGTTTTTGGTCTTCAGGAAGAGTAAATTTGACGACCGCATCGTTTTTACTCGCACATAACAAGATGCCAACCGTCGGATGTTCATGCGGAAGCTTTTCAATACGGTCATAGTAATTGACATACATCTGCAATTGACCAATGTCCTGATGCGTTAATTTATGGGTTTTAATTTCAATGATCACAAAACTTTGCAACAAACGGTTGTAAAAGACCAGATCAACAAAAAACTCATCGCCTTCGATATGGATGCGTTTTTGTCTAGCGACGAATGAAAAGCCATTCCCTAATTCTAATAAGAACTCTTGAAGATGGGCAATAATGGCGCCCTCAAGATCTTTCTCATAGTAAGCGCTTTCCCGTTTCAAACCCAAAAATTCCAGTACCATTGGATCTTTGATAATCTCCTTCGCATCCGAAGGCAGCTTTTCCTTTTTTGCTACAGCCAATACACTTTCCTTATCGTTACTAAGCAGCAGGCGTTCGTATAAATTACTAAAAACTTGTCTTTCGAGCTGTCGTGATGTCCAGTTATTTTTGATTGTTTCAGCCGTATAGAATTCTCTTTGTTCGTCCAAGTCAAGTCGCATTAACAATCGATATTGCGTCCAGCTCAATTGCGAACGCAGTGCGTTCGCAATTGGAAATACCCGGTAAAACTGGCGGAATAATTCAATTTGCCTTCGCGAGAATCCACTCCCAAATTCAGGTTCCAATACCTTAGCAAGATATTTGGTCAGATATTTCCCATAATCGGCCCTATCTTTACCTTGCTGTTCCTGCTCAAAAATACGCTTTCCGATGTGCCAGTACATCAATGTTCGCTGATGATCGACAGCACGAACCGCATTTTCTTTGGACTGCGCAATAATTGCCTTTATATCGGATACTAAAGTTTGATCGGACAACATAATTGTTTATTTTCTTGGTATTACCTCTGTAAGTGAACAATACAAAGATAGCTAAAAACAATTATAATACTAAATATTTTAGTATTATAATTACTGTTTTCAGGGATATTATCATCCAATCTGCATTGTCTTTAATACGATTTTTTTAAAATGATATATAATGTATTATTTTTGGATATTATTGGCCATAATATTGAAAAAACAATGAGATTAGAATATGCTATAGATAAAAATGATTACCTAATTCATCAGCTTTTTTTGGCTTCGAAATCTGAACGAGTTAAAAAAAAACGTCAACGAAGTAAAACAATTTTTCTTATCCTCTTTCTTTTATTATCCTTTTTATGGGCAATGAAAACACAATATACCATTGCATCAATTCTTGCCATTACCGGGATATTATGGTTCTTCTTGTATCCCATATGGGAAAGAAGGCATTACATTAATCATTACAAAGCTTTCATTAATGAGAATTATATTGGCATAGAAGGAAAAAAAGCTACAATAGAATTAAACAATGAGTATATCGTATTTAAAGATGAAAGCAGTGAGGGTAGAATAATGACCAAAAAGATTGAAGAGATATACGAAATACCCTCTCACATATTTATAAGATTAAATAAAGCACAATCTATTATTCTTCCAAAAGAAAGAATAGAGAACATTCCTGCTCTTATAAAACAATTAAAAGAAATTACTTCTTCCGCGAAGATCAGGTACATTCGCGATGAAAATTGGCAATGGAAATAAACCGGTTCAAAATACTTCTAATTATCTGACAAATAGCCTTGCTAATATGAAAAACCATTTCATCTGCATATGTATAATTGCCCTGTTAGGCTGCAACAATGCTAAGCCCCAATCCGATAAAATTCCGCTTGAGGATATCCAAAATATTTTTTCCAAAATGAAAGCGAATGGAGTTTATACGGATAAAACCTTGCTATGGGGATATTTTTTCATATCAAATTCAAAAGATAAATTTAATCAGATCACCGAAGAGCTTAAAAAGCAAAACTTTGAATTTGTTGAAATTTATCAATCAGAGGATAGAAATTATTGGCTACATCTCGAAAGGAAGGAGATTCATAGTCCACAGACACTGTATACACTTGACAAAAAGCTCTATCAAGTAGCCGAAAAATATAATATCACCTATGATGGTTTTGACGTCGGCAACATAAAAAAAGGCCAGCCATTGGAACGAGATACGTATACTGTTCCGGAAGAATTTAAGGGAGCGGATTATTTAAAAGATCATTTTCCCTATTTGCTTTTCCTTAATACAGCATTTGACAGATTTCCTCATAAGGAAGAATTTTGTCACTTTGCAAAGATAACAACCTCTTTTAAAAAAGATGGAAAGACCTTATTGCCAACTCGTGAGGAACTAGATGAGCTAAACCAATTTGAAATGGTTTTTGAAAGTTATCTAAAGGAACATAAAGTTAAAAATTATTATGTTTTTCGCGAGACACATCGAGGAAATCGGATTATTTATTTCGTAACAAATGACGCAAAAACCATTGCCGAAACTATCACACAATTAAAAAATTCCAATAAGCTGAGAGAATTTGATATTGATATTTTAACCGATAAAGACTGGAGTTTATATCAAAAACTCAGGGAAACAATCCCAAATGAACAAGAATAAGTAGTATATTGTGGATAGTCTATTTTTCTTTTTAATCATTTTGTTATTTTTTTTAGCCCCAGCTATTTTTATCTATTTAATGTACTGGATCTTAAAAAAGTCTGGCCGTAAAAAGTTGGGAACTATCGTCTCGATTGTTTTAATCTTGCCTTTTCTTATATTCACGCTATACTTGCTATTTGATGATCTCTTGTTCTCTAAATCTGATGCAAGACAATTACTCAGCGAACACCATATCACGCTAAACGATGATTTTAAAATTATTTCCAATCAAAGTGGTGGCTTAAGAGATTACACGCATCAATTTGAACTATTTATTTCCGAAAAAGACAAACAATCTTTCATCGATCAACGAACTTGGAGTGACAAAATGGATGAAAGAATAGAAGTTCATAGCTCCGCGGTAGACAGATATGAGGGTGACACGCTACGCGCCAATTATCATGACAATGATTCCTATACCTATTCCATGTATCGCCCAAATGGCAAAGGTATCGCTTCGACATTTATAACTATTTATGTATCAAAGAGTAATAATACATTAACATACGAAGAGATCTTAGACTAACCGACCAGAGGATAGACCAAATCTCCTGTCGCTTTGTTTTTAAATATTTGACAAATACAATTTGTTACTTCATACTTCACCGCAAGCAAAATATGAAGCAACAAACTGGTTAACCATTCAACATCTTGACGGCCAGTATATGTTTACATAACCCTCTTTTTCCCTGATGATTGGTAAACCAATTGCAGGTACATTGATGCTTGTCGCCTCGTATAATGACGGTATGTTGCACCCCTGAACCATCAACTCTAGCTTCGATATAATCCGTTGTATTCTTAACAAATTGTACACCTGCTGTCGCAACGAGTTTTTTTGCATTTTTTAGCCTTGGGTTCAATGCCAAGATACGTTCCATCTTAAATGGCAATCGTCTATAATAGTGCTGATGACTATGTAGATCATAGCCCAACAACCCGATGGAAGATAATGATGCTGATAGGGTGTCCATCGTTTCAAAGTCGACATCATGCTCAATTGAAAGCATTGTTGGATCAAATAACTCGTTGGATTTGAGTAGTCCATTGACGGCATGAATCCATTCATCCGGAACGGCCTTAATCATATTTTCCAATACATTACCTTCACCCGAAAATCCGCGATAACTATCTGGTGACAAGGCAAGAGTCAGTCTCATTTTACCAAAGTCGGCAACAAAAGCCGCACTTTCACCTCCTTTTTCCTGATAAACAAGCAACTTATCTGCGTACGTAAGCAGTCCCTCCAATAAACGTAATCGCTGTATACCACCGATCCGTACCGCATCACCTGTACTTATAGGGGAAAACACAAATCGGTTAGCTCTTTTCGTCAAATAGAATTCCCCTTTTACATTCCCTTTTGGAATGCCTTGAAATAATTGGATTAGCTGAATTTTATTTAATTCAAACTGTAGCTCCATACCCGCCAAATATAATTGGACGGAAGTCAGCCCTTTGATCCAACGCGGCGGCAAAGTTACTTTCTTTTCGGTCACTTTAGCTTTATCAGTACTAATGGCTACCTCATTGCTCCCTACTCCTAACACCATCCTTTCGGTTTTCTTGACAGCATTTAACGCATTGAGCATCGGTTCGTTGAAATCCACATTGGTTGTACCACTCGTAATAAACTCACCGTCAATAGCATCTTCCAATAAATCCAAACGTGCATAAACACCATTGCAGGAAGAGAAGCCCTCAAAACGAATCTGATTGGTACCAGCAGAAACGATAGGATCTCGTAAACTCGGAGGTACGGGACCAAAACTTGACCGCACTACTTTCGACAAAGTCAACAAACATTTGGATGTCAGTAAAGGATCCGTCAAACTCCCCCAAAAGAAACAAGGTACATTGGCGATTTCTGCCAATTCCGACTGATGTGCCAATACCAATTGCTGTATGCCCGATTGTTGGGTCAGTTGTGAATTTCTTGCATAGCTAATCGCTAAATCTTGCTCTGCCATATTGTTATTTTCTTATTTTTTTCAAAATGGGTTGTAAACTCTTATATATTTCCAGCTTCTCAAAAACCTGTTGAAGATCATCTGTAAAATGATATTGCTCCTTGTTCATCAAATCGTAATAATATTCGACGATTTTCTTAAAATTGGTCGGCATTTTTTCAGCAATGATGTAATGCACAAAAGCCGCATCCAATAGCTGCAACAACGCATTGTTATGCTTTGAAGATATATCGCGGCATTGTTCCAGCACTTCAACACAACGACCTATTGGGCCATAACCATTGCTCAGCAGCATTCCCAATTGTTCACCTATTACAGTGGTGTCCAATCTATTTTCATTAACTGCAGCCAGAATGACTTCAACAGCCATCGCACGCACCTCCTTCTCTTTATTAAAGAGTGAAGTTGCGAGGTATAAACTGGACTGTTGATCAAAACGGAAAAAGTCGTATAGCATCTCCTGCAGGTAAGCCGCTGAAGATTTTCCGCCAATATCACTCTTACTATTCAGCCCCATCGTTAAAAACATGGAAAGACTTTCCGTATTCTGCGGCATCAAACTATGCATATAGGGGACATCGGCCCTATACAAATAATAAGACAGTAAAGTATTGTTCCCCCGGTTGAAAATATCTTTGTGATGCAAAAAGGTCTCGGCTCCCTGTTTGTAAGACGGGAAATGATAGGTCAGCTTATCACCGTTATACACCTGTTCCGATTTTCTAGTCGTGTAGTTATAACCGTTATAATAGGTTGGTTCTATTTTCAATGCCGGACGGAATGGCTGTGCAGCAAAAGGAATATCCGCTAAAGGCTCTTTGGCAAATTCTTCAAAATGGGTATCCCGATGATGCGTGCGCGCCACAGTAGCCCATACACCAATCCAGTTGACCTGATCGGAATCTTTGGAAGACAGTAAATTCTTAAGCCAGGATTGCTGCTGAACCTTTATTGGATCCAGCCCCAGGGCATAGCTGATTACATCTTTTACCTGCTGTTCCTTTATTTGTTTCATTAAGGCTTCAATTCCTTCTAGATCTTCACGGACAGTACGGCTTAGGGCTATGGACAAATCCAACAAATTGATTTTCACTCCTGCTTCCTGATAAGCCAAGATACGCTCAACGAGAATGGTCGGTGCGATCCAAAATGGTCGATGTGTCGGCAGACTCAAAAGTGGCAAGCGGACACCATCAATCCGATAACGCTGCAATAGTTCCAATTGGCTCCCCATCAGACTGACCCATTTGGAGTAATTGTGATACCGATCCTTATCTTTATATACGACAGTGGGTTTATAATACATATTAATGAAGGTCCCTGAGAAATAATTGTACCAGGAAGATTCACGATAGGCTCCTGTCAATTGTTTAATGTAAGGTTCTAACTGTATCTGATAGTCCGAGGGGAAAATGGCTGTCTGTTGCACCCAGGCATTCATTAGGATCTCCACCTGAATGGGGTCGGAACCTCCTATTACCTCCCCTACCTTGAAAAATAATTCGTTCCAGGTCTGTGGATATTCGTAGGGTTCGTTTAAACGTCTGACGTCTACGGGCTGATACCTATACTGCTCGATTGTTTCGCCCTGAAGCTCAGCAAGTATCTCTTCCTCCGAATAACCTTCCTCCAATAGCAGGTGCTTGAGATCAGTACCAATAGCCCCCATCATCTGTGGTTTATAAAGCTGCAACTTAGCTGTAAGCTCTTCAAATGGTTCTTTTTGATATTTTAGAATAAACTTCGCTGCTCTTTCTTGTAACTGCAAATCCGGAATCATAAAGATATCGGCCGCTAGCGAAACAAATCGTTCCTGCAATTCTGATTTTTGCTTCAATAGCTTATCAAATTGAATCAGAAGAGCTTTAAGACTTGCCTTAACATCGCTCCGCATAAAGATAGGTTCGGCCCAATCTAAAAATTCCTGTAACTGGAAATCACGATTCGATAAGAATGGTTTTAGATACTCAACCACAAAATTGATCACAGCACTATGTTCAGCATGCAATAAGGAAAAGAAACGTTGCTGATGTTCGATCACTGTATTCTCGGAAAGCTTCATCCGCTCAATAAGCTTTCTGAAATAGCTTTTTAGATTATTATTCCAATTTTTGGTTTGAGCTTCGAGCGCTCCAGTGATGATGAGTTCCCGATCAATTTTTCCGTTTTCCAACAGTGTATCAAACACCTTATCCCATAGCAGTTCATTGACTGCATTCTGATAGTTATAATCCCAATACCTGCTGTGAATGCCCGTTTCATATTCAAATACCAAAGGAATATCACGTTGTACTGTCAATTCATCTGTTGTAAGAAGATCAAAAAACCTCTTTGACTCATAATTATTAAAACCAGAAATTGAACTTGCATAAAGCTCCGGTTCAAAATCAACATGTCCCATTTGCTCCAAAAAACGGAGATTGTCATAATTTATCTGTTGCCACTCATTTTTACGAACTAACTGTAATAAATATCCGCCCAGCCAATTGGGCTTGGCATAAGCAAGGATCTGTATCACATCCTTGCTCCGGGCCTGGTTCAAAAGTTCATAAAAAATATCCCAGCTACCGGCATCAGAACCCGAAAATGTTGCAAGAGCAAGTAATTTTACTGTACGCTGTTGCTCCTTGGTACCCCGCGTTCCCCAATTGTACTGTGCCTTACTTTTAAATTCAGGATCCTTAGAAAGGTCGCTATAATCGACCCAATATCGCTTGGCTGCACGAATTTCTTTTTTTAAAATTTCTAGGTTACCACTGGAATATTCCTCCAGAAAAGGGATGATATCTTCTGTCCTTGCCTCTTTGATAAGCAACTTCAGTGCTGCTACCGCTTCTTCTTTTCGCTGGCTAGCAGCCGTTGGCTGTCGAACAGCCGAACTTTTCTCCTTGCTATCAGCGCCTACGGTACCATCTTCAGAATAGCCTTTTTTAGTCTTCTCTGCTATTAATTTTTCTGCATCTTTTAAACAGGCTTCTTCTGAATCAAAGGTCTTACTCTTACTTTGGCCGGCGGTTCCATTTCGACCATAGGTAACTGTATGGGTAGAGCCGGCTGTTTGTATTTCCCAAAATTTATCCGATGTCCCGTCTATATATTTTAAGTGCTTAAACATTCTATCTAAAGTATTATCAATTAATTCGCTTACTGCTTAAATATAATGAAAGTAGCGCAAAAAAACGTATATTGACATTAAATCACAGAGAGATCATGCGTATATATTTCCTATTCAGTTTTTCACTACTATTAGTTACTTTAACGTCAGAAGCCAAAATTTCAACAGCGGAAGAGTATACCCGAATATGGTCCGATCCCCCTTCTGACAATATGAAAAAGTACATGATTAAAATGGCAATTTCAGATGGGCTAGATAAAAACTCCATAAAAATAGAAACCGATCGCTGGGGAGAAGTTATTCTTTCAGATACATGGAGAAATACCATTAAATTTAGACGGGGTAGCCTGGGTGAATATACAACTGTCAATAAGAGTGGTATTAAACTGACCATAAAAGAAGATTTTTCAGGAAATATTGTCGTAAAAAATGAGGATGGCGACAGAAGTTCATCTACAGTTTTAAAAAATATACACGGTAATTTAGAAATACGTGATGAAAAAGGAAACGTCAAAACTGTCTCCAAAAATATTTTAGGTGATGTCAATATTCAAGATAATCAAGGCAATAGCTCAACGATATCAAAAGATATTTTAGGCAATCTGGAAATTCGTGATAACAAGGGTAATTCAACTAGGGTACGGAAAGATATTTTGGATAATCTCACCATTGAAAATAGCAATGGTCAACGTACTACAGTGAGAAATGATATTCTTGGTGGTAAAACGATTGAAGACAATAGCGGAAATCGAGTTTCAGTTAGAAAGGATGTTTTAGGAAATTATGATGCGAGTGACAATAAAGGAAATCGGGCTTCCGTCAAAAAAGATATCCTTGGAAAAATAACTATAGATGATCCAAAAGGTATTCTAAATGAAACCGTGAGATTGCAATTGATTGAAGAACTCTCAAAGAACTAAAAATCCTCATCGAATCCTGCGTTTACAAACCAAAGATCAGGACGGCAAGTGGTAAGACGAGCAAACAAATTAGGAAAATAGCATCGGCGGTATATTTAAAATCTAAATAAGTTTGTAAAAATAACAAAATGGCGGGTCTTCGATTAAAATATCCAATTGTACTGATTCATGGAACAGGGGCAAGTGACCGCCCCTTCTTTTGGGGTCGAATACCTAAAACCTTCAAAGAAAAGGGTATCGCCTTTTATTACGGAAAAACAGATGGATGGGGCAATGTAAAAACCAATGCCATAATGTTAAAAACAAACTTGGCAGGGATCTCAGCAGCATCTGGCATCGAAAAATTTAATCTAATCGCTCATTCGAAAGGAGGGATTGATGCGCGTTACTTCATTTCAACATTGGCTGGGCACGAGCTTGTCGCTTCATTAACCACAATTTCTACGCCTCATTTAGGAACTCCTATTGCCGATTACTTTTTGAATAAACATCTCTCTGGAGAATCTGTTACTAAAAAATTGATTCAACGCATGACATTTTTATTTGGCGGTCAATCCCCCAATCCTATTGAATTGGTGCAGAATTTAAGTACCCGTGAAATGGAGTCTTTCAATCAACAGAATAAAAATGTAAAAAGTATATTTTATCAAAGCTTCGGTTCAACAATGAATACTCCTCAGGATGATTTACTCTATGCATTGGGTTTTAAATATTTAACACGAACGATTGGCGCAAACGATGGGATGGTACCCATTCAAAACGCTATCTGGGGTGATAGATTTAAACATATCCAACCTTCTAAAGGTATTTCACATGCTGGTATAACTGATGTTACGCGTAGAAACAATGGAGGATTAAAAATACCGGATATCTATATCGATATTGCCAAAGGATTAGCCGATATAGGATTATAACAAAAAATATATTAAACCACCACTTAACATGTCAACAGGGAAATAATACCAGCATTAAGAACCTGTGTAGCACTCTTTCAACATTCGTATAGTTAAAGATTTTCAAAAGAAAATTAAAATCCCTAAAATTGCAGTCTCATTTGAAGGAAATCGGATCCCGTGTGTCAATGCCAGCCGATCTACTCAAACGATCATAACGCAGCAGAAATAGGCCCTAAAAAAGGGAAATAGCGAGTTGAATAACAATAAAATGATGAAAAAGATTATATTTTTTCTATTACTGATACCTTTTTGGGCTGCTGCTCAAGAGCAAAATATCCAGAACTTTGTCGTAAAGGAAAACCTGTCCAAAAATGGAAAATTGGCTGTAGTTGCATTGGATTCGCTGGGAAATACCAATGAGACCATCAATGGCAATTACCTATTTACAATCAATGGTTTCTCTCAGCCACTGCAATTTCATGAGGGTGTTGCTGTCCCAAATCAGAAAATTGAATCATCAACCTTCGTATTTTTCAGTCATAAAAATCAGCAAACTTCCAAAGGACGTTTATTTTATATCTATAAGAGCGATAGTGGCCTTTCTCCTTTTGCCATTAGCGGATTGATGTTTTTAATTATCCCGGCCATTGTGTTAGGAATAGCTTATATGTTTAAAAAAGTGATTATGACGGCCATCGCGCTGGCTATAGTTTTCTTTTTATTCAACCATTCGCAGGGTTTAGACTTGAGTAAAATTTTTGAATCTATATTTTCAAGTCTCAAAAATCTCATCGGTTAGCAAAGCGACCGGTCCGGATAGCGGGAAAATAACAGAACTGAAGCGATTCGCAATACAATACAATACAATACAATACAATACAATACAATACAATACAATACAATACATC
>RCUH01001459.1_pt1 | contig 17249 bp, 13 predicted proteins | sample 2166191 | NCBI WGS metagenome assembly RCUH01 (sample SAMN09932848, study PRJNA488358) | compost metagenome | feature: garden; material: soil; isolation source: compost soil in an enriched community after 214 h of incubation | place: Germany: Experimental Botanical Garden Goettingen | collected...
TATAATCCTCTGCCTGTCCATAAAATAGGTTAGCGCAAGCGTTTGTCATACTTATCTCACCGCTTGGAGCAAGATCTGCAATCACTCTCATTCGCAACGGCACATTTAAAATGGTATTAGAAGGAGCTGTAAATTGTGCAGTCCATGTGTCCTCATCGGTGTCACTATTACCGTTGTACTTATTCACAAAAGCAACTAATTCTCCATTATCAAATACACCATTGCTGTTGTAATCTATCCAAACTCTTATATCTTGTTTATTATTATTTCTTACTTTAACAGTAATAGATTGTTGTTCGGAGATTTCTAAATCAGTATAAAAAGCTTTGTTTAAGCAGTTTTGAGTAGTGTAATCAATATAAAATTGACTTCCATTGAAACTGGCTTGTCCTGTAGTTTTATTGTTAATACTGTTTATTTTCACCAACACTGGTCCTGCATTAAGATTAACATTATTCTCTAATGAAGAAGGTTTGCAATGTGAGGCAATTGGTGCTTGTCCTTCGCTAGGATTAGGTGCCAAACCGCCATTAGAAGTGGTTAGGTTTTCTCTTGAGAGTAAAAATTGAGCCAATGCTCTGTCTCTTTGCCCAGGTGTGAATTTTCTAGGCTCGCTCGTGTAGTTCATGATGTTGTACTGGACGCCCTGATAATTGGAACTGGTGCACCAATTGATATCTGAGTTGGTTGGGTTTGGATAGGTATTAAGTAAACTCATACCACGTTCTGTATCGCAAACTAAATCATCGTCTAATTCACAATTATCTGTACTCGCAGGGCATGCCCCTCCCTGATCGTTTGCACTACCAAAGGTATGCATCAAACCAAGTGCGTGTCCCATCTCATGCACAAATGTGTTGTTTCCTGGATCAGTTACTACAAACGACCTCATAAAAGTGTCATAAGAAGAATCTGGGTTTGTTGGATATCCGGCCCATCCGCCTAAACCACCAGAGTTATCATTGTTGTCAAATTTGCTGATTACATAAATGTTGTAATACGAAGACTCTGGCCAGTGAGGAGCGATTGTTCTTACTTTGGCTATCGCATTGTCATCATCTGAATTGAGGCCAAGAGTATTGTAATTAGTAATAGACCCGCCATCATATCTTACTATTCCATTAGTTGCATTACAAGATTTATCTCTTTTTGCTAAAACTAATTTAATTGGTATTGTTGTCCCTTTATCATTACCCGTGCCATTAGGGAAATAACCATTGCCGTAGGTTGTTTCAAATATTTTATTGGCTTCTTCAATCCAGTTTTCTATTTCAGCATTAGAATTGTTATATTTTGTTCCTATTGTGGCACCGGTGGGATGTATAATATGCACAACAACAGGGATTTCATAGATAGTATTTTCAGATTTTCTTTTTGATTGGATGTAGTTTCTTGCACCCAAAGCAAGTAATTTTGCATCGGCGTCTAATCTTGCTTTTTTGATTGCTGGGTTAGATTTTTCAAGTTTGTCTTGAATCTTTGTAGTTGCACAAAATTCCTGGGCCTGCATAGAAGTTGTTAATGAAATTGCAATAATTACAATCCACATTTTTCCAATGTCTCTGTTTTTAAACCTTATTTTACTTACAAAGCTGTAAAATAGATTTTTAAAAAATAAATGATTTTTCATTAGGTTAGTATTCTTTTGCCTACTCTATAAATTGCATTTTCGGCTTCCTGCGTTTTTATATCACAAATATGAAAACTGAGATTTAGGTTTTGAAATTTCTGTGATAGAATGGCAAATTCTGGGATATAAAATAAGATGTATTTGATTATTGGTGAAAATTATCAAAAAATAAAGCGTTCCGATATGAAAATCAAAACGCTTTGTGCTTTATGGATGTGAAAATGCAAATTTTGTAATTATCCGAGAAATTGATTTACGATATCCAGATAATTTTCCGAAACAGGAATCATATTTCCTTTAATGATAATATTTCTATTGCTGAATTTTTCTATTTTATTCTTATTAATGATATATGCTCTGTGAGTTTGCATGAAGGTCGATTCAGAAAGTTCGCTCAAGATTTTTTTGATGGTAGATCTGGATTTGTAAATTTTGTCATCTGTGTAAAATAAAAGATAATTCCCGTCAGATTCTATGTAGTTGATTTTTTCCTCGTCAAGTTTCACGCTATACTCACTATCTTTTACATTCACAAAATGTTTCTGTTTTGGAAAATAGGCAGATTGCCGAATTGCGATTTCCATAGACGCAATCAAATCACTGTTTTTGAAAGGCTTCGTAAGGTAAGAATATGGCGAAGTGGAGACAGCCTTCCCAATGATTTTCTGATTTTCATAAGCCGTGAGATAGATAAACGGAATCTGATATTTTTCCTTTATTTTCAAGCCGAGCGAAATTCCATCCTGCTCATTTTCTCCAAGATTGATGTCAAGAATGGCAAGCGTAATGCTTTCTTTTTGTAATATTTCCAAAGCTTCTTTTGAGTTTTTGGCCTCACTCACGGTGTATCCATTTTCGGACAATATCTTTTTTGTAAATCGCCTGTTCAAAAAATCGTCTTCTACCAATAAAATCGTTTTTTCCATATCACAATCGTTAAAAATAAAGCATCAATTCAAATCCATTCTCACTTTTCGTTACAATCTCACCGTCCAGTTGATGTATCAGTCCTTTTGTAATCTCTAATCCCAGACCTTTGTCATTTTCTTTGTTAAAATCAAAACCATCACCATTGTCAGCATAATAAAGTTTGTTTTTTTTGGTATTTTCATCCTCCGTGATTTCTATATTGATGATTCCGATATTCCGATTTTTGAAAGCGTGTTTCATACTGTTGCTCAGAAGTTCTACGATGATCATTCCCACAGGCAAAGCTTTTTCTATGGAAATAGTTTCGATTTCACATTTGATATGGAGGTCGATTTTCTTCCTATGATTGTCATAAGATTCTTTCACGATCTCAGAAAGTTCCGTGATGTATCTTCCAAAATCAATTTCATTCACATTGTCAGAAACATTCAGCTTTTTGTGGAGCAACGCCATCGAGTGGATGCGGTTCTGATTTCCCCTGATCAATTCCTCTATGTTGTTATGATCCGCAGACTCTTTCTGGATTTCAAGAATGCTGATGACGTGTTGCAGATTATTTTTCACCCGATGTTGCAATTCTGATAGCAAAACCTGTTTCTGCTCCAAAAGTTTCTGGAGTTCGCCCAATTGCTCATTGATGATTTTATTTCTATTGTTAATTTGCCTGTTTTTTCCTGCCAATATGAGCAAACCGACAGCGATGACAGCCAACAAACTGCCAATCAAAATCATCAGTTTATCTTTATTCTTGATTGTGTTTTCCTTTTTATCACTTTGATATTGTTCCTCCAGTTTTTTTATCTTGATTTTTTCTTCTTGACTGGAGATAAGTTCCAGTTTCTCGTGATATTCTTTATAATAAAACAAGGCTGAGTCTGTCTTGCCCATTCCCTCAAATATCATAGATCTCAATTTAAGATAGAAACCTTCATTTATTGTTGATTTATTAAAAAAAACACGAGCAGAATCATTGTATGATAAAGCCACAGGATAGTTTTTCATTTTGTAATTAACTACGCTGATATTATTAAATGCAGCGGCGATTTCACTAGGTCGTTTTGTTTTTTTCTTATGCTTCAAAATTTTAAAATCATATTCCAGTGTTTTTTCATAATTCTTATTTTTAGAAGTATAAAATCCCATTAGCAGATAAGAATCTATCAAATCTTTTTCATTATGATGTTTTTTTGAATATTTCTCAGCCTGTTTTGCATAATGGTTCATAGAATCCAGCTTCTCCACAAAACGAAAGTACGAGCTTCTGCGGATGCAATATGTGCTGTACAAATTTTCAAGTTGATGATCGTTATATTTCTTGTAAGCTTTATCAAGATATAAGTCCGTCAATTCCAAATGTTGTGATTTTTCATAAGCCAAAGCAATCAAGAGATAGATTTGGTAAGAAAGAGCGTGCAGATTTTCCTCTTCAGCATCATCAATGATCTTTAGCAAAATCTTCAAAGATTCTACAGAAGTCGCTTCGTTTTCATCAAATATAATGGCTCGCCTGAATTGAGTTTCTAAAAGCTGAGTCTTATTTCTTCTACCAATCTGAAATTTTCTCAACTGCTTGTACAAACTGTCCGTCTTCTTTTGAGCAAGGTCAATCTCTTTTTGTTGGATGAGCTTATCTATTTTAATTAATTCCCGATCCACAGCAGAATCTTGGGACATATAAAAATGACCACATACTATAAATAGGAAAAATAAAAAACGCACAATTATTTTCAAATGAAATAACTTTATCAGGTCTCAAATTTAGAAAAAGAGTTGATTTTAAAATAATTTTTGGGACAGAATGATGTTTTCTGGGATGGAATATTTTAGGAAACTCATCATTCCATTCAATGTAATTCAAAATAAATTAGTTAAAAAATGTTAAGGTTGATATTTTTTTAATATTTTCGTAATTCAAAATAAATATAGAAGAAAAGCCCCCTTAGATTTTTGGGGATTAAAAAATTGAATTATGGCAAATATTTGGATTAAGAAGCCAATGGAAGCGTATGAAGCAGACATCAAAAAAAGTCAGCTAAAACGCGTATTGGGAAAATGGAGTTTAACGGCTATTGGAATTGGTGCTATCATTGGAGGTGGCATTTTTGTTTTGACAGGTACAGGCGCATATTATAATGCAGGTCCTGCTTTGGCACTTTCCTTTGTAGTCGCTGGTATTGCGTGTGTTTTTGCAGCGCTTTGCTATGCGGAATTTGCATCCATACTTCCCGTAGAAGGTTCTGCGTATGCCTATGCTTATGGAACTGTTGGCGAAATTTTCGCTTGGATCATCGGTTGGGGATTGATTTTGGAATATGCGATGGGATCTATGACCGTCGCCGTTTCGTGGTCGGGATATTTCGGAAAATTGCTCAAGATGTTTGGTTTGCATTTGCCATATTGGATGACGACGGATCCTGGAACTGCAAAAAAAGCCTTTGGTGAAGCCACTTCGCAGATTGCGGCAGGAGGATTGCCATTGGACAAATTACAGACTTTCCAAGAAACAATCGCAAACTTCAACGCAGCGCCAGAACTTTTCAATATCAAATTGTTCTTGAATCTTCCTGCATTGGTTATCGTGTTATTTGTGATTTCAATCTTGGTAAGAGGGACAAAAGGTGCCGCAAAAGCGAACAACGCGATAGTAATCCTAAAAGTATCTGCCATCATTTTCGTGATCGTAGCCGGTGTGTTTTTTATCAATGTTGAAAACTGGACACCGTTTATTCCAGAAGCTACAACGATCATTGAGAACGGAAAATCCGAGCCAGCCTATGGTTATAGCGGGATAATCGCTGGAGCCGCCGCTATTTTCTTTGCTTACGTAGGTTTCGATGCCGTTTCCACACAAGCTGGTGAGGCGATCAATCCGAAGAAAGACGTTCCTTTTGCAATCATTACTTCATTGGTAGTTTGTACTATTTTGTATATTTTGGTTTCATTGGTTTTGACAGGAATGATGCATTATACAGACTTCAACCCATTGGGTAAATATCCAGATGCAATCAAAGCACCAGTAGCTTACGCCTTTGATATTGCAGGACAAGCTTGGGCAGGTTACATCATCACGATTGCAGCTACAGTAGGTTTGATTTCTGTTTTGATGGTAATGATCATGGGACAATCCAGAATTTTCTTGGGAATGTCCAAAGACGGTTTGATTCCTTCCACTTTCGCAAAAGTAGATGCAGAATCTGGCGTTCCAAGAAAGAACCTTTACATTTTAGGATCGGTCATCGCTGTTGTAGCGGCATTTACACCAATCAACGATTTGGCGCATATGACCAGTTTCGGAACCCTGTTTGCCTTCACAATGGTTTGTGTGGCCGTTTGGATCCTTAGAAAAAAAGAACCAAATCTTCAAAGAAATTTCAGAGTTCCAGCTTTGCCAGTGATTGCAACTTTAGGTATTTTAATCAACGTTTATTTGATTTTCAATCTAAGTCCAGAAGCTCAAAAATATTCATTGATGTGGTTGGCTTTAGGTTTTGTGATCTATTTCCTTTACAGTAAGAAAAATTCCAAACTACAGAATGGTGGATTTGGAGAGACTTTCAAAGCAGAACAAGAACCTTTGGAAGACATTGATATCAACATTGACAACAAAGATTAATAATATAAATTCCGCTTTAACGAGCGGAATTTTTTTTGGAGCTAAATCCCGCTTTCCACTATATCTTTTTTGTTTACGACCATTTGTCATCAATAGAAATTGAAAGGAAAACGAAAAAGGATGCCGTTGCAATCGGGGCTATGGGCTTTCTTTGTAAAACCACATTTTGTCAAAGTTGAACAGTATTTAACATATAATCAAAACTCAAATAAAAATTCAAAAGTCGCAATGTCATGCTGAGGCTCTCGAAGCATTACTTTATTACAAGTCTTTCCTCAACTTTCTTTAAATTTATAAAATGAAAAAACTAAGTTTACTTTTCCTGTTGATCTCAACTTTCTGTTATTCTCAGAAATTCAAAATCGATACATTATTAACGGATAAAATCAGCATCCGAGCCATTCAACTTTGGGATGGGAAAGTTTGGTACGCAGGTTCCATGTCGAAGTTTGGTTATGTGAAAATCAATAACCCAAAAGAAAAAAGTCAGATACAGCTGAACAATGAGAATCAAGAATTCCGAACAATTGCAAGATTTAAGAACAATTCCTTTGAAACAGTGAATGTTGGTTCGCCTGCCCAGTTTTATGGAATTTTTGCGATGAATATGAAAGTTTCTAAAGTAGATAAGTACTCAGATTCGACAGTTTTTTTTGATTCCTACAAAGTTAATTCTAAAAACAATGATGGTATCGCAATCAGTGATCCATACTCAAATGGAAAACCAATTTTCAAGATTACATCTAGACGTAAAAATTTTCTCGAAAAAGAAAGTAAATTACCAACTTATCACAAAGGAGAAGCACATTTTGCAGCAAGTAATTCCAATATCGCATTGTATAAAAATGAAGGATGGATTGCAACAGGAGGTACGAAAGCTAGGATTTTTAAATTCAATTGGGACAATCCCTTCGATTGGCAAGTTTTCGAAACACCATTCATTCAAGGAACATCATCACAAGGCATTTATTCCATAGATTTCTACGACAAAAACTTCGGAATCGCAGTTGGTGGAGATTATACCAAACAAGCTGATAACATAAACAATATCGCCACCACAAACGACGGTGGACAAACTTGGCAAATCCAAGCCAGCGGACAAAATGCCGGTTATATGACCTGCGTCAAATTCCGTCCGAAAACCAAAGGAAAAGAAATCGTGGCAGTTGGCGATCAACACATCAGTTTTTCGTCCGACTACGGAAAAACGTGGACAAAAATCTCCGACGAAAAAAATCTCTACGCCTGCGATTGGGCTGACAAAAATACTTTGATCTTAGCAGGAAAAGATAAAATCGTCAGATTGAAGTTCTCAAATAATTAATTTCTTTTCTAAGTTTTACCTATTTGCGAACCCTCAAAATATTTTCAATAAGCTCATAGAAACCTTTGCGGACTTTGCGTTTAAATTGAGCATTAAAATCAGAATCCCTATTTTTGCACCGAATCAATGAAATTGAAAAGAGAAATTTGAAGATGAAGAACACGGTTATTTTTGATATGGACGGCGTGATTGTAGATACAGAACCACTTCACAAAAAAGCTTACTACCAACATTTCGCAGAATTGAATATCGAAGTTGGTACAGAATTATTCTCGAAATTTACGGGCAAATCTACCCGAAATGTCTATCAAATGGTCAAAGATATTTTCGGAATCGAAACCGATGGAGAAGAATTGATCCAAAGAAAAAGAACCATATTTTACGATCTTTTCGATACAGATCCAGCGCTCAAATTATTGGACGGCGTTGAAGCACTGATCAATAATCTCCATTCTCAAAATTTTCAATTGATCTTGGCATCTTCTGCCGCAAAAACTACGATTGACAGAGTTTTCAAACGTTTCAATCTATTTCCTTTTTTCTCATATCTTGTGAGTGGCGAAGATTTTCCAGAGTCAAAACCACATCCAGCTATTTTCATTGAAGCGCAAAGACTTTCCGGAAATGACAAATCAAATTGTATCGTGATAGAAGACAGTACAAACGGAATCTTGGCAGCAAATGGCGCAGAGATATTTTGCGTAGGTTATAAAAGTGCAAACAGTAAAAATCAAAACTACGAATTGGCGGATTTGGTCATCCATCATTTTGATGAGTTGGATGTTGAAAAGTTGAAAGCACTTTAAGAAATTCGTTTTTTGTTAGAAGATTCCACCCATTCATCTTTGCTACAGACCTTGCAATTGCTTTTTTCGTGTATTTCAAATTCTTGGGTGTAACCGCAAAATGTGCAGGAATAATGAGCTTTTCTCTCAAATGATTTTGATGACTTATCAAGAGAATTTGGCATTATTGGTAATCCATATTTGATGTCTTTGTCCTCATAATAAAATACGCTGATTTCACCCGAAATTTCCTCAATTGCTTTTTCGATTTGGCCAAGATGAGAAACACCTTTCAATCTCAATTCAGAGAAAAATTCATCCTCGCCAAGAGATTCTTTTTTGAAATCCTCTATGCAGAAAACGCCTTGATCAATCAAACAAATTGGTTTTCCTTCAACCAGTTTTTCGAACTTTTTACTTTTGCTAATAATGTAAGTAATGATGCTATAAAGACTGATAATCATTGTGAAAACTACCAACGCGGGCATAATTCCAACATCTTTATAAAACATTGGATCGCCTGCCGCAGAGCCCAATCCGATAATGACCACCAATTCAAAAACGGATAATTGCTTAACACCTCGTTTCCCCAAAAGCCGAAGTCCGAAGATGATAATAAAGAACATAATACTCGTTCTCAGAATAGTTTCTAACAGAAAACTCCATTCTTCAGAACCGAGTAGAATTTGTTTAAGGTCGAAAGAATCGCTGGTGAGGAACATAGTTTTTTTTTGAAGCTATGTCAAAAAATACGCCAGAGAATTTAAGTCAAATTACAGTTTTATCTTTTTAAATTCTGATTCAATTTGATTTATATAATATTTTAGATCTCGAGAAGAGCTGTCGAGAATTCCTTTCGCAATTGAATTTTCTTTAAAAAAAATGTGTCTCTCTTCGGCAGAAATGTTATTGGGATTTTTTAGATTTAATGAATTTAAAACTTTCTCAAGATTTGATAGAGGTATTTTAATTTTTTCACCAAAATTATATGTATTCTCATATAAAGTTCTATTAGCTTTTGTAATTAACCCTATTAAATCTATTTTGTCAGGGTTAAAAACAACTCTATGATTATCAATTGGTTTTATTATAACATTTTCTACTTCATACAATAGTTTTTTTATTTCGTCACTATTTTTTCTTAAATCAACAAAGTCTTTTTCGTTCAGTAATTTCCTTTTGTGTAAAGATGTGTCAAAATAATTTCTAATGTAAAGTCCTCCGAGGAAGATTAAGAATAAGCTAAAAATTATTAATATGTAACCGAGTAATTCCGAAATATTCAGTAATGTGAAAATTTCCTTAAGAACTTCTATCATTTATTTATTTTTATTTATCCCCAAAAAACGCCATAGAACTCCCAATCCAAATCGCATCTTTCTTATTGAAATCCACATTCACCATCGCCGCTTTTGTCATTCTCACGAGATTGACAAGAAGTTCTGGGTCTTCTTTTTTCGGATCCCAACCAAATAGCAAACGGATTTCTGCTTTGGAAAATTCACCATTGATGTCTTCAAAAAGTGGTGCGTAAGTCACTTTTCTTTGGAGGATGTAATTTTCTTTGTCTTTAATTTGATCAATGATTTCTTGAGTCGGATTCAGATTGACGCCACTTCCTGCGAACGAGAAAAGTGGTTTCAAAACAAAATTTTCAAGCGTTTCAGTCTCAGGAAAATCAGATAAGAAATAACTTTTCGGAACAAATGCGTGTTTCAAATTGGGAAGAATATATTTTGAAACTTTGAAGAACCAATTCGGGTGCGTGACCCATTCAACATCCACATCTTCACGGAAATCAAATTCTGTTTTCAAGCCATCGATCTTATCCAACTCATCAAAGATCACACGGTTATAAATACGATTGATTGAAATTAATTTTCCATCTTTCTCATAGAATAATTTTTTGCCTTCTTTTTTAACTTTTGTCAGACAAACCGTTTTAATTCCCAATAATTGTTCTGTCAATACAAAATCAACTGCCGTTTTTTGTTTTTCAGGATAAATTTCCAGCAAGATTACATTCTCAGGATTCTCATCACCAACAATTACAGCTTTCAATTTTTCAACAAATTCTTCCTGGGAAAGTGACTTTTTCAAATCATTCAAAAAAGGATAAACTTCCGTAATGACTTCCTCAAACAACCGTTGAAAACCAAACAAACTTGGGAAAGCTTGCAACTCTATCAATTGCGGAATGATCTCACCATTTTCATCTTTACAAATCCCAAAATCGATTGCCAAAAAATGTGTCTTCTTGGTGTCATTCGGAACGTTGCAATTGGCAGGAATCGCTTTGCTCAACTCTTCATTAGACATATTTTTGATCTGCGAAATAATAGATTGTGAAGCATCGTTCAACTTATTCCAAAAATCATTGGTAAGGAAAATCGGACTTTCAGAAAGGCGAAACGCGGCTTCTTGACCGCATTTCTCTATGATTAGCTCATTTGTTTTCTGATATTTTTCCTTAGAAAATTCTTTGTTGAATTGAGTTCTGTATTTTGGGATCATAGTTTAGTTTGTTGTTGGTTGTCAGTTGATTGTTGTTGGGTTTTTGGTTAAAGTTATTAGCTATCAACCATCAATCGAGAACTGTTTTTAGTAATCTGCTCAGATGCGAATTTCAAAAACCTTGGAATGATTTGCGCTTGTGTCAATACAATCTTGTCTTCATCATTCATTCTGTCGATGGTTTCCAGATATTTTTCCATTCCGAAAGTTTCGATCATCGCTGTTTTATTTTTTTCGTCTTCCAAGTTTTTTATAAATCCTGTTGGGTCAGCTTCCGGATGAAATTGCGTTCCAAAGATCTCATCAGAAAAACGAACAGCCATCAATGCTCTTTCGAGATGAACGGTTGGACGGTATTTTTCCAAAGCCACGACTTTCATTCCCAGTTCATCGATTTTTTCCTGATTAGGTTCAATGCATTGATAACCTCTTGAATCTACTGCGTAGAAAGGATCTGGCAAGTTTTTGAACAAAAATTCTTTCTCGCCGTCTTCCGATTTGTGAATGGGCATCACGCCAAAAGAATAGGATTTTCTCTTGCAAACATTTGCAATTCCAAAATGAATCACCGCCAATTGGAAAGAATGACAAACCAAAAAAGCGTATTTTTTCTGTTCATTATTTTGATTATGTTCCCAAATTTGATTTAAGAAATCAGCATATTTATTCTCCCATTCGTAGCCTTCTCTGTGAGGATTTCCGGGCCCTCCGGAAGATAAAAATATATCAAAATCATTAATGTCTGGCATTTCGTTTTTGTAACGAACGTCGAAGATTTCTACCGAAACATTATCGTCAGACTGCTCCTGAAAAGTTTGAGATAATTCTTTAATATTGCGCATCCCTTGATTCGGATGGTTATTATTCATATCCAAAAGCGCAATTCTTACATCATTCTTACTCATATTCATAAATTTTCTACAAAATTAAGAATTTTAAATTTGAGGTCATTTTATATGAAAAATCGGATTCATCAGTTATCAATTAAAACAATCCTTTTTCCGTCTCATAAATCATATAATCCACGACTTTTTTCAGGTCGCCGCCACTTTCGTGGAAAACTTTCAGCTGACGGTCTGCGCCAGTTCCCATTTTGCAGATTTCTCTCGCATATTCCACTTCCTTTCTGCAACCCAAATCATCAACAACATCATCAATGAAAGCCAATAATTCTTCCAAAAGGTCACGATAAGGAACGCTTGCTTCTTTCCCAAAATCAATCAGATGCGCATCGATTCCGTCTTTGGAGGCGCGCCATTTGTTTTCGGTCAATAGCAATCTTCTGTAACTTCTGTAGCTCGTATTTTGCTGGTGCATTTTGTAGATTTTTGCCACCAGCGATTGCATAATTGCCGCAAGACAAACCGTTTCGTCAATCGTCATTGGCATATCGCAAATCCTAAATTCGATAGTCGGGTAGAAGGGATGAACGCGAAGATCCCACCAGATTTTCTTGGCATTGTCGATCGTTCCGGTTTTTACCATCAAGTTGACGTAAGCATCAAACTCCGCAACGCTACCGAAATAACTTGGTAATCCAGTTCTTGGAAATTTAGCAAAAACTTCTTGTCTGTAAGATTTGAAACCCGTCAATCTCCCAACCCAAAACGGCGAATTGGTGGACAAAGCGTAAACATGTGGCAAAAAATAGCGCATCACGTTTTGAATTCTAATTCCCTCTTCACGATCTGGAATCCCGATGTGGACGTGCAATCCGAAGATTAGATTTGATCTTGCAACATCGCCCAAATCGCTGACAATTTTGTCGTATCTCGCATCTTTTGTGATAAGGTTGTCTTTCCAATGCGAAAATGGATGCGTTCCACCACCAGAAACTCGCAATCCCTGGTCGTGAGCCGTTTTTACAAGATGTCTTCTGAGGTCTGTTAATTCTTGTCGTGCTTGTTGGATATTTTCACAGATGCCAGTTTCCATTTCCACCACAGATTCGTGCATTTCGTGTTTTAAGTTTTCGCTGAGAACGGCTTTTCCACCTTCGATTATTTTTGAAACGTGCGAGACCAAATCCCGTGTTTCGGCGTCTATGATTTGATATTCTTCTTCTACACCTATCGTAAATCTGTGCATATTATTTGTGTTTGTTAGTTAAAGTTAGTTAGTTTATTAATGATACAATTTGGGCAGCTTTATCCGCCTTCCGCTCCCAATCTTTTTTGCTCGAGATTTCATATTTAATAGAACTCGAGTAAACGCAAAAAAGGATTTCCGCTCAAGTCGGGCTGCGACGATTTGGCACTCCAAATTGTATCATCAAATAAAGTTTTAAAGTTTATTGGTCACAAATTTCCCCCAGTTGATATTCACTTTTCCAGGTTTGTAATCTTTTGCTTTTTCTATTGCCAATTTTGCAGAATGCTCTACAATCCAAGCAAAGTTTTCTTCTCCAACAGAATTTTTGTCAGCATCAGGCGCCGGATTACAGAAGTCAATCGCGTAAGGAATTCCGTCTCTCACAGCAAATTCCACAGTGTTGAAATCGTAGCCCAAAGCTTCATTCATTTTCAAAGTATAATCTGTGATGGTTTTCAAAAGTTTTTCTCTTGCTGCACCTTCGGTTTGATGTGTTGTTGCATATCTCAAATGATGTGGATTTCTAGGTTCGTACGGCATTATGTGAACGTACTTTCTGCCCAAACAATACACGCGATAGTAATCCTCGAAAATAATTTCTTCCTGCACCATCATTACCAATTGCTCTGTCTCAGCGTGTTTTGCCCACATATCTTCTGGACTTTCAACTCTGTAAACATTTCTCCAGCCTCCACCATCGTGCGGTTTCATATAAGCTGGGAATCCAACATATTCAAAAATATAATCCCAATCGTGCGGGAATTTTAAGTTTCTGAATGAAGTTTCTGAGGTGTTTTCTGGTCTTTCATAAGACGGAAGCAAAACTGTTTTCGGCAATGGAATTCCGATTTTTGACATCAATGCGTTGTTGAAAAATTTCTCATCTGCACTCCACCAAAATGGATTGTTGATAACGTAAGTTCCGCTCATTGCTGCATTTTTAAGATAAGCTCTGTAGAACGGCACGTCTTGCGAAATTCTGTCGATAATCACAGCGTAACCGTAATCTGCACCTTGTTCCAATTTATCGATTTGAACTGCTTCTGCGATATATTCGCCTTTCCCCAATTCGTTCACTTTATCAATAAATGCCCACGGGAAAGTGTCTTCCATTCCGAATAAAATTCCAATTTTTTTTGCCATAATGTTTTGATTTTGTCAGAAGTCCGATGTCGGAAATCTGAGGATGAATATGTTTTTGTTTGTTTTATTAAAATAATAAATTGTGATTTAGTTTTGTCTTCGGTCATCTGACTTCCGACTTCTAACTTCTACCCAAAAAATCGACCTATGAATTTCGGGAAAACCATTCGCCAAAGTACCCAATCGTGGTCTATCCATTTCTGCTCATCATACCAATGGTTGATGCCTTTTGAAGTTAAAATGCCAGCCATTCTTCTCGTTGGTTCAAGGCAAATGTCACGGTCGGAAGTACTGAGGACAATGTGCATATGTTTGTACTTCCAAGCTTCGTCATTCTTGATAAACTCGTCTGGACAGTTGAAATAAATCAGTTGGTCATCATAACCATCCATAAAACTTCGAATCGAAAATGCGCCCGACAAACAGAAAAGATGCGAAACCAAATCCGGAAATCTGAAAGCAAAATTAGCTGCGTGATAACCACCGAAACTTGCGCCTGCCACGACAACTCGATGTGTGTTGTGTGTTCTTTGGATATAAGGAATGAACTCTTGAACCAAGAACTGAACATACATCTCGTAGTTTCGAATTCTCTCGTAAGGCGAAATCCCTTTGTCGTAGAAACTGAATTTATCAATGGTTTGAATATTAAACAATTTCAATTTTCCACTGTCTGTGAAATGCGAAATACTTCCGTTGAGATGAAAATCCGCATTTTGAGTGTATGAACCTTGCGAAGTCGGGAACATAATCACCGGCGTTCCAAAATGTCCGGTAACTTCCACCTGCAGGCTCATCCCGAGAATATGTGAATAGTAATCTGTATGTGTAATTTGAGGCATACCTTATTTATAAATGATGATTGATAATAGATAAATGATAGTTGATAAACGATGAATGATTAAATCTTGAACCTTGAATCCTGAATTAGTTCGTTGGTTTGTCTTTTGGTGGCAAAATATTTAGGATTTGCTCTGTCACAATTAAAGCCGCTTCGTCCAATCTTTCTTCAATGATATCAGCTGTTTTAGCCTTGTAAACAATTCCGATGTGATAATCGATTGGTAAGAATTTTTCCACGTGTTCATTATTCAAATCATCTGTGTTTGAATGCTTTTCTTTGGCAAGCGAAACAATCAATCCCGAATATAATTTCTGAGTTTCTTCAACCGTATATTTTTCTCCGTCTAATAATGCATTTTCAAGCTTTGCCCATTCTCTCCAGATATTCACTCCAGTTGCCGCTTCCACCATATCCGGAATGTGAGCTCCACCAACTCTTGATGAAGTTTCCAGAAAGTAATATTGACCATCAATTCCTCTGATATATTCGCTGTGTGTTGCCCCATTTTGAATCCCGAATTTATCCAAAACCTCTTTGTTGATTTTTTCTAAACCAATCGCTTCTTGAGATTTTTTATCCAAAGTTTTGGTTCGGAAAACGCCACCTTCGTGTGAAACCTTCATCGGTGGAGAAAGGTATTTTGAAAAGCAAGAAAACACGATTTCTTTATTATAAACCAAACAATCCACGTGGTAAACATCACCAGGTTTAAAGGCTTCCAGCAAAAATTTGAAACGCTCGTCACCCAGATTTTCCACAGCTGGCCAAAGTTCTTCTGCTGAATTTATTTTGATAATACCGCTAGCAGAAGCTTCGGAACGAGGTTTTAGAACCCAAGGTCCAGGAACATCTTGTGTGAATTTATGCAGTTTTGCATCATTGAAAATCGATGAAAATTCTGGTACGGAAATCCCATTGTCTTTCGCTTGTTGGCGCATTGCCAGCTTGTCGCGGAAATAACGATGCGTGGTTTGTCCCATTCCCGGAATTCGGTAGGTTTCACGAATCATCGCCGCTTTTTCCACATCGAAATCGTCCAATGCAATCACGGCATCTATCTGATGATTTTTCATCAAATAAGCAAAACCTTGCACCAAATGGTCCAGATTCCAAACCGAAGCTTCGATTTCTGGCATATAATAAACCTCGTCTATCGCGTGCCAAGGCCAGTTTTTTTCTTTCAAGTTTTCTGACGTGATGAGAATAACTTTGTTTCCAAGCTTTTTGCACTCGTCCATAAAGTCGTAACCTTTGTAATAGCAAGAGATGCAGACAATCGTTTTTTCCATATTCATTATTTTTTTGTCGGAAGTCAGAAGTCGGATGTCCGAAGTCTGATATTCTTATTTGTGATTAGTTTTTTTATTTAAAAGCAAAATGCAATGAGCGAATCGCTATTTGCTAATTATAATTCTCAATAAAATCCAGTAGCAATTGAACGCCGTAGCCAGTTGCCGCCTTATCTTTCGCATAGCCAACATTTCCAAAAGCAACGCCGGCAATATCCAAATGCGCCCAATTCTGATGACCTTCTATAAATTGTTCCAAAAATTTTGCAGCAACAATGCAATCGCCAAAAGGCTTCATTGAAATGTTCTTAAAATCCGCAACATCCGATGTGAAATCGTCCTTCCAAACATCCCAAAGTGGCAAATTCCAAAGTCGCTGATTGGTTTTATCTGCGGACTTTTCCAATGATTTTTTCAAATCGTCATTGTTGGAAAAGTAGGCTCCACAAGTGTAACCGAACATTCGAACTGAACTTCCCGTCAAGGTTGCCAAATCAATCAGAACATCGGTCTCATAATTTTTTGACAAGTACGAAAGTCCGTCTGCAAGCGTCATTCTGCCTTCTGCATCGGTGTCCAAAACTTCTATGGTTTTTCTATTGTAAGCCGTAATCACATCGCTTGGCAAATATGCTTTTTCAGAAACCGCATTGTCCGTAATAGGCAGAATTGCAATGATATTCACTGGAAGTTTAAGTTCTGAAGCTGTAATCAAAGCACCAATCACAGCGCTTGCGCCACCCATATCGCTTTTCATATAATGCAGATTGGCAGAGCCTTTGATGGAAATTCCACCAGTGTCGAACAAGACGCATTTTCCTACCAAACCGATGGTTTTTGCATTCTCATTTTCAGATTTATATTCCAAAATCGTGAACGAGGCTTCTTGCGAACTTCCTTGATTCACAGCGACAAACGCACCCAAACCCTCTTTGATGGATTCTTCTCGGTTTAATGATTTGTACTTCAAACCGTATTTTTCTGCAGTTAATTTCAGAAATTCTGAGATTTGGTCCACCTTTTTGTGGTTCGCAGGTTTGTTCAACCATTCCATTCCGGCAAATTGTCCGTTGCAAAGCGCTTCGG
>RCUH01001460.1_pt1 | contig 17236 bp, 18 predicted proteins | sample 2166191 | NCBI WGS metagenome assembly RCUH01 (sample SAMN09932848, study PRJNA488358) | compost metagenome | feature: garden; material: soil; isolation source: compost soil in an enriched community after 214 h of incubation | place: Germany: Experimental Botanical Garden Goettingen | collected...
TTAACTTTGTAAGCGTCATATTATTCAACGGACCATCTAATTTTGTTTTCAGTTTAAAATGCTGATTTTTACCCAAACCATCATAAAAATGGCGAATATCGTTTGTTGCAATAGAAGAAGAATCTATCAAAACATCAAATCTAACTTTATCTGTAAAATCAAGAAAGTCTGATGGTTTATAATTTAAAATTGCTACACCATAAATGGAAGATCTTTTGGTTTTAATTGCCAAATTCTGAACCATAATCTGTTTTTTGGTATAACTGAATTTTCCAGCAAAATTAGAAACATACAATCCGCGATGATCCATGAATGAAAATCGATGGATATTTGTATTTACATCTGGCCCATACAATTTAAAATCACTTATATAAGCGTTTAATTTTGTAAAATCCAGAAATTTTGGTGTAGTTTTATTTTCATCAACAACAGAAAATCTTCCTTTTTCGATATAAGCGTTTTTAGCTGTTAGCAAAAAATGCTTTGTTGATTTTTTCTTAGGCGTATCTTCAACTTCAAAAGCTTGTATAAACTTATTGATATTATTCTCGTCTTCTCCTTTGTAGGTTTTCAAATTAAAAATCAAACCTGTCAAACGCAAATCTCCAAAAATTAAATCTCCGTCTAACAGTCTGCTGAAACTGGCAATATCGGTTGTAATGATATCCGAATAAATCATCGTTTTTTTATGATGATCTAAAATCGTTACTTCTTTTAATTTTACTCCGCCAAAAATATTAATTGCCGTTCTTTCAACATTAATATTAACCTTGTAATCTTCGTTTAATGAGTTGGTAACATAATTGGCAATCTGTGTCTGTACGACAGGAAGAGATAGTATGATAGCAAGAGCTAACAAAAGTAAAATCAACCCAATTAGGGTTCTAGATATTATTTTCTTTACTTTTTTGATAGCTTCTTTAATTTTAGTTTTTCTTTTAATTTATTTGAACAGACAAAGAACCGCTGTTTTTGATAAAAATTCTTTAATTTTGGGGCACTTCTTTAAATCAAAGAAATTTAATAATTTGATTTGTCAAATATAATTCAAAATTTGTGCCTTTATATGCAAAATCCAGAGGTTTTTATTCTAGCCATCGAAAGTTCATGCGATGATACTGCTGCCGCGGTTTTACATAACGACAAAGTATTGTCAAATGTTGTAGCCAATCAATTAATTCATAATCAATACGGAGGTGTTGTTCCTGAATTGGCCTCACGCGCGCACCAGCAGAATATTGTCCCTGTGATAGATGCTGCACTTCGTAAAGCAAATGTACAAAAAGAACAGTTAAGCGCAATCGCATTTACGCAAGGTCCAGGATTAATGGGGTCTTTATTGGTAGGAACTTCTTTCAGTAAATCATTATCATTAGCCTTAAATATTCCGTTAATTGCTGTAAATCACATGCATGCTCATATATTGGCTCATTTTATCGATGAAGAAGGCTACGACAAACCAGAATTTCCTTTTTTAGCCTTAACGATTAGTGGAGGACACACTCAGATTGTAAAAGTGAATAGTTTTTTTGATATGGAAATCATAGGAGAAACTACCGATGATGCCGTAGGAGAAGCATTTGATAAAAGTGCCAAAATTCTTGGACTTCCTTACCCTGGCGGACCTTTGATCGATAAATATGCAAAAGAAGGAAATCCGAAAGCGTTTCCTTTTACAAAACCTAAAGTTCCAGGATTAGATTTTAGTTTCTCTGGACTGAAAACGGCCATTTTATATTTCATTCAAAAAAACAAACAGCAGAATCCAAATTTTATTGAAGAAAATCTAAATGATATTTGCGCTTCTATTCAGCATACGATTATCGAAATTTTGATGGATAAAATTAAACTGGCGGTAAAAGAAACTGGAATCACGCAAATTGCAATTGGTGGCGGAGTTTCAGCCAATTCAGGAATCAGAAATACACTGAAAGAAACCGAAAGCAAATATGGTTGGAAAACTTTCATTCCGAAATTTGAATATACAACAGACAATGCTGCAATGATTGGAATTGTAGGTTATCAAAAATACTTATCTAATCGTTTTGAAACTTCTGCTGTGGTTTCTAAAGCAAGAATCGAATTTTAAATCATGCAGTTATTTTTTAATCCGAACATAGACGAGACAACCGAAAGCTTTTCTTTTGATAAAGAAGAAAGCCGTCATATTATAAAAGTACTTCGAAAAAAAGATGCAGATATTTTGCATGTTACAAATGGTTTTGGACTTTTATTTGAAACCCAGATTACATTGGCTTCTGACAATAAATGCACGGTTGAAGTCTTAAATATTACCAATGCCGAAAAACCTAAATTCCATTTGCATTTGGCCGTTGCACCAACTAAAATGAATGATCGTTTTGAATGGTTTCTAGAAAAAGCTACCGAAATTGGCATTCAAGAAATTACCCCGATTTTCTGCGATCGTTCTGAACGAAAAGTAATTAATCGTGATCGTTTTGAAAAAATCATCCTTTCGGCAATGAAACAATGCAACGAAACGTTTCTTCCAAAATTGAATGAAGCTATTTCGTTTAAAGAATTTATTAAACAAAAGCAAAACGGCTTGCAATTAATTGCACATTGCGAAGAAACCGATAAAAAATCATTGAAAGAGGTTTTAAAGCCAAATGAAGATGTTATCATCTTAATTGGACCAGAAGGCGATTTTTCTGAAAAAGAAATTGCATTGGCATTAGAAAATAATTACAATCCTGTAACATTAGGAAATACGCGTTTAAGAACAGAAACAGCTGCCGTTGTGGCTTGTCATAGTGTTGTTTTTTTTAATGAATAATAATTAAAGACAATTAAATTTGTCATTTCAAGAGAATAAATCAACTCAATATTGTCATTTCGACGAAGGAGAAATCTCCGCGAGAAGCTCCGTAACGAAAAGCCAAACTTTGTAGAGTTGCTTGTGGAGATTTCTCCTTCTTCGAAATGACAAATAAAGATCTAAAAGAATGAAAAAAATATTCTATCTATTATTACTAATTTCTATCTCTTCTTTTTCACAAGAAATTGCTTTGCTTAAATACAGCGGCGGTGGCGATTGGTATGCAAATCCAACTTCGTTGCCAAATTTGATCAATTTTTGCAATGCGAATATTAATACCCGTATCAAGAACAAACCTTCGACGGTAGAGCCAAGCAATCCAGATTTACTTTCCTATCCGTTTGTGCACATGACAGGGCACGGAAATGTAGTTTTTAGTGATGCTGACGTAACAAACTTGAGAAATTATCTCACTGCAGGTGGGTTCTTGCATATTGACGATAATTACGGAATGGATCAATATATTAGAAAAGAAATCAAAAAGATATTTCCAAATAATAATTTAGTCGAAATTCCGGCAAATCATCCTATTTTTCAGAAGCCATTTCCTTTTCCGAACGGATTACCGAAAATTCACGAACATGACGGAACTCGTCCTCAGGCATTTGGAATCTTTATTGACAATAAACTGGTTTTGCTTTATACTTACGAATGTGATTTGGGCGACGGCTGGGAAGATGCCGAAGTACATAATGATCCTTCAAACGTAAGAGATAAAGCCTTAAAAATGGGTGCAAACATTATCAATTATATATTTACAAATTAGTGACTAGTCTATAGTCATTAGTAATTAGTAATTAGTCATTAGTAATTCATCAATTAAAAAAAATATTGTTACCTCTCAATACTATTCACTTATTACTATTCACTTATTACTATTCACTTATTACTATTCACTTTTTACTATTCACTTTTCACTAATTACTTTTCACTAATCACTTTTCACTAATCATTTTTCACTAATCATTTTTCACTAATTACTTTTCACTAATTACTTTTCACAAAAAAAATGCAGCTGACTCACGAAGAAAATCAATTTGAAAGAAAAACATTTCCCATTACTGTAGTTTGCGATCATATTTACTTTCAGCAGAACATTGGTTCTTTGTTCCGAATTTCCGAAGCTTTCGGAGTTGAAAACATTATCTTTTACGGAAAAGATATTCCGCTGACACCTCGTAAAATCAATAAAACTTCACGAAGCACGCATCTTCACGTAGCACATTCTGTCATTGAAGACTATAATGAGCTTCACTCCTATTTGATAAACAATAATTTTGAAATTATTGCTTTAGAAATCACTTCAAATAGCAAACCTTTAAGAGAAGCTATAATTCCAGAAAACAAAAAAATTGCACTTTTGATAGGAAGTGAGATTAACGGAATATCTGATGAACTTCTAAAACTTTCTCACCAAATCGTGCATATCAATATGTTTGGCAAAAACAGCAGTATGAATGTTGTTCAGGCTGCGAGTATTGCACTTTATGAGATTACTTCTTTATAAAAAATTGAAATTTGAAGACATCTTTTGAAGCTTCATCTCAATTTCACATCAATTCAATTTATTGTATTTTATCGTTAAACTACAGATAATCACGACTAAATACATCCAAAAAACATTAAAGAAAGAAAATACTTATTAATATTTTTTATTCATTTTTTGTAGGAATCAATGTTTGTAAGGGGTTGTAAAAATTCTCACAAAATTTTCGTTCTAATATTTTGCAAGAAAAGCTTTTTGTTATAAAATTGCGCCATTATTCAATTAACCAATAATTTTATAACAAAAAACCCAAATTATTATGAAAAAAGTTATCATTACCACATTTGCAGCATTATTGCTGTTTGCTTGTCAAAATGACCAATCATCTGACTCTGCTAATGCAGATGCAAGTGTTGCTTCTAGAAGAGGATGTGCAACACAAGAAGTTTTAGAAGCTCAATTAAAAGCTGATCCTTCATTGGCGATTAGAATGAACGAAATCGAAACTTTTACTATAAACCATGCTGGTTCAAATTTTACAGGCCGTCTGGTAAATGGAAAAATTGAAATTCCAGTTGTAGTGAATGTTTTATACAGAACTGCCGCACAAAACATCTCAGATGCACAAATTCAATCGCAAATTGATGTTTTAAACAAAGATTTTAATGCTTTAAACTCTGACTACAATAATGTACCAGCATTATTTTCAGGAGTTAAAGCAAACATCGGAATTACTTTTGTTTTAGACCAGGTTATTAGAAAATCTACTAATAAAACTTCTTGGGGAACAAATGATGCGATGAAAAAAACTGCTCAAGGAGGAATTGCTCCTACTTCTCCAACGACAAAATTAAACATGTGGTCTTGCGCTATTGGTGGCGGAATTTTAGGTTACGCACAATTTCCAGGCGGTTCTTCTGCTACTGATGGTGTGGTAATCGATTCTCGTTATTTCGGATTATCTGGTTCTGCAAATGCACCATTTAACTTAGGAAGAACAGCTACACACGAAGTGGGTCACTGGATGAACTTACGCCACATTTGGGGAGATGCTACTTGCGGAAGCGATCTTGTTGCTGATACTCCAACTCATAACACAGCAAACTACGGAGTTCCTGCTTACCCTCATTACAGCACTTGTACAGGTACACCTGTAGAAATGACAATGAACTACATGGATTATGTTGACGATGCGGCAATGTATATGTTTTCAACAGGTCAAAAAAACAGAATTTCAGCTATTTTTACAACTGGAGGTGCTAGAGCTTCTTTTGCACAACCTTAATAAAAAAAACTTATTTAAAGGCGAGATGAAATCATCTCGCTTTTTTTGTTTCATCCTAAATTTTAGAATGCTTTTTCCTATATTTATAGTCTAAATTTTAAGCATGATCACATCAAAAACTATTTCTAACGGAATATTAAGAGCTTTAGCCACCATCTTAATAATTAGCATCGTATTATATTTTTTATATGAAATACAAACTGTCATTGTCTATCTGTGCATTTCATTAATATTGTGCCTAATTGCCAATCCGATGGTGCTGTTTTTAAAGAATAAATTAAAATTCAGCAATTCAATGGCGGCCACAACAACAATTATCTTTTTCATTTTTTTAATTGTCGGCTTTATTTTATTATTTGTTCCTTTAATTATTTCTCAAGCAAATAATCTGGCGCTTCTTGATACAGCACATCTTCAGAATCAATTTATAGAAACGGAAACACATCTTGAAGAGTATTTTAATATTCAGCATATTGATTTAAATAAAGTTTTAAAAGATTCTAAGATTACTTCTTTCCTAGATTTTAGCTATTTTACTGGATTTATCAATACTATAATCAACTTTATGGCAGATATGGGAATGGGATTGGTGTCGGTTTTTTTCATCACTTTCTTTTTCATAAAAGACCAGGATACCTTTAAAGATCAGGCGAGAAGAATATTGCCAGATTCAAATGAAGACAAAATTTTAAATTCTATCACCAAAATAAACCATTTATTGACACGCTATTTTATTGGTTTATTACTACAGCTTATTGTTGTGTTTATTCTTTATCTGACTGTATTATTGATTTTTGGAAATAAAAATGCTTTTGTAATTGCCTTTTTGTGTGCCATCCTAAACATAATTCCTTATTTGGGGCCAATTATAGGAACTACCTTAGCTGGAATTCTTACCATGATAAGCATGATCGGAAAGGATTTTCAATCAGAAATTCTGCCAACGACAATTTATGTTATTATTGGCTTTTTATTGGTTCAGGCAATTGACAACAATATTAGCCAGCCAATAATTTCGTCAAAAAGCGTAAATTCGCATCCGTTAGAAATATTCTTAGTTATCTTAATCAGCGGTATTACATTTGGAATTGTTGGAATGATTATAGCCATCCCTGCGTTTACGATGATTAAAGTAATTTTGAAAGAATTTTTTCCTAATAATAAAATTGTCTCCGTATTAACCGAAAGAATTTAGCTTTGAATAATCCTATTTTGCATCCAGAAATTCAAGAATATATAATTCAAAATACAGGTGCAGATATAACAAAATTGGCGTTACAAAAAAATCCATTTCCCGATGTGGACTGGATTTTAATATTAAATCAGATTGAAGCCCGAACAAAAGCTAAAGAAAAACTTCCGACTTGGTTCGCTACTGAAAACATCATTTATCCAAGTAAAATCTCTGTAGAACAAACGTCTTCAGAAAAAACAGCTGCATACAAAGCTTCTTTAATAAATGGTGAATCTCTAATTGATTTAACTGGCGGTTTTGGCGTTGATGATTATTATTTTTCTAAAAAATTCAAATCAATAATGCATTGCGAAATCAATGAAGAATTATCAGCAATCGTATCGCACAATTTTAAACAATTAGAAATTGAAAATAGCACTTTCCATGCTGGCGATTCTATTCGTTTATTAGAAGAAACCGATCAGAAGTTTGACTGGATTTATATTGATCCTTCTCGAAGAAATGACAGCAAAGGCAAAGTTTTCATGCTGAAAGACTGTCTTCCAAATGTTCCAGAACTGCTTGATTTCTATTTCGAAAAATCAGATCATATTTTAATTAAAACTGCCCCATTATTAGATATTTCAGCAGGATTATCTGAATTAAAAAATGTCAAAAACATTCATATTATAGCGCTGGAAAATGAAGTTAAGGAATTGCTTTTTGAAATTCACAAAGGCTATTCAAACGAAATAACTTTAAAAACTGCTAATATTTTAAAAGAAAAAACCGAGACTTTTGAGTTTGTTTTAGGCGAAGAAATATCATATCCACTTTATGATTTTCCAAAGAAATATCTTTACGAGCCAAACGCTGCAATTATGAAATCTGGTGGTTTTGATGAAGTAAGCATCACTTTTCAAATTGATAAACTTCATAAACATTCTCATTTGTATACTTCTGAGAATTTAATTGATTTTCCTGGAAGAAAATTTGAGATTCAAAAAGCCTTTTCGTACAACAAAAATGAAATGAAAACCGAACTGGCAAATAAACAGGCAAATATTACCACTCGTAATTTTCCTGAAACGGTTGAAAACATTAGAAAAAAGTGGAAAATAAAAAATGGAGGTAATTTGTATTGTTTTTTTACAACTGATGTAAAAGATAACAAAATAGTTTTAATTTGCACCAAAATAAACTAATACAATGAAACAACTAATTACCCTAACTCTTTTTTTATTGACTTTTACCGCATTTGCCCAAAAACCATGTGAATATAGTGTAAATGTAAACGACTCTATCGGATCTTATAAAATAACAAATGAATATTTGATGAGTGAGAAATATTTTGGCGGAAGCTTTAATTATATCTTCTTCTCTTTGGCTCAAACAGATGGATTGCCAACATTGAACCTACAATCTATTCAAAAAAGCAAAGATTTCATCAAAGCAAACTGTTTTGATAAAAACTCAAAAATATTTTTGCAATTAGAAAACGGAAAAATTGTAACCCTAATGCACATCAATCAAGAAAACTGCGGAACACTTGTTCGTGACGAAAAAGGGTTTGATAACCGCATCAATACAGGTATTTTTATGTTTATGAAAGAGAATTATGAGGAACTTAAAAAATCTCCAATTTCAATAATGAGAATTAAATATCTGACCAATACAGAAGATTATATTGTAAAACGAGAACTTACTTCTGAATTAACAGGAAAGGTAACTAATCCGAATACTTATTTTATGGATAATATAAGGTGTGTTGAGTAATTAATTGCATTTCCATTTCTGGTTGGAAACTTTATCTTTTAAACCTGCTTTTAAATTATAATGCCACCATTCAGAATCAAAAGAGTTAAAACCATTTTTTATCATGGTCTTTTTTAAATAAGTTCTATTAGAGAGTATTTCTTTTGAGAGCTGTTTAAAATTATGACTGGCCATAATTCCAAAAAAATCAAAAGAAGTTCCCATATCAACTTCTTTTCCTGTTATATCAACCAAAGAAATATCAACGGCTCCTCCTCTATTGTGGATGGAGCCTTTTTTTGGATCTGCCACATAAATAGGATTCGACACAATCTCCCACATTTTCTTTTGAATGTCTAAAGGCCTATAACAGTCATATAGTTTAATTCTATATCCTTTCCTTAAAAAATCTTTATTGGCCGCAATTAATGCTTTTACGGTCTTTAAACGAAGCATGCATTCGGCACAGTCATAAACTTTAGTTTTCAGAAAATTATCTTCTGTTGCATATTTCATATCATAAACAAAATCATTGCTATAATCTCGCAGATTCACAAATGTGGTGTCAGAAATTTTTATCTCAGCTGACGCGGAATAAGTTTCATTTTGTGCATGCAAAAAGCTGATTCCAAAAAGAAAAAAAGCTAATATTTTGTAGATCTTATTCATTGTAAAAGAATTTAAAAATTGAAATTAAACAAAAAAAACTTAAAAACCGATTCTACGATTTCTCTTTAAGAGCAAAAGTTTACTTCTTTCAAATCTATAGTTCGTCATAAATTCCTTTCAAATCAAACATTATTTTTAATATCTTTATGAAAATTAGCCCTTTACGACTTTGTAAATTAAATTATTAATTCTAAAAATCATTTATATTATGAATTACAGAGCCAAATATATCTCAGCAGCATTTGCAACCAGTTTACTCTTACTTTCGTGCAAAAAAGAAATTATAAAAGAAGTTCCCAAAACAGATTCCACTTCTATAAAAACTGAAGCTTTACAGGCAGATAGCATTATTATAAACCCTAAAGATTCTTTGTATTCATTAGTAGATAAAAGTGTCATTGGAACACAGTTTCTAACCAAAAGCAGTTTGGCTCCAAGATTAAAAAAATTATTAGGAGCAGATTACGATCAAATGGTAAAAAATTGGAACACCGAAACTCCTTTTGAAAAACAAGATAATATACTGCACGCTTGGGGTTGCAAACAGCACGACTGCAGCACTTATTCTTATGATTTGTATATTGATGTTAAAAACAATAAAATTAATGTCTACAAATTTTCTGAATCAAAACTAACGATTTTTAAAGAAGATAATTTTGATGTTGAGATTAAAGGTAATCTCTTAAAAGATTTAAATATAAAAAAGGAGAATACCCAAATTAAAAAATAATGCGATCATAAAAAAAGCGGTTTAAAAAACCGCTTTTTTTACTAAATATCTTTAGAGTTATATTTCTCCTGTAACTAAAATATTCTCTCTTACACCTTTATCTCTCAGCATTCTAAAATGAGAACGAACAGCATGATAAAATGGATATGATGTATATGGCAAATTGTATTCCTCTGCATAACGTTTTATTATTGGCGTAATATACGGATAATACGTATGTCCAACAGCAGGAAAAAGGTGATGCGCTACGTGATGTGTAAAGCCGCCGTAAAGAAAATTAGCTAGTTTGCTTTCTGTACTAAAATCTTTAGTCACAATCATTTGATGCATTACCCATGTATCAGAAAGATTTCCTTCCTCATCTGTATGTGGAAAATGAGCATCTTCATCAACATGCGTCGAAACCAATGCCACAACACCAATTGCACTGCCGCATAAATGCATAGATAGCCAAGCAAAAAGCACCATATGCCATGGCTGGCTTAAGACCATCATAGGGATAAAAAGCAAATAAATAAGATTGATAATCTTAGCCGCAAACAGTCTATAAACTTCTTGTCTCGGGATTTTGTCTACAACTTTCTTTACATAATTATCCTTTTTACCAAAAAAGTCTTTAAAATCTCTAATATAAAGCCAGTTTAGGCTATAAAGAGGATAAATAAACCACATATAAATATGTTGGTACTTGTGATAATTAAACAGCGGACTGTTTGGGAATATTCTAATAATATCGCTTTGTTTGATATCAACGTCCCAATCTGGCACGTTTGGATAAGCATGATGCAGACTTATATGGCGTCGCATCCAAAGCCAATGATTACTCCCGAAGAGTTCTAAAACATATAAAAACCATTCATTATGCTTTGGCTTTTTAAACAAAGCTCCATGTGCAGCATCATGAAAAGCATTTATAAATAAAACAATCATTGTAATACCAGACAAAATGTAAAAAAGAAATAGTAACGGGGTCTGGTTCCCGAAAAGCAAAATACAGGCGTAGAATAAAAAAAATACTGCCAGAAGCCCTAAAGACTTCACAACATTTAATACATACAAAGACGAGTTTTTTAAGACCGTTTCATTCACTTCTAAACGCATCTTTTTAAAAAAATCATCTGCTCCTGGTTTAACATAAACCGGTCGTTTTAATTTTTCCATATTGGTTACTGCTAGAAATTGTTAACCAAATTTAATAAAAAAAAACTTAACCTATTAGCATAGATTCAATTAAAAATCAAGTATTTTATAATAAAAAACCACCCTTAAAAGAGTGGTTAAATGGTGCTGTTAAAATTAGAATTGTTAGATTTTTTTGGAAATATTTTTATTATTCCTCAAACTTTTTGTTGGCCAAACGCAGTCTAATATCATGAATGCGAACTTCTATTTCTTGTAAATCATTCAAAATAGTCTGTTTTTCATAAACTGCTCCAACTTCATTAACCATATTTTGCTCATTGGGAGCAAAAAGGTCATTCAAATCTACATCTGGAAAATTTTTACTCAAGCTAAGAATAAATTCAGAACCTATGCTAGCCGTTCCATGTAAATACCTTCCAATCATTGCTGGGCTAAATCCTAAAATTGCCCCAACTTCCTTTTGCTTTAATCCTTTATCCTTAAAGAATTTGCTTAGTTTCTCGTGATACATCATCATTAAAATTCAAACAAAATATAGCTTAAATATATTTTTTAACATTAAAAAGAATAATAAATATAATAATATTCCTACATTTACATAACTAAAAAGCATGTAAATAATAATTAGCAAATATATGTCAAAATTAATCAATAATAGCAATTTTAAAGAAGATAATTCTCACAATAAAAAAGCTTATGAATTTATAGATAAGCATTTACCTGTAACCTACGTTGATCTTACCATTGCTCATATTATTAAAAAAGGACAACGTGCTCCAACTAAAGCAGTAATTAGAAACGTAAGAAACAAAACAATACGTAGAAATGATATTTTATTAGCATTAGTCGAAGTAGCATACGAAAACAAACAAGCAATCGAAAAAATAAAACTTCTGACCTCAGAAGCGTAGAAAATCATTATACACCTTTTTCAACCAAAATTTTAATTTTATGACTAACCGCACCAACAAAAAAGAAAACAGCCAGTCAGACTCAATTCAAAATCAATTTGAAACTTCATCTTCCAACAAGATAAATTTAGAGAATACCTCTTTTTTGTACGGAATGACTCTTGAACAATATCAGGAAGGCCTTGAGATCCACATACAATGCTTTAATCAATTGGAAAAAATCAAAAAAACAATGAATTAGAATTATCATGCCGATTAGGATCCCATTATTCAGATCATTAGTGACTTAATTTTAGCATCTGCATCAATAAAAGCAGTCTGAGTTGTACATTCTTTTTTTTAGTGCAAAACCATTTATTTCTATTTTTTGTAATTTGTCACATCAACTAGCTAAAAAACTAAAAACCATGTTGCAATTCAGTAAAAAATTAAAATTTGTTCTAATAGTTTTATTTCTTTTAAACTGCTTCTTGCTGCAGGACTGCTTGGCACAAAAACAAAAAAAATCACGTTTTAAAGCTTTAGTTTTATATGAAAATGGCGGACATCATCTCCCATTTACCAAAGCGGCTAAACCGTGGCTCAATAAACTCGCCATTGACAGCAGTTTTACGATCGATTATATCGAAAGTACAAAAAGCATTACTGAAGCACTTTTAAAACAATATCAAGTCTTTGTACAGTTAGATTATCCGCCTTATACGTGGAGTGAAGAATCGATGCAAGCATTTCAGAAATACATAAACAGCGGAAAAGGCGGATGGGTTGGTCTGCACCATGCAACATTACTTGGTGAATTTGATGGATACCCAATGTGGAAATGGTTTTCTGATTTTATGGGCGAAATTCAGTTTGTAAATTATATCCCAGATTTTGCTAGTGGAAAAGTAAACATAGAAGATAAACATCATCCTGTAACCAAAGGGATTCCATCTAATTTCCTTATCCAAAAAGAAGAATGGTATATTTACGATAAAAGTCCGAGACCAAATGTTCATGTTCTGGCTTCAGTTGACGAATCTACTTACCAGCCAGATTCAAAAATAAAAATGGGAGATCATCCTGTCGTGTGGACAAACAACCATTTCAAATCAAGAAATGTTTACATTTTCATGGGACATGCACCAGAATTATTTGAAAACGAAGCTTACACAACTCTGTTGCGAAATTCTATTTTTTGGGTGGCTCAAAAAAACAATCTTTCTATTAACACAAAAAATTAATTATTCTATTTTCAATGCGTACCAGCCAAATGTTCGTAATCTAATTTTAAAAAATGAATCAGTTATAATTTCATCTACTTTTTTCCAAGCTTCTTCCATATAAGCTTCTGCTTCTTTGCGACATTCATCAATAGCACCACAATCTTCCAATAAAACAATCACCGATTTTATTGTCTCATAATCAGTTGGCATAGTCTGCAAGATTTTCCAGACATATTCCCGTTTATCCAAAGACAATAAACGCATTGCTTTTGCAACTGGCATAGTTATTTTTCCAGCTGTAATATCCTCACCTTTATCTTTAAGATTGTTTTCATATCCTTCCAAATTGAGTACATCATCCATTATTTGATAAGCAACTCCAATGACTTCAAAAAAACTTCCCAATGCATTTATTTCCTCATCGTTTCCCTCTCCAATCATAGCTCCCATTTTTGCTAATATACATGCGGGTGCAGCAGTTTTTAATCGGTGAATGGTATAAATTCTTTCTTCAAGTAAAGAACTTTCTCCCTTGTCTACGGCTTCAGGCATAAAGGAATGAAGACCACTTATATCCATGGCTTGACCTGCATGTGCAACACGCATCATTTCAAAATACATCTCATATACTTTTAAACGGGTTTGATCTGTAAGTCTAGGGGAATAAGTAAACAATTCTCCTATAAAATAACATATATTCCCAGCATTAATAGCAAGTGGTTCACCATATAAATGATGGAGCGCAACACCCCCTCTTCGCGTATCAGATCTATCCTGAACATCATCAACAATTAACGAACCTGTGTGTATAAGTTCTGGCATAGCAAGCCAGTTGATAAATGGTTGAGAGTTTCCGCCAACAACATCCATACAAGCTAAAAAAACGTAGGAGCGCCAAGCCTTTTTACTGCGATCCACCACCTCTCTTATAGGCTTAATTACAGACAAAATATATTGTCCTTTGTCTTGGGGGGTAAAAAAATCAACTCCTAAAGGACTATAAACCAACCTGTAAAACTGATCATCAGTAGGATTTAAAGGAAGAAGAGATTCTATTGATTTTTGTGTAGCTTTACCAATACCTTTTAAAAAGCTTTCAATATTATCATTGGTATTAAATCCATTTCTCTCAATATAGCCGTGGCCAGAAACCGGAACCCCTCTAAAACTTCCCTCAACCTTTACAGACCCTTCCCACAGTGCTGGTGGCGAAAGAATTGTAATAAACTCCTGTTCAGGAAAATTAGCTGTTATAGAAAGATAGATATTCATCTCTGGAATTTCAAATTTCCATGAAATTGGATAGGATACAAAAGTTCTGCTACTTATCCAGTACTGTTCAGGAACAAAGACAAAATCTTCTATGCTGTTTTCGTTTCCATCCTTGTCAATTACAATTACAGTTCCTCCTAAAGACTTCCCATTATCTGTATTATCAAAAAGATTATAAGCCGATATTTGACAATCGTTATCCATTTGCAATGCAGCCCAATTCCATGCAATATCATGTTTAAATTCTATTGCCGATGTTTCTTCTGCCGAACCACTAAACTCATGATCATACCAACCGTTCCCTTCAACTTCATAAATCTCATCTCCTATTTTAATCTTCCCTTTAGCATTGCATTTTGGAATAAAATAATAAAACATATCTTCTTTTCTGATACCTCTTACTAATCCGTCCTTTCCATGTCTTACAGGTTTTGTTAAAGGAACAAATTCAATATTACACGTAATTTCATCTGATAAATTCTCAAGTTTTAAGTGATAATTATTCTGATCATCTTTTTTTAAAGAGTTTCCATCATATTCAAGCAAAAGATTTTTTATCCCAACTTTTGCTGGCTCTTTTAACAGTTTGTCTGGAAGAGGCAAATTTCCTTTTTCATATATCTCTTTTAAGGCACGGCAAACTAATTTATTCCCAACATTCTTTTCTTCATTTCTTTTAATGATTTTTAGAATCTCCGCTGGGGTTTCTGGATCTAGAAGAGCGTTTGAATAATATTTTTTAGTGGCCAAATCTGACAACGACCATATCATTGAATGTGTATGTTTGAAAACTCCCTGCTCATCTTTTCCGAGTGTCAATCTAAAAAAAGAAGCAAATAACGAAAGCTTTTTACCTTCTTTTGAAACAACGTGGCAATTAAGATACCACCATTCTATCACAGAACCATGATGAGGCAAATCGTGTATATTTAAATCAATAAATCCTTCTGTCGGCCATGTTAAAGGATAATTTTCTAAAACAACTTTAAAATTCGTTTCTTGAGTAGACACTTCTTCTTTCATAGCGACAGAGATATTGAGTTGTAGTTATTTTCTTAAGAATAAAGTTACATATAAAAACCAAACAAAAAACAACAAAACAATCATATACACCTAAAAAACAAATACTTAACATTTATATAATATTCTAAACCTCAGAAAAATTTAAACCTTCGGCCGTCTAGAAGACAAGATGACCAACAACAGATTATTGGTTTCATTGGAACTCATGATGAAAATTCAGAAATGTTATTTGTAACAGCAGGTAAGATTGAAAAAGGAATTGGAAAAAAAGTTATTATTATTGGCAATTGAAGAATTTAAGATCTCAAAAGTTGATGTAAATAAAGGATAACCAATCGGCAATCGCATTTTACATGTATTTTAGATTTAAAGTAAAAATCCACCTCTGATTTAGACGGCTGTAGAAAACCATATCCATTTTTGCATTTAGAACCAACAAAAAAGCCACTTCATTAAAGTGGCTCTATAAATTTGCAGCAAAGTACTTTTACTTTTTCCAGTATTTTAAAAACAGCTTATATAATTCCTCTGCATTAATTTCAATTTCTGAAGCGGAGTACATTATATTCAATTTTGAATTTTGCTCATCATAAGCCATTTTCCATAGAAACTTAGAAGCGCGACCTTCATACTTCGTTATATTATCAATTGTAATGGCCACCAAAGTATCTCCTCCTACTTTTTGTAATTGCGCATCGGTAACATCTTGCCACTCTAGTTTTCCAAAAGCTTTAGCTACTGGGGTTGTTCTTCCAGAAAAACCATTTGCGTCTATTTGAATTAATGGAGATTTGTCTTTTATACTTGCTAGCATTTTAAATATCAAAGCAAGCATTATTAAAAGGATAGCGCCAGAAGCAATTGATAGTTTTATTTTAAATATTCCATCAAAAGTTCCTATGCCATATAAAAGCATAATCGCTATTAAAATACTGATTGCACTAGCATACAAAAGTAAGTTTCTGGTTTTCTTCGCGTTTCGGTACAATTTAATTTCTTCATTCATGGGTTGCAGTAATTTTTTTTATTTGTTATTAGAATTAAAAATGAAGATGCAATTTACCATAAAATAATTAAGAAAGAGCCAATCTATTGGGCAGGAATTATTGCTATTTTAGAAAAGTACTGAATCTGTTTTATTAGATTTCTTTTAAAATTTTAATTGCTGGATTTTATTTTGAATTTGATTTAGTCTTTCTGATAAATTCCCTTTTACTTCGACTACTTCTAAATCAAAATTATCAATTAATTCGCAAATAATATCATTTACCTCTTTTCTCAATTCAAGCAAATCAGATTCTGAACATGAAATTCGATCTGGCTTTTCAATAGGAACAAACACAAAATGTCAATCTCTTTAATCGCATTTTGAATTTTATTAAATACGGCGGAAAAGTTTACTGCATTATCAACTGCTAAAGCATATCCTAAAAGATCAATCGGACAGCGGTCAAAAATAGCATTTCTGTTACTTCTCATGATTTGTTTTATAGAATGTTCCAACTGCATCATATAATCATCTGCAGTTGGCACTTCAGAAAAATCAAAACCCATTTCCTGCAATTCAAAATAAGGCTCTTGATAAAATTCATAATCAGGAAAAGATTCATGCAGTTTTTCTGCCAATGTCGTTTTACCAACCAAATGAGCTCCTAGTATTGCTATTCTCATGTCATTAATGTTTTTTATGGATCAACACATATTGTTGTGGGGAAATATTAAAAAGACGATTTTTGTATTTTAA
>RCUH01001466.1_pt1 | contig 17166 bp, 16 predicted proteins | sample 2166191 | NCBI WGS metagenome assembly RCUH01 (sample SAMN09932848, study PRJNA488358) | compost metagenome | feature: garden; material: soil; isolation source: compost soil in an enriched community after 214 h of incubation | place: Germany: Experimental Botanical Garden Goettingen | collected...
GTAATGACCCTGAATCTGCACCCGCAACTCCCCGGATTAACGCTCTACAAAGTGGTCGGCATTGTTCCAGCCCTTGAGGGTTTTGGGAACAGGGTTGGGCTGGATGGTTGCCTTGCCACCAAGCTTTTGTGGCGAGGGGTTTCAGGGATTAATGGCCTTTGCCGGAATGCCCACCGGCGCCCTTCCCCGGCCCCTTGCCGGCCTCGGCCTTGCGGCCGCCCTCGGCGTCGTGGCTGGCTTTGTCGGCGGCGGCCGCAGCCTTCTCGGCCTCTTTGCCCAGTTGCTCGACTGTCGCCAGGTTGCTCTTGCGCACGCTGTCGACAAAACCCTGGAACGGCAGATCAGTGATGCCCACCAACCCGAAGTGACCGTTTTCACCGTCAAGCAAGCGCCCGGTGACCGGTTGATCGAGGTACTGGAACCAATGCACGCCGACAATCGACGGCTCGCTCAATGCCTGCTTGAGGAAGTTGGCGTACGCCGGACCGCGGTCCTCTTCCTTCGCCAATGGCGTGACGCCGCCCCAGAACGGGCCACGATCAGCCGAGCCGAAATTGAACTCGGTGATCAACACCGGTTTATCGAGACTGCGCAGTTTGGCGAAGTCGTAACCATCCTGGGGTTGCAGGGTGTACATGTTGAAGCTCAACACGTCGCAGTACTGGGCGCAGGACTCCAGGGCTTGCGGCGTGCTGATCGCGAATCGGCCGCCGAGCAGCAACTGGTTCGGCGCGTGCCACTTGAGTGAGTCGGAGATGGTCTTGAAGTAAGTGTCGGCAAAGACCTTCTGGAAGTATTTGAAGTCGGCTTCGATTTCCGGATGCTCGGCGCTCGGCAACGGCGGTACGAACCCCGGATCTTCCATCAACTCCCAGGCTGGCAGATCAATGCCCCAGGCTTTCGACAGGCCGGCCTGATTGCGGTACTTGTCACGCAGCTGCTTGAGGAATGCGCGCTTGGCCGGCACGTCGGTGGTCATTTTCAAGGTGCCGTAGGCCAAGGCATAACGAGCTTTCGGGTCGTCGCCGGGACCGGCCCAGGCCAGTTCGTTGTCGGCGTAGTAACCGATCAGCCATGGATCGTCGCGATGGTCGCGGGCGGCGATGGCCACGGCACGTTCGGTGGCCATGGCGAAACGCGGGTCGAACGGGTCGGGCATGCCGCCCCACCAGTCGGTGCCGGTGCTGATGCTGGCGTAGTCGCCGACGATCGACAGCGGCAAGGTGTAAGGCACGCGATCGGCATTGCCCAGTACGGGGGCGCTCCAGTTGCCAATGGTGTTGAAGCCCCAGGCCTGCAAGCGATCAAGGGAGTGACTGGCCCAGCGCTGCTCGTCGAACGCGGCTTTGCAGGGTTCTACCGGTGTTGGCGTTGCCGCTTTTGCCTCAGTTTTGGCCGCTTCGGCGACACCGGATTCGGCAGTCGCAGGCACGACCGGTTGCTCGGCAGCTTTTTCCGCCGTTGCTTCAACCGCATCGGCCTTGGCGGCGGCCGCTACGCCGGCCTTGCTGTCGCTGCTCGAGTCACAAGGGTTGCCATGAAGGCGCTGCAAGTTGGCGCCGTAGAAATCGTACCAGCGACCTGCACTGTACCCACGCCCCTGATCGGCGCCGTTGCCGCCACGGTTGTCGCCTTCGCCGTAGTGGCTGGCGAGTGCGTCATCTGCTTTGGGCAGGGATTCGAACATCCATTCGCGACCGGCAACGTAGGTCTGGTTGACATCCGGAGCCACGGTATTGACCCCCAGGGAATAAAACGGGTGCCCCTCGGGCGTCACCAGATACCAGCGACCGTCACGTTTTTCGGTTCGGAAAAAACCACTGGCCTTGAACGACGGGCCTTTGGCTAACCCGCCGAACTTATCCAGAGAAGACTTCTGACGTTCGGCCAGCCAGGTTTTCAGTTGCTGCTGCTCCTTGCTGGCGGCGCTTTTCAATTGTTCGTCGCTGCTGATTTTTTCCGGCCATTTGTCCCGGGTCGACTGGCCGTAAGCATCCACCAACCCGCCATACACGGCTTGGGTGACCGACTCGCCGTCCTGCACACCAAAACGTTCCAGCAAGATGCTTTGCGCGGCTTTGGGCTGGTCCATCGACAAGCTCACCGATACCACCTGGCTGCGATCCAGTTCACCAGCGCTGCTGGCCACAAACACACGCTGCCCCTCAACGGTCATCGGCATCGGCGGACCAGCCTTCATGCCCTGGCTCAGCGGTGATGTCGCTTGCAAAGGCACCAACAGGGTTTGCGCAGGCCCCGCCGGCAGATCGACGCGGCTGACCAGTGTCTTGCCGTCGTTGCTCTGGATGGTCACGTACAGGGTCAAGGCCCAGTTCATCGCGCTCTGGATCCGCAGGCTCATGACGCCCGACTGCGACCAGTCCCAGGAACCGGTTTGCGGGGTCAGGCGCAAAGTCGGCCGGGCAACCGGGTTGAACGTCACCCGGCGCAGCACTTCGCCCTCGGGGGTTTGCTCGGCGTTGGATTGCGGCAGGCTGGCGTCCTGAGTCGCCACCTGGACCACGTCGGCGGGGCGCACAAAGTTGAACAGCGTCTGCTGGCTGGCGGGGGCGGCCAACAGCGGTGTTGCGAACAGCAGGGCAAAAACAGCAGGCAACGAACGGCAAATCATGAGAACGAAATTCTCCCTAACGACCTTCAATGGGCCAGTGGAAAAGCGATGGCAGAGAGATAGACAACGCGGCGGGCAAAACTGCCCACCGGTGCTTCAGGAAATTTCTCGACGGAACGGCGGCAACGCGTTGAGGATGGCTTTGCCATAGCGCTGGGTCACCAGGCGCCGGTCGAGCAAGGTGATGGTGCCGCGGTCTTCTTCGGTGCGCAGCAAGCGACCGCAGGCCTGGACCAGCTTCAGCGAGGCGTCCGGCACGGAGATTTCCATGAACGGATTGCCGCCCCGGGCTTCGATCCATTCGGCCAGCGCCGCTTCGACCGGATCATCGGGCACCGAGAATGGAATCTTGGCAATGACCACGTGCTCGCAATAGGCACCGGGCAAGTCGACCCCTTCGGCGAAGCTCGCCAGGCCGAACAACACGCTGGAATCCCCGCCATCGACCCGCGCCTTGTGCTTGTTGAGGGTTTCCTGTTTCGACAGGTTGCCCTGGATGAACACTTGCTTGCGCCAGTCGCGGTCGAGGCCGTCGAACACGTCCTGCATCTGTTTACGCGAGGAAAACAGCACCAGCGTGCCCCGCGAGCCTTCGACCAATTCAGGCAGGTCACGAATGATCGCGGCGGTATGCGCCGCTGCATCACGGGGATCGGCGTTCAGGTTCGGCACCCGCAGCACACCGGCGTCAGCGTGATGGAAGGGGCTCGGCACCACCGCTGTCACAGCTTTTTTAGGCAGACCGGCGCGCATGCGGAAGCGGTCGAAGGTGCCGAGGGCCGTCAAGGTCGCCGACGTCACCAGGCAGCCATACGCCACGTTCCACAGGTTGCGGCGAAGCATTTCCGCCGCAAGGATCGGGCTTGCGTTGACCTCGATGTCGAACAGCGAACCGCTTTCGGCCAGGGTCAGCCAGCGGGCCATGGGCGGGTTGTCTTCCGGGTCTTCGACGGTGAAGGCGGTCCACAACTCCCAGTTGCCGGAAGAACGCGACAACAGGCTGCCGAACAGCGGATACCACTCTTCGGCCTGGTTGCTGGCGATGCCAATGTTGACCTCGCCGTCCATGCCTTCCTTGAGCAACTCGGTCAGGCGGGTGAACAGATCGGTCAGCCGTGCGAAGCCTTTTTTCAGTTCGATGCCCATTTCACGCATGTGCTCGGGAATCACCCCGCCGACGAATCGGTGACGCGGGCGCTCGCGGCCTTCGACGTCTTCGCCGGGTTTGAAATCGGCAATCTGCTCGCACGCGGTGAACATGAACTGCTGCTGGGTCTTGATCTCCCGCGCCAGCTCCGGCACCTGCTCGATCAACTTGCCCAGGTCCCCCGGCAGCGGGTGCTGGGCCAGCAGTTTGGTGAGGTTCTTGGCGGTGGTTTCCAGCCAGTCGGCGGTGGAACGCAGGCGCGTGTAATGGGCGAAGTGGCCGATGGCCTTGTCCGGCAGGTGATGGCCTTCGTCGAACACGTAGATGGTGTCGCGCGGGTCCGGCAGCACGGCGCCGCCGCCCAGGGCCAGGTCGGCCAGGACCATGTCGTGGTTGGTGACGATCACGTCGACCTTGCCCATGCCTTCGCGGGCCTTGTAGAAGGCGCACTGGCCGAAGTTCGGGCAATGACGGTTGGTGCACTGGCTGTGGTCGGTGGTCAGGCGCGCCCAGTCGGCGTCTTCCAGGGCGGTTGACCAACTGTCGCGGTCGCCGTCCCACTTATTGCCGGCGAGTTTTTCGATCATGCTGGTGAACAGCTTCTGGCTGGCCTCGTCGACCTCGATCTTGAAACCTTCTTCTTCGAACAACTGCGCCGTGGCGGTCTGCGCGTGACCTTCCTGGAGCAACATGTCGAGCTTGGACAGGCACATGTAGCGCCCGCGCCCCTTGGCCAGGGCGAAGCTGAAATTCAGCCCGCTGTTGCGCATCAAGTCGGGCAAGTCCTTGTAGACGATCTGCTCTTGCAGGGCCACGGTCGCGGTGGCGATCACCAGGCGCTTGCCGGCAGCCTTGGCGGTCGGGATCGCGGCCAGGCTGTAAGCCACGGTCTTGCCAGTACCGGTGCCGGCTTCCACCGCGACAATCGCGGGGTCGCCACTGCGCCGGCCTTCGTCGTCGGTGTCGATATCACCCAGGACCTTGGCAACTTCGGCGATCATCAGGCGTTGGCCGTAGCGCGGCTTGAGGCTTTTGGCTTCGAGAAAACGCGAGTAGGCGCCCTGGATCGTGGTTTTGAGTTCAGTGCTGATCATGGATTGTCGGGCGCAAAAAACGCTGGATAAATTTTCAGTAGTTCGGTTCGGCCGCTATCATACCCCGCTAATGAATCCCGCGCAGAACGGAGTAACCCAATGACACCTTTTAGCCTCATTTATAGCCTGCATGTACTGGCGGCCCTGGTCTGGGTCGGCGGCATGTTTTTCGCCTGGATGGTCCTGCGCCCCGCCGCGATCAAGGCACTTGAAGGCCCAGCCCGGCTGAAGTTATGGATAGAAGTGTTTCAAGGTTTTTTCCGCTGGGTCTGGGTGGCGGTGGTGCTGTTGCCGGTCAGCGGTGTGGGCATGCTGCACATGCATTTCAATGGTTTTGAAGCCGCGCCGCGTTATGTGCAGGTGATGATGGGCCTGTATGTGGTGATGACCGCGCTGTTTATCCGCATTCAGGCGCTGATGCTGCCGGAACTGCGCACCGCCGTGGCCGAGCAGGATTGGCCAGCCGGGGCAGCGGTACTGGGGCGAATTCGCCGGTTGGTGGGGATCAATCTGCTGGTGGGGTCGGCGGTGGTGGCGATTGCTGCGGCTCGGCCGATGTTTTGAAGCAAATGTAGCCGGAGGGGCTCTCGGTGATGCTTACATCCGCTGCACTGTCACCGAACCCGCCGCGCCTTCTGGACCAGGCTGACCATCGGCCCCGGGTTTACCGCTCTTGCCGCCATCGGTCTTGTAAATCAGGCAGCCCTTGGCTTTGCCACCCGCGCCCGGTTTGCCGCCTGGGCCAGCCAGGCCACCGGCACCGCCAGCCACCTGAACCTTGATCCGGTCTGCCGGGAAGTCGTGCGGCACTGCCAGTTTGACCAGCGCCCCCGGTGCTCCCGGTTGACCATTGCTGCCATCACTACCATCGGCACCGCGCCCCGCCTGACCCCAGGTGCAGCCCGGTTCCTGGCCGTTGGCCCCATCAAGACCAACGAACCCCGGTGCACCCGCACCACCGCGAGCATCAACGATCAATTGCGCTGCGTTCAGTGTCTTGATCTGCAAATCAAGGTTGCGCCCGGATCGAGCAGCCTTCTGGTAAGTCCCGGGGGCGCCACGGGAGGTGATCTGGCTGCCTTCGGACAAATCAGCGCGACGGACCTTCAGGGCCAGCGCCTGTTCCCCCGGCACGATGGCGATGCGCGCTTCACGCCCCAGATGCAATTCACCCACGGTGACTTCGGTGACGTTCGAAGGAATCAGCAAGGTGCCGTAATCGGCCACTTCCAGGCGTTCCAGTTGCAGGGTGCTGGCGGTGTTGGGCAAGCGCATCAGCGAGTTGGGTTCGACACTCACCACCTGTGCGCTGGCCAATGGGCTGATGAGTGCGGCGAGCAGACAGAGTTTACGCATGGGAAGCCTTCGAAGCGGTGGGGGCTGGAATGGTTTGCAGGTGGAATACGCCAAAAATGACGATCCTCAGGCGGTCAAGCCAGGGATGTGCACGACCTCGAAGGCTGCGATAGCACAGCAACGCTTCCAGAAGATGAATGCCCCCCAACAGGCCGCCGGCCATGTTGACCAACGGGTGCAGCGGAAAGACGAACGGTGTGAGCAGATTGACCAGCACTACCGACCAGAACAGCAAGGTCAGTAACCGCCCCAGCCCCCATAAGACTTTCATACGCGCCCCCGATGAGAATTATTGTTTGCGCGCACAGTAACGGCTTCCACGCGGGATAAGCCAGAGGGCAACGGAAAAATCTTCATGGAGGCCGCCAAACGGCCGTCGCAGCGCTCACAACTGTCGCCCGACGGCTCTATCTCTTGGCTCAGCGGTTTATATGCAGGTCCACGCGACGGTTTTTCGCACGGCCTTCTTCTGTTTCGTTGTCGGCAATCGGTTGGCTTTCGCCCTTGCCTTCGCTGGTGACTTTGTTCGGCGCCACACCCTGGCTCAACAGGTATTCCGCCACGCTGCTGGCACGCCGCTCCGACAAGGCCTGGTTATAGGCATCCGAACCGACGCTGTCGGTATGACCGACCACCTTGATGCTGACCACATCGGCATCCTCGAACTTGCTCATCAACGCATCCAGTTGACTCTTCGCCGTCGGGGTCAGCTCGGATTGATTGAAGACAAACAGTACATCGCTCAGAGTAATGACTTCGGATTGCGCAGGTTCGGCCTGGACGCTGTCCGGATACTGCGGCACCAGGCAACCGCGATGGTCGACCGGGGTATTGGCAGGGGTTTCAGGGCAACGGTCGCGTCGGTCGAAAACGCCGTCGCCGTCTTCGTCGCCATCCAGGGCATAGCAGATCAAGCCGCCGGACAAGATACCGAGCGCCGCCCCACCCGCGGCCCAACCGCCACTCTCGATTGCGCCCAGACCACCACCGACCAGGCCGCCGATGAGGCTGCAAATTGGCCAGGTGCGTTGATTGAGGGGGGCAGTGCCATCGCTGTGGGTCGCGCAACCGGTCAACAGGCTGCCAATTAGCAGAACCGGCAAGACGGTCCTTGTGAGAACGATCATATTGAAAGCTCCTGTGTACCGGCCAATACCGGTTACACAGGAGTAAAGACCCGCATCCGCGACTGCACAAGGCGCGGATGCGAGGGGGCTTAACGCTGGATTTTGATTTCGGTACGACGGTTCTGTGCACGACCGTCAGCGGTTTTGTTGTCAGCAACCGGCTGGCTTTCACCGGCACCGACAACCGACACGAAGTTGCTGCGAGGTACGCCTTGCTCGATGAGGTATTCAACCACCGAGTGGGCGCGTTTATCCGAGAGTTTCTGGTTGTAGGTGTCGCTGCCAACGCTGTCGGTATGGCCGGTTACGGTCAGTTGAGCAGTCGGGGCTTCGGCTTTCAGGCGAGTGGCAATCTTGTCGAGTACCTGTTTGTCGGACGAGGTAAGCGTGGCTTTATCAAACTGGAAGTGAACATCGCGGATGACGATGGTTTCCTCCTGGACCACAACCACCTCTTCGACCACAGGCGCTGGTGGTGGGCAACCGTTGGCATCGACCTGAACACCTTTAGGCGTGCCAGGGCACTTGTCGCGACTATCCAGTACACCATCGCCGTCTTCGTCGCCATCACCGTGCACCCAGCAATAAGCCGCTGCCGTACCGCCGACGAGTAGAGCACCATACCCTGCCCATGCCGAGCTTTCGGTCGCACCGAGGCCCGCCCCCACAACGCCACCAACCGCCGCACAGGTCGGCCAGTCGGTTTTCTGCAAACCTGCGCAACCAGTCAAGACACTGGTTAGCAGAACCAAGGGTAATGCTGTCCGAACTATGCTCATCTAGTTTTCTCCTGAGGGATCGGCTTAGAACCGATTCAGGTAGTAAAGACCCGAGTTTTAAACTCCGCCAGCAATAGGCCACGCTGTTTAGTCGCGTATTAACGGTAGCTTGGCGCTTTTGTCGCCAGGGCGCTCTAGGCCCAAACGTTCGGGCAGGCTAGTCTTGGCAGATCTGATTGAGGATCTTCGATGATTGCAGGTATTTCTTCACGCACGCCACAACAGGCACTGGCCGCGTTACTCGACCGATATGCCCCCGCGCGCCTGTTGTTGATCGGCGCCAGCGAGTTCCCGGCACTGGAAGCTTTCAAACTCGCCCACCCGGAAAGCTGCGTCGCTTTCGCTGCCCCCGGACCGTTGCCCGCCGAGCTGGCGGCCCGCCGTTTCGACCTGGCCCTGGTGGTCGATTGCCTGGAGCATTTGCCCAAGCGCGACGGCCTGAACCTGCTGGGCGGCATCCGCAACCTCAACGCCAGCCGCATCGCGGTGCTGGCGGATCTGCCGGCCTGTGGCTGGCAGGAAACGGACTTTTTCTCCCTGGCCCTGCAAGCCAGTGAACGCTTTCAACGGGACGAACAGGTCCTGACCCTGTTTACCTACGATCTGCTTGAATACAAACAAGTCCCCGACTGGCTCAATTCGCGCTTCTGGGCCAATCCGGAAAACTTCGGGAAATACTGGTGGTAATGCAATGAGTACATCCATTTGCCCTTGCGGCAGCGGCACCCTGCTCGACGCCTGCTGCGGTCACTACCATGCCGGACACCCGGCACCATGTGCGGAAGCCTTGATGCGCTCGCGCTACAGCGCCTATGTGCTGGGGTTGATCGACTATCTGGTGGCCACCACTCTGCCCGCCCAACAGGCCGGCCTCGACCGTCAATCGATTAGCGACTGGAGCACGCAAAGCACATGGCTGGGCCTTGAGGTGGAAAGCTCCGAAGTGCTGGGCGGCCAGCCTGAACACGCTTTCGTGACCTTCACTGCGCGCTGGCACGACAGCAATGGCGAGCACAGTCATCGAGAGCGCTCATCGTTCGTACAGAACACCGGGCGCTGGTATTTCATCGACCCGACCGTGCAACTCAAACTCGGGCGCAATGACGCCTGCCCGTGTGCCAGTGGGCAGAAGTTCAAAAAGTGTTGTGCGGGATACTTCAGCAGTTAGGGCATGCATAGACTGCCCGCCATGCAGGAGCTGTCGAAGGCTGCGATCCTTTGGGTCTAGACTAGGGCTCAAGGGAGAAACACCACGATGATCCTCCGCCGCTGCGCACTCTGCCTGCTCACGCTGTTCCTGACACTGGGACTCGGTGGCTGTGCATCGTGGTTCGGCGACGACTTGCCGGACCCCGAGGTCCATCTGGTGAAGATCGAGGTGGTCAGCGCCAAACTGCTGGAACAGAAATTCCTCCTGCACTTTCGCATCGACAACCCCAACGACAGCGACCTGACGGTGCGCAGTCTGGAGTACCGCGTTCACCTGGGTGACATACTGCTGGCCGACGGCGAGTACGAACACTGGTTCACCATCGGCCCCAGGCACAGCGCTTACTTAAAGGTGCCGATCCGCACCAACCTGTGGTCCAAGGTCCGTGAAATGGCCAAACTGCTGAAAAAATCCGATCAGCCCATTCCCTATCGTCTGGAAGGTGAACTGGAAACCGGTATATTCATCGCCCACTACGTGCACCTGACGCGCAATGGCGTGATAATCGCCGCCGATTTAATTCCGGAGCAACACCGATGACCCAGCAACCCCATGTCCACGGCCCTGACTGCAACCACGATCATGATCATGACCATCACCACCATGATCACGACCACGGCCATGTCCACGGTCCGAACTGCGGCCACGCTCACCAGGAACCGGTGCGCAACGCCCTGAAAGACGTCGGCCGCAACGATCCGTGCCCATGCGGCAACGGCAAGAAATTCAAGAAGTGCCACGGCGCTTGATGCTTCGGGCGAAGGCTTGCTTCGCCTGTTGAATCGCCTTCGCGAGCAGGCTCGCTCCTACATTATTACGGTGGACACATTTCCCCTGTGGGAGCGGGCTTGCTCGCGAATGCGGACTGAAATCCAGCATCTCCGTCTACTGACACACCGTCTTCGCGAGCAAGCCCGCTCCCACAGTTCTTTCAGTCAGCCGAGAGAATTGTTGCGCTGCCAGTGACCGTCGCATACTCACCGTGCAAATTCCCCAGCGACATCGCATGCACCTCTTCGGCGCTATGGGCATGGCCGAAAAAATCAGCCTTGTCGAAGGTAAAGCACGCATCCTCGGCCACCCACGTATCAAACCCCAGGTTGCCCGCGGTACGCGCCGTGGATTCCACCGAGTTGTGGGTCGCGACACCGACGATGATCAACTGCCCGATCCCCGCCTCGCGCAACTGCGCCTCCAGCCCGGTTGAACAAAACGCATCCGGCACCTGCTTCTGGATCAAGCGTTCACCGGCCATTGGCTGAAACCGTTCCTGAAACTCCACCCCCGACTGCTGCGGCCAGAACACTGAGTCTTCCGAGCGGGACAGGTGCTGCACATGGATCACCGGCCGGGCGGTGCGCCGCCAATGGCCGAGCAACTCCAGCATGCGCTCTTCAGCCTGAGGGTTATTCCTGCGGCCGAGCCTGGGGTGAAGGATGCCTTTTTGTTGATCGATGATGATCAGTGCCGCGTTTGCCTTGAGCTCCATGCCGACTTTTCTCCAGGATTGTTGAGCGTGTCGCACTTCAACATCCCCCATTGCGACTGGCAAGACTGCGATCTTTCCGGTTTATCAGACAAATCCTGAAATAACCTTGTACCCCGCTTGCGCGGCCACCTCCCGCTCACTAACGTAGCGCCTTTATTTCGCGCCGCCTCTACCCCCGCAGGAGCTTTGCCATGGCCTCGCCAGCCCTTACTCATTTTCTACCCCGGTTCGGCGTTGCCGCAGCAGTGGCCGGTGTCTTGAGCCTGACCGGTTGTCAGAACTTCAACGCCCAGGACACCCTCCCGCCAACCTCCGGCGTACAACCGCTCAAGGGCCTGGCGCAGAACGTTTCGGTGCGTCGCAATGCCATGGGCATGCCGCTGATCGAAAGCAACAGCTTCCACGACGCGCTGTTCACCCTCGGATACGTGCATGCCAGCGACCGCATCACGCAGATGGCCACCCTGCGCCTGCTGGCCCAGGGCCGTTTGGCCGAGATGCACGGCGCCGAACTGCTGGATGCCGACCGTTACATGCGGGCGGTCAACCTGAAGAAAAGTGCAGGCGAGTTGTACAAGGCTTCTTCGCCGCGCCTCAAGCGTTTCTTCGAAGTCTATGCGCGCGGGGTCAACGCCTACCTGTTCCGCTACCGCGACAAACTGCCGGCGGATCTGGCAGCCACCGGCTACAAGCCTGAGTACTGGCAGCCGGAAGATTCGGCGCTGATTTTCTGCCTGTTGAACTTCAGCCAGTCGACCAACCTGCCGGAAGAAATTTCCTCGCTGGTACTGGCCCAGACCGTTACCACCGACAAACTGGCGTGGCTGACGCCGTCGGCTCCCGACGAAAAACTGCCGGCCGCCGAAAGCGAAAAACTGCAAGGCCTCAAACTCAACGGGCAAGTACCGGGGCTGGCCGAACTCAGCAAGGCCACTGGCCAACTGTCGGACCTCAACCTGCTGGGCGCCATCTCGTCGAACAACTGGGCCATCGCCCCGCAACGCAGCCGCAGCGGCAAGAGCCTGTTGGCCAGTGACAGTCACGGCCCGCTGGGCGTGCCTTCGTTGTTCAGCTACGTGCAGATTCGCGCGCCGAAGTATCAGGCGTCCGGCGTGACCATCGCGGGCCTGCCGATGGTGCTGGGAGGTTTCAACGGCAAAGTGGCGTGGAGCATGACGTCCGTGATGGGCGACAACCAGGACCTGTTCCTGGAAAAGATCAAGCGCCAGGGCAACGGGCTCACCTACGAAAGCGCCGGGAAATGGCAGCCGGCGATCGTGCGCAACGAAACCTATTTCGTCAAAGGCCAGCGGCCGATTCGCGAAGCGGTGTACGAAACCCGCCATGGCCCGCTGCTCAACAGCGCCCAGGGCACCACGCTGGCCAATGGTTTCGGCCTGGCCTTGCAGACGCCGAACTTCACCGACGACAAGACCCTGGACGCGTTCTTCGACCTGTCCCGCGCCCAGACCGTCGAGAAAGCTTCGGATGCCAGCCGCGAAATCCGCGCCATTGCGCTGAACCTGGTGTTCGCCGATGCCAGCCACATCGGCTGGCAAGTCACCGGTCGTTACCCGAACCGCCGAGAAGGCGAAGGCCTGCTGCCCTCGCCGGGCTGGGAAGGTCGATACGATTGGGACGGTTACGCCGACCCGATGCTGCACCCGTACGACCAGGACCCGGCCCAGGGCTGGCTCGGCACCGCCAACCAGCGGGTCATTCCCCATGGCTACGGCATGCAGCTGTCCAATTCCTGGGCCGCTCCGGAGCGCGGCGAGCGCCTGGCCGAACTGGCCGGCGCAGGCAAACACGACAGCCGCAGCCTGATCGCCATGCAATACGACCAGACCACCACTTTCGCTGCCAAGCTGAAGAAAATGTTCGAAGCGCCGGGCATGGCCCAGCCGCTCAAACAAGCCATGGACGCCTTGCCGGCGGCCGATCGCGCCAAGGCACACGAAGCCTACAGCCGCTTGATGGCGTTCGACGGCAAGCTCGGCCCGACCTCCACCGATGCGGCTATCTACGAACTGTTCCTGCAGGAAAGCACCCGGCAGATCTTCCTCGACGAACTGGGCACGCAAAGCAGCCCGGCGTGGAAAGCTTTTGTCGCCGACGGCAAGTTGTCCTACGCGGCCCAGGCCGATCACTTGCTCGGGCGTGAGGACAGCCCGTTCTGGGATGACGTGCGCACCGCGCAGAAAGAAGACAAACCGGCGATCCTCGCTCGCAGCCTCGCCGCCGCGATCAGTGCCGGCGACAGCCAGTTGGGCGGCGATCACAAAGCCTGGCAGTGGGGCAAACTGCATCGCTATGAATGGAAAAACAGCAGCGGCCAGACCGTACGCGGACCGCTGCCGGCCGGTGGCGATCACACCACGCTCAACACCGCCGCCTTCGCCTGGGGCCAGGACTTCAACACCACGCTGGCGCCAGCCATGCGCTTTTTCGTCGACTTCGGCCAGTCCGAACCGCTGATGGCGCAGAACGGCACCGGCCAGTCCGGCAACCCGGCCAGCCCGAACTACCTCAACAGCATCGAGCCGTGGTTCAAGGGCCAGTACATGAGCCTGCCGATGCAGCCGCAGAACTTCGACAACGCCTATGGCAAGGCGCGGTTGACGCTGACTCCAGGAAAGTAACCCAGCCCTTTACTCGCTCGCGATGGCGCAAGGACAAGTCGACGAGGTAGAGAGCCTGGTGACCTTGCTCAGTCAAACCGTTTTTTGTGGCGAGATGATTTGGTGCACCCATTTCCCTGCGCCCGTTTTCGTGCATAAATCTGTCTCCGGCCATTTCCAAGCACCTTTTAAAACGCTTGTTCGGCACTCTGGTTCGGAAATTGCTACTTTCAACAGGTCTTACGCTTTCCAGTAACAATAATTCTGCGCCACAAGCGCTCATATTGGTTTTTAGGGATTGAATAATGAAAAAAGCATTGCTGACCCTTTCTGCACTGGCGTTGTGCATGGCTGCTGGCTCCGCCATGGCGAAGGAGTACAAAGAACTGCGTTTCGGCGTTGACCCTTCCTACGCACCGTTCGAGTCGAAAGCGGCCGATGGCAGCCTGGTAGGCTTTGACATCGATCTGGGGAACGCGATCTGCGCCGAACTGAAGGTCAAGTGCAAGTGGGTCGAAAGTGACTTCGATGGCATGATTCCGGGCCTGAAAGCCAATAAATTCGACGGTGTGATCTCGTCGATGACCGTTACCCCGGCCCGTGAAAAAGTCATCGACTTCTCCAGCGAGTTGTTCTCCGGCCCAACCGCCTACGTGTTCAAGAAAGGCTCCGGCCTGACCGAGGACGTCGCTTCGCTGAAGGGCAAAACCGTAGGCTACGAGCAAGGCACCATCCAGGAAGCCTACGCCAAAGCCGTTCTCGACAAGGCCGGCGTGAAAACCCAGGCCTATCAGAATCAGGATCAGGTGTATTCCGACCTGACTTCCGGCCGTCTCGACGCAGCGATCCAGGACATGCTGCAAGCCGAACTGGGCTTCTTGAAGTCACCAAAAGGTGAAGGCTACGAAGTCAGCAAGCCCGTCGACAGCGAACTGCTGCCTGCCAAAACAGCGGTCGGTATTAAGAAAGGTAACACCGAGCTGAAAGCACTTTTGGATAAAGGTATCAAAGCGTTACACGATGATGGCACCTACGCCACCATTCAGAAGAAACACTTTGGCGATCTGAATCTGTACAGCGGCAAATAATGCCCGGCGCCCATCTCTCGATGGGCGCTTTTTTCATCCGATCAGGTTGCTGATTTATGTTCGAAACCTTATTAGAAAATCTGGGGCTCTCTGCCTTCAGCCTCAAGGGCTTCGGTCCGCTGCTGATGCAAGGCACCTGGATGACGATCCAGTTGTCGGCGTTGTCGCTGTTGCTGGCCGTGTTGCTCGGGCTGCTCGGCGCCAGTGCCAAGTTGTCAAAAGTCAAACTGATGCGCGTGCCTGCCCAGCTCTACACCACACTCATTCGCGGCGTTCCGGACCTGGTCCTGATGCTGCTGATCTTCTACAGCCTGCAAACCTGGCTGACCTCGTTTACCGATTACATGGAATGGGAATACATCGAGATCAACCCGTTCAGCGCCGGGGTCATTACCCTGGGCTTCATCTACGGTGCGTATTTCACCGAAACCTTCCGTGGCGCGATTCTCGCGGTCCCACGGGGTCAGGTCGAAGCGGCCACCGCCTATGGTCTCAAGCGCGGCCAGCGTTTCTGGATCGTGGTGTTCCCGCAGATGATGCGTTATGCCCTGCCGGGTATCGGCAACAACTGGATGGTGATGCTCAAGGCCACGGCCCTGGTGTCGATCATCGGCCTCGCCGACCTGGTCAAGGCTGCCCAGGACGCCGGTAAAAGTACCTATCAGCTGTTTTATTTCCTGGTGCTTGCCGCGCTGATCTACCTGGTGATCACCAGCGCGTCCAACGTCATCCTGCGCTGGCTCGAACGTCGTTACTCCGCCGGGACCCGGGAGGCCGTACGATGATCGAACTCCTGCAGGAATACTGGAAACCCTTCCTCTATAGCGACGGCAACAACATCACCGGCCTGGCCATGACCATGTGGCTGCTCAGCGCGTCGATCTTCATCGGTTTCATCGTGTCGATCCCGCTGTCCATCGCCCGTGTATCGCCGCACTTCTACATCCGTTGGCCGGTGCAGTTCTATACCTACCTGTTCCGTGGTACGCCGCTCTATATCCAGCTGCTGATCTGTTACACCGGGATCTACAGCCTGGCCGCCATTCGGGCCCAGCCCGTATTGGACGCATTCTTTCGCGATGCGATGAACTGCACGATCCTGGCCTTCGCCCTGAACACCTGCGCCTACACCACGGAGATCTTTGCCGGGGCCATTCGCAGCATGAACCACGGTGAAGTCGAAGCGGCCAAGGCTTACGGCCTGACCGGCTGGAAGCTGTATGCCTACGTGATCATGCCGTCAGCCTTGCGTCGCTCGTTGCCGTACTACAGCAACGAAGTGATTCTGATGCTGCACTCGACCACCGTGGCCTTCACCGCGACCATCCCGGACGTGCTCAAAGTTGCTCGGGACGCCAACTCGGCGACCTTCCTGACCTTCCAGTCGTTCGGCATCGCCGCGCTGATCTACCTGACCGTCACTTTTGCGCTGGTCGGCCTGTTCCGCCTTGCCGAACGCCGATGGCTGGCCTTCCTCGGGCCGACCCACTAGGTCTCAACCTGCTTCAGGAACAACAGATGCGCCACCAGAAACATGACCTGCTGGCCCCGCTGCCGGGGACCGCGAGACAGATCCACAGCTTTCACTTCGGCCCTCAATCGGCCAACGGCAAGATCTACATCCAGGCCTCCCTGCACGCCGACGAAATGCCCGGCATGCTGGTGGCCTGGCACCTCAAGCAGCGCCTGGCGGAGCTGGAAGCCGCCGGACGCCTGCGCAGCGAAATCGTGCTGGTGCCCATCGCCAACCCGGTGGGCCTGGAACAGGTGCTGATGGATGTGCCGCTGGGCCGCTACGAGCTGGAAAGCGGCCAGAACTTCAACCGCTGGTTCGTCGACCTCAGTGAGGAAGTCGGCAACGTGATAGAGGGCAAGCTCGGTGACGATCCGCAGCACAACCTGCAACTGATCCGCAGCAGCCTGCGCGATGCGCTGGCCCGGCAGAGCGCCGCCACCCAATTGCAATCCCAGCGCCTGACCCTGCAACGGTTGGCCTGCGACGCCGATATGGTGCTCGACCTGCATTGCGATTTCGAAGCGGTCGCTCACCTCTACACCACGCCGGATGCCTGGCCGCAGGTCGAGCCGCTGGCCCGTTATATCGGCGCCGAAGCCAGCCTGCTGGCAACCGATTCCGGTGGCCAGTCGTTCGACGAATGCTTCACCCTGCTCTGGTGGCAGTTGAAAGAGCGCTTCGGCGAGCACTTCGACATTCCGCCGGGCAGTTTTTCGGTGACCGTCGAACTGCGCGGCCAGGGCGACGTCAATCACCCGCTGGCCAGCCTCGATTGCCAGGCACTGATCGATTACCTGATCCATTTCGGCGCGATCGCCGGCGAACCCGCGCCCATGCCTGACCTGCCCTATCCGGCGACACCGCTGGCCGGTGTAGAACCGGTGGCCACGCCCGTCGGCGGCCTGCTGGTGTTCACCGCGCGGCCGGGCCAGTACCTGGAAGCCGGGCAACTGATCGCCGAGATCATTGATCCGGTCAACGATCTGGTCACTCCCGTTCATTGCGCCACAGCCGGGCTGATGTACGCCCGTTCGCTGCGCCGCATGGCCACTGCCGGCATGGTGATCGCCCACGTCGCGGGCACCGAAGCCTATCGCAGCGGCTATC
>RCUH01001468.1_pt1 | contig 17131 bp, 18 predicted proteins | sample 2166191 | NCBI WGS metagenome assembly RCUH01 (sample SAMN09932848, study PRJNA488358) | compost metagenome | feature: garden; material: soil; isolation source: compost soil in an enriched community after 214 h of incubation | place: Germany: Experimental Botanical Garden Goettingen | collected...
GCTTTGAACGCTTGAAGACCGGCCCCTTCGGCATCGTGGTCTTTGGTCCTCAGGAAGCCACAATGAGTGCGCAAATCGAGGACGGCAAGACAACGTCGGTGATCGTGACGGTCGAATCGTAGACAGCGAGGCATGTCCCGCTATCGAATTGACGGCCAGCAGGGTTCTAACTGGTGGGTGACGTAGCCCAAAGGCTATCCCGTCTATGCCCAGCGCTTTCATGGCTACGAGAACGAGGGGGATTCATCCCCGTCTAGCGAAGATTCGAGGAAGCTTCCCTTAGCTCGCCCCCTAGCCGTTTGCCCGGGTCAGCATGAACACGCCGAGCGCGAGGATGATCATCGAAACGATTCGCCGATAGAGCTGCCCAGGAATCCGCCGAAGAAGCGTGGCGCCCGCAACGGTTCCTACCAGCGTTCCAAGGGTTGCACTGACGACGAGCGGCCAGATGTGCAGGATGTCGGCCCCTTGCGTGACCAAGTAAACGGGCAAGCGAGCGACGTCAACGAGTAATCCGGTCGCCGTCGCCGTGGCGATGAAGGCCTCTTTCGAGACGTCGAAGCCGAGCATGGCCCCCGACCGCAGTCCCCCTTGGTTGCCGACCAGTCCCCCCAAGAAACCGGAGGCTGCGCCAGCCAGCCACGCGCGCCAGCCGCTGAAACGCACCCTTTCGGCAAGGCCGGCCATGCCCATGCCGCCCACGAAGACCAGGATGATCCCGAAGATGAGCGTTAGCGAGGGATTGGAGGCCTGCGCATGCAACAGGGCACCTGCCAAGCCGCCCGCAGCGCTCGTCAAGCCAAAGCTCATCAAGACCTTTCGGTCGACATGGGCCCGCAGGAGCCAGAATCGGTAGGCCGTCGCCGCGAAATGCGGGATGGCAACCGCAGCCACCGCCACCTTCGTTCCCACCCAGGCCGCGAGCAAGGGAGTCAGCAAGCTCCCGATACCGAAGCCCGAGATGACCGCAATCGCCCCAGCCGCAAGCGCGACCAGAGCGACCAGGAGCTCCTGAGGGATCACGGCGTGAACTGACTCAGTTCGTAGATGCCGAGCGACTTTTCGAGATCGGCAACCTGGCCAACGATATCCTCGAAGCCCGTTGGCCCGAAAAGCTGATGCTCCGTCGATTCGAAGAGATCCCCGTACGCATCGTACTGCTTGGGGGTGATGACGCTGCGGAAGGCTGGAAACAGCACCGTGTCCTCCCGTGCGGCATGCGGCTCATACATCCGAATGAACTTCCGGAGTTGGAGAGCGAGGGCCTTTCGATTCGTCTCGCCGGCGAGGCTCGCCGGTGAGGCCAAACCAAGGACGGTCGCGGTAACGCGGCGACCGGCCTCATGCTGCTCTTTGAGCGTTCGCACGAGGTCTACCAGCTTTCCTGCCTTCTCGAAGTGGGGGAAGAGGTAATCCTCCTCCAGCTTCTCATGGTAGTCCTGGATGAAGCGGCGAATGATGCCCGCAGCGCCCGAAACGACGGCGGGATCCAGACCCTGGCCACCTTCCAAACGCCTGGTGGCCTCTCCATAGATGAGCAAGAGGCGCCTCAGGACTCCGTGCTCACGCATGAGGTCCTCAACGGGAAGCACTTCCTCAACGTCAGCCATGACTTTGCCAGCTGCGGCTTGCGCGAAAACCTTCCCTGTGGCCGATTGGGGATCGGTCGATAGGCAAGCAGCCAGCGTAAAGCCACAACCGGCCGCTCCGACCATGCGCAAGAAGTTTCGGCGCGAGCTTTCCGAGACGTGATCCATGATCACCTCCAGAATGACCATGACCTCGAACCCTTGGCTGGATTGTTACCCAATCCCGACTTTCTCACCGTAACGCGGAGAACTCGGTGGACTTTCCAGCAGAACCGCCACATTTTCTTGCCGAAGCTCGGATTTCCAGGAAGGCGTTTGGGATGCGACCTGCTGCCCTTGCCGGTGATCCTGGCAAGCCATCAAGCAGATCATGGCGCGTCCGAGAGCGTCTCATGGAGACGTTGCCCCTGAGGAACTGAGGCACCGTGTTCCCCCGGAACGGTCGAGCAAACTGAGGGTCGCGGCGATGCCGATCCGAGCGGGATCTCCGCTCCCCAACCTACCTTTCAGGAGACCCCAGGGTGAGCGTCTTCGTGGCGATCGCCTCGATGAAGCGTCGGTCGTGGCTCACGAGCACGATCGCACCGGGATACGTCGCGAGCGTCGCTTCGATGGCCTCACGGGTATCGAGATCGAGGTGGTTCGTGGGCTCGTCGAGGAGGAGGACGTTGGCGCCGCTGAGCAAGAGCCTGGCAAGTGCGACCTTCGCGCGTTCCCCCGCGCTCATGGTGCCTACCGGCTGAAATGCCCGGTCCCCGCGTAATCTGAGGCATGCGAGCAGAAGTCTGGCCCGGGCCTGGTCGGGGCGCACCGCGAGCAGGTTAGACAGCGCCGAAATCGTCGGATCGAGTTGCTCCGCCTCCTGTCCGAACCAGCCGGGCTGAGCGCCATGTCCCCAAACGACCTCCCCGACGTCCGGGGGCTCGAGGCCGAGCAGAATGCGGATCAAGGTCGTCTTGCCCGCTCCGTTTTTTCCGAGGACGGCCAACCGCTCGCCGCGCCCGAGGTCGAAGCCGAGGCCCTCGAAAAGGCCGCGATCGCCGTAAGCTTTTGCAAGCCCACTGACCGCAAGCGGCAGTTCGCCCGATCGACGCATGAACCCCCAGTCCAAGACGGGAATGGCGTCGTCGAGGACCGGCTTCGGAGCCTCGGGTTCTCGTTCGGCCCGGGCCTGGATCATCTTTGCCGACTTCTCGACCTTTGCGGCCTTGGCCTTGTAAAAGGACTTATCGCCTAGTCCTGGGCCTTTCGGGGCCTTTGCGACGTCCTGAGCAAGCGCCGTGCGTTTCGCCGCTGCCCGCGAGGCCGCCTCATGGCGACGCTGCTGACCCTCGAAGGCCGACCAGGCCTGGCGATCGGCAAGGGCCTTGGCCTCACGGAAGTAGGCGTAATCGCCCTCGTGAACGGTAAGCGTGCCACGACGCAGCTCGAAAATCCGCGAGGCGGCGGCTTCGATGAACGCTCGGTCATGGGAGACGAGCACGATGGCGGCGTCCTGTTGGGGTAGCCAGGCCTCGAGCCAGCTACGCCCCTCCGCGTCGAGATGGTTGGTCGGCTCATCGAGCAAGAGCAGATCCGCCGGGGCGACGAGCAGCGCCGCGAGCATGGCGCGCGAGCGCTGGCCCGCGGAGAGCGTTCCCCATGGCGCGTCGTGGAGGGTGGCTGGCAGCCCCAGGCCCTCGAGCACCCTCGCGGCGCGCCATTCGGCGCCATCCGGCTCGGCTGCCGTGACATGGGCCAAGAGGCTTCGATCGGAAGGCGCTTCGGAAACCTGGTCCATCGTCGCGACGAGCAGCCTGCGCTGCCGCACGATGGCCCCCTCGGTGGGCTCGAGTGCAGCGGTCATGAGCTTGAGCAGCGTCGTTTTGCCGGCCCCGTTGGGGCCGACGAGGGCGATGCGATCGCCAGGTGAAATGTGAAAGGAGACGTCCGAGAAGAGATCGTCCGGCATGGCCGGATGCCGGAACGTCGTCCGGCTCGCGGAAAGAAGTGACATACGGGTCCTCGCATTGCACGTCGGCAACGACCGTCTTGCGGCGCGCCTGCGTTCTGGGGATATGGCCGTATGTCAGAATTACATCGCGGTCGGGACCTCCTCGAGATGGACCTTGCGGATCCTGCCACAAGGCCCGTCTCGCTGTCAAGGATGGCTGTCGATCGCTTGCCGCGAAAGGTCTAGGCTTTACTTCTCCGCCAGCGCCTTCAGCAGCTGAAGCGCCTTGGGCCATGCGTCATCAAAGTACTCGAGGTAGTCTTCGAGGACATCGATGTCGACCAAGAGCTCGGTTCCGCCCCCCTTGTCCTGGAAAGTGTAATTTTCATAGGCGGACGCCCACTGCTTTACCCGCTCGCTCGTCGTGTCGACGTTTCCGTCTTCGATGAGGCCGACATGCGCGATGGAGACGAACTCATGGGGCCGGTTCTCATGAATCCGCGAGACCATGCCGCCGAGTTTACCGGTCTCCGGATCCGGGCCAAGAAAGCGGATCTCGCTGCCCTTCTCCCAGCTTCCCTCGAAGTAGCTGCCGGGGCTGAAAGCGCTCGCCCATTCGCGGTAGGTCGCGTCTTCCAGCATGGTCTTCCAAACCTTGTCTTTCGGCGCATGAATCGTAATTGCGTACTGCTGTCTCAGCATGGGTTCAACTCCGTTCTAACAGGCATCCGGCTGGCGGCTCGACGCTTCATTATAGGTCGACCTAGGTCGACCGGAAAACCATAGCAAATGACGATCTTCCGCTCTGGAAACAGGAGGACATGCGGAATCACGGAGGGAATCGGCTGCCGAGATCTGACCCGCAAGGACTCACAGGTAACGGCAGGTAGTCAGGGATCAGGGCGCCTCGCCGGTGTGGCGCGCTTCCTCCAGGTCGAGGTCGCGTTCGATGCGATGCATCACGTCGTTGCTGATACGTCCTTGGTCTCGCAGCATGAGGATGGTTTGCCGCTCGGCATCAATGGCCGCGTTGAGCAGACGGTGGTAGGCGTCCACTTGGGTTTCCGAGCGCTCGTCTCTTCCGCCCCGCATCTTCGCGGCATAGCGGGGCAAGCGCGCTTCATAGCGCGATCGCAGTTGCTCCACCGCCCCCACCTCGGCGAGGCTGGGATCGTGATCCATTTCTTCCTGAATGCGCATCAAGGCCGCCTGAGCCGCCAGATATCGCCCCTCCGCCTCCTCGCGATCTTCCTGCCCAACGTCGCTCACCCCGAGCCGTCGCACCAGCGCCGGCATGGTCAATCCTTGCAGCAACAAGGTCGCCACGATGACGCATGCCGTGACGAAAAGAATGCGATCGCGCTGGGGAAAGGGCTCGCCGGACGCGACGACCAAGGGTAAGGCCAGGGCCGTGACGAGCGAATCGAGGCCGCGCATGCCCGTCCAGGCCGTCACGACAAGCTCTCCCCATGGGAAGTCTCTCCGCCGCGCCATCGCACAGGAGTAGCAGATATTCGCGAAGACCCAGACGAACCGCACCCCGATAACGGTCAAGCAGATGACGGCGGCCTCCCAAGCCAGGTTGACGAAGGAGTGGTCGCCCAGGCGACGCATGACGGGCGGAATCTGCATTCCCATCAAGAGGAAGACCAGACCGTTCAAGATGAAAAGCAGGGTTCCCCATGCCGCCGTCAGTTGTAGGCGCGCCACCGACGACGCAAGCCGAGGCTGCAGTCCGAGGTAGAGCCCAACGATCAGCACGCAGAGGACGCCCGACACGCCCAGCTTTTCGGCCGCCAGAAATGCCGCGTAAGGCGTGAGCATGGAGGTCGTCGTTTCGATCGCGGGATTGTTCAAGCGGGTTCGCAGCCAGACGAGAGCCCTGCCGAGCAGTAAGCCCACGAGGATGCCGCCGACGGCGACGTAGAGGAATGCGACGCCCGCCTGCCAAAGGGAGAAGGTTCCAGCGACGACTGCCGCGACCGCCATGCGGTAGGAGATGAACGCCGTCGGATCATTCAGGAGGCTCTCGCCTTTCAGGATGCCCAGCAAGCGACGCGGGAGTCGCAGATCCTTCAAGATATCGACGACGGCTACGGCGTCCGAAGGCGAGACAATCGCTCCGGGCACGAAGGCGAGAGGCCAGGAAAAACCCGGCATGAGGTGGTGGGCGACGAAAGCGACGCAAACCATGGTCGTCAGCACCAGGGCGCTCGCCAGCAGGGTAATCGGCCGCAGGTTCTCCCGCAGGTCGCGCCACGGACTGAAAAACGCCGCATAGTAGATGATGGGCGGCACGAACATGAGAAAGACGATCTCGGGGTCGAGGATGATCGTGGGCAAGCCTGGCACGAGGGCAATGATGGCGCCCGCCGCTACCAAGATCACCGAGAGCGGCACCCGTATCCTGGGGGCGAGCAATGCGAGCACGCCCAGGACGACGATAAGTCCCAAAAAGGTCTCGACGACCGTCATGGCGCTTCACCTATTCGGTCTGGTCGGGGTCATCATAGAAGTGGCCGGCATGACCGTCAACGACTGAACGATGGTTGGCCTTACGATCATGGACGCTCTCCATGGGCGGTATTTTTTCTACCTTTTGGCATGAGCCGTATCGCCTTCCCTGAGTCGCGTGAAGGCATCGTCCGGTTTGGCAGGAGGCTTCGCCTGGCCGGCGAAGCGGCATGTCCAAGGGAAACGCTCAGGTCCGCCTCATGCATGGCGACATCCACGCTGGTAGACTCGGGGGGACACGGCATGAAAGGGGTGACCCATGGCGACCCTCAAGCAACGACTTCCCGAGAACGCCACCGGGGAATTCTACGTGGACGCCACCTGCATCGATTGCGGGACGTGCCGCCTGCTTGCACCGAAGTCGTTCGCCGAAGGGCCCAACGCGTCTTACGTGGCTGCCCAGCCGGGAACTCCGGAGGACGAGCGGAAAGCCATGCAAGCCCTCCTCGCGTGCCCGACAGGATCCATCGGCACGCTCCATCCCCATCCCGCCCGCGAAGTCATGGGCGACTTCCCCATGCTCCTAGACGAAGGGATCTACTACAACGGCTTCAACTCCCCCAAGTCCTACGGCGGCCACAGTTACTTTGTCCACGATCCACACGGCAACTGGCTCATCGACTCACCCAAGTTCCTTCCCCACCTCGTCCAACGCTTCGAGGCCATGGGGGGAATTCGCACCATCTTCCTCACCCATCAGGACGACGTGGCCGAAGCTGCCCGCTATGCCGAGCGCTTCGGAAGCGAACGGATCATCCACCAGGCCGACCTTTCCGCCCAACCCAACGCCGAGCGGGTCCTGTCAGGGGGGGAGCCGACTGTGATCGCCCCAGGCTACGTCGCCATCCCGACCCCCGGCCATACCCGGGGCAGCATGGTCTTGCTGGTGCGCGATCGCTTCTTGTTTGCCGGAGACCACCTCTGGGGCACTAACACCGGGACGCTCGGCGCCTCGCGTGGGGTCTGCTGGTACTCTTGGAGCGAACAAACCCGCTCGATGCAGCGCCTCTTGGACTACCGCTTCGAATGGGTCTTGCCGGGCCATGGCAACTGGTTGCACCTTCCGCCGGAGCAGATGCATGCCGCGCTGTGCCAGCTCGTCGAGCGCATGAAGCAGCACGCCTGACCCGTGACCGCGCGTAGAGCGACGTCGAACTCCACGCTAACCCGCGCGAACAGGGCAGCTCACGCGTGGGTCCAGGCCAACACGCGGCTCGAGATCTTCAAGGTGAGTGGGGGTGTCGCCGGCAGCGCGGCAGGGTTCAAGCTTCCGCTTCGTGAGAGGTCGTCCGTCCAACTCTCCCTCTCCACTTTCCATGTTACACCCCAAGGGGGGACTTGCGGCAAGCCCCGGGTCATGCCGCATAATCGCGAGCCTGTCCGAACCACCGTAGAAGGGAGCAGCGAAATGCGGGTATTGTTGTTGACCTATGACTCGCGCGGCGGCGTCGAGCCGCTGTTGGGACTCGCCGTGCGGTTGCGGGAGCTCGGCGCCGAGGTGCGGCTTTGCGCGCCACCGGACTGCGCGGAGCGGGTGGCCGAGGTCGGCGTGCCCCTGGTGCCGGCAGGCCAACCGGTCCACAAACTGGTGCACGGAACGACACGGCCAACCGCGGCGGACGTGCCCCGGATCGCGGAAGAGTTGATGGCCGCGTACTTCGAGACGGTCGCCGAAGCTGCCGAAGGGTGTGAGGTGGTGGTGGCGTCCGGCCTGCTACCCGTTGCGGCCAGCGCACGGTCGGTGGCCGAAAAACTTGGCATCCGCTTCGTCCATGCGTCCTACTGTCCCATCTTTCTCCCCTCGCCGCACCAGCCACCGACTCCGCTTCCGGGGCAACCGTTTCCGGCGGACGTGACCGACAACCGGGCGCTTTGGGAGCTCAACTTCCAGAGGTCGAACGAGCTTTTCGGCACGGCGCTCAACACCCGCCGGGCGTCGATTGGCCTGCCACCGGTGGACAACGTCTACGCCTACGCCTTCACTGCCGACCCCTTGCTGGCGGCGGACCCGACTCTGGCCCCCTGGCAGGAGACGGAGGACCTCGACGTCATGCAGACCGGCTCCTGGATCCTGCCGGACGAACGCCCCCTCCCAGCCGAGTTGGACGCGTTCCTGGAGGTCGGCACGCCACCGGTGTACGTGGGCTTCGGCAGCATGCGCGCCCCGCAGGACCTGGCGCAAATGGCCATCGAGGCGATCCGCTCACAGGGCCACCGCGTGCTCGTCTCCCGCGGCTGGGCCGATCTCGGCGTGATCGATGACGGAGACGATTGCTTTGCCATCGGAGAGGCCAACCACCAGGCACTCTTCGCTCGAGTGGCGGCCGTCGTGCACCACGGCGGGGCGGGCACGACGACGACGGCCACCAGGGCCGGGGCACCGCAGGTGGTGATCCCCCAGATCGGGGATCAACCGTACTGGGCCAGCCGGGTGGCCGCGCTGGGTATCGGCGCGGCGCATGACGGTCCGACGCCGACCACCGAGTCCCTATCCGCCGCGCTCAGGACGGCCCTGGCCCCCGAGACCCGAGCACGGGCGATCGCCATGGCCGGCACGATCCGCAAAGACGGGGCGACGGTAGCCGCGAGAGGGCTGCTCGACGCTTTGAGCCAGAAGAGCCGCTAGCAAGGCCAATCCGGCTTCCGACGTCAGTCGAGAATCGACCGCCAGCAGGGCTTCTACCTGCTGGCGGTCTTACCTTGCCGCGCCATCAGAACGATCAAACAAGCGAAAGGCTTCATCCGTCGCCTGCTCCACGTGGACGCTCGGGTAGGTTACGATACTGTCGATATGCTCTCGATTCTCTATCTCGACCACTATCTCGCGGCGGTGGACAAGCCGCCGGGACTCTTGGTACACCGCACCGGCCTGGACGCGGGCGAGACCCGCTTTGCGCTGCAAATGCTTCGCGACCAGCTGGGCCAACCGGTCTGGCCGGTGCATCGGCTGGACAAAGGTACCAGCGGCGTCCTGCTGTTTGCCCTGGATGCCCTGACCGCCCGCGCGATGGGCCAGGCCTTCGAAACCGGTGAGGGATTGAAAAAGACCTACCGCGCCGTGGTGCGCGGCTGGCCGGCCGACGAAGGAATGATCGACCATCCCCTACGTCGCATCCCCGATGACCGGCATGACAAGCGCGAGGAGGTGCAAGAGGCCCTGACGCGTTTTAGGACGCTCGAGCGCTATGAACTGCCGCTGCCGCAAGGTCAGTTCCCCAAGACCCGCTGCGCCCTCGTGGAGCTATCCCCCTTGACCGGTCGGCGACATCAACTGCGCCGACACATGAAGCACATCGCCCACCCCATCATCGGCGACGCCACCCACGGCAAGGGGCCGCTCAATCGCGATCTGGCCGCATGGCTGGGCGTGCAACGGCTTTGGCTACACGCCTATCAGTTGGAGGTGCGGCATCCGGTCACCGGGGAAGCCCTGCGATTGGAAGCGAGCTTTGGGGCCGAGTGGGAAACGTGGCGCGAATTCAAAAGCAGCCCGTGAAGCAGGCTCCCAGCCTTAGGTCCGAATGCGAGGTCAACTCGCGCCCCCTCAGACCGCAAGATGAGGGCCCCATGACACCCACGGTCGCTCAGATCCTCGGTGAATAGGGAAGCTGAAGGTCCTCGCTTGCGCATTTTATATGTCGATCGTAATATTACTCATGTCATCAATCAAGAGACATGCCAAGCGGAGAAGCGATGAAGAAGTCGAAAGCGGAAACGGCCAAAACCCGCAAGACCATCCTGCGAGCCGCCTCGCGGGCTTTCCGTGAGCGTGGTTTCAACGGAGTCGCCGTCAAGGAGCTCATGGGCCAGGCGGGACTGACACATGGCGGCTTCTATGCCCATTTCCCCAGCAAGGAGGCGCTCTTGGTCGAGGCTTGTGCGGATGCCTTCTCAGACTCCATCGAGCGCTTGATGGGAGTCTCCGCGGCCGCTCCTGCTGGCGAAGGCCTAAAGGCCATGATTGAGGCCTATTTGAGCCCTCAACACCGGGATCAGCCCGGCTTAGGCTGTCTGATCCCGTCGCTCGGTGGCGAGATCAGCCGTGAGTCCCCGCATGTTCGGCAGTCTTTTACGCAAAGCGTCACCAAGTTGCTGGACCTCCTCAAGGATCAGCTGGACCTCGGGGATCCTCAGGAGCGGGAAGCGGCAGCCCTCTCCCTCTTGGCTCGGATGGTCGGAGGCATGCTTCTCGCGCGCGCCGTGGACGACCCGGAGCTCAGCGACCGGATCCTGGCGGCATGCCGAGAGAGTTCGGGCGCGGAATACCGCGAGCAGTCGGGGCCTCTGCAAGACGTCAACGTCAGGACCGCCCCCCATGAATCGGAGGTTTGAATGCCAAGCACCGTCATCTCGATCGAAGCGCTGAATACCGTTGGGAACTCATGCCTGCCGGGCCTCCTAGGGATTGAGGTCCTGAAAGGAGAGTATGGGATTCACGAGAACCGCCTTGAAGTCCGCCCCGAGCTCTTGGCCCCCAACGGCTTCCTCCATGGGGGTACGGTCGTGGCCCTGGCCGATACGGCATGCGGCTACGGCACAATGCTCTCGCTGCCGGAGGGAGCCACCTCTTTCACCACCATCGAGCTCAAGACCAACTTCCTGGGCACCGCCCGGGAAGGGAGCGTTCGCTGCATCGCGAAGCTGAGTCACGGAGGACGGACCACCCAAGTCTGGGACGCCGAGGTCGTCGACGAGGCAAGCGGCAAGACGATCGCCATGTTTCGCTGCACGCAGCTCTTGCTGTATCCGAAGGCGTGAGTGCGTTTGTTCGTCTAAATTAGCCCCGGCTAGCGGGTAGGGCTACGGATTGCTCCTCTTGCCCGCCCGCTCCTTCAAGGATGTTGAGGGCCTCCCCGGTACCGGGGAGGCCCTCAAGCTTCTCGCGGAAGCAGACTAGCGGCTGTTGCGAAGCGCCTGCGGCTTGAGGTTAGTAAAGCGAGCGTTAGCCATGAACCGCATGGATTGGGGCTAAGAGGTTAAGCTCGCCGTCCTGTCGCAACGAAGATCGCTCTAAAGAGGGCGAAGCGTTAGGCCTGCGGCGAGAGGGCCGCATACCGTCCGTAGACCACGAAGGCCGCCAGCAGCCCCCCCACGACGACGTAGACCAGCGGGTTGGTCGGGGACAGTTGCAGCGAATGCCGCCCGTACAACACGGCGAGGGCTAGGCTTTCCAGCACGAGCACGGCGGCGGCGAGCGGGGTCAAGGCAGGCATCCACTTCGTGGCAGCCGGAACGATGAGCAGGATCGCGCAAACCATCTCGAGCGCACCGACCACGCCCCATCCGCTGCGCGGGAGCGCGCCCATCACCGGCATCTGCGCGATCTGGTCGAACTGGAAGATTTTGTAGGCCCCTCCAGCGAAGGACTGCAGGGCAAGCGCGGCTTGGAGGACCCACAAGAGGATGTTCATCGTGAAGCTTCCTTTCTGGCCACGCAGCATGCGGGCCTTCGACGAGGGATCAGATCTGCGCGAGCAGTCCGGAGAGGGTATCGAGCATGCGGGTCCAGCCGAACTTGGCTCCCTGGTAGGCATGGCCGTTTTCGGGGCCGAAGCCGGACTGCTCCATCCGCAGGTGCGTGCCGCCTTCAGTGGGGGTCAACGTCCAGGTCACGACCGAGTTCAGGCCGAGCGCCTCCCATCGGTAGGCGAGTCGCTCATGCGGCGAGACGGTCAGCACCTCGCCGTGGACGAGTCCGTCCCACTGGGGCATCGGCTCGTTGCGGAAGTTGAACTTATGGCCGACGACCGGCTGGAAGTCGCTCTTCAGCAGCCATTCGTCAAGCAACGGCACCTCCGTCAAGGCCCGCCAGACCTTTTCCGGCGGGTGCGGCATCTCCCGCTCGATCACCAAGGAGCGGGGCGCATCTTTTGCGTGGGTCAAGGATCCATCCTTTCGAGAAGTGCTTCAAGTCGGTCGAAGCGGTCCTGCCAGAAGGCTCCGTACTGACTCATCCAATCGACCAAGGGAGCCAGACCCTGTGGGTCGGCGCTGTAGTGGACCGATCGCCCGGAAGGGCGATCGCGGACAAGGCCCGCGATCTTGAGCAGGGCGAGGTGCTTGGATACCGCCGGTTGCGAAACACCGGCGAAATCCGTCAAGGCTCGTACCGTCTGTTCGCCACCACTGACCAGGCGTTCGTAGAGGGCCCGGCGGGTGGGATCCGCGAGGGTTCGGAAGAGTTCATCGGGTGCAGCAGGCATACGTAATTCATAACCCGCCGGTTATTAATTTGTCAACCTAGCCTCTGGCCGTCATTTCCCGAGCCATCGGGGCCTAAGAGCATCTGATGAGCTAGGGATTGGCCTATTCGCCAGCCCGTGCATCAATCGGATTGACGGTTCCCCCTCTGCGCCAGGAGGCTGTCTTTCCTTACTCGGTCTCGGCGGATTTTGGCGAGTTGGGCATGGAGTGCCCGTCGCAGGTTCCAATCGAGGAAACCCCGTTGGGTATGGTAAGGATGGCTCGACCTTCAGGATCCAGCCGAAGGAACATCGTCCCTAGGCCCGCCGCACGGGGACGTCTTGCAAAACGACGAAAAGCCGATCCCCCGCTCGACCGGTTTGGAGCCCTCTCAGACGTCACGCTGGTGATTTCTCTCCTTGCCGTGTATCTGGGGAGGTCCTAGAACATGAGCACGGGTCAGGCCAGCGGTATGAGGAGGGTCTCATGGACGTTCGAAGCGAGAAGCAAAAGATGCTGGAAGGCGAGTTGTACCTTGCCTCCGATCCGGAACTGGCCGCCGAGCGGAAGCGTGCCCGGCGCCTGACGCGGCTCTACAACCAAACGACCGAAGAACAGTTGACTGAGCGAGAGGACTTGTTGCGCGAGTTGCTCGGAAGCGTGGGGAGCCGTATCGAGATCGAGCCTCCCTTCCGCTGTGACTACGGCAGCAACATCGATGCCGGGGACGGCCTCTACATGAACTTCGATTGCGTCATCCTCGACTGTGCCCCGGTTCGGATTGGAAGCAACGTTCTTTGCGGTCCGGGGGTTCACATCTACGCGGCAACCCACCCCCTCGAAGCCGAAGCGCGCATCAAGGGCCCCGAGCTGGCCAAGCCCATCACCATCGGCAACAACGTCTGGATCGGGGGAGGGGCCATCATCGGGCCAGGCGTCACCATTGGCGAGAACTCGACCATCGGAGCGGGTAGTGTCGTGACCCGGGATATCCCTCCGAATGTCTTTGCCGCGGGAAACCCGTGCCGCGTCATCCGAGAATTGAGCTCCCCCTAGGCCAACAGTCGCTCGTGAAGGTGAAACGATCTAAAGGGCCGATTCCGAGACGCCTTCGAACGTGATGCCGGCTTTCTGGACCTCCTGGTAGGGGAGCAACCAGACCAACGATTCGTCGTGCAAGTCCCCCACTTGAATGCGGTTTCCCCAGGGGTCATGGAAATCGCACCTGAACCTCGGATACAGCTCCAGCCCCCATTTCTTCGAGACCTTCTCCCGAACCTCCGCGAGTTGGACGTCGTCACGAACCATCAAACCGAAGTGACGGACGCGATCCGGCCTGACCTCGTCGACCTCGAAGATCGCCAAAAACTGGTGTTCGCCGACTTTGAAGAACGCATCCCCCTCCCCCTCATCCAGCTTTTCCAGGTTGAAGACGTCCGTATAGAACTCCACGGCCTTCGAGATATCCGTCACCTCGATGGCGATGTGATTGATGCCGTAAGTCTTGACTGCCATTCGCCCCTCCTCTGCCAATACACGTCCTCGTGTCCACGAGCCTGTCTCCAAGGTTCCCTTCATTCACGGGCCACGCTTGGACGTTTCGAGTCGCGAGGTATTTAGAAGGCAACTCCAAATAATCAATGTTATGCCGGAAACAAATCACATTCAAGCAAGGACGAGGAAGCCCTCGAGGGGCCAACCCTAACGAAAACCCTTGGGTTCATGGCCGGCCACAACCCGAAAAAATCGAGGTTGTACCCTACGATCCGGCTTGGCCCGAAGGTTATCAGGCGAGCGAAGCGGCCCGCCTACCGTGGGCGTGAGATGGCTACTCGTTGACTCTGGGACGGGGCCGACTATCATTGGCGAGGGGGCTCCCTCCTGATGAAAGCAAGGAGGCTCACATGACCTGGGTCATCGACCAGCGGCACAGCTACGTCGGCTTTAGCATCAAGCACATGATGTTCACGACGGTCAGAGGTCAGTTTCACGAATACTACGGCAACATCGACCTGAATCTCAACGACTTGACGAGCTCTTCGTTCGCCGGGGAGATCAACGTCGCCAGCATCGATACCCATGTCGCCAAACGTGACGACCACTTGCGCTCCGAGGCGTTCTTCGACATCGAGCGCTATCCGAAGATTCTGTACAAGAGCACCAAAATCGAGACCCTGGGCCAAAACCGGTTCCGTGTCCACGGGGACCTCACGATGCATGGCGTCACCTGTGACATCGTCGTCGAGGGGAGCTATGCGGGCGGCCCCTTCAAGGATCCCGACGGCATCTTGCGCACGGGATTCAACGCGACCACCACCTTGAACCGCAAGGACTTCGGACTGTTCTGGAACGTGGCGCTGGAGAGTGGGGTACTGGTCGGGGATACGGTCGACATCCAAATCGACATCGAGCTCATGTGGCAAGAAGACCATGCCCCGATGGAAGAGAAGGGCCTGGCCATGGCGGCTTCTAGCGCCACGCCCTGAGGCCGTCCTCCCAGCACATCGCCCAGATCCTCGGCCAGGTTTTGAGCAAGGCCCAAGCCGTTTCCAGCGGAGAACGGACGTCCCAGCCTCCATGAATCAGGACGCTCTGAATGGAAACCGTTCCAATCGGCCGTGTGGGCACCGGAAGAGCGTCTAACTGGTGTGTACCCTCTGTCCGAAGCATAAAGCAAGAACCCGAGGCGTTTCCGCCTCGGGTTCTCTGAATCCATTATCCCCTATTACGGGGGGTGAAGGTCCCGTTCAAGGTTTTCACCTTGGCGGCGAGATCCTCGCCAGACCCTGACTCTGGTATCCGGCCGAAGCCGGGCTCGGGGCCAAAGTCCTTTCTGGTTTGAACCTACTCTATCTCCCGAGACGACCCGCGACAACAAGAAGCCAAGGCAATTTTATTCTCCGCCCCCATGCCTCACGAGCTGCAAGACAGCATCGAACACCCCGCGCGCTGGCGTGCCCAATCGGGACGGCGCCGGGCAAAATGCTCCCGACCTGCCTGGTCCTCATAGGGACGGCGCATCACCTCCAAGAGCTCATGGATACCTTGTTCGTCCCCTTGCTCAGCGCGCTCAATCGCCTCCTGGACAAGGAAGTTCCTCAGCACGTAGCGCGGGTTCGCCATGGCCATGCGCAGACGCCGCTCCTCCGGGGCGAGGGAGTCTCGGCGGACGCGCTCGGCGTAGCGAGCCAGCCAGTCCACGAATTGAGGCTCTGCCCAGCGCAACTTCTCGGGATCGTAGAACGCCTCGTGAAGGGGATCCAGGCTCGGAGCCTCCGGATCCACCTGGCTCAATTCACGGAAGAAGAGCGTCATATCGACTTCTGCGTGCTGCATCAGGGAGTACAAGTCCTGCATCAGCGAGAGATCGTCTGCCTGACTCTCGACCAGACCCAGCTTGGCTGCGATGTTGCGATGGCTCGTCCGATTGAAGGCCTCGACGTAGCGAGCCAATCCGGCGTAAAGGGGTTCGGTGGAGTCGAAGGCGGGCACGAGGGCATTCGCGAGCCGGTTCAGGTTCCAGTGCCCGATCTCGACTTGCTGCCCAAAGCGGTAGCGTCGCTGTTGCGCGTCCGTGGTATTGGGGGTCCAATCCGGATCGAAGTTATCGATCCAGCCGTAGGGGCCGTAGTCGATGGTCAGCCCCAGAATCGACATATTGTCGGTGTTCATGACGCCGTGGACGAAGCCCACCCGCATCCAATGAGCGATCATGACGGCGGTCCGCTCGCAGACCTGCGCGAACCACTCCCCACGGACCTCCTCGTCCACCGAATCCCCGGTCATGATCTCTGGAAAATCGCGCCGGATCGTGAAATCGACAAGCTTTTTCAAGAGCGCCACGTCGCCACGGGCGGCAGGTAGCTCGAAGCTGCCGAAGCGGATGAACGACGGCGAAACCCGGCAGACGATGGCGCCAGGCTCGGGCCGAGGGTTGCCGTCGTAAAACATGTCTCGGATGACCTCCTCGCCGGTGGCGACGAGGCTCAATGCCCGCGTGGTGGGGATTCCGAGGTGATGCATCGCCTCGCTGCACAGGAACTCGCGGATGGACGAACGCAGAACCGCACGACCATCCGCGCCTCGCGCGTAAGGAGTAGGGCCGGCCCCCTTGAGTTGCAGCTCCTGGCGCGTCCCGGAAGGGGTGAGGGTTTCGCCTAGCGAGATGGCGCGCCCGTCACCAAGCTGACCCGCCCAGTGGCCGAACTGGTGCCCCCCATAGTTGGCGGCATAGGGCTCCATGCCCTCGAGCAGCAGGTTGCCGCCGAAAACCTTCGCGAACTCCGCAGAGGCGATGTCCGCCGGGTCGATGCCGAGTAACGCCGCCACTTCCTGCGAGTAGGCGATCAGGCGCGGGGCAGGGACCGAGGTCGGATCGACCCGGGAGTACAGGGCACCATGGACCTGCCGGCGGTGGCGCCCCGTTTCCGGATCGCCTGGCAGGTCCCCCACAAACGTGTTATCGAAGCGAAAGGTCAACATCGGATCCAGCATAGTCCTCGTCCTTCGGCGCCAGCAAGACTCGAACGTCGAAACTGAGGGCTGGCACCTTCACTATAGCTTAGGCAATGCGACGCTCAGGCCACGTCATAGCGTCTCTTCTCCCCCTTTTCCCAAAGCACGCGTCTTGCAACACGATAACTGACGCGATCGCCATGCTCAAGGGAGCCATGGCCAGGGAGTCCCGACATGGCCCTCATGGTGGCCGGAGCGCAAAGCAAGAACCCGAGGCGTTTCCGCCTCGGGTTCTCTGAATCCATTATCCCCTATTACGGGGGGTGAAGGTCCCGTTCAAGGTTTTCACCTTGGCGGCGAGATCCTCGCCAGACCCTGACTCTGGTATCCGGCCGAAGCCGGGCTCGGGGCCAAAGTCCTTTCTGGTTTGAACCTACTCTATCTCCCGAGACGACCC
>RCUH01001470.1_pt1 | contig 17120 bp, 15 predicted proteins | sample 2166191 | NCBI WGS metagenome assembly RCUH01 (sample SAMN09932848, study PRJNA488358) | compost metagenome | feature: garden; material: soil; isolation source: compost soil in an enriched community after 214 h of incubation | place: Germany: Experimental Botanical Garden Goettingen | collected...
GAGAAGCCTTCCGCCGTTGTTCCGTCTTGTACTGGATTATGAATGGGCCATTCCAAAAGAAAGATCCGCGCGCTCATTGTAGTTATCGCCGTAGGCGCTTGCGCAATCGGGTGGCGCTACTGGCGCTTGTCATATTCAGAACCAATCTTCGCCATGACGTCTTTAACGAAAGATATGAAAACTCTCTGCGTAGGCAGAATTTTGGTGGACCTGCCTGCCAGTACGACATGGGAGGCCAGGGCCAGTGGCGCACGCGTTGGCAACGCGCAAGTCTCGAGTCAGACGGGCGTGTCCCGGGAACAATTCGAGGTTTTGAAGGAACAGCGGTGGCGCGAGATTCAACTATCGAAGTCGCCGACTGGGGAAGAGCCCTTGCATGCACCAGAAAGATTTTCACCGGACGCTGATAGTGTGATCTTCTCATATGGGTTTGAGAGTATCGAGGGACCAGATGCGTTTGGCGTGTACGGCCGCCGTGTTGTCTACGATGCGCAGGGATTTAAATGGACCAACGGAACGCTGGTCGAGTTTCGGCCGCAGTTGGATGGCCGGGAGCAGATCGCCGGCCTGATGGGACGTATCAGGGCTCGGGGTCGCGATGAGATTCCTAACCAACCAGGGTTATGCCTGGATGGCATCTTTGTAGCTGGCTATTACGATTTTTCGGAAAGGGAAGAAGTGTCTTGGAATTTCGACCTTCCCTTTGCACAGAGCATGCGGGTGGAAGTGACTCGTGTGTCTTCGCCAGCCACATCATTTTTCGAACGCGACCGGAAGTCGCTAGCGGAGTGGGCAGACTTCATCGCTAACGCGGTAAAACCCGGCCAAACCTACTCTTCCCATTACTACCGCAAGAATGAGCGAAACGTGGGCGGGCTTGTGGGCGACGAAGTGATAGGGGGCGAAGTCGAGGGACAGGCGGCACACGGCTATAGCACCGCGATACACGGCCTTTGGGAGTTCCCGGGGAACGGGCCTGCCGCGCCAGCGCCGAAAATCAGCATAACAATGGGTACCCCCACATTTGAAACAACATACGTTCCCTCGCCGGCCGGTGGATTTCCCCGTCCCGAGGACACCCCGGACGGCCCATTGGCGCAAGATTTCTTCGAAATTTGGGACGCGGTGATCGGTAGTGTGCGTGTGCGGCCGATCGCGCTCGCACAACCGCCAAAGGTTACGCCGCCCGCGCCTCGGATCACGTCGGAGCAGGCTGAGTTGGATCGAAAAAGCCTGGATGCCTTTATAGCTGGCCTTCCTGCCGAAGATCCTGAGCGCAAGCAGTGAGCGCGAGCGTCGCTGGCCCTGAACAATCTCACGCGGTTCGCCGGGAGGGCGCCGGGACGAGATTCATTCGATGTCTTGCGGCGCCTCCGGCGTTACCGATGCGTCGATACCCTAGGACGCTGGCAGCAGCTCCGGCCTGAGCACCCCACGCAAATCCGCGTAGGAAATCGCCAACTCCGGCTCGCCGTGCGAATACGGCGCGATCGAGTAGGCGTCGTACTTGACGACGATTCCGTCTCGCGTCAGCGCAAAGTTATCGCTTTCCTGGAACGGCCACATCTTGTTGTAGGCCGCCGGATCGCGCTTGGCGTCGGGATTGCCGGCCAGCCACTTCGCGTGTGCCCGCTGCAGCGCGGCGACGTAGTCGGCGCGGCGGCCGGGGATCAGCGCTTCATCCAGGCTCATCACGCGGCCGCGACTGCGCTCCCAGTTCAGGTACTGCGTGGCGGGGATGCCGTGGGCCGCGCCGGTCAGGTACTGTTCCGTGTGCAGTTCGATGGACACGATGTCGCCCACCGTGTCCTTGACGTTGGCCTTGAAGTAGGTCGCGTCGCGCGGGCGCGCCGTGGACCAGAAGTACTGTGTGTACTCGGACAGGGTGTCGTAGGGACCGCGGCGGTTGGCGTCGGTGCCGGTCATGTAGGCCAGCACGTGGTCGACCAGGGCCGTCAGCTTGGGGATGCCCGGGAAGGCCACGCTGTCGATTTCGATGCGTGGGCAGTCGCCTTCGCAGCCTGGTTTGCCGGAGGCCCACTTGATGCGCTCGGTCGACAGGTCGCCCACGGTTTCCGGCGTGGCGGAGGCCTGGGAGGCCGGGGCGGCCAGGGTGATGTTCGACGGTGGCGTGCTGCCACAGCCGGCAAGGGCCAGCAGCGCGGCGCTCAGGATCAGACCGCTTATCGCGCCTTGCGGCGTGAATGTGCGACGCATTGAATTACCTCCAGAAAACCAGGGCACGTCCGTCAGGGCACGACACCTGTCCATTCGGCGGTGGAAAACTTTTCGTCGGCTTGCGCGTGCGCGCGCGCCAGCGTGTCGCTGCCCACCTGTCCCGGTGTCAGACGGTGCAGGCCGGCAAAAGTTTCCACCATGCGGTCGATGATGACTTCGCGCGCCAGCCCGGTCTGGGTGCGCAGCGGATCGACGCGCTTCTTGGCGCTGGTGGTGCCCTTGTCGGACAGTTTCTCGCGCCCGATGCGCAAGACCTCGACCATTTTATCGGCGTCGATGTCATAAGACATGGTCACGTGGTGCAGGACGGCGCCCGCGCGGCGGGCCTGGGCGGCGCCGCCGATCTTGCCGATGTCCGAGGCGATGTCGTTCAACGGCTGGTACCAGGCCTTGATGCCCAGGCCCTGCAGGGCCGTCAGCACCCAGGCGTCCAGGAATGCATAGGATTCCTGGAAGCTCATGCCATGGACCAGGGCCTGCGGCGCGCTCAGCGAATAGGTGATGGAGTTGCCGGGTTCGATGAACATCGCGCCACCTCCGCTGACGCGGCGAACGACTTCGATGCCGTGGCGCCGGGCGCCTTCGGGGTCGACTTCATTTTTCAGGGATTGGAAACGGCCGATCACGACGGCGGGCGCGGACCACTCCCAGATGCGCAGGGTGGGCGGACGCTGGCCGGCGCCGACCTCGTCCGTGATGACGGCGTCCAGCGCCATGTGCAGCGCGGGCGCTTGCGGCCCCTCATGGATCAATTGCCAGTCGTAGTCGTTCCAGTCGGTGCGCGTCATGCAAGCGCCCTCCGCAACACGACGGCGACGGCTTCGGCGGAAAAGCCGAACATTTCGGCATTGGGCGGCAGAGCCGATTGGACGGCCACCGCCAGTTCCAGTTCGGCCGAGTCGGCCGGCATCCCGTTCAGCCCGCGGTTGATGGCCTCGAGGGCTTCGGGCGGCTCAAGAAAGAAATCGCCGCTGATGCGCACATCGGCCAGGCGGCCGTCGCGCACTTCCAGATCCGCGACGACCAGCTTGCCGCCGGGGACTTTGTATTCGCCATGCATGGGCGCTCCTTGCAGAATCAGAATCGGAAATCACAGGCTGAGCTTCATGCCGTCGTGGGTGGCGGCAAAGCCCAGGCTTTCGTAGAACCGGCGCGCATCGGGACGGGCGCGGTCGGTGGTCAGTTGTACCAGCCCGCACCCCTGGATGCGGCACTGTTCAATCGCCCATTCGAACATGGCGCGGCCCAGGCCGGCGCCGCGGAACGATGAAGCGATACGCACGCTTTCGATCTGACCGCGCCACTGGCCCAGCCGCGACAAGCCGGGTATGAACGATAACTGCAAACAGCCGACCAGGTGCGCATCCTGCTCAACCACGGCCAGGAATTGATTGGGATCCTGCTGGATGGCGCCAAACGCGGCGGCATAGCGCGGGTTCAGCGGAACGGATGCGTCCTCGCGGGTGGCCCCTAGCGCGTCGTCGGCCAGCATTGCGACGATTTCCGGCAGATCCGACATCCGCGCGCGGCGAAAGACGAGTTGCGGTTCGGTCATGGCGCGTCCTTTCAGCGGGCGACGTTCTGGGCCGTCTGGCCGAAGAGGATGCGGCGCGATTCTTCATCGCTGACCGACGGCGCCGTGTTGATCGTGTCGGCCAACGCGTACGCGCGCTGCGTGGCGGGACGCGCGGCGATGGCCTCGAACCAGCGCTTGAGATGGGGGAAGTCGTTCAGGTCTTGGCCCTGCTTGGCGTGCGGCACGATCCAGGGATACGCCGCCATGTCGGCGATGGAATAGTCGCCCGCGACGAATTCGCGGTCGGCCAGGCGCTTGTTCAGCACCCCGTACAGGCGGTTGGTTTCCTTGACGTAACGGTCGATGGCGTAGTGGATGCGCTCCTGCGCGTAGCCCGAGAAATGATGGTTCTGGCCGGCCATGGGGCCCAGGCCGCCCATCTGCCAGAAGAGCCATTGCGACACCTCGGCGCGGCCGCGCACGTCGGCGGGCAGGAACCGACCGGTCTTCTCGGCCAGGTACAGCAGGATGGCGCCCGACTCGAACAGGGGGATCGGCGCGCCGCCGTCGGCGGGCGCCTGATCCACGATGGCCGGGATGCGGTTGTTCGGTGCGATGGCCAGGAATTCGGGCTTGAACTGGTCGCCGCGGCCGATGTTCACCGGGTGGATCTTGTAGGGCAGGCCAGTTTCTTCGAGGAACAGCGTGATCTTGTGACCGTTGGGGGTGGTCCAGTAGTAGAGATCGATCATTGGGGTGTCCTGTCATCATGGCGCCGCCGGCGGACGCCGGCGGGCAGGAAGGCCATGATAGCGGGGCATGCTTGACTGGCGCCCGAATAACCGGGGGGCGGGTGCGGGTTTCCCCGCGGGCCTTGGCCCGTGCCGTCAGATGGCGCCCGGCCGCGGGCTGCCAGGCAGGCGCCAGGTCCAGTTCAGGCTGACGGCCGCGGCGGCCAGGAAGATCAGCGCCACCCCCGCGATCTGCGTGGCGTCCATGCGGTGGCCGTAGACCACGAAGTCCAGCAGGATGGCGACGGCGGGATAGATGAAGCTGAGCGCGGCGGTGGAGGTGGTGGGCAGCTTCTGGATGGCCGAATACATCAGGATGTACATCAGGCACGTATGGATCAGGCCCAGCGCCACCAGGTAGCCCCACTGCATGGGCTGGGCCGGCAGGGCATTGAAATCGGCCATCGGCAGCAGCATGACGGCGCCCAGCGTGACCTGCACCAGCGCCAGCACCTGGGGCGGGATGCCCTTCAGGCGCTTGACGATGACGGCGGTGATGCCGTAGAGCGCGGCCGCGCCCAGGCCCAGCATCAGGCCCGACAGATAGGCGCTGCCGCCCGCCGCGCTGGTGTCTCCCAGGCGCAGCACCAGCAGCAGTCCGGCGAACGCCACCACCGACCAGGCCAGCTTGCCGCGCGACGGGCGTTCGCCCAGGAACAGCACGCCCAGGCCGATCAGGAAGAAGGGCTGCACGTTGTAGACGGCGGTGGCCAGCGAGATCGAAGCCAGGCGATAGGCCGAGAACAGCAGGACCCAGTTCAACACCAGCGCGGCGCCGGCGCCCAGCGCCAGCGCCAGCGTCCGGGCGGTGAACAGGCCGGGCTTGAGCAGCCCGCGCGCCCAGCAATACAGAAACAGCGACAGGGCGCCGAAGACACAGCGGAAGAAGACGACGTTCCAGGCGCTCTGGCCGGATTCCAGCACGAACACGCCGAGCGTGCCCGAGAGGGTCATGGCTGCCGCCATTTGTGCCAGGCCGACGCGTTCAGTCGAGGGGATCATGATGGTTCTCCGGAGGCCGTTCGGGCCACGATGTGCGATGGAGAAATTATCCCAGGCGGATCAACCTGCTTATATGATGTTGTCGTGGCAGTTTCATCGTCCAACCTTCTTTTGGGTGGAATTTATGCAAAATGACCTAAAGATTGAAAGCCCCGTTCTGGACGGTATCGACCGCCGTCTCGTGGAGACCCTGTCGGCCAATGCCCGCACCACCACGGCCGACCTGGCCCGGCAGGTCGGCATGTCCGCGCCCAGCGTGGCGGACCGCCTGCGGCGGCTGGAGGAGTCCGGCGTGATCCGCGCCTACACGCTGGACGTGGACCCCGTGGCCCTGGGCTATGCGCTGGAGGCCATCGTGCGCATCCGGCCCTTGCCCGGGCAATTGCGCCACGTGGAAGGGCTGATCCAGGAAATATCGGAATTCGTGGAATGCGACAAGGTGACGGGCGATGACTGCTTCATCGCCCGCATGGTGCTCAGGTCGATTTCGCACCTGGACGGCATCCTGGAGCGCGTGACCGAGTACGCCGAGACGAACACGTCCATCGTCAAGGCGCACACGGTGCGCCGCCGGTTGCCGCCGCTGCGCTAGACGGGGGCCGATAGCGCCTTGACGATGTCGTCCCGGATGCTGGCGGGCGTGTCGGTGGGCGCGTAGCGCTTGATGACCTGGCCGTCGCGGCCCACCAGGAACTTGGTGAAGTTCCACTTGATGCCTTCGGTGCCGAACACGCCGGGCTTCTCGCCCTTGAGCCACTGGTACAGCGGATGGGCGTCGGCGCCATTGACGTTGATCTTGGCGTACAGCGGGAAGGTGATGTCGTACTGGGTGCTGCAGAAGTCGCGGATGGCGGCCTCGTCGCCGGGTTCCTGGTGGCCGAACTGGTCGCACGGGAACCCCAGCACGGTCAGGCCGTCGTCGTGAAACGAGCGGTAGAGCTCTTCAAGGCCCGAGTACTGCGGCGTGAAGCCGCACTTGGAGGCCACGTTGACCACCAGCAGCACGCGGCCGCGATAGGTGTCCAGGGGGTGTTCCGCGCCGTCGATGCCGCGGGCGGAGAAATCATGGATCGTGCTCATGCGGGTTCCTCGGGATCAGGCGTGCGAACGCCGGGGCATGGGTGCGCGGGATAGCCCTGCGAGTGTAGCGCCGGCGGACCCGCTGGCCCTAGCTGAAGCGTCGATGGACGCCTTGCGGCGGGTAGCCGCCCTGGCGTGCGGCGGGCACACGCGCTAGACCAGCTTCAGGTCGACCGGCGTCACGCCGGGAAACACCTGCGCCAGCCGCGCCTGATCCAGTCCGTACAGGCGCGAGAACAGGCCGGCAAACACGGCGCGGTATTCGTTCAGCACGGGGTAGTCGCGGTCCTGGAACAGGGTGTCCTGCCTGACGTCGGTCTGCCGCCCCGCGATGCGTCCGCCGTGGACATTACCGCCCAACACCCAATAGACCGTGCCGTGCCCGTGGTCGGTGCCCTTGTTGCCGTTTTCGCGGAAGGTGCGGCCGAACTCGCTGATCACCACCACGGTGGTCTGCTTCCAGGCCGGGCCCATTTCGTCGGCGTAGGCGGCCAGGGCGCGCCCGAGCTGACCCAGCCGGTTCGACAGCAGGCCGCGGGCACCGCCTTGTCCGACATGGGTGTCCCATCCGCCCACGTCGACAAAACCGAGGTTGTAGCGGTCGCTCATGAAGCGGGCGATGCGCCGCGCTTCCTGCTCCAGCTTGTCCGCCGACACGGCGTTGCCGCTGGCCGCCTTCATCTCGGCTTCGAGGTCTTCGCGCGCAGCGCCCATGATGCGCTGGCCCTCGGCGACCGAGGCGTCCAGGTCGGTGTCCTGATACATGGACGCGATGACGCGGTTGGTGTCCTGGTTCAGGCGGGACTTGCGGGTGGCGCCGCCCAGGTCGATGTTGGGCACGCGCGTGCCGCCGCGGAATATCTGCGGCACGTCGGAGGTGAAGGCGGCGGGCTGCGCGCCGTTCAGCGCGGCGGACAGGCGGTTGAGAAAGCCCGAACGGTAGTCGCCGTCCTTGCCGGCCCCCTGGCCCAGTTCGATGCGGTTCTGCGTGGCGAAGTGGCTGCGGCTGGCGTCGTCGGTGCCGGCGAACGGCACGAAGGCCAGTTCCCCCCGCCGATAGAAGGGCAGCAGGCTTTGCGCAAGGGCCGGGTGCAGGGCCCAGCCATCGGCAAGCGGCAGCGCGGCATCGGCGCCGCTGCCCGGCCGGGCGATGGCGATGTTGGGCCGCGATTCGTAATAGAAGTCGCTGCTGGCGGGCACCAGCAGGCTGGCGGCGTCATAGGCGCCGCGCATGAACACGACCAGCAGGCGGTTGGAAGAGGCGGCAGGCGCCGCGTAGAGGCGGCTTGCGCCGAACGCGAGGGGAGCGCTGGCCATCAGTTGTAGCAGTTGGCGGCGGTGCATGGTGGTTTCTCCGTCGGCGGGCAAGGGTGGGCAGGCCCTAGCGCCGCATGAATTCGGGCGAGGCCAGCAGGTACGTGTTGGCGTCCCGGGGCGACCTGGCTTGTTCGATGGCTTGCCGCGTCGCGCTGGACAGGCCGGCGAACAGGCCATTGCCCGCATTCGCCTGGTACAGGTCCGGCAGCGCGGGCAGATCCACCGGGCCTTTGCCGTCGCCTTCGCGGTAGAAGCCCTGGGGCGCGGCGGCGATGCCGCGGGCGGTCTCGAAGCGCGCGGTCATCTGCCCGGACCCCGACCAATCCGACCGCGCCTGCGGATAGCCATCGGGCGTGAGGCGCTGGTTCAGCGGCTGCCCAAGCTGCCTGAGCATGTTCATGCCGGGCCGGGTGTTGACGATGGCCGGCAGGTCCGCGTACGCCAGCCGCAGCGAGGAATAGACGTAATGCACGGGGTCCTTGAACACGCCCGTCTTGAGCGACTGGGCGAATTCCGGCGACGCGTACAGGGTCTGCAGCGTGGCGGCGATGTCGCCGTCCTTGGCCAGGAACGTCTTTGCCATGCGGTCGATCAGCGCGGGGGCGGGCGCGTCGCCGACGAAGTAGGCGGCGAGCTTGGCGCTGATGAAGCGCGCGGTGGCGGGATGCCTGGCCAGTAGGTCCACGGCCGCGTCCACTTCGGCCAGGCCGGCGCCCTTGATGTTGCGCCCCAGGAAGACCTTGTCGCCGTAGTCGTGACGGGCGGGGTTGAACAGGAACAACCCGTCCTGCACCAGTTGGCCGCGCAGTTCGGCTTTGACCTTCGGAAGCTCATCCTTGTTGTGAATGCCCAGGCCCGTCAGGATGCGTGCCAATTCCTGGACGTCCTTCTGTGTGTAGCCGCCCTTGACGCCCAGCGTATGCAGCTCCATCAGCTCGCGGGCGTAGTTCTCGTTGATGCGGCCGGCGGCATTCTGCGTGTTGTCCAGGTAGACCAGCATGGCCGGCGAGCGCAGCGTGGCCGCGAGCAGGTCGCGGAACTTGCCCAGCGCGTGCGGCCGGATGGCTTGCTCTTCGTACTGGTCGATGTAGGTGCCGATGTCGTTCTTGGCGGCATACACATTGAAGTGATTCATCCAGAACCACGTCATCTGTTCCTGCAACTGGTTGGGGGAATAGAGCGCGCGCCAGAACGCCCGGCTGGCGGTGTCGTCGGCGCGCTGCCGCGAAATCAGCCGCGCTTCGCGCTGGATCTTCTGGCGGGCGGCGGGGGAGTCGTCCTTTGCCCGTTCGCGCATGCCGCGCTGCTCGGCCAGGGCATCCTGCGAGGGCTGGCGCGAGATCGACAGCGCGTCGATGCGCTTCTGCACGTCGCCGGGAAGCCTGGCCTTCGGGTCGGGATGAAGCTGCGCCTGCAGGTAGCGCTCGGCGCCCAGTTCCTGCATGCGGCTGAGCTCGGCGGGTGTCGCGCCCCAGGTGATCCGGTTCACCAGGGCGGCGTCGGCGGCGCGGGCGGCGTCCTCCTGCTGGGCGTGGACGCTGGCGGCCAAGGGCAGCAACAGCAGCGCCGCCATACGGTGGAGGAACAGGCGCGGATACGGCATGGGGCGTGTACCTTCAGGGTTGGAAAGGCGTGTGACAGGATAAACGCGCCGGCATTCCCGATCAGGCGCGCCTTGCAACGCAAGGAAACGGATCGTTTTAGAACTGCGCCCGGCCCCAGTGCGCGCGGGGGCATTCCGGCCGCCGCGGCGCGGCCGTCCTATCATGCGTTATTGCTGGTTGCGCCAGAGGCGAAAGGAGCCCGACGATGGAAGGAATGACCGAGCGCCTGGAGGCGATGCTGGCCAAGGGCACGGACAACATGCTGTTGCGATTTTCGCTGGGCAAGGCGTATGCCGAACAGGCGTGCTTCCGCGAAGCCGAAATCCACCTGCGCGCCGCGCTGGCGTTCGACCCTGCCTATTCCGTGGCGTGGAAATGGCTGGGCAAGGCCTGCCTGGGGCTGGGCGACAAGGACGGCGCGCGCGCCGCCTGGGAGTCGGGTCTGCAGGCGGCCCACGCCAGGGGCGACCAGCAGGTGGTGAAGGAACTGCAGGTGTTCATCAAGCGCCTGGACAAGGAAGCGGCTGCGGGCACGTGACGGCGCGGGGCCGCGCGGCGGCTCCCGGCCCGCGGCCGACGGCTATGCGGCCCGGTTGCGCAGCAGCGGCCGCGGCGCCTGGGCGGCCGCGATCAGGCCCGCGGGCGCGGCCACGGGCGTAGCGAGCGGCGCAGCTACGGGCGCGGCTTTGTCCAGCACCGTCTGGTTGCCAGCGACCCGGAACACTTCGATCGCATGACGCAGTTGCGCGCCGCGCGTGCGCAGGCTGTCCACGGCCTGCGAGGCCTGTTCGACGCGCGCGGCGTTGCGCTGCGCGGCATTGTCCGTGTCCGAAATCGTCCGGCTCACGTTGTCGATGCCGGTGTGCTGCTCGGTCGAGGTGACGGCGATCTCGTTGATGATCCGCGTCACCTGCTGCACCGATTCCACGATGTCCCGCATGCTTTCGCCGGCGCGCTCCACGTGCCGCACGCCGTCGCTGACGCGTTCGTTGGACGCTTCGATCAACGCCTTGATCTCGCGGGCCGCGGTGGCGCTCTTTTGCGCCAGGCTGCGCACCTCGGTTGCCACCACGGCGAAGCCCTTGCCTGCCTCGCCGGCGCGGGCGGCCTCAACAGCGGCGTTCAGCGCCAGGATGTTGGTCTGGAAGGCGATGCCGTCGATCAGGCCCACCACCTCGGAAATGCGGGAGGAGCTTTGCACGATGCCCTGCATGGCCTGCGCGGCTTCGTGCATGACGACGCCGCCGCGCGTGGCGGCTTCTGAAGCCTGGCTGGCCATGGCGTCCGCGCCATGCGCATGGGCGGCGTTCTGTTTCACGGTGGCGGCCAGTTGCTCCATGCTGGCCGCGGCCTCTTCCAGCGACGCGGCCTGCCGCTCCGTGTGCGCGGACAGGTCGGCGTTCCCGTCGGCGATCCTGGCGGCCGAATGCAAGGTGCTTTCAATGCCGTCGTGGACATCGCGCGTGATGCTGACCAGGCTTTTGCGCATGACCTCGAGCGAGAATTTCAGCGCCCCGATTTCGTCGCGTATGGCACCCGGCGGCAATGGGGTGCTCAGGTTGCCGGCGGCGACCTGCCGCGTGAAGTCGGTGGCCGTCACCAGCAGCCCGGCGATGGAGCGGGCAAAGCCCCATCCCGACGCGAAGATCAGGATGACGCCGCCCGCGACCACGCCGGCCGCGATGGCGAGTTCCTGGGTGCTCATGCGGTCGAACATGCCGTAGAGGGCGACCCCCGCGGCGCCCAGGAACAACGAGGACGCGAGCACGGCCCAGGCCAGCATGCGCGAACGCACGCCAGTCAGGCGCCATACTTTCAGGCGCGCCAGCACGCCGCGCAGGCCGGTGGGCCTGGCCTGTCCACGGCTGAGCCGGATGCCCTGCGCCGTGCCGTCGCGCAGCCCCGCGTACAGATGCCGCGCGGACTCGATCTGCGCGGGCGTCGGCTTGACGCGCACCGAGGCATAGCAGACGGTCTCGCCGCGTTCCACGATGGGCGTGACATTGGCCAGCACCCAATAAAAGCCGCCGTCCTTGCGGCGGTTCTTGACCACGCCGGTCCAGGATTCGCCGCGCTGAATGGTGCGCCACAGGTCTTCGAATGCGGCCTCGGGCATGTCGGGATGGCGCACGATATTGTGGGCCGCGCCCACCAGTTCCTCGCGGGAAAAGCCGCTGACTTCGACGAACGCCGGATTGGCGTAGATGATGCGGCCGCGCGCGTCCGTGCGAGAAATCAGGTACTGCTCGTCGCGCAGCGTGTATTCCTTGTCATGTACCGGTTGATTGTTGCGCATGCGTCTTTCGTCCTGTGATGGGCGTGTTGCAGCCGGATCATCCGGGACGGGCACGGCGATGACGTTGATTTACATCAAGATACGGGGAGGTCAGGCGGCGGGCAGGTTGCCGAACGCTTCCAGTGCCCGCAGCCGGCTTTGCGCCAGATCGACGATGGACAGCGGATAGCCGGCGGCCGCGCGTTCCATGGGGCTTGGATCGTGGATGGCCCGGTCATCCAGGTGCGCCAGTTCCGGCAGCCATTCACGCAGGAACACGCCGCGCGGATCGAACCTGCGCGATTGCGAAAGCGGATTGAAGACGCGGAAGTACGGCACGGCATCCGCGCCGGTGGAGGCGCTCCATTGCCAGCCGCCGTTGTTGGCGGCCAGATCGCCGTCCACCAGTTGCGACATGAACCAGGCCTCGCCCCGCCGCCAGTCGATCAGCAGATTCTTGGACAGGAACATCGCGGTCACCATGCGCAGCCGGTTGTGCATCCAGCCCAGCGCCAGCAACTGGCGCATGGCGGCGTCCACGATGGGAATGCCGGTCTGGCCCTGCTGCCAGGCGAGCAGGTCGCTGGGCGAGTCGCGCCAGGGCACGGCGGCGGTCTCCGGTTTCATGGGCTGGTGCATGGACAAGGACGGATAGGCGGCCAGCAGGTGCTGGTAGAACTCGCGCCACAGCAGTTCGTTGATCCACGTGGCGGCCCCCGCGCGGCCGCTGTCCAGTTCGCCGTGATTGGCCGCCAGCGCGGCGCGCAGGGCCTGGCCTGGCGACAGCACGCCTGCCGCCAGATAGGGCGACAGGCAACTGGTGGCGGGCAGCGATGGAAAATCGCGTTCGTCCTTGTAGGCATCGATGGCGCTGTCGGCGAAGGCGGCCAGGCGGTCGCTGGCCGCGGCTTCGCCCGCGGGCCAGAGCGCGCGCACGGCATCGGAGGGCGCGTCGAAGCCGTCAAAGGCCTGGGGCAGGGGATCGGCCGGCCAGGACGGCGGCGTTTGCGCGCGCGGCGCGGGGATGGCGCGGACCGGCGCCGTGCGCAGGCGTTCGCGGCAAGTGCGGGCGTAGGGCGTGTAGACACGATAGCAGTCGCCCTTGCCCGTGAGCACGCTGCCAGGACGCAGCAGCGATGCGCCATGGTGCAAGGTCCAGTCCACGCCGATGGCTTGCAGGCTGGCCGCGACGGCGGCGTCGCGGCGGCGTTCGTTGACGGCCCACTCGGCGTTGGCATGAACCTGCGCGATCGCGTGCGCCTGGCAGAACCCGGCGATGGCGGCAGGGGCTTCGCTCCAGTCATGCACGGTCAACAGCTTCATGGGAATGCCTGCTTGAGCCAGGCCGCGGGATAGCTCGCGCAGGTTGCGCAGCCAGAAATCCACCTTGGCGGGCGCGTCGCCGTGCTGACGCCATTGCCCCGGGGCAGCCAGGAAAAGCGCGGTGACCGTGCCGGCTTCGGCGGCCGCGGCCAAGGCGGCGTTGTCGTGCATGCGCAGGTCGGTGCGCAACCAGAGCAACGTGTTCATGGGGGAGCTCCAGGGGCAGGGTAATGGCGTGCGGGGCGGCCGGTAGAGGGTGGATTCTATCCCGAGCCGAGAGCGCCGCCCCGTGGCCGCGAGGCCTGGAAGACGATGTAAAAACTACGAGTAGATGTGTCCGCGCGCCGCGCATGGCGCGCGGCATTGGCCCGGGCGAAGGGCAGAGGCGGGCGGGCTGGCGGGAGTTCGCGCCGGTCAAACCATGAAACACGCTGGCGCGCCGCGCGTATTGACGCGGCTTGAGCCCCGCCTTGTAATGCAATAAACGATGAGAGCAGACAAAACGCTATGGGAAATCTGATGGACTTTCGCCCGTCCTTTCTGAGGGGACGCACACCCGCCGGCAAGACGTCCCGCGATGTTTTGCAGAATCTCTGGCGCTCGGTGGACCTGCCAGAAGAGTCGCTGGAACATGTAGTGCTGACCGGTGCGGACCCTGTTGTTCCTTCGTCCTTCGCCGTGGGCGCGGCGGCGCAGGCCAGCATGGCGGCGGCGGCTTTGGCCGCGGCGGAAATCTGGCACCAGCGCGGCGGCGCAAGGCAGCAGGTCAGCGTAGACATGCTGCACGCGGCTCAGGAATGCCGCAGTCACTTCGCGATCAATGGCGTCACCCCCAATCCGAGGGATCCGATCACCGGGGTCTATCGTTGCGGCGATGGCGGGTGGGTGCGCATCCACGCCAATTTCGCCCACCATCGCGATGGCGCGCTGGCGCTGCTGGGTTGCCCCACGGGCGACGGCGCCACGCGCGACGCGGTGGAGCGCGCGCTGAGCCGCTGGAAGGCGCTGGATTTCGAGCAGGTCGCGGCGGACGCCGGCATGGTGGTATCCGCCATGCGCAGCTTCGACGAATGGGACCGGCACCCGCAGGGCCAGGCGATTGCCGCGCAACCGCTGCTCACTGTCGAGCGCATCGGCGAAGCCGATCCGCGGCCCTTGCCCAAATATGGGCAGGATGCCCGCCCGCTCAAAGACATCCGCGTGCTGGACCTGACGCGCATCATCGCCGGACCCGTTTGCGGCAGGGCGCTGGCCGCTTACGGCGCCGACGTGATGCTGGTCAATTCCCCGCAACTGCCCAATATCGACAACATCATCGACACCAGCCGCGGCAAGCTGTCGGTGCTGGCCGACCTGGACACGGCCGACGGCCGCATCGCGCTGGGCAATCTGCTGCGCAGCGCCCATGTGTTCGTGCAGGGCTACCGTCCCGGCGGGCTGTCCGCGCTGGGCTTTGGGCCGCTCGACGCCGCGCGGATCCGGCCCGGCATCGTCTACGTGTCCCTGTCCGCCTATGGCAACGTGGGGCCCTGGTCCAATCGCCGGGGCTTCGATTCCCTGGTGCAGACGGCAAGCGGCTTCAATCATGCGGAGGCCCTGGCGGCAGGCCAGGAGGCGCCCAAGGAGCTGCCGATGCAGATCCTGGATCATGCCTCCGGCTATCTGATGGCTTTCGGGGCGCAAGTGGCCTTGGCGCGCCAGGCGACCGAAGGCGGAAGCTGGCATGTGCGGGTGTCCCTGGCGCAGACCGCGCAATGGCTGCGCAACCTGGGCCGGGTGGATGGCGGGCTTGCCTGTCCGATGCCCGGCTTCGACGGCTTGCTGGAAACGGTGCCGTCGGGTTTTGGCGAACTGGTCGCCTTGCGCCACGCCGCCCGGTTTTCAGAAACTCCGGCCCGCTGGACGCGTCCGTCCAGCCCGCCCGGCACGCATCCCACGGTCTGGCCTTTCAACTAGGGCCTGTTCATATCCCAAATAGCCTCGCCCAGGCCCCCGCCAATGGCGCTGGGGCCTGGCCGGGGCTTATTGCTTGGCCTTCCACGCGCGCAACGCGCGCATCGTGTTGGCCACGTGCGACTCGGGGCTCATGTCCGTGAACTCATACAGGATCTTGCCTTCCGGCGAGATCACGTAGGACACGCGCTGCGCGTATTCGGGGCGCTTGTCGTGCACGGCGTCATACGCTTTCATGATCTTGCCGTCGCCGTCCGCCGCGACGGCGAACTTGTTGCGGCATTCGCTGACCGAGAACTTGTTCAGCGTGTCGATGTTGTCCGTCGATACGCCGATGACGGTGGCGCCCAGCGACTTGTATTCGTCGGTGGCTTCGGCGAAGTTGTGCGCTTCGATCGTGCAGCCCTGCGTGAACGCGGCCGGAAAGAAGTACAGCACCACCGGACCCTGCTTGAGCGCCTCGTTCAGCTTGAAGGTGAAGACGTTCCCGCCCAGCGAGGCCTGCGCGTTGAAGTCCGGCGCGGGGGCGCCCACGTTCAGCGCGGCCTGCGCCGACGGGCCGGCTAGTACGCCGCATAGCAGTAACCACGGGGCAAGGCGCTTCATTGGAATCTCCTGGAGTCGGGACGCCGCGTGGGAACGCCGCGGCAGGGGGTACTGTAGCCGCGCGGATGGCGCGGGTCCAGTTCAGTCGCGGCCATTGCCGTTGCCGCGAGACTGATCGCGCTGCTGTTGCTGACGGTTCTGCTGATCGCGTTGTTGCTGCTGCTGCTGCTGCTGCTGCTGCTGCTGCTGCTGCTGCTGCTGCTGCTGCTGATCGCGCTGCTGCCGGTCGCGGGCCTGTTGCTGGGATTGCTGGTCGCGCTGCTGTTGCTGACGCGCCTGCTGATCGCGCTGCTGGCGGTCGCGGGCCTGCTGCTGGGATTGCTGGTCGCGCTGCTGTTGCTGGCGCGCCTGCTGATCGCGCTGCTGCCGGTCGCGGGCCTGCTGCCGGGCTTGCTCGTCGCGCTGCCGTTGCTGGCGCGCCTGCTGATCGCGCTGCCCCTGATCGCGGGCCTGTTGCTGGGTCTGCTGGTCGCGTTGCAGTTGCTCGCGGGCCTCTTGATCGCGCCTTTCCTGCTGGCGGGCCCGTTGCTGGACCTGCGGATCGTTTTGCTGCGGCTGGCGTGCTGGCTGGCCCTGCGTGCGCTGCTCGCGGGCCCGCTGCTGGGCTTGCTGGTCGCGCTGCAGTTGCTCACGCTCTTGTTGGTCGCGCGCTTCTTGCTGGCGGTTCTGCTGCTGCGCCAGCTGCTCGCGAGCCTGGGGCGGGGCATTGCGCGGCCGGCTGTCCCGTTCGTCCCGTCCGTTTCCCGGACCCTTGTCCCGGCCGTCGCCGGGCCGTCCGCGGTCATCCGGATGATCGACATACGCTTGCGGCGGGCGGCCCTTGTTGTGGTCATAGAACTGCGCGCGATTCTTGCCCGCGTCGCGCACGTATCCGCGCTGCACGTCGGTGGGCGGGGCGTGGCGGTCGTTGCGCGCGGCAAGCTCGCGCGGATCGGCCTTGCGCCGGATGCCCGACGGGCCACCGTGGTAGCTGACGCGCCGATTGTCCTTGTTGCTGACCACGACCGTGTGGTTGTAGACGTAGTTCACGCGCGTGACGTTCACGTTGGTGACGGACCGGTTGTAGTAGAAGCGGTCCCGCTTCCAGTAGCCGCCGACGTAGCCCAGGCCCGTGTAGCCAAAACCATAGTTGATGCCCCCATAGAAACCCACATGGGGCCCCCAGTACCCGGCATTCCACAGGTACAGGCCGTCGGTATAGCCCCAGTAGCCGGGCGTCCAGAGCGCGCCCGCATACGGGGCCAGCACCCACGCGCCGGGCACCCAGAAAAAGCCGTAGCGGTTACGGCTCCAGTAGCCCGGCACCCACAGGTAGCCGTCGCCTGGGGCCGGCGGCTGTACGTAGACCGGCAGGGCCGGGGGCGGCTCGGGGCTGCGGTCCACCAGCGCCAGGTTGGCGTTGGCGGGGTCGCCAT
>RCUH01001473.1_pt1 | contig 17106 bp, 11 predicted proteins | sample 2166191 | NCBI WGS metagenome assembly RCUH01 (sample SAMN09932848, study PRJNA488358) | compost metagenome | feature: garden; material: soil; isolation source: compost soil in an enriched community after 214 h of incubation | place: Germany: Experimental Botanical Garden Goettingen | collected...
AAATTAAACAAAGAACATTTTCATAATCAATTATTACAAATGAAAGAATATACATTTCGTGAAGTAATTGCTCAAGCTATGAGCGAAGAAATGCGTAAAGACGAATCCATTTTTCTTGTAGGAGAAGAAGTTGCAGAATACAACGGAGCTTACAAAGCTTCCAAAGGTATGCTTGACGAGTTTGGAGAAAAAAGAATCATAGATGCACCAATTGCGGAACTTGGTTTCACAGGAATCGCTGTCGGCGCTGCAATGAACGGGAATCGTCCGATCGTGGAATATATGACTTTCAACTTCTCTTTGGTTGCGATAGATCAGATTATCAACAACGCTGCGAAAATGTACCAAATGACTGGTGGACAATGGAATATCCCAATCGTTTTCCGTGGTCCTACAGGTTCAGCAGGTCAGTTGGGAGCAACACACTCACAGGCTTTCGAAAGCTGGTACGCCAACTGTCCAGGTCTCAAAGTGATCATTCCTTCCAATCCTTACGATGCAAAAGGCCTTTTGAAATCTGCAATCCAAGACAACGATCCAGTGATCTTTATGGAGTCTGAGCAGATGTATGGTGACAAAATGGAAATTCCAGAAGAGGAATATTACATCCCGATCGGAAAAGCAGACATCAAGAAAGAAGGAAAAGATGTGACTTTGGTTTCTTGGGGTAAGATTATGAAAGTAGCTTTGCAAGCTGCAGAAGATTTGGAAAAAGAAGGAATCTCTGTAGAAGTGATCGACCTTAGAACGATCCGTCCTTTGGATTACGACACAATTCTAGAGTCCGTAAAGAAAACAAACAGATTGGTAGTTCTGGAAGAATCTTGGCCATTTGCAAGCATCTCCACCGAGATCACTTATATGGTTCAGCAGAAAGCATTCGACTATTTGGATGCGCCGATCAAGAGAATTACTACGCCAGATGCATCAGCGCCATATTCAGCGCCATTGTTTGCAGAGTGGTTCCCGAAAGTGGAAAAAGTGAAAGAAGAAATCAAAAACGCTCTTTACATCAAAGCATAAAACAAAACTCCCGGATTCATTCGGGAGTTTTTATTTTGTAGAATTTTTTAGGAGCTTGATCCCGCTTTCCGTTGCAATCTTTTTTGCATCCACATTTCCCATTCAATAGAATCAAGAGTCCGCGCAAAAAAGGATTTCCACTGCAATCGGGGCTAGGGAATTTGTCATCCAATTAATATTCAGTACAAAACATAATATTACTTTTAACTAAAATTCTGATTTGCAAAAATTTGCGAGATATTTTAAAATCTTTGCTGAGCGAAAGCGCCTTTGCGAACCTTAAAAATATTTTCAATAATATCAAAAAATCTTAGCGGACTTTGCGTTCAATACTATTTTTAAATAATTGTCAATTAATTTTCTTAAAATAACTCCCCAAAAATTTGTGAATTAATAAATAATTCATATTTTTGCAATCCAAAATGAGATGTAATATATGTTAATAATTCCAGTAAAAGACGGAGAGTCTATCGACAGAGCTTTAAAAAAGTATAAGAGAAAATTTGATAAAACAAGAGTTGTAAGAGAACTTAGATCAAGACAACAATTTATCAAGCCTTCTGTAACTTTGAGACAATCAAAACTTAAAGCAGCTTACAAACAAAGAAACGCAAGCATCGAAGAACAAGCTTAAGTTCTTTTTTGCAAAACATAAGAAAAATCACTTTCAAATTTCTATATTTGGAAGTGATTTTGCATTTATAGACCTATGATAGAAAGATTCCTGGAGTACATAGAAGTGGAAAAAAGATATTCTCCACACACACTTACCAATTACAAAAAGGATTTGTCGGACTTTTCATCTTTCGTTTTAGAAACAGAGGCGACAGAGGATGTAGTTCATGTTCATAAAAAAGTCATTAAGAATTTTATCGTCAATCTTAGCAATTCCGGACTCAGCAAAAGAAGTATCAATAGAAAGCTTTCTTCGCTTCGCAGTTTCTATATGTTTATGCTCCGTTTGGAAGAGATCAAAGTCTCGCCAATGGAAACCATAGATTCGCTCAAATTCTACGCAGAAAAGCGCATTCCGTTCTCTGTGGAAGAAATGGATATAATGAAGACGGAAGTAGAGGAGAAGGGACAAATGACGCTTCTGGAGAAACTCATCATAGAAACACTTTACCAAACCGGAATCAGAAAGGCTGAACTCTGTAATTTGTTGCTAAATAACGTCGATTTCTCAAAAAAAGAGATCTTGGTCATCGGAAAAGGAAACAAAGCCAGAATCATCCCAATTGCAGACGACTTGCTTTCCGATTATCAAACCTACTTAGCGACAAGACTTCCGGATTCTGAAAACCAACAATATTTTTTCATTAATAAAAAAGGAAAAAAACTGGGCGAAAAATTTGTCTATGTAGTCGTTAATAGGTACTTTAGTAATGTCACTTCCAAACAAAAAAGAAGTCCACATATTTTGAGACATACTTTTGCTACTCACATCTTGAATGAAGGCGCAGAAATATCTAAAGTTCAAAAATTGATGGGACATTCCAGTTTAGCAAGTACGCAAGTTTATACCAGTGCGAATATAGAGAAGCTAAAAGAAGTTTACAAAAACGCACATCCAAGAGAGCAAAATAAAATTGATAAAAAGGATAATATGGAATGATTTTTACATTTTACATTGTTTAACCATTTAAAACAGACGTTATGAAGATTACAATTCAAACTGCAGGTGTAACACCGCACGAACCATTAAAAGAAAGAATTGAAAAAAAATTAGAGAAACTTGAGACCTTTTACGACAAGATTGTGGAGGCAACAGTTTACCTTAAAGTTGAAAATACTACTGAAAAATTAAATAAAACAACGGAGCTTGTTATCAAAGTTCCAGGCGATGATATCGTAGTAAAGAAGACAAGTGCTACTTTTGAGGAAAGTTTGGACGAATCTGTTGATACAGCTAAGAAACTGTTAATCAAGAAAAAAGAATTAGCTTAGAAAATAAATACGTTTTTTTGTAAAAAAACATTTGTAGGTTTCAAAAAAGAGTCTCATATTTGCACTCGCAAAACGGTAATAACCGCAACGCAGAAATATGATCTTTAATTTGAAACCTATTTTTTTGTTTAAACTGAGTGTTTAGATTGAATCGAAAAAAAATCAAATTTTTTTAAAAAAATATTTGCAGGTTTAAATAAAAAAGTCTCATATTTGCACTCGCAAAAAGGAAGTAACCTAGGCGCAAGATTAACGATCTTTATTAAAAAAATAAATGCCTCCATAGCTCAGTTGGCTAGAGCAGCTGATTTGTAATCAGCAGGTCGTGGGTTCGAGTCCCTCTGGAGGCTCATTTATAGAAAAATTTTGGGGAGATACCAGAGCGGTCAAATGGGGCTGACTGTAACTCAGCTGCTTCGGCTACGTAGGTTCGAATCCTGCTCTCCCCACTTTTTTATAAAAAAAATAGTTGCAGGTTATAAGATTTATTTTTAGATTTGCACACCGTTAACCAACCTTTTTGGAAACAAAATGCGAAAGTAGCTCAGTTGGTAGAGCGTCAGCCTTCCAAGCTGAATGTCGCGGGTTCGACCCCCGTCTTTCGCTCAAAATCACAAACCTTACGGAATGTGATTTTTTTTTACGCCGACTTAGCTCAGAGGTAGAGTGCTTCCTTGGTAAGGAAGAGGTCACGGGTTCAATTCCCGTAGTTGGCTCAAAAGGTCCCGAATCGGTTTCGGGATCTTTTATGTTTGAATTAAAACTGTTGTTAAAACAAGAAGCCCAGAATAGATTTCTATTCTGGGCTTCTTTATGAAAAGTTAAAGATCGTCTTTAGAATCCTAAACCTACCGTAAATCCTTTTACCATATTTGGGTAATTTGAAACAGCTGTTGCTGCTCCGTTTGTAGTATTCACAGTATAGATTTTTGTGTCAGTTCCAACAGTGGCTACCAAGTAGGCTTTCTGGCTTGTACTTCCAATATCAAATCCGTTGTTAGAAGTAATGTTGATTCCCAACGCACCTCTTTCTACAAGTGTTCCTGCATTTGGTGGATTTTGAAGATATAATTTATCGGTATTATGATCGATTACAAATAACGATGTTGTTGTTGCTCCAGCAAAGTTGTCTGTGTAAGCTGCGGAGCTCAACGTAGGTGTTCCAGGATTGATTACGCCATCAACTGCGGAAACTGATCCATCAATTGGATTTAATCGTAGATTCTGTCCCAGATCACTTACGACTCTTATTCTGTCAACTGTTGGGTTAAAATCAAATCCGAACTCAGTTCCAACAAGTGGTGTAGAAAGTGCTCCGGAACCAACCTGAGTTGCAGCGCCAGTTCCTAAGTTGATTGTGTATATTCTGCTGGTGCTTCCCAAGGCATAAAGCTGTCCGTTCAGAGGTCTGAAGTCAATTCCTAAGATTCCTTCTCCATTTTGCAATCCTGTAATTGCTTTTGAAACCGGTTCTGGTTTATTAGGGTTGAAGATTTGAAGTGCATTCGAGGCATCTATAGCATAAGCAACTGCGTCGGTTGGAATCGCGATGTCAATCACTTTTTGAGACAGCATTCCAATGTTGGTCGCTTTGCCATTGGTAAGATCTAACTTGTAAAGATGCTCTTTCGAATCTCTGGTTACTGCTACAAGTGCAATGCTGTTATCTGGATTAATGTCAAAAGCTGCCTGACCTGTGAAGGTAAAGCCAAGACTTCCAACCTCAGCCAGCTTTCCATCATTTGGAGGATCTTGTTTGAATAATTTTCCTGACGTTACATCGAGGTCATACAAAGTTGTAGAGGTTGCTCCAGATTTGCTATTCGTGTAAGCAATACCTGTGATAGAAGAAGTTGTGGCGATGCTACCATCTGTTGCAGCTACACCTCCCGTTTCAGGATTGAGACGTAAATTCTGTCCTGTGCTTGTTACTAATCTGATACGATCCACAGTTGGATTGAAATCAATTGAAGCAATTGCTCCCGAGATTGCCGGTGTGAAAGCAGTTGTGCTTACCGGTCTAGAGGTTGCTGTTGCAGTGTTGATGATGTAGAACTTACTTGCATTGGAAAGTGCGTAGAGTTCTCCAGTTGCTGGTCGGAAATCGATGCTTAGCAGTTTTTCCCCTGCAGCGATACCTGCAATAGCAGTTTTCGAAGTGAAGGAGGCTGGACTGTTGGCGTTGAAAACCACCAATTCATTGTTTTCGGTCAATCCATATGCGACTTGATTTGGACCGACTGTTACAGGTTCTTCCGGCGTTGGATTCATGTCATCATCATTGTTGCAAGACATTGCCGAGACCATAGCGAAAGTCGCTAAACAAAAATTGAATAATTTTTTCATAAGAATATTTTTTAGAGTTTCATATTAATATACGAGAGAAAAGCAATCTTGGATTTAATGAAGTTTTTTTAATTGATTTTTTTATGTAAATTTGCACTGTCAAAAGACAAAACTTTAATTGTTTGCAGTTTTTGGATTTGAATATCGAAATTTTTAATAAAAATATTTTTGATATTCAAAAAATCGCTATATTTGCAAACCGAAAAAAAATAATTAATTAATTAATAAATATTAAATCATGGCAAAGGAAACGTTTAATCGTAACAAACCCCACTTGAACATTGGTACTATTGGTCACGTTGACCATGGTAAAACTACACTTACAGCTGCAATCAGTAAAGTGTTATCTGATAAAGGATTCGGAACAGCAAGAGATTTCTCTTCTATCGATTCTGCACCAGAAGAAAAAGAAAGAGGTATCACTATCAATACTGCTCACATCGAGTACGAAACTGCAAACAGACATTATGCTCACGTTGACTGTCCAGGTCACGCGGATTACGTAAAGAACATGGTTACAGGAGCTGCTCAGATGGATGGAGCTATCCTAGTAGTAGCTGCTACTGATGGACCAATGCCTCAAACTAGAGAGCACATCTTGCTTTGTCGTCAGGTAAATGTACCTAACGTACTTGTTTTCATGAACAAAGTAGATATGGTTGACGATGAGGAATTATTGGAACTAGTTGAATTAGAAATTAGAGATCTATTATCTTCTTACGAATATGATGGAGATAACGCTCCAATCATCCAAGGTTCTGCTTTAGGAGGATTGAACGGAGATGCTAAATGGGTAGGAAAAATCGAAGAATTGATGGATGCCGTTGATACTTGGATCGAACTTCCAGTTAGAGATCAAGATAAACCATTCTTGATGCCAATCGAAGACGTATTCTCTATTACAGGTAGAGGTACTGTTGCAACTGGTAGAATTGAATCAGGTGTAATCAACACAGGAGATCCTGTTGATATCGTAGGTATGGGTGATGAGAAATTGACTTCTACTATTACAGGAGTTGAGATGTTCAGAAAGATCCTAGATAGAGGTGAAGCTGGAGATAACGTAGGTCTATTGTTGAGAGGTATTGAAAAAACTGACATCAAGAGAGGTATGGTTATCGCTAAGAAAGATTCTGTTAAACCACACAAAAGCTTCAAAGCTGAGGTTTATATCCTTTCTAAAGAAGAAGGTGGACGTCACACTCCATTCCACAACAAATACAGACCTCAGTTCTACGTTAGAACAACTGACGTTACAGGTGAGATCTTCTTGCCAGAAGGTGTAGAAATGGTAATGCCTGGAGATAACTTAACTATCACTGTAGAATTGTTACAACCAATCGCTCTTAACGTAGGTCTTAGATTTGCAATCAGAGAAGGAGGTAGAACAGTAGGTGCTGGTCAGGTTACTGAAATCACAGACTAATTCTAAAATAAATATAAAAGTTCCGTAAGGAAACTTACGGAACTTTTTAATTACGGGCATCGTCCAATGGTAGGATACCGGTCTCCAAAACCGTTGATCTGGGTTCGAATCCTAGTGCCCGTGCAAAAAGAAAATAATGAGCTTAGTAGAATTTTTAAAAGGTTCTTATACAGAATTCAAAGATAAAGTAGAGTGGCCAAAGTGGCCAGATTTGCAGTCCTCAACTATTGTGGTAGCTGTGACAACTGTAATCCTTGCTTTACTTACATTCGGAGTAGATTCTTTCTTCAGTGTAGCAATCAAGAATTTTGTTGCGACGTTTATTAATATGTTTAACTAATCCAAATTACTTTCCTAATGAGCGAATCGAAATGGTATGTGCTGAAAGCAATTAGCGGACAGGAAAATAAGGTTAAGAACTATATTGAGAGCGAGATCCAGAGAATGAATATGGAGGCGTACGTCACTCAAGTAGTGATTCCTATGGAAAAGGTGATCCAAATCAGAAATGGTAAAAAAGTACCGAAAGAGAAACCATACTATCCTGGTTATCTAATGGTAGAAGCTGATCTAATAGGAGAAGTTCCTCACGTTATCAAAAATATTCCTGGTGTAATTTCTTTCTTGAGTCTTACAAAAGGTGGAGAGCCAGTTCCAATGAGAAAATCTGAAGTAAACAGAATGCTCGGAAGAATGGATGAGCTTTCAGAATTTGCTACAGATGTAGAGATTCCTTTCATCGTTGGCGAAAACGTAAAAGTGATCGAAGGTCCTTTCAACGGGTTCAACGGAACAATTGAAAAAATATTGGAAGACAAGAAAAAAGTAGAAGTTTCTGTTTTGATCTTCGGAAGAAAAACTCCAATGGAACTAAGCTTTATGCAAGTAGAAAAAGTTGTTTAAGACAATTTTAATATAAAATCTAAAACCATCCGTTACTTACGCGATGGTTTTTTTTTGTGTTTAATTGTAAATAGATAATACTTTAAATTTTTTAGATTAAGTCTAATGACATCATATCTTATGCATTATTTTTTAGTTTAATATCGTCAAGTGATTTTCTTATAATTATTTTAATATTAAATCTTTCTAAAAATCAACACATTCCATTTGCTATTTCAAAAATATTTTATACTTTTGCAATCCGAAATATAGGTCTTCTTTTATGCGAAGTGACTTATGTTGAATAATTAATGCTTCCACATTCAATTATTTATTAATCAAATCAAAACATTAAAATGGCTAAAAAAGTCTTTAAAATGGTAAAACTTCAGGTGAAAGGTGGCGCTGCCAACCCTTCTCCACCAGTAGGTCCAGCATTGGGTTCTGCAGGTGTGAACATCATGGAGTTTTGTAAACAATTCAACGGTAGAACTCAGGATAAGCCTGGTCAAGTTCTTCCGGTAGTTATCACGGTTTTCGAAGACAAATCTTTTGAATTCGTAATCAAGACACCTCCAGTTGCAATCCAATTATTGGAAGCTGCAAAACTAAAAGGTGGTTCTGGTGAACCTAACAGAAACAAAGTAGGTGCTGTATCTTGGGCTCAGGTTCAGAAAATTGCAGAGGACAAAATGGGAGACTTAAACTGTTTCACTGTTGATCCTGCAATTTCTATGGTAGCTGGTACTGCTAGATCTATGGGATTGAGAGTAACAGGAACTAAACCAACTAACGCTTAAAACTTAAAGAAATGGCAAAATTGACAAAAAAGCAAAAAGAAGCTTTAAGCAAAGTGGAAAAAAATAAAATTTACAATCTTGACGAAGCATCTGCTTTGGTAAAAGAAGTAAATTTTGCAAAATTTGACGCATCTGTAGATATCGCTGTTAGATTGGGTGTAGATCCAAGAAAAGCAAACCAAATGGTAAGAGGTGTTGTATCTCTTCCTCACGGTACTGGTAAAGATATCAAAGTTTTGGCTTTGGTAACTCCAGACAAAGAAGCAGAAGCTAAAGAAGCTGGTGCTGACTACGTAGGTCTTGACGAGTATTTGACTAAAATCAAAAACGGTTGGACAGATGTTGACGTTATCGTAACTATGCCTGCGGTTATGGGTAAACTAGGACCTTTGGGTAGAGTTTTAGGACCAAGAGGTCTTATGCCAAACCCTAAGTCTGGTACTGTAACTATGGACATCGGAAAAGCTGTAGCTGAGGTGAAAGCTGGTAAAATCGATTTCAAAGTAGATAAATATGGTATCATCCACGCTGGTATTGGTAAAGTATCTTTCGATGCTGCTAAACTTAAAGAAAATGCTGCTGAGTTAATCTCAACATTGATTAAGTTGAAACCAACTGCTGCAAAAGGAACTTACGTAAAAAGCATCTATTTGTCTTCTACAATGAGTCCTGGAATTGCAATTGATACTAAATCTGTTAACTAATTATAATCCTTAAGACAATGACAAAAGACCAAAAAGTTGTAGCAATACAAGAGATCAAAGACTTGCTTCAGGATGCAAAAGTAGTTTATGTAGCAGATCTACAAGGTTTGAACGCTGCAAAATCTTCTGATTTCAGAAGACAAGCTTTCAAACAAAATATCAAAGTAAAAGTTGTGAAGAACACATTGCTTCAAAAAGCAATGGAACAGATCGAAGGTGTAGATTACGCTGAGATGTTCGAAACTTTCAAAGGAAACTCTGCATTAATGATTGCTGAAACGGCTAACGCGCCAGCAAAATTGATCAAAGATTTCAGAAAGAAAGAAGAGAAACCAGCACTTAAATCTGCTTTCGTTCAAGAAACTTTCTATGTTGGTGATGAGAATCTTGACGCATTAGTAAGCATCAAGTCTAGAGAAGAAATGATCGGTGAAATCATCGGATTACTTCAGTCTCCAATCCAAAGAGTTGTTTCTGCTCTTCAAAACAAATCTGAAACTACAGAAGCTACAGCTGAAGAAGCAGCGCCTGCAGTAGAAGAAACTCCTGCTGAGGCAGCTCCAGAAGCTCCAACTGCAGAAAGCACGGAAGAAACTCCAAGTGCTGAATAATTAGAACTCAAAAAAATCAATCAATAATCAACAAAAAACATTACAACAATGTCAGATTTAAAAAATTTAGCTGAAACGCTAGTAAACTTAACAGTAAAAGACGTAAACGAATTAGCTACTATCCTTAAGGATGAGTACGGAATTGAGCCAGCTGCTGCTGCAGTAGTAGTATCTGCAGGTGGTGGAGAAGCTGCTGAAGAAAAAACAGAATTCGACGTAATTCTTAAAGCTGCAGGTGCTTCTAAATTAGCAGTTGTTAAATTGGTAAAAGATTTAACTGGTGCAGGTCTTAAAGAAGCTAAAGATATGGTAGATGGTGCTCCAACTGCAATCAAAGAAGGTGTTTCTAAAGACGAAGCAGAAGCTTTGAAAAAACAATTGGAAGAAGCTGGTGCTGAAGTAGAATTGAAATAATTCTGGTTTACATCCAAATATAGACGCCCAAACTTAGGTTTGGGCGTTTTTTTTGTATTATGATGCTGATTTGCAAACTGTAAAATAAATTTGTATATTTGCAAAATCATTTGGCGCGACTTATTATATCATTTTAAATAAAAAGAACTCTTTCATAGTAATGGAAGAGCATTTTCTGTTTAATAATGCCAATAATTCAAACCAAATAAAAAAAATAAAATATTTTGCACTACACCGTGAAAAGATATACCGGTGTTGCTCTTAGGAAGAATCAAGTAATAAGTTAAAAGTCAAGGTCTCACGTGCGCGCCAAAACACTTTTTCCTTTTGCCTTTTATCTTGTTTCTTATATTTTTCCTGATATTTTTTGTGAATCAAAATATTTTTTAACCCATTTTTTCTTATAATTTTATGAGTAAAACACAGGCCACACAAAAAGTGAAAGGAACGGAAAGAATCAACTTTTCCACTGCGAAAGGTAGAATCGACACACCTGACTTTTTGGACATCCAAATCCAGTCTTTCAAGGATTTTTTCCAGTTAGACACGCTTCCTGAGCAACGTTTGAACGAATCACTTTACAAAACGTTCCAGGAAAATTTCCCAATTACAGATTCTAGAAACCAATTCGTTTTGGAATTCCTAGATTATCTGGTAGATTCTCCTCGTTACTCTATAGATGAGTGCGTTGAGAGAGGTTTGACGTACAACGTTCCTCTAAAAGCTAGACTTAAATTATACTGTACCGATCCGGAACACGAAGATTTCCAGACTGTTGTACAGGATGTATATTTAGGTCCTGTTCCTTATATGACACCTTCTGGTTCATTCATCATCAATGGTGCAGAACGTGTTATCGTAACTCAGTTACACAGGTCTCCGGGTGTATTCTTCGGACAGACTTACCATGCAAATGGTACCAAACTTTACTATTCAAGAATTATCCCTTTCAAAGGATCTTGGATGGAATTTACTACGGATATCAATAACGTAATGTATGCGTATATCGACCGTAAGAAAAAATTACCTTTAACGACATTGTTAAGAGCGATCGGTTTCGAATCTGATAAAGAGATTCTTCAGATCTTCGACCTTGCTGAGGAAGTGAAAGTTTCCAAAGCGGCTCTTAAAAAAGTAGAAGGAAGAACATTGGCTGCGAGAGTTTTGAACACTTGGTTCGAAGATTTCGTAGATGAGGATACAGGTGAGGTAGTTTCTATCGAAAGAAACGAGATCATCCTAGACAGAGAGACGATTCTTGAAAAAGAACACCTTGATGTTATTTTGGATTCTGGCGTTAAGTCGATCCTTATCCACAAAGAAAATAGCAGTGAGTTCTCTATCATCCAGAACACTTTACAAAAAGATCCAACCAACTCCGAAAAAGAAGCGGTTGAATATATCTACCGTCAGTTGAGAAATGCTGATGCACCAGATGAGGAAACTGCAAGAGGAATTATCGAAAAATTATTCTTCTCCGAGCAGAGATATTCATTAGGTGAAGTAGGTCGTTACAGACTTAATAAAAAATTGGGTCTTAACATCTCTCAGGAAAATCAAGTATTGACGAGAGAAGACATCATCTCTATCGTAAAACACTTGATCGAGCTAGTTAACTCAAAAGCTGAGGTAGATGATATCGATCACTTGTCAAACAGAAGAATCAAGACTGTTGGAGAGCAATTGTCTGGACAATTCGGTGTAGGTCTTTCTAGAATTGCTAGAACGATCAAAGAAAGAATGAACGTTAGAGATAACGAGATCTTTACGCCGGTTGACTTGGTAAATGCTAAGACTTTGACGTCTGTGATCAATTCATTCTTTGGTACCAACCAGCTTTCTCAGTTCATGGACCAGACCAATCCATTGTCAGAGATCACGCACAAGCGTAGACTTTCTGCCCTGGGACCTGGTGGTTTATCAAGAGAAAGAGCAGGTTTCGAGGTTCGTGACGTTCACCATACACACTATGGTCGTATCTGTCCGATCGAAACACCAGAGGGACCAAACATTGGTTTGATCTCTTCTTTAGGAATGTATGCGAAGATCAACACACTTGGTTTCATCGAGACACCTTATAGAAAAGTAGAAGACGGTAAAGTTGATTTACAGTCTGCTCCAACTTATCTTAATGCAGAGGATGAGGAATACAAAGTAATTGCTCAGGCCAACGTTGATATGAATGAAGATGGTAGCATCAATACAGATAGAGTTATTGCTCGTCTTGATGGTGATTATCCAGTAGTTGAGCCTCAACAAGTTGATCTGATCGATGTTGCACCAAACCAGATCTCTGGTATTTCTGCTTCATTGATTCCGTTTCTAGAGCATGATGATGCGAATAGAGCTTTGATGGGATCGAATATGATGCGTCAGGCCGTTCCATTGTTGAATCCTCAAGCACCAGTTGTAGGTACAGGTTTGGAAAAACAAGTAGCTAGAGATTCCAGAATTTTGATCAATGCAGAAGGAACTGGAACTGTAGAATATGTAGATGCTGAGAAAATTATCATTAAGTACGAAAGAAGCGAAGAAGCCGATTTGGTAAACTTCGATTCTGCGACTAAAACTTATAAACTGACCAAGTTCAGAAAAACCAACCAAGGTTCAACTATTACACTTAGACCAAACGTAAGAGTAGGTGATGTAGTGGAAAAAGGACAAGTACTTTGCGACGGTTATGCAACTGAAAACGGAGAGTTGGCATTGGGAAGAAACCTTGTGGTTGCCTTCATGCCTTGGAAAGGATATAACTTTGAGGATGCGATCGTAATTAATGAAAAAGTAGTTCGTGAGGACTGGTTTACATCAATTCACGTGGACGAATATTCTCTTGAAGTTAGAGATACCAAATTAGGTATGGAAGAACTGACAGCAGACATTCCTAACGTTTCTGAAGAAGCTACCAAAGATCTAGATGAGAATGGTATGATCAGAATCGGAGCAGAAGTGAAGCCTGGTGACATCCTTATCGGGAAAATTACACCAAAAGGTGAATCTGATCCGACACCGGAAGAAAAACTTCTTAGAGCAATCTTCGGAGACAAAGCTGGTGACGTGAAAGATGCTTCATTGAAAGCAGATTCTTCTCTAAGAGGAGTTGTGATCAACAAAAAATTGTTCTCTAGAAATATCAAGGACAAAAAGAAAAGAAGCGAAGAGAAGATCAAATTGGAAGAGATCGAAAATACTTACAAAGCTAAGTTCGATACTCTAAGAAACACTTTGATCGACAAATTGAATACTCTAGTTTCTGGGAAAACTTCACAAGGTGTACAAAATGACCTAGAAGAAGAAGTGATCAGCAAAGGAACTAAATTCACATTGAGATTACTTCAAAATGTTGAAGATTATAACAATATCAGTGGTGCAGATTGGACCGTTGATTCTGACAAGAATGAATTGATCAAACAATTGGTTCACAACTATAAGATCAAATACAACGATCTTGCAGGTGTTAAAAACCGTGAGAAATTTGCATTGTCTATCGGAGATGAGCTACCTGCAGGTATTATCAAACTGGCTAAAGTTTACATCGCTAAGAAACGTAAATTGAATGTTGGAGATAAAATGGCTGGTCGTCACGGTAACAAAGGTATCGTTTCAAGAATCGTTCGTGAAGAGGATATGCCATTCCTAGAAGACGGAACACCAGTAGATATCGTATTGAATCCACTTGGGGTGCCTTCTCGTATGAACATTGGTCAGATCTACGAAACTGTTCTTGGATGGGCTGGTACGAAACTAGGACTTAAGTTCGCTACACCAATCTTTGATGGAGCAACTCTTGAACAGATCACAGAATACACAGAACAAGCTGGCGTTCCTAAATTTGGTAGCACTTATCTTTTTGATGGTGGAACCGGAGAGAGATTTACACAGCCTGCAACTGTAGGTGTGATCTACATGTTGAAACTAGGACACATGGTAGATGACAAGATGCACGCACGTTCTATCGGACCATACTCATTGATTACGCAACAGCCATTAGGAGGTAAAGCGCAATTTGGAGGTCAGAGATTTGGAGAGATGGAGGTTTGGGCTCTAGAAGCATTTGGAGCATCCAATATCTTGAGAGAGATCTTGACTGTGAAGTCAGATGACGTGATTGGTAGAGCAAAAACTTACGAAGCGATTGCGAAAGGAGAAGCAATGCCTGAACCAGGTATTCCGGAATCTTTCAACGTGTTACTTCACGAGTTACAGGGTCTTGGACTTGATGTAAGATTGGAGGAGTAAATTAAAAGATTAATTATTAAAAAATTAAAACATTAATTAACTCCAAGATATTAAGAGAGAAAGTAATTATTAAATCTTTCAATCTTTTAATCTTTTAATCAAAATAAAACAAATGTCAAATAAAAATAAAACAAGTAGATTTACTAAAATCACTATTGGTTTAGCTTCACCAGAATCCATTCTTCAAGAATCGAGAGGAGAGGTTTTAAAACCAGAAACGATTAACTATCGTACACACAAGCCGGAAAGAGATGGATTGTTCTGCGAGAAGATCTTTGGTCCTGTAAAGGATTACGAGTGTGCTTGTGGAAAATACAAACGTATCCGTTACAAAGGGATTGTTTGTGATAGATGTGGGGTAGAAGTAACAGAGAAAAAAGTACGTAGAGAAAGAATCGGACACATTGGTTTGGTTGTTCCTGTAGCGCACATCTGGTATTTCCGTTCTTTGCCAAACAAAATCGGTTATCTATTAGGTATTCCTTCCAAGAAATTGGATATGATCATCTATTACGAAAGATACGTCGTGATCCAGCAAGGTATTGCTAAGAAAGCAGACGGTTCTGACTTTGATGACAAAGAATTCCTTACAGAAGAAGAATATCTGGATGTTCTAGAAACACTTCCTGTAGAAAATCAATATCTTGATGATTCTGATCCAAACAAGTTCCTTGCGAAAATGGGAGCAGAAGCGGTTGAAGAATTGTTGAGAAGAATCGACCTGGATTCTTTATCATTCGATCTAAGACACAAAGCGCACAACGAATCTTCTAAACAAAGAAGAACTGAGGCTCTTAAAAGATTAAATGTTGTAGAAGCATTGAGAGGTGCCAATACAAGAATGATCAACAAGCCTGAGTGGATGATCATGCGTGTACTTCCTGTTATACCACCAGAATTGAGACCATTGGTTCCATTGGATGGAGGACGTTTCGCAACTTCTGATTTGAATGACCTTTACAGAAGGGTGATCATCAGAAACAACCGTTTGAAGAGACTATTGGAGATCAAAGCTCCGGAAGTGATCTTGAGAAACGAGAAGCGTATGCTTCAGGAATCAGTAGATTCATTATTCGATAATACAAGAAAATCTTCTGCTGTAAAATCTGAATCAAACAGACCATTGAAATCCCTTTCTGATTCATTGAAAGGTAAACAAGGTCGTTTCCGTCAAAACTTACTTGGTAAGAGGGTAGATTACTCCGCTCGTTCGGTAATTGTTGTAGGACCTAGTCTTCAGCTTCACGAGTGTGGTATTCCTAAAGATATGGCTGCAGAACTTTACAAACCATTCATCATCAGAAAACTGATTGAGAGAGGAATTGTAAAAACTGTAAAATCAGCTAAGAGAATCATCGACAGAAAAGAGCCTGTAGTTTATGATATCTTGGAAGGTGTAATGAAAGGTCACCCTGTACTATTGAACAGAGCACCTACTTTGCACAGACTTGGTATCCAGGCATTCCAGCCGAAGATGATCGAAGGTAAAGCAATCCAACTTCACCCATTGGTAACGACGGCTTTCAACGCCGATTTCGATGGGGATCAGATGGCGGTGCATTTACCTCTAGGTCCAGAAGCTATTTTGGAAGCGCAACTATTGATGTTGGGTTCTCAGAATATCCTTAACCCTGCAAATGGTTCTCCTATTACAGTACCATCTCAGGATATGGTTTTGGGTCTATATTTTATGACCAAACAATTGGATTCTACAGATGATATGAAAGTAAAAGGCGAAGGTCTTGCTTTCTATTCTCCGGAAGAAGTAGAGATTGCTTATGCTGAGGGACAAGTTTCTCTTAATGCAAAAGTAAGATGTCGTCTTCCTATCAAAGAAAATGGTGTCATTACAACGAAGTTATTCCCTACGACAGTTGGTAGAATTTTATTCAACCAGATCGTACCGAAAGCTTCTGGTTATATCGATGAGTTATTGACTAAGAAATCTCTTAGAAATGTAATTGGTCAGGTATTGGCGGACACAGATTTCCCAACGACGGTGAAGTTCTTGGATGATATGAAAGATCTTGGATATGCAAACGCATTCAAAGGTGGACTTTCGTTCTCATTAGGAGATATCGTGATCCCGGTTGAGAAAAAGAAAATGATCGCGACCTCTATCGAAACTGTAGATGAAATCAAGGCCAACTACAACATGGGTCTTATCACAGATACAGAGCGTTATAATCAGGTAATTGACGTTTGGACCAATACCAACGCCAGTCTTACTGAGATGATTATGAGCAGAATGAAAGTAGATCAAGGTGGATTCAACTCTGTATATATGATGCTTGATTCTGGTGCGAGGGGTTCTAAGGAACAGATCCGTCAGTTATCAGGTATGAGGGGATTGATGGCAAAACCACAAAAAGCTGGTTCTGTAGGTGCTGAGATTATCGAAAACCCGATTCTTGCAAACTTTAAAGAAGGTTTGTCGATTTTGGAATACTTTATCTCTACCCACGGTGCTCGTAAGGGTCTTGCGGATACCGCTCTTAAAACTGCCGATGCTGGTTATTTGACCAGAAGATTGGTGGATGTGGCACAGGATGTTATCATTACAGAACAAGACTGTGGAACTCTTAGAGGTACAGAAATCACTGCACTTAAGAAAAATGATGATATCGTAGAAAAAATTGCTGAGAGAATTCTTGGTAGAGTTTCTCTTCACGATATCTATCATCCAGAAACTGACGAAGTTTTGGCAAAAGCAG
>RCUH01001475.1_pt1 | contig 17095 bp, 14 predicted proteins | sample 2166191 | NCBI WGS metagenome assembly RCUH01 (sample SAMN09932848, study PRJNA488358) | compost metagenome | feature: garden; material: soil; isolation source: compost soil in an enriched community after 214 h of incubation | place: Germany: Experimental Botanical Garden Goettingen | collected...
CCCCAACCCCACCCCAAAAGCCGGGGTCGGACCCGCAGGGTCCGACCCCTTTTTTTCGCCCATAGACTCCGCCAGCAGGTATGCAAAATCCATCTAAGCAAATGAGAAATGGTTAGTTCTTTTTATAACGGTTGCATGTGATTATTGCGCCCTATAACTCAAAAATGTAATAAGAAGGGGTTTCTATGTCTGCAGCATCAGCAGCACCGCTCAAGGCGCGCGGAGCGCCGTTTCGGGTCATGCCGGGGTTTAAGCTGTCACTGGGCTTCACGCTCTTTTACCTGGCCCTGATCGTTCTCATCCCGCTGTCGTCGGTGTTCCTGAAGACCTTCACCATGACGTGGGACGCCTTCTTCAGCGCCGTCACGTCCGACCGCGTGATGGCGTCCTACCGCCTGACGTTTGGCGCTTCGCTGATCGCGGCCCTGTTGAACGTGGTGTTTGGCGGCATCCTGGCCTGGGTGCTGGTGCGCTATAAGTTTCCCGGCAAGCGCATCATCGACGCGCTGGTCGACTTGCCGTTCGCCTTGCCGACGGCCGTGGCCGGCATCACCCTGACGGCCCTGTATTCGTCGAATGGCTGGTTCGGCCAGTTCATCGAAGGCGTGCTGGGTATCAAGGTGGCGTTCACGCCGCTGGGCGTGGTGGTGGCGCTGACCTTCATCGGCTTGCCTTTCGTCGTGCGCACGGTGCAGCCGGTGCTGGAAGACGCGGAAAAGGAACTGGAAGAAGCCGCCGCCAGCCTGGGCGCCAGTTCATTGCAAACGTTTATCCGCGTCATCTTCCCCACGATTTTCCCTTCGCTGCTGACGGGCTTTGCGCTGGCCTTTGCCCGCGCCACGGGCGAGTACGGTTCCGTGATCTTTATCGCCGGCAATATGCCGATGGTGTCGGAAATCACGCCGCTGTTCATTATTACCAAGCTGGAACAATACGATTACGCAGGCGCCACGGCCATCGCCGTGGTGATGCTGGTGGTGTCTTTCCTGCTGTTGTTGACGATTAACCTGCTGCAAGCATGGGCGCGCGGAAAGGCGAAGAAATCATGAGTACGAATACGACTGCCGCCGCTGGCGTGGACAAGGCGCTGCCGACAGCGCGGCGCTTCGAGCCGAATGTCGGCCCCGTTGTGCTGGAACCATTGTGGGTGCGCACGGTATTGATCACCATCGCCCTGCTGTTCCTGACGGCCTTCCTCATCGTGCCCCTGGTGGCCGTGTTTGCGGAAGCATTCAAGAAGGGCTGGGAAGCGTATATCGCCGCCATCATCGATCCGGACGCGATTTCCGCGATTAAATTGACCCTGATCACGGCCGCCATCGCCGTGCCGCTGAACCTGGTATTTGGCGTGGCCGCTTCCTGGTGCATCGCCAAGTTCGAATTCCGCGGCAAGAGCATCTTGCTGACCCTGATCGACTTGCCGTTTTCCGTCTCGCCCGTGATTTCCGGCCTGATCTACGTGCTGATGTTTGGCGCCCAGGGCTGGTTCGGCCCGTGGCTGCAAGCGCACGACATCAAGATTTTGTTTGCCGTGCCCGGCATCGTGCTGGCCACCATCTTCATCACCTTCCCGTTTGTCGCGCGTGAATTGATTCCGCTGATGCAGTCGCAGGGCAGCGAAGAGGAAGAGGCCGCTATCGTGCTGGGCGCCTCGGGCTGGAACACTTTCCGCCGAGTCACCTTGCCGAACATCAAGTGGGGTCTGCTGTATGGCGTGATCCTGTGTAACGCCCGCGCCATGGGCGAGTTCGGTGCCGTGTCGGTCGTTTCCGGCCATATCCGCGGCGAAACGAACACCATGCCGCTGCAGGTGGAGATTCTGTACAACGAGTACAACTTCGCCGCCGCATTTGCCGTCGCCTCCCTGCTGGCCCTGCTGGCCCTGGTGACCCTGGCCTTGAAAGCTTTCATTGAGTGGCGTTTGAACGAGAGCGACGCCGACGATTCCGCCTTACGTTCTACGGAGCACTGATATGACCATCGCAGTTAACAACATCCACAAGCGTTTCGGCGATTTCGTCGCCCTCGACAATATCTCGCTGGACTTTCCCGCCGGCGAATTGACGGCCCTGCTGGGTCCGTCCGGTTGCGGCAAGACCACCTTGCTGCGCATCATTGCCGGCCTCGAACATCCGGACAGCGGGCAAGTGCTGCTGGACGCGGAAGATGCGTCGAACCGCCACGTGCGCGAGCGGCAAGTCGGTTTCGTCTTTCAGCACTATGCGCTGTTCAAGCACATGACCGTGTTTGAAAACGTGGCCTTCGGCTTGCGCGTGAAGTCGCGCAGCGAGCGCCCGTCGGAAGACCAGATCCGCCGCAAGGTCAAAGATTTGCTGGAACTGGTGCAGCTGGACTGGCTGGCCGACCGCTATCCGCCGCAGCTGTCGGGCGGGCAACGCCAGCGTATCGCTCTGGCGCGCGCGCTGGCCGTCGAGCCGCGCGTGCTGCTGCTCGATGAACCGTTCGGGGCTCTCGATGCCAAGGTGCGCAAGGAATTGCGCCGCTGGCTGCGCCGCCTGCATGACGATCTGCACGTAACCAGCATTTTCGTCACGCATGACCAGGAAGAAGCGCTGGAAGTGGCTGACCAGGTCGTGCTGATGAACAAGGGCACCGTCGAGCAACTCGGTTCCCCGGAGCAAGTCTACAACCACCCGGCGTCTCCGTTCGTCTACGGTTTCCTCGGCAACGTCAACCTGTTCCACGGCCGCGTGCATGACGGCGTGATGGCGACGGGCGACGCCAGCTTCGAGGTCCCCGATTATGCGGGCGTGAGCGACAGCAAGGGCACGGCCTATGTGCGGCCGCACGACCTGGAAATCGACCGCTACACGCAGGGCGCGGAAGGCATCGTCGTCAAGCTGAGCCGCGCGCATGCGATCGGCCCGCTGGCCCAGCTGGACTTGCAGCGCGTCGATAACAGCGAGCTGATCGAAGCAGTGATGTCGAACGAGCGTTTTACCCATCTGCAGCTGAAGGAGGGGGAGACCTTAGTTGTCCGCCCGAAACGATTACACGTGTTCGTTGAACCGACAAGAACCTGAGAGGCTGGAACACTATGAATTTTCAACAACTGCGTTCGATCCGCGAAGCGGCCCGCCGCGGCTATAACCTGACGGAAGTGGCCAACGCCCTGTTCACGTCGCAGCCGGGCGTAAGCCGGCAAATCCGCGAACTCGAGGACGAGCTGGGCGTGGTGATTTTCGAGCGCAACGGCAAGCGCTTGACGGGCTTGACGGAGCCGGGCAAGGGCATTCTGAAGATCGTCGACCGCCTGTTGATCGAGGCGGAAAACCTGCAGCAGGCCAGTCTCGAATACAGCGGCCAGACCAGCGGGACGTTATCCGTGGCGGCCACGCACACGCAGGCGCGCTATGCGCTGCCGAAAGTGGTGCAGGGCTTCCGCGCCGCCTTCCCCGAGGTGCGCATCGCACTGCAGCAAAGCGCGCCCGAACACATCGCGGAATGGGTGTTGTCGGGCAAGACCGATATCGGCATCGCCACGGAAGGCTTGAGCCAGTTTCCCGACCTCGTGTCGTTCCCGTGCTACCGCTGGAGCCATCTGATCGTCGTGCCGGACGGCCACCCGCTGCTCGAGCACTCGCCGATCCGCCTGGAAGACCTGGCGAAATATCCGTTGATTACCTACGACAAGGGCTTCACGGGACGCGGCCATATCGACGATGCGTTCGCCAAGGCGGGCGTGACGACCGATATCATCCTCACAGCCATGGATTCGGACGTCATCAAGCAGTACGTGGCGCTGGGCCTGGGCGTGGGCATCGTGGCTTCGATGGCCTTCGACCATGGCCGCGACAAGGGGCTAAGGGCCGTGGAAGCGTCGCACCTGTTTGCCACCAACACGACGCGCCTGGCCGTGCGCCGCGGCGCCTACCTGCGCACCTACGCGTACGAGTTCATCCTGCAACTGGCGCCCGACCTGACGCGCGAAGACATCGACCGCGCCATGGCGGGAGAGGAAGCCCTCTAGACGATGGCCGCCCTTTGCGCGCGCGTCAGGCAAGTCACGGCGCGCGCGTAGCTATCCTGCACCAGTTCCGCCAGGTAATCGGCGGGGAAGCGCGCCACGTCGACGATGGTCACCCAGTGAAAGCGGCCCATGTAGCGGGCCGGTTTGACGCCGGGCATGTCCGTCATTTCGATAAAGCGCTCGGCGCTGACCCGCAGGCTGAAGCGCCACTGTTCCGGTGCGCTGGTCTTGAAATAGGCAAATTTCTTGCCGCTCACTTCACACACGAGGATGTTCGACGGCGGGCCATGCAGCACGGCTTGCGCGCCGGGCAGGGCCGTGCAAAAATCCTTCAGTTCATCTGTTGTCATTCGTCAACTGCCATGAATTGTTGCGTGTTGTGATCGAAGGCATAGGCCGATCCGGCGGGCGCATCCAGTAGCGCAATAAAACGGTCGTCCACGCTGAGCACGGCGCCCAGCGATACGAGGGCCACGTTGGCGCTGTCGTTCATGTAGTCGTCGCTTTCGTCGTTGGCCGTGAAGCGCCAGCCGCTGTCGTCGTCGTTGTCCGGCTCCTCGCGGTACAGATAGCCGACGGGCGCGCCGTCTTCCAGCACTTTTTTCGTCACGAAGCACAGGCCCGCGTAGCGGTTGACGAGGTTGTCGTCATCGTCGTGCTGCGTATTGATGATGTGGCATGCCGCGAAGGCGATGGGGTCTTTGGCCTGCAAATCGGCGATGTAGCCGGGCATGTTGTCGAGCTTGCCGGTGAAGTGCCCATGCGGCTCGACCGTATCGACCAGCACCCACATGCGCTCGGCGCCTGGCGCTTGCGGGTCGTCGCTGTGGAAGGCGAAGATCAGCTTGACCACCTCGCCGGGGCGCACCTGGGCGATGGCCTCGGGCGGTGATTTATAAAAAGTATAGGGGTGGCGCGCCGCCAGTTCGGCGGCGTCGGCAAGGTGCCAGCTGGGCATGGTGGTCCGTCATCGGAGTCGAAGAGCTCCCATGGTAGCTGATTGCCCGCCGGCCTGGCTACTCGCCAGGTCGGCTCAGGCCGTTTTGCGGGCAAACAGCCTGGCCGCCACCAGTACGCCGGCTGCGCCCATGACCCAGGCGGCGGTGCTGCTGGAAAAACCGATCAGCGTATTGGCGGCGATCTTGCCCGCTTGCGGCTTGATCAGCGCCATGCGGCGCTGCGTCATCTGTGCGCCCAGCTCGCTCAAGCGTCTTGCTGTCAGCTGCGTCTCGGCTTCCGGCAGCAGCACGGTTTCTTCATCGGCCACATGGTGCAGCACGCCGCGCATCATTTCGAGCAACAGGGTGTCATGGCGCGTGGTCGCCGCATCGCTTGCGCGCAATTCGGCGATCAGGCGGCGCATTTCCTGGTGCTCGGGCACGCTTTTCTGGCGTACCGTGGCGTCGCCGTCCAGCTGGCGCATCTGGGGATAGAAAATTTCCTCTTCCAGCTGCGCGTGGATGTCCAGTGCGCTGCAGATGGTTTCGGCCAGCGCTTTTTTGACGGCAGGCTTTTTGCTGGTGGTGTACTGGTGAAAGGCCAGCAGCACGTGACTATGGTCGAAGCGGATCATGTCGGTGATGGAGGGACTCAATTTGCTTAAAGTCAGCATGGCGTGCTCCGTGATGGATGTCGGCAGGAGCATGCATGATAGGGCGCGGCGACGGGCCGTCCGGCAGGAAAAATGGCGCTTGTCTGCGCTGGCGCAAGACGGCGTGCGATAACGTCGGCCGGGCTTGCCTGAACGGCGCCTGCGCCTGTGTGAATTAACAACACTTCAGTCCAGCCCGCCCATTTCATGGCCCAGGTGTACGAAGCATGACACTGCGCAAAGCGGGCTCATGTAATCAATGCATGAGACCGATTGAAATTTTCAATGGCTGAAGATGTTTCTTTTATTGCATTTTGATTTCCTGAATGATATCTTTTGTCCAATCGCAAGGAAATGTAATAAAAATATAAACAACATTGTAATTTTTGAAATTTATCAATAGGGGAAACTATGAATATGACTAAACGTGCCGTGCTCGGTCTCTGCCTTGCTGTCTCGGCTTGCCTGGCGCCATTGGCCCAGGCTGCGAGCTGGGTGGAAATCACCGATCCTGCCATGAGCGGCTTCGCGGTCGGCAGCAAGACCGTTACCTACGGCAGCGTGGCAGCGGATTCGGTCTGGGTCTATGACGGCGCCAACCCATCCGGCGCGCAAAGTGCGGCCGCCATCCAGAGCTTGGTCAGCAGCAAATTCGGTCTGCCATCGAGCGGCGCCGGCTCGCTGGTCTTGGCCGCCCAGGGCGACATAGCCAGCAGCAAATCCGGCTCGTTCACCGTCAACTCCAGCTTTGACTACCTGGCCGTGCATTATGGCCGTGGCGAACTGTTGTTCCACTGGGACACGCCGCTGGCCGCCAATACGGTTTTCAGCCTGAGCAACCTGCCGCGTGGCCTGAGCAATTTCCGCGCGTTCAACTCGGTCTCGGCAGTGCCTGAACCAACGACCTACGGCATGCTGCTGCTGGGTCTGGGCCTGGTCGGTTTTGCCGCGCGCCGCCGCCGCGCCTGAGCCTGATGCGCCTGCGGGCGCAAGACATGAAAAAGCCCGGAAACGCACTGTGCGTTCCGGGCTTTTTGCATGGCAGAGCGCTATTTACCAGCTATAGCCAGCCTTGGCGTAGTAGTAGCGGCCGTTGAAACCGTTCGGCGCGAAGATGCTGTAGGGCTGGGTGCCGTTGACGTTCAGGTTGCCTGCGCTCGTCACTTGCGCCGGGTAGCGGTTGGTCACGTTGTCGATGCCGGCCACGAGGCGCCAGTTCTTGCCCAGTTTCACGGAACCGGATACGTCCAGCACCCATTGCGGGTCGTACGTCTGGTCCAGCTTGGCGTCGTTCTGCGGCACGGTGAAGCTGCCGTAGCGCGTCACGACGCCGTGCGCATTCCAGATGCCGAAGCCGTAGTCGGCGGCCAGGCTGAACTTGTCCTTCGGCGACGCCACCGTGATGCGGTCGATGCTCTGGCGGTCGATCAGTTTCAGGTTGTTGGCCGTCAGGATGGCCGGATTATCGGCGATTTTCTGAACCTTGCTCTTGTTGTGGTTGTACGCCACGGTGAGGTCGAGACGGTCCTTTTCCTGCAGGTCGATGCGGTAGGTGCTGACGATGTCGACGCCTTCCGTGCGCGTATCGACGGCGTTGGTGAAATAGCGTCCCGAGCCCACAGGCGTGCCTTGCGCGGCCAGGACGCTTTTCAGGGCATTGTTGAGGACCAGATTGGCCGAGAACAGGATGCGGTTGTCGATGTCGATGCGGTAGGCATCCACCGTCGTCGTGAAGTTGCGGTTAGGCTGGAACTGCAGGCCCAGGCTGTAGTTGCGGGCCTTTTCCGGTTTCAGATCCTGTGCACCGAGGGCGCGTGCCTGCGGCGTGTTGACGGCGAAGGTACCCGTCTCGATCGGCGTGTTGATGCCGTTGACGACCTGGAAGTTGGTCGTGGTGATGGTGTAGTACTGCTGCGCCAGCGATGGCGCGCGGAAGCCGCTCGACACGGTACCGCGCAGGGACAGGGCGTCCGTGAAGGCATAGCGCGCGGAACCCTTGGCCGAGGTGGTGCTGCCGAAATCGCTGTAGCGCTCATGGCGCAGGGCCACGCCGCCCGACAGTTTCTTCGTCGCTTCCGCTTCCAGGTTCACATAGATCGACTCGTTGTGGCGCGAGTGGCTGCCCGCGTTGGCAGGACGGAAGCCGGCAAAGCCTTGCGAGCCGGTGCCGATGTAGGACGCCTCGTCGCCAGCGCCGATGCTGTATTTTTCATGACGCGCTTCGGCGCCCACGGCCACCGTCAGCGGACCCGTAAAGTAGGAGACGGGAAATTCGCGCGCCGCATCGAGGTTGAATACGGTCTGTTCGTTTTTCAGCGAGCCGGCATAGAAATGCGTGGGGCTGTTCGCGCCCAGCGACTGGTTGACCGTGTTGTCCAGGTCCAGTTCGAACTTGTTGCTGCCGTAATTAATGCTGGCATCCCAGCGCCAGCCGGCCGCCTCGCCGCGCAAGCCCGTGACGATGGACTGGTCCGTCAGGGTGCTGTTTTGCAGCGGCAAGAAGCCTTCCGGATAGATCGGCGTGCGCAGGGCGGTGCCGTTGTAGGCTGTGCGCCAAGTGGCGGCGGCCGACGTATCGCGCTTGCCATAGTTGCCGAAGGCGTACCAGTCGATATTGTCGTTGATGCGGTATTCGCTGTTGAGGAAAATCGTCGCCGGCTTGCTTTCCGGATCGCCATAGCGCTGGTTGACCTTGCCGTAGCGCGGCTCGGCCGGATTGCGGAAGTCGGCGCCGGCGCGGTTGGTCGGATCGCGTTCCGCCACTTCCGCCGAGACGCGCACCCAGCCGTCGTCGCCCAGGGCGAAACCGGCCGAACCCTTGATGGATTTTTGCTTGCCGTCGCGTTCCTGCGTCTGGCCATAGCCCACTTCGACGTCGCCGCCTGCCGCGCCTTTTTTCAGGATGATGTTGATCACGCCGGCAATCGCATCGGAACCGTACTGGGCCGCCGCGCCATCGCGCAGCACTTCCACGTGGTCGATGGCGGCCAGCGGGATGGCGTTCAGGTCGACGGGCGCCGAACCGCGGCCCAGCGAACCGTTGACGTTGACGACGGCCGACGTGTAGCGGCGCTTGCCGTTCACCAGCACCAGGGTCTGGTCGGGCGACAGGCCGCGCAGCTGGGCCGGACGCACGGCGTCGCTGGCGTCGGCGCCTGTGGCGCGGGCAAAGTTCAGTGATGGCAGCAGGCGCGCCAGTACGGTCGCCAGTTCGCCCGAACCCGTGCTTTGCAGGTCGCGCGAGGTGAGGATGTCGATCGGCGATTCGGAATCGATGGTGCGGCGGTTCTTGGCGAAGGTGCCGGTGACCACCACCGATTGCAATTCGCCTTCGGCCGGCAGTTCTTGCTGCGCTTGCGCCTGCATCGGCAGGCTGAAGCAGGCGACCAGGCTGGCGGCGATAACGGTTTTGACGGGGAGGGCGGGAAGCTGGGAACGGGCGGTGCTTGAACTCATCGACGATATCTCTTCGGTTGGTGGTTGCGCGGACCATGGCAGTCCGATGATGCAATCAGATTAACAGTGGGCACGCGGCGTGCTTACGAATCGTTCTGTCTATCGATATGCAATAAATGTCTGAAAGACGTCAACATGGCGCGAGTAGCGCATATGGCCTCGTTTCCAGCATACGACCGGGCAAGGCATGGCCGCAATGCTGCACAGCAGTAAATTGCCAGCTGTTGTATAAATACGACTAGTTGCGATGGGAGGGGAGCCTGACGGCGGCCTGCGCCGCCAGGAGGGGCGCGCTTACTGCCCAGGGTTGGGCAGGCTGGCGTGGATGGCGTCGACGGCCGCTACCAGTTCTGGCGACAGGCTGACTTGATGGGCGTCGATATTTTGCTGCAACTGCGCCACGCTGGTGGCGCCGATGATGGTCGAGGCCACGAACCAGCGCGAGTAGCACCAGGCCAGCGCCAGCTGCGCCGGCGTCAAGCCGTGCGCGCGGGCCAGCGCCGCATACTGGGCGGCTGCCGCTATGGTTGCGGGGCGCACGTAGCGTGGACTCCAGCCGGGCGGGAAAATCGTCAGGCGGCCCCTGGCTTGAGGATCGTCGAGGTATTTCGCCGTCAGCTGGCCGAACGCCAGCGGGCTGTAGGCCAGCAAGCTGACATTTTCCCGGTGGCAGGTCTCGTCGAGCAAGCTCGTCTCGAAATGGCGCGCCGTCAGGTTGTACAGGTTCTGGACCGACGCGATGCGCGGCAAGCCCTTCAGCTCGGCCTGCTTGATGTATTCGCACACACCCCAAGACGATTCGTTCGACACGCCGATGTGGCCGATCTTGCCTTCGTCGACCAGCTTGCCCAGCACGGCCAGCGTGTCTTCGATGGCGACCGAAACGTGTTCCTTGCGCGGGTTGTACACGCTGGCGCCGAAGATGGGCAGGTTGCGGCTGGGCCAGTGCAACTGGTACAGGTCGATGTGCTCTGTCTGCAGCCGGCGCAGGCTGTCCTCGACGGCGGCGCGGATGTTGACTGCGTCGTGGTCCGTCTTGCCATTGCGTATCCAGTGCATGCGCGAGTTCGGCCCGGCCACCTTGCTGGCCAGGACGATCTGGCCGCGCTTGCCGCTTTTCTTCAGCCAGCTGCCGATGTAGCGCTCGGTGCTGCCCTGCGTTTGCGCGCTGGCCATCACCGGATACATCTCGGCCGTGTCGATGAAGTTGATACCGCGTTCGAGCGCGTAATCGAGCTGGCTGTGCGCTTCGGCTTCGCTATTCTGCTCGCCGAAGGTCATCGTGCCCAGGCAGATCGTGCTCACTTCCAGGCTGCTGGAACCCAGCTTGACCTTGTCGATCATTTCGCTTGCTTGCCGCGCAGCGCGCGGGCGCAATCCTTGATCAGCGCGGGGCCTGCGTAAATCAGGCCGCTGTACAGCTGCACCAGCTGCGCGCCCGCTTCGAACTTGGCCACGGCGTCCAGGCCTTGCATGATGCCGCCCACGCCGATGATGGGCAAGGCGTCGCCCAGTTCCGCCTTCAGCAAGCGGATGACATTGTTCGACAGCTCGAACACGGGCGCGCCCGACAGGCCGCCCGCTTCGGCGCCGTGCGGCATGCCTTCGACGGCGCTGCGCGACAGGGTCGTGTTGGTGGCGATGACGCCGTCGATCTGGTGGCGCGTGAGCGACTCGGCGATGCTTTTCACCTGTTCGCCATCCATGTCCGGCGCGATTTTCAGGGCCAGCGGCACGTAGCGTTTGTGCTTGTCCGCCAGGCGCGCCTGGGCTTCCTTGAGCTGCGACAGCAGGGCGTCGAGTTCGGACGCGCCCTGCAACTGGCGCAGGTTTTTCGTGTTCGGCGACGAGATGTTCACCGTCACATAGCTGGCATACGGGTAGACTTTTTCCAGGCACAGCAGGTAGTCGTCGGCCGCGCGCTCGATGGGCGTGTCGGCGTTCTTGCCGATGTTCAGGCCCAGCACGCCGGCGCGGTTCTGGTAGAACTTCGACGCCTGCACGTTGGCGACAAACGCGTCCACGCCGCCATTATTGAAACCCATGCGGTTGATGATGCCCTGCGCCTGCGGCAGGCGGAACATGCGCGGTTTCGGATTGCCCGCCTGTGCGCGCGGCGTGACGGTGCCCACTTCGATGGAACCAAAACCCAGGTCGGCCAGCGCGTCGATGTAGGCGCCATCCTTGTCCAGGCCAGCGGCCAGGCCGACCGGGTTGGGGAAGGTGATGCCCATCACCGTGCGCGGATCCGCCGCCGGTTTGCCGGCCAGCTTCGTCAGGCCCAGCGCGCTGGCGCGTTTCAGGGCGGGCAGGGTCAGATGGTGGGCCGCTTCGGCATCCATCGAGAACAGCAGCGGGCGGGCGAGGGAGTACAGGAATTTTTCAGACATGGGGGCGCTTTGAGTAGGTGTGCGGGCCGCCGGGAAGGACTGGCGGCCCGCGAAATAAGTGCCGTATTTTACCGTGTTCCGCGCGGCTGCCGGGTGTATAGTTCTCTTTGGTCTAAAGCAACATTAATTCATTCATAATTTGCATTGGGCCGCGGACCTTCCTGTTTTTTCTCTGTTCTGTTGACTTCATAAGCGAGACATCGATTGAAAAAGACACGCATCTTGACGGCCATCGCGGCCGCCAGCGCACTGCTGCTGAGCCACCCGGCCCTGGCCCTGCCCAATACGCAAGACACCCGCATGCTGAGCGAGCCGGCCGTCTCCAGCCGTCACATCGCCTTCATCTATGCGGGCGATTTGTGGCTGTCCAACCTTGATGGCGGCGGCGCGCGGCGCCTGACGTCCGACCTGGGCGACAAGTCCAACCCCGTGTTCTCTCCCGACGGCAGCCTGATCGCGTATAGCGCGAATATCGACGGCAATGTCGACGTGTATGTGATCGCGGCGGCCGGCGGCGTGCCGCGCCGCCTGACCTTCCACCCGGGCGCGGACCTGGCGCAGTCGTTCACGCCCGATGGCCAGGCCGTGATGTTTACCTCGCCCCGCGCCGCCTTCAACAACCGCTTCCAGAAACTGTTTACGGTGCCCGTGGCGGGCGGCGTGGAAACGCAGCTGGAAATTCCGAATGCCTCGCGTGCCACGTATTCGCCCGATGGCAAGCGCATCGCATACAACCCGCTGGCGCCCGCCTTCAAGCAGTGGAAGCGCTACCGGGGCGGCACCAATTCCTGGTTGTGGCTGTTCTCGTCCGGTGACAAGTCGATTGAAAAAATCCCGCAGCCGACGACGCGCTCGAACGACGTTGACCCGATGTGGATAGGCGACACCGTGTACTTCCGCTCCGACCGCAACGGCGAATTCAACCTGTTTGCGTATGACGTGAAAACGAAGGCCGTGCGCCAGCTGACGCAACATGCGGATTTCCCCGTGCTGAACGCGTCGGCCGCGAACGGGACCATCGTCTACGAGCAGGCCGGCTATCTGCACAGCCTGGACTTGGCGAGCGGCCAGGCGCACAAGCTGACCATCGCCGTGGCCAGCGACCTGGGGCAAACGCGCCCCCGCTGGGTCAAGAACGCGAAATACATCCGCGACGCGTCGATCTCGCCGTCGGGTGCGCGCATCGCCTTCGAGTACCGGGGCGAGATCGTCACCATCCCCGCCGACAAGGGCGACGTGCGCAACCTGACGCAGACGGCCGGCGCCCACGAGCGCACGCCGATCTGGTCGCCCGATGGCCGCTCGGTTGCGTATTTCTCGGACGAGTCGGGCGAGTATGAACTGCATGTGCGGGCGCAGGATGGCAAGGGCGCCGTGCGCAAGTTCAAGCTCAATGGCAGCGGCTTCTATGACAACGCCGTCTGGTCGCCCGACAGCAGGAAGATCGCGTTTGCCGACAATGGCTGGAGCATGTATGTGATCGACGTCGGCACGGGCAAGGTGCAGAAGGTTGCCACGGAGCCGATGTATGGCGTCGACAAGAGCATGCGCGCCTCATGGGCGCCCGACTCGCGCTGGCTGGCCTACACGCTCAACTCGCCCACCTACACGCGCAGCGCCTACATCTATTCCGTCGAGCAGAACAAGTCGATGCCCGTGACCGACGGCCTGTCCGACGTGGCCGAACCTGTGTTCGACAAGAGCGGCAAGTATCTGTACTTCTTCGCGTCGACGAATGCGGGCCCCAGCAATAACTGGTTCTCGCAGCAGAACGAAGACAATCTGGTGACGCGCACCGTGTGGATGGCCGTGCTGCGGCGCGACTTGCCGTCGCCCCTGATCAAGGAAAGCGACGAGGAAAAGGCCGCCAGCACGGAGAGCAAAAAAGATACGGCGAAGGCGGAAGCAGAGCCGAAGAACGAACCGAAGATCGATCCGAAGACGGGCCGCGACGATCCGAAAGTGGTAGTCGCACCGGTGGCGCCGATCAGCATCGACTTCGACGGCATCGCCACGCGCATCGTCGACTTGCCGCTGCCGGCCGCGCAGTTTTCCAGCCTGGCCGCCGGGGCCGCCGGGCAGATCTTTTTGCTGCGCGAAAGCGATGGCAAGAAGGCCGTGCAGCGCTTCGATCTGAAGGAGCGCAAGGCGGAAACCGTGGTGGCGGAAGCCGACGATTTCGAAGTGTCGGCCGACGGCAAGAAGCTGCTGTACCGCCAGAAGGACAACTGGGCCATGGGGTCCGCCACGGGCAAGCTGCTGGCGCCGGGCGAGGGCAAGATCAAGGTCGACGCCATCGAAGTAAAAGCCGATCCACGCGCCGAATGGACGCAGATTTTCAATGAAGTGTGGCGCATCAACCGCGATTACTTTTATGACCCGGGCATGCATGGCGTGGACTGGAAGGCCATGCGCGACAAGTACGCCGTGTTCCTGCCCGAGCTGTCCAGCCGCGCGGACCTGAATCGCCTGATCCAGTGGATGTGCAGCGAGCTGGCCGTGGGCCACCATCGCGGTGGCGGCGGCGACGATTTTATCGAGGCGAAGAAGGTACCGGGGGGCTTGCTGGGCGCCGACTATGACGTGAGCGATGGCCATTACCGCTTCAAGAAAGTGTATGGCGGCTTGAACTGGAATCCGGCCCTGCGCGCGCCGCTGACGGAGCCGGGCCTGAACGTCAAGGCGGGCGAATACCTGCTGGCCGTCGACAGCCGCCCGCTGGCGCCGCCCACCAACTTGTACAGCGCCTTCGAGAACACGGCCGGCAAGGCCATCGACCTGACCGTGGGCCCATCGGCCGACGGCAAGGGCGCGCGCACGATCACCGTCGTGCCCGTGCCCACCGAGGACGCCTTGCGCAACCGCGACTGGATCGAAGGCAATATGCGCAAGGTCAATGCGGCCACGGGCGGGAAGGTGGCGTACGTGTACGTGCCGAATACGGCGGGCCTGGGCCACACCTACTTCAAGCGCTATTTCTTCCCGCAGGCGGACAAGCAGGCCATCATCGTCGACGAGCGTTTCAATGGCGGCGGCAGCGTGGCCGATTACTACATCGAGATCCTGCAGAAGAAGGAAATCGCCTGGTGGACCATGCGCTACGGCGCCGACATGAAGACGCCGTCCGCGTCGATCCAGGGTCCGCGCGCCATGCTGATCGACGAGACGGCCGGTTCGGGCGGCGACCTGCTGCCGTGGATGTTCCGCAAAAATAACATGGGCCCGCTGATCGGCAAGGCCACGTGGGGCGGCCTGGTGGGCGTGCTCGGCTTCCCCGTGCTGATGGATGGGGGCTTCATCACGGCGCCGAACCTGGCGTTCTGGACGCGAGAGAACGGCTGGGGCGTGGAAAACGAAGGCGTGCCGCCCGATATCGAAGTCGAGCAAACGCCGGCCGACGTCATCGCCGGCCGCGATCCGCAGCTGGAAAAAGCGATTGAAGTGATACAGGCCGAGCTGGCGAAGAACCCGCCCGTGTTGCCCAAGCGTCCGGCGTTTCCGGACAAGAGCAAATAAAACGGAAACCCCCGATGCAAAGACTGGGGTCGGACCCTGAGGGTCCGACCCCGGCCCTTCGCCGTTGGGTTTAATTTACAGGATCACCCACTGCCCCTTGATGCGCGCTTCCAGCGGCTTGAAATTGATTTTATAAGCCATCTTCGGGCTCTGTTCGATCCAGTAGCCGAGATACACATACGGCAGCCCCAGCTCGCGCGCCTGGGCGATTTGCCACAGCACGTTGTAGGTGCCGTACGAGGCGCCCGGCACGTCCGGGTCAAAAAAAGTGTAGACGGACGACAGGCCATCGGCCAGCACGTCGATGATGCTGACCATGCGCAGGATGCCGTCGGGGTCGCGAAATTCCACCAGGCGCGTGTTGACCCGGCTTTGCAGCAGGAATTGCGCGTACTGGTCGCGGCTGTCCTGGTCCATGCCGCCGCCCGCGTGGCGCGTGCTCTGGTAGCGCAGATACAGTTCGTAGTGTTCGTCAAGGAAGGACAGGGTGGCCACGCCCGCTTGCAGGCCGGCGTGCCGGCTCCAGGCGCGGCGCTGGTTGCGGTTGGGCGTGAACTCGCCCGTCACCACGCGCACGGGGATGCAGGCCTGGCAGCCGTCGCAATACGGGCGGTAGGTAAAAATGCCGCTGCGGCGAAAGCCGTTGCGCACCAGTTCCGAATACACGTCGCTGTTGATCAGGTGCGAAGGCGTGGCCACCTGCGAGCGGGCCTGGCGGTCGTCCAGGTAGCTGCACGGGTACGGTGCCGTCGTGTAGAACTGCAGGGTGGCAAACGGTAGTTCGTTCAGGTGCGTCATGCTGATCCTGTCTGGTCTGTCCGCGGCGGTGTGCCTTGAGCTATCATAGCTTTTTTACGCCGGTGGCGCAGCATGCCAATCGGTGATTTGCGCTGCTTCAATGGCGACCCTTACATGGGCCAGGAAGCGCGCGCGCGAAATGGGCGCCGCGCCCAGCGAGGCCAGGTGTTTCGTTTCTTGCTGGCAGTCAATCATGGCCACGCCGCGGGCCTTCAAGAAGTGCACCAGCTGCGCCAGCGCGATCTTCGAGCCGTCCGAGACGCGGGCGAACATCGATTCGCCATAGAACATGCGCCCGATCGACACGCCATACGCGCCGCCCACCAGTTCACCGTCAAACCACAGTTCCGACGAGTGCGCGTAGCCCAGCTTGTGCAAGCCCGTGTAGCCGGCGATGATTTCGTCCGAAATCCAGGTGCCCGGGCCATCCTTGCGCGGCGCCGCGCAGGCGCGCATGACGGCCTCGAAATCGCCGTCGAAGCGCAGCTGCCAGCGGCCATCCGTGGCGGCGCTGCGCTCGACCTTGCGGATCGCCTTGGCCAGGCTGTCGGACACCTTGAAGTCTTCCGTCATCAGCACCATGCGCGGATCGGTGCTCCACCACAGTATGGGCTGGCCTTCGGAAAACCAGGGAAAGATGCCGCGCCGGTAAGCGTCGAGCAGGCGCGCGGGCGACAGGTCGGCGCCGGCCGCCAGCAGGCCGGGCGCCTCGTCGGTCAGGGCGTGCGAGACGTCGGGGAACGGGGTGTGGATGTCGAGCCAGGGAATCATGCGGCGGTTGCTTATTCTGCGTCCGCGCGCGCCATCGGACGCGTGATGTCGCCCGTATGCACGCCGTAGCTGCCGCCTTCGCGGATTTTCATGCGGTCGGCAAAGAACAGTTCCAGGGTGGCGCGGATGGTGGGGAAGGCCAGGTCATCCCAGGGAATCTGCGCTTCCGTAAACAGCTGCACGTCCAGACTTTCGATGCCGGGCGCGAAATCGAGGTCGCGCAAACGCGCCAGGTAGAACAGGTGCACCTGGTGCACGCGCTGCACGTTCAGCAGCGAGAACAGGGGGCCCAGTTCGATATTGGCGCCCGCTTCCTCCACCGTTTCGCGTTCGGCCGCGTCGGACGTTGTTTCATCGTTTTCCATGAAGCCGGCCGGCAGCGTCCAGTAACCGCGGCGCGGCTCGATGGCCCGCTTGCACAGCAAGACCTGCAGCTGCCCATCTTCTTCCCAGACGGGAATCGAGCCGACCACCATTTTCGGGTTCTGGTAATGGATGGCGTCGCAGTTGGCGCAGACATGGCGCAGGCGGTTGTCGCCCTCCGGTATCGACAGGCTGACGGGATGGGCGCATTCGGAGCAG
>RCUH01001476.1_pt1 | contig 17081 bp, 10 predicted proteins | sample 2166191 | NCBI WGS metagenome assembly RCUH01 (sample SAMN09932848, study PRJNA488358) | compost metagenome | feature: garden; material: soil; isolation source: compost soil in an enriched community after 214 h of incubation | place: Germany: Experimental Botanical Garden Goettingen | collected...
GCGCGGATCACGTCCGGGTGGCGCTGGGCGGCCATGGCCACGGCGAAGATGGTCAGTGGAATGTCGAATTCCTTGAACAGTTTCAGAATCCGCCAGACGCCGGCACGGCTGCCATACTCGTAAAGGGATTCCATGCTCATGTTGCGCGCGCCTTGCAGCGGCTGGGCGGACACCATTTCCGAGAGGAAGGCTTCGGACTCTTTGTCGCCGTGCAGGATATTGCGCTCGCCACCTTCTTCGTAATTGAGTACGAACGACAGGGCGATGCGGGCATTGCCCGGCCAGTGTGGGTGCGGAGGGTTACTGCCGTAACCGACCAGGTCGCGTGGGTAGTCAGCGCTCACTGCAGGCTTCCTTCTTATTCGATGATGACGGTTGGTGTGACGCAGCTGAAAACTGGATGGCAGGCTGGCGTCACAGCGATGGGCTGATTGTATACAACTTTATATTCACTTTGTAAGCCTGATTTTTCGCATTTTTCACCGACTGTCATCTTTTACTGCTATTGGCGTGAGCCTGCAAGAAATCTGCCTGACTGGTCAATTATTGATTGAGGGGCTCATAGGTTGTGCGGTTCGGCGGGAAATCGACGGCAAATATGCAGATGGCGGGGGTCATGGGAAAAATGTCGTTTTTATTGTGTACAATTTTTTTGAAAAGTGTCTTAATCAGTCGCTCGCCGCAGCTTTTCGTGCTCCGAATCGGTGCGGTCTCCTTTTCAACTGACTTCGGGAGGCGCGAAGTCTGACTGCTCCACGCAGGCAGGCGCGCAGAATCAATGGGACGTTTGACTACACACGTTTTGGACGCAGCACACGGTTGCCCGGGCAGCTCGATCAAGGTCGAGTTGTACCGCGTTGAAGGTTCGCACCTGGAATTGGTCGCCAGCGCGATAACCAACAGCGATGGCCGTGTCGATGCACCGCTGCTGCAAGGCGATGACTACCGCACCGGGGTCTATCAGGTTCAGTTTCATGCCGGCGATTACTACCGCGCCCGTGGCGTTCAGCTGCCGGAGCCTGCATTCCTTGATGTGGTGGTGCTGCGTTTTGGCATCTCCGCCGAGCAGGATCACTACCATGTGCCGTTGTTGATTTCGCCTTACAGCTACTCCACCTACCGCGGCAGCTGATCCCCCAGGCAGCAGCTGCACCCTGGAAGCGACTGCGCATATAGCTTCTTTGGTCTTTCGCCCGCTCACACTGCGGGCTTTTTTATGCCTGAGTAATCTGCCCGCCTGTGCTGCAGAGAACTCCGGAGCTCATTCAGCTGTGTCGGGTGACAATAAGGTTATGTTCGTGAGTGGGGAGAGGCTCGTTGGTGCCCAGCAAAAAAATGATTCTGTTGGTGTGCAAATGCACCATCAACTCGTCTTTGACCTGCACGTCCATGTTGTCGACAAAGACTCTTTTCTTGAGCCAGGCAACTGGATCAGGGAGAAAAACAGTGTTGTTTTGAATCCTGTCCATGAACAGGATGAAAACAGGATCAACCCCCGTTCGCTTGATCAATAAGGCATTCCCCTGGTTGGCGCCGAAATCATGGGCAATGTAGTAGCCGTGTGCGCTAAGAAGATCTTTGAACAGTGTTCGCGTTGTTCGGCGACCCCTTTGGTGTTGCGAGCCGGAGAACAATTTCGGGTTGAAGTCGATTCTTCGCAGACCTTCAGCGGAAGGTAGCGGCATACGCATGTAGCCATTTACGTCAGTCGCAAGCGGCGAGAGGAGCATCAGCGGGTCGCTCAAGTCTTGACGAGCGACTCTGTTATCGCCCGTGAAAATAGAGCGATTTTCCCAGTACTTGAAAGTCTCGAACAATGCACTGATCCCGGACCCTGTTATTTTCTCGGAGTGACTGGCTCGATTGAACATCTCCCGTGCGGCTTTACTTGCAGAGTGATCGGAAAGGTAGGGGAACTGATCGCTGACATATTGCGTCAGGGTTTTTTCAAATGGCCGACTCTCCACGATTCTCCATGCCGGATTGCCATGCCCCGTATTGCCCTCCCACTTCACCGCCGCCCTGGGTTGCAACTCAGGATTGGTCAGCAGCAACTGTTCGAAAGCATCGAAACGAGTAGCAGAAAACTGTGGCGGCTTGATGAAGGCAAAGGCGTCAATGGCGTGGCTCGGCTGGTCAAGTATCGCAAAGTGCTTGCCGCCGATTTCGATGGAGTCGCCGGCTGACGGTTTCGTCGTGGTTCCCCAGCCTTTCCATAATTCACTGATGCCCATGAGTACGAAGGGATTGAGAGGATCACTGTCTTCTGGCAGTCGAGGGCGTTTACTTGGGCTCGGGCCGGGCCTTTCCGACCGGGGGAGGGCACGGGAACTGCCTGCTTTTGGAGCTTGTTGTGTATCTGTAGTCGTCTGCAATTTACGGCGCCAGACGAATTGCCCGGGAATCTGCTCGAACGCTATATCCGGCACATTGATCGTTGTTGCTGAAGCCAGTTTGTATTCGCCTTGTTCGTTCCTGCGAACCAGAACGGTTCCTTCGGCGATATCGACATAGGTTTTCCCACGCGGCCCTTTGCGAAAACCGTCCAGGGACTCCCGCGCGGCAGGCAGAAGGGTCGCCAGGTGCGGGTCGACGAGGATGATCGCTTGTAGTGGTTCGGCAGTCCGTTGCTGCGCAGACAGACTCCTCTGTCTGGAGTGAGCCGCGTACCACTGTGCCTCGATGCGCCAACGTGACTGGCCGTGGATTTTTTTCAGAATGGGTGGTGTCACGCCCGGGGCCGCGGGCCAGGGAATCTGGTAGTGACCGGCGGTGTTGAGTTCAACCCGGTAATGCCGGCCGTCTTCCAGGTGCGCGTAAATCTGGCCGCCCGGGGTCACGAATAACCCGTCGACGGACATGTGCGGCTGTAGAAGAGCGGTTTGTAATACCGGCAGGGATATCTCGGCCAGTCTGGCATTGGTTTCGGTGAGCAGCGGATCCGTTATGTAACTCACCACCACGCGTGGGGCGCCTGCCATTTCACTGCCAGACGTATTGGGAGTGGAAGTGTCGGGCGGTTGCTTCGTACCTGGCGCAAAAATGTCAGAACCCTGGGTGTTTTTGAGGCTGCCATTGCCAGCGGTAGATCTGTTGATCGCGGAGGTGTCGGGCGAAGCAGGGCGGACTGTAGTCTTTGTGGGTTTGGTCATTGAAGTGTCTCTTAGCTGTTCATGTTTTTTGGTTGACTGTCCTGTGCGGTCATTGGTCTTTGAAAATGAACAGCGTTGTCTGCCCCAGAACATCTGTTTGGGTGCCGCCGAGCAGGTAGCTGATCTTTTTTTCTGTGCGGTAAGTCGACAAAGGCTTTGATTCGCTGCTGGATGTTTGCAGCACGACTTCATTGTTCTCAAAAGGCTCAGGCCGAAATCGCTGCAGGCGCCCGTCGTTAAGAGGTGGCAGTTTCAGTACGAACACGTGATCGATTTTCTCGCGGTGAAACAACAATTCGTTTTCCGCAAGCGTGTTTGTCGGGTTGCTCACCACGTAACCGTCATCCTCCAGAATCTGCCTGAACAGCCTTCGCAGATTGGCCGCAGTGGGCGTCGTGGCGTACTCGTTCCAGTGGTGAGAGAAGCGCCCGGGATCAAAATCCAGGCGCATCAGGCCTTCACCCAGTGAGGAAGCAATCGCCAGGGTTGGTTCCGGTCCGGACAGAGGGCGCAACATGAGGAGCGGGTCGGCCAGCTCTCGATTCGGTGCTCTGCGCCGATCCCTGTTGGCCCAGTAACGAAACACTTGGTTCATCAGCGCCAGACCGGGGGCAATGATGATTTCCGATCGGTTCGCCTGATTGAACATGGCCCGGGCGAGTGAATTGACGGATTGATCCGACAAGTATTTGAAGGTTCTGGCGATGTACCGGGTGATCGGCATCTCGAAGGGCACGACACTGTCGAGGACCGTCCATTGGTGGTTTTGTTTAACCGCCCACTTAGGCTGCAGCGACGGGTTGTCCCGCAGCATGTATTCGAAAGCGTCATACAGGGCGGGTGAGAACAACGGATGCTGCAGGTAAACCAGTCGCGGGTTGGTATTCAGGTCTTGTTGCATCACCCGGTAATACTGCCCGTCGATCTCGATATGCTGGCCCAATGCTGGTCGGACACTGTGTCCCCAGTTTCGCCATAAACCGAAACTCAAGTTGATCGCGTCGGGGTTGTCCGAGAGCAGGCTTTCGGTCAGCGCCCGGGTGGCGTCTGTCCCCTCTTCCTGATGCGGGCGTTGTGTAGCCAAATCGGTTAGCCCGGTCTTGCGGCGCCACAGTCGCGTCCCGGGAATCTGTTCGAACAATAGAGCGGATACTTTGCGCGCCGTCGCGGAGGTCTGCTGATAGTGACCGTTGGCGTTTTTACGCACCATGACGGTTCCTTCTGCGGTATCGATATAGGTTTTTCGGTGCTTGTCGTAGCGAACGCCGTTCGGTGTTTGCAGGCGGGGGGAGAGCAGGGCGGCGGCATCGGGGGCGAGGTAGATCGGCTGTTCCCCGGGGATACGCTCAGCGGCTGCAGCTGGCCCGTCATTGTCTGGGTTGTGCGCCAGCCAACTGGGTCGTTCGAAGGTCCAGACTGGCTGGCGCTCGGTTTTGATCAGGAAAGGACCCGCCAGATGCGGAGTGAAGTTGAAGGGAATCTGGTAGCGGCCATCGTGATGTATTTCGACCAGCAGATGCCCTGCATTTTCAACATGGGCGTACAGCTTTCCCTCCGGACTGGTGAACAATCCGCTGTCGGGATCCAGCCTTTGTAGCAGGTGCACTTGATCGGCAGGCCAGCTGATGGAGCGCAGAGCGGCCGCTACCGACACGGGGTAGACGGCGGATGCCTCGTGGACCCGCACCGGCGGTTGACGCACGGAATTGCTCGGCAGGTCTGCAGAGGGTTGCGTGTTTTCGCCGGGGATTCTGGGGACAATGCCAGCGGCATTTGGACGTGTGTCAGGCGCAATAACACCGGCCACACGCTTTGGTGGTTTGACCATTAACTGAATCTCTTGATTTGGATTGTGGGTGTGCAGGTGTCCGGACTTGCGGACGCACCGTTCAGGCGTTCAGCAGCGGCTCAGGCCTCTCTCACAATGAACAGCGTCGGGTAATCAGCGGATATGGGTTGTATACCCCCCACCAGATGGATGACTTCGGTGTGAGCCAACTGCACCTCAAGCGCCTGTTTTTGCGACACGCTGAGCCTCGTCAGATAGGCGGGGTCGATGAGTTCGGTACCTGCGGGTGTGGTGCGAGTAACCTGATTGCCAGCGATGGGTGGCAGCTTCAACACGAATAGAGCGGCAACGCCCGGGCGGTAAAAAATCAATGCACCTTCACTGAGTCGGCGCGTGGTCGGATTAATGCTGTAGCCGTTGTGTTGCAGGATGGTCGCCATCAATCCGCGCAGGTTTCCTGGCGTCGGCGCTGCTGCATAGGGGGCCCACTCTTGAGGAAACCGTTGTGGGTCGAAATCCAGGCGCTGTAATACGGCTGAGTTGTGCGCAGGCAGTGTGAGCAAGCGGCCGCCTGCCAGATGGCCGGGCGATGTCGGCAGTTTTGGCAGCATTATCAAAGGGTCCGCCAGTCCGTGTAGCGGGGGTTCGTGATTCACCCTGTCCAGCCAGTGGCGGAAGGTCAGCGCCATCACCGAAAGTCCATGGGCGTTGATGCCCTGAGGCAGTGAAAGCCGATCGAATACCGCCCGCGCGAGGTTGCTGGTCGCCTGCTCGGACAGATAGTTGTAGGCGGCGGAAACATATTGGGTGGCGGACATTTCGAACGGTGGAGCGTTGTCCAGAACCTTCCATTGGCCTTCGCGTTTCAGTGCCCATTTCGGTTGGCGCGAAGGCTCATGACGCAGCATGTTTTCGAACGCGTCATAGCGGTCCGGTGCAAATCCCGGGTGTTGCAAATAGACCAGTTCGGTATCGGCACTGACACCTTGCATGACGATCCGAAAGTGTTGCCCGTCGATCTCTATCGACTCGCCTGAATCGGGTTTTGTGGACTTCCCCCAGTTTCTCCACTGACCGGCGGAAAGATCCAGGGCGACGCCCGGCTGGGCTAACAGATGTTCGACCAGCGTGCTGGTACCGGTTGCAACATGGCTCTGTTCGTCCCGGCGTTGGCGCTTGCTCTGGCCGGGTATGGCATCGGTCGCTTCGGTGGACAGTGGATTGATTACGGCTGGGTCGCCTTGCTGCGGCGTGTCGATTTCACGCCAGAGTGTTGTCCCCGGAATCTGTTCCACTCTTTGTCCCGTCGGGGTTGATTCCCCGGCATGTGTCTGTCGCCAGCCTTCCGCAGTTTTGCTCACCATGACCATGCCGCCGACCATTTCGACGTAGGATTTCTTGCGTTTGTCGTAGCGAAACCCTTCTTCAGTGCCTGGTTGCAGCTTCAGTTGGGTTGCCGATTCGGGGTCGATATAGACCGGATGCGCTGGTCTTTCGCTGCGGGAAGCACCGGCCAGCGCAGACGGTCCGGTTTCGATGGATTGCTGCCTCACCCAATCAGAGGTTCGCGCTTCGCTCAATTGGCGATGCCGGGTGAACGGACGACCGACGATGACGCTGGGGCGGTCGGCGGGTGCTTCTGGCAACGCGTGTGATGAAGTGGCTTCGGTGTGCGGAGTGGAATGACCCGGTTCACCGGGAAGTGCTGCAACTGGAACAGGTAAAGGATTGGTTGCTCGGCTAGACGCCTCCGGTGACGCCGTGCGAGGAATTTTCCTGGGTGGTTTTGCCATGGACTTGCTCCGATGAATCGCTGATCAGTGATGCGGCCGGATATTCGGGAAGCGGATTCGATGTGCAATTGCGCGGCATCGTGTTTGCCCGACCCATTGGCTTCAAAGGCGTGATGTTCGGCAAAAACTCGCCACGGCGTGCGGTATATATGTATGGCGATGAGGGCAAGTGCTGCAGGGTGTTTCGAGGCGTTCGAAAGTCATGCCGACTCGCGCCGGCAGGGCCGGTGCGAGTCGTAGCGGGATCTCAGCGCTCCCTGAGCACGAACACCGAATCCGGAATCGACTCAACCTTCAATACGCCCCCGATGAGCCAGACCACTTTGTTTTCCATGGTCGCGGTGGCCAGGGCGTGAAACGCCTCGTTGCCTATCCTGGCCGGCAGGCTGGGTTCTGCCAGTTCATTGCCCGGGGTGTGGGACAGGCCGACATGATCCACCACACCCAGTTTCATAAAATAAATCCGCTCACTGGTTCCGCGCCTGAATACCAGCGTTGGCATGCGGTGTTCGTATGTCAGGGGAAATATGTCATAGCCGCTGCGAACCAACAGGGCGCCAAGCAGGCGTCTGAGGTTCAGGTCGGTCGGGTAGGTTTTGTAGTGGTTCCATTCGACGGGAAAATGCTTGGGATCGAAGCTGAGTCGTTGCAGTTCGCCGTCGACCTGGGAGGGCATACGGATGAGTTTTTTACCGCGGAAATCGGTGGAAGGTGCCACTGCTAGCATGTTCAGCGGGTCGGCATACGCAGGTGCGGTGGGAAATGGCCGTTGTTTCCACTGATGCAGGACTGCCTGAATGTTGACCAGCCCGGTGCCGGTAATCATCGGTGTGTTGTCCGCGAGTTCGAACAGCCTTCTGGCGACGGCCCGTGCCGTGTCATCAGAGAAATCAGGGAATGTCTTGGCTACCGACTGCGAGATCGGTTCATCGAAGAAACGTTTTCCAGGGTGTATTTCTCCCGGATCGTTACCGATGCGAAATGTTGCAACAGGCTGCATCGAGGGCGCCGTACGGAGCATTTGTTCAAACGCATCGAAGTGTGTTGGCACAAAGTCAGGATGTTGCACAAAGTAGACTTTGGGGTGAGGGGTGGAACCCTTCGGCACCACCGGATAATGAAACCAGCCGAGCTGCACCGACTCCACCTGCGCTGGTTTGTTCAGATGGCCCCAGGGTAGCCAGAAAAACGGTGTTTGCTCGGCTGGAGCGCTGGCATCGAAGGTTATTGGTGCTAGTGGTTGTTCGGGGACGTTGACCCGCGCGCGTTTGCTTGGGCCGGGTTGCGGTTCGTCTGCTTCGGCCATTGGCCGCGACCTGCCTGCAGCGGGATGGTCGGGGGTTGGCAAGTGCGGATGCTTGCGGCGCCAGAGCACCGTTCCGGGAATCTGTTGAAAAAATACATCGGGCAAGTCTCTGCTTGTTGCCGAGGTCAGTTGATATTCACCTTGCTGGTTTTTCCGAACCATGACTGTGCCGTCTGCGGTATCGACGAAGGTATGTTTGAGTTTGTTGTATCGAAGTCCCCCCGTTGAGAGTTCTGCTCTGGTCAGCGTTTTTGCGTCATCGGGCGCAAGGTAGGTGAGGGACGGTGGCGTGGCAGGGGTGTCGGGTCGAGACTGTGTTGATTGCCAGCCAGGGCGCTGGATGTGCCAGTTGGCCTGGCCTTCAATCCTGGTCAGTACCGGGCCGGGAACACCGGGTGCAAAGGTCAGCGGAACGTAATAGTTGCCTTGCAGATCCCGTTCGACGACAAACCGGCCTTCGTTGCCGATTTGCGCGTAGGTTCGTTGATCCGGGCCGGTGAACAGACCCGTGTTTTCTCCGCTTGGTATCAGCTCGTGCAATCGATCCTGTGGCCAGGCGATTGCACTGCGGGCGGCACGGTAGGTATCGGGCATATCACTGACGATGACGACGGGCGGGCGAGTGGTGGCGATACCGGGAGGTCCCGTGGTCGAGTCGACGCCAGGCAGTGCTGATTCAGGCAGGTTTGCAGTGACGCGAGTACCCGAGCCTGACTGTGCAGGTCTGGTTGTAACAGTGGTATCTGCTGCCACTGTCACAGGAACTTTTTTGGGTGGTTTGGCCATGTGAAGTTACTCGTTGAGTGATGATGCGCGGGCACGTGCCTCAGCGCATTTTTCAGGCGCACTCGTCCGCATCCCTGTGGACACGTTCGGTTACTGCACTTCGGAGTGCGCACGTGGTTATCGGTTTTTGACGGGGGTGCGCGCGTCAAGCAGAGGGAGCAGTCATCAACGGCGGCTGTGCAAAGAGGGGGAGTTCTTGATGGCTGCACCGATTGACCACTTGCAGTGCTGAGTATTCAACGCGAGATTTGTCTCTGCGCAGGATCCAGCCGTGTGCGGGAAAGTTGTAACTCAGCGCCTCGGGACGGTTGTCGGCGAGCACGATGTTTCTCACTTTGATCTCTTGATTGGCCATTGCTGCAAAAGCCTCGGGCAAGTCTTTTGCCGAGCCGGGGTCTTCAAAGAAGCGGGCATCCAGACCATCCAGGTAAACCCTGTCGAAAGAGAGATCGACGGTATGGACAAGCCCTTTCTCGGTAATGACTCGGACCTGATCGATCAGGTCTTCGCTTTCGTACTCCGGCAAATGAATAATGCAGGTGCCGATGTGCAGCTGGTTATTTTCCAGCCTGATCTCGACCTTGCCGAGTTTCGTCGCGTCGAGGTCCCAGGTGGAAGAGTAAGGCAGTCTGGCAGGGGCGTTTGCGAGTGCTCCCGGGGTAGACAATCTGATCGCTATATCGGCAACCAGGTGAATCAGGTAGGTGGAACCAGTACCTTCAAGATTCTGGATCGAGGTTTGCTCGGGATAGGAAAAAAGCGAACCGCATCCCGCCCTGTCGAATTTGAAGGGTTTGGTTTCAGGTAACTCAAAAGGAGTCTGATCTGTGCGCCGTGGCAGTGGTAGTGAGAGCTGCGTCGTCCAAGTATCAAAATCATTCGGATTATGGCTTTCAAGGGGGCAAACATCGGTTTCCGGTGTCAGTTGCAAATTGACCGTGACGCCACCTTTAAAAATGAGCACGACCCGGTAGTTGGGACGTGCGGCCATGGTTCGCAAGATCCTGATCATGTTTCTGGGGGCAAGTCCACCTTCCGCATAGGCGAACAAGCCAAATTTCAGTGTGTTGTGGCCGAAGTGATAAATCAGGTCGCATCCCGCAAAAAGTTCTCCATTTGACTTCTTCTCTCCCGAGGTGAAGTGCGCTTCAACCTGTGTCAGTTCGCTGATGTCGTAATCAAGATGCAGACGAACCACCGCTTCGGCACGTTTCACCAACCGGATTGTCGTGTTTTTCCTGGACCTTGGCAGGTAGTAACTCGCATCACGCTGATGATCGATCAGGCACTCGGGAGCGTGGAGGATAAGGGGTCTTTCGGGTGTTCCTTTTTTTACAACGACTACTTCGATTTCGAGGTTGTGGCCATTTTCGATGCTGTCGGGCAGGTCTGGGGCGTCAGGCAGTTTTAACGAGTAGCCGTCGCCGGTCATGAACGTGAATTTATTATTCTGCAATACGAAGTTGTTCGCGTCTTTCTTATACAGGCCTTGAATGATCACGACACTTTTCGGGTCGTCCGCAAATGCGAACCGGGAACTGATGATCAGCGCGCCATTCTCGATTGCCCAGCTTTCGATCAGTTCGTATTTCCAGTTGAGCAAAACAATACTTTCTTCTGTGCCGTCTTCGATGATGGCAATACGGCCTGGTTTGTGGTCAATGATGTATTCGTCAATGCCAGCCTCACCCGAGGCTGTTGCTCCGGGATACGTCAGATGGATTTGATCATTTCCGGGCCCCGCATTGATGGTGTCCTGGCCGCGCGAATTAATGATGTTGCGTTTATCCGAACCGGTCACAACACTGATGGCCCCGCTGACCGTTTCAACATTCTCGATACTTTCCAGAAGGCTGTGGAGAGTATATTTTTCACCCTCTTCTACAGACGGATCGGTTGCGATTACCTGCAGGGTTTGGGCCAGCAGATCGACGTCATAGCCTTTTCTATCGGTGCGGCGTGTGTAATTGCTTCCAGCCAGAACAAGCGTGTCGTTGCCTGCGCCGCCTTTCAGTGTTGAATACTCAGAAAACTGGGCATCCTGTACAAGCAGATCCCCTGCACCCTCGAACACGAAGCGGTCGTCTTTCTCACCCCCGGTCAGCTGTTTTTTTCCCGATCGGTAGTGAAAGCTGTTGGGTTTGTTTTCAACGCCCTTGATTGAGTCCTGGCCCTCGCTGATGAACCAGAGAATGCCCTTGTTTTCGCCAACCGTACCCAACTCTGCACCTGGCGTATCCTTGGAAACCCCGTTGCGGGCGTCAATGATGTCATCGCCTCCCTTGATCTCGGGAACCTGGATCGTTTCCCAACGGTCCTGTTTGGTCCACCAGTTACGCTTGCGCACTCGGGAGGGTTTGAGGTGGACTTCAAACTTGCCATTAACGATGGCTTCGGTTGTGTCCTTTAGTTGCCCATCCAACAGTTTTCTGGCTGTTTCTTTCAATTGTTTCGCGTGTTGGAGCCTGGTTTTTGCCAGCAGATAGCGGTTTTGCACGGCCTGGTCAGGGTCCATCATGCAGAACGAAAACCAGCCTGTGCGCCAGCGCTCGTCCAGCGTCAGTTCGATGTAGTCATCAATGTCGTCGACCACGCGTACCGCGCCATAAATTTGCGATCCGATGGCCAGGATTGCTCCAGCTGCAAGCCCGACCGGGCCTGCAAATGAAAAGCCTGCCAACGCTGCCGCACCGAGGATGATCGTCATGGCGGCGCTGGTAATACTCAATCCAGCGCTCACGTAATGGTCCATGGCTTCTTTTCCGACGGCATTTTCAGCGGCATTGATCGATCTGACAGCGGTGAAGATATCGAACGGCAATGTCAGTGCGCCGCCGATCAAACCGCCGGAGCGACCCAGCCTCAGGGCAAACCGGGTTTTGGCAAAATCCATAAGGGCGCCTTGCCCGGCCGAGAGCATATTCGACGCAATTTTGCTGACGGCGATGTCAACAACAATGGAACCCACTTCCGTACCAATACCCAAGCTGTTGATGGCGACTTCGGTGGTGTTGTTTGCTTTGATAGCATCCACCACACCGCGTAAACCCATGAATATGCCGAAAGCTTGGATGCCGACACTCGAACCGAGCGCGGCGTAACTTTTCGCCAGGGACACCCAGCGAGGATTATGTTTGGGCAGGTTTGCGTGATACAGATCCAGTTTCTGTGCGGAATCCAGTAGTTTTACCAATTTGCTACGGTAGTTACCTTCGTCTGTAGAAACTTGCGAACTTTCTCTTATCAGGTGAGGGGCCGTCAGTGGGCGTTCGCTGGCCATTTCGAAAAGCAGTGTCGTCAACAAATAACTGTCCTTGCCTGTTGACGATTTCATATGGTGTTCAATGTCGACAGCACTGAACTGCAACGCGTTGATGAAAGATCGCTTGGGTACCCGGAAAAAGGTGCTTTTGCCACTCAGTGGTTGGCCGTCAAACGTGGCGCCCAAGGCATAAAGTGACACTCGTGTTATTGAAATATTGCCGATTTGCAGCGGGCCGAATACGGAGTCGACTATTTTCAATTGATCGACTTTGCTTTTTACTTTGATGCTGGTTGTTTCATCAGTTTCGGGTTTGAAATCAATGGTCGAAACATGATGTTCATTGCGCTCGAAACGCATGTCGGCGATGACGACGGCGTCGGTGATCTCTGCAGTTTCCAATGACGCTTTACGTATCAGGGTGGCCATGTGAACTTCCTTGTTCTGGCGGGTTTTTATTTATTTGAGTCGTGATAGTACGGTCGCCTTTTGAACGATGTACATCAACGGGTTGTTGCTGTGTATTGCGCTTGAGGGATGCAGTTGTTGCGGCGGGGAGATGTCGCGAGCAACACGAGCGGTCGCTGCGAATGCCATCCCTGACTTGAGTTTTTCAAGTCAGGGATGGCTACAGATAAATAAAAACTTTGTGATCCAAATGTCTCAGTGACTGCTGAGCAACGATGCCGCGCCGGCGCCTCCGAACAAGCCGGCACTGATCCGGTTGAACCAGCTCTGTCCTTTGCCACTGCGCAAGTAACGCGCTGCGCCGTGGGCTCCGAGTCCGTAGGCCAGTTTGCACAGCAGATCCAGCAGGGTCCAGGTGGCGATCATCACCAGCAACTGCGGCAGGAAGGGCTGTTCGGCGCTGAGGAATTGCGGCAGGAAAGCGGCGAAGAACAGGATGTCTTTCGGGTTGCTGGCGCCCAGTACAAAGGCGCGCCCGAACAACGCGCGAAACCGTGGAACGGCGGCAGCTTGTGGCACGACGGCGCCGACCGATGGCTGGCGCGATTGCTGCCAGCTCTGCCAGGCCAGATAGAACAGATAGAGTCCGCCGACGATTTTCAGGGCACTGAACAGTTGCTCCGATGCCAGCAACAAGGCACCCAGCCCCAACGCCGAAGCACTGAGCAGGCAGATAGAGGCGAATACGCCACCGAGAAATGCCGGATAAGAACGGCGCAACCCATAATTCAGACTGTTGCTGATCATCAACAACGACAGTGGCCCCGGAATCAGAATCACCACCAATGCAGCGCCGCTGAACAGCAGCCAGGTTTCCAGACTCATCACTTTCCTCCTTTTTTTGTTGTACTCAAGAATGTGCAAAAGCCCCACCCGATTGGGTGAGGCTGTGTTGAAGCTTGAACCGCGTGACGCTTACAAGAAGATGAACTTGGCGATGAAAATCGCGCAGAGCACCCACAGGCTCACGGAAATTTCCTTGTACTTGCCGGTACCAGCCTTCAACGCCACGTAGGTGATGAAGCCCAGCGCGATGCCGTCGGCGACCGAAAAGGTCAGTGGCATCATGATCGCGGTGACGATGGCCGGGATCGCGTCAGTGGCTTCGTCCCATTCGATGTGGGCCATGCCGCCCATCATCAGCATCGCCACATAGATCAGTGCACCGGCGGTGGCGTAAGCGGGAATCATGCCGGCCAGCGGTGCGAAGAACATCGCCGCTATAAATAGCACACCTACGGTCACTGCGGTAAGACCAGTCCGACCACCAGCGGCCACACCAGCGGCACTTTCTACGTAACTGGTGACTGGCGGGACACCGACCACGGCACCGAACACGCTGGATGCACTGTCGGCTTTCATCGCGCGGGAGAGGTTTTCGATACGGCCGTCAGCATTCACCAGATTGGCGCGCTGGGCGACGCCCATCAGCGTGCCGGCGGTGTCGAACATGTGCACAAAGAGGAAGGCGAGCACCACGCTGATCATGCTGACGTTGAACACGCCGGCGACGTTCATGGCCATGAAGGTCGGAGCCAGGCTTGGCGGGGTCGACATGATCCCTTCGTAGTGCACGATGCCCAGGCCCCAACCGGCCAGGGTCACGGTGATGATGCTGATGAGGATTGCGCCGAAGACTCGGTGGTAGCTGAGGATCGCGATCATCAGAAAGCAGATGGCCGCGAGCAGTGGGCCAGGTTCGCGCAGGGAGCCGAGTTTGATCAGTGTGGCCGGGCTATCGACGACGATACCCGCGGTTTTCAAGCCGATCAGGCCAAGGAACAGACCGACACCGGCACCCATCGCAAAGCGCAGGCTGACTGGAATGCTGTTCAGCAGCCACTCGCGAATTCGCGAGAAAGTCAGGATCATGAACAGCACACCGGAGACGAACACCGCACCCAGTGCAGTTTCCCAGTTGTAGCCCATGGTGCCGACCACGGTGTAAGTGAAGAATGCGTTGAGGCCCATGCCCGGCGCCAGACCCACTGGCCAGTTGGCGTACAGGCCCATCAACAGGCAGCCCAGCGCGGCGGCGATACAGGTGGCGACGAAGGCTGCACCGTGATCGATCCCGGCGTCGGCCATGATGTTCGGGTTGACGAAGATGATGTAAGCCATGGTGATGAAGGTTGTCAGACCGGCAATCAGCTCGGTCTTCACCGTGGTGCCGTGCAAGCTGAGTTTGAACAGACGTTCCAGCAAGCCATTGCGTAATGGCGGCGAGATTTCCAGCGTCGATGCTTCGGATTTGCGGCTTTCCACAGCGAGTACTCCTCAAGAGTTTTATTGTTATTTCCAGGGCCGGATCCGAGAGGGGTGGCAGCGGCCCTTTGAGGTACTTGCGAATTTGTTGACCGTCTGGTCAGGAACTCGCACGAAGTGGATTATGCTTTTGTATACAAAGAAAGCAAATAATGTTTTTGATTTTGTTTACGAAAATTCCGTCGATAGCGATATATCGCCTTCGAGGTCCTCATCGCCAGCAGATTTTGTGCACGCCGCAGATCACTGTGGGAGCCAGCCTGCTGGCGATGGGGCCAGAACAGTCAATCAACAACTGTCTGACTTTTCCCCAATGCCAGATTCACCGCCAGCCACCCATTCACCGCCGTCTCCCCGGCTTCGGCAAACACCCGCTCCAGCAATTTCACCTGCTCGCGACGCAATGCTTGCTCAAAGCGAACGCCTTCGGCGGTCAACTCCAGCAGGCGCTTACGCTTGTCGGTTTCGGACGCAACGCTGTCGACCAGATGCATCTCCAACAATTGTCGCAACGGCATGTTCAACGCCTGCTTGCTTACACCGAGCAACGCCAGCAGTTCCTTGACACTCAGGTTCGGATAACGGGCGATGAAAAACACGATGCGCTGATGCACCCGACTCAGGCCGCGACGTTCGAGCATTTCATCGGCCTTGGCGGTGAAGGCCTGGTAGCCGAAGAAAAACGCTTCCATGGCCTGCTGCTGGGAAAGCGGGTTTTTAAGGTCAAGCATATTGACGTATCCGTTCGGGGAGGCGTAATTTCGGTCAACAAGTTTGACTCATTTTTCACATGCCTCGCTACCGGTGATCCCCATGGCTTTTTCCGAACGTGTCTCGCGCCTTAAAAGTTCTTTGATCCGTGAAATCCTCGCCGCGGCCCAGCGTCCGCAGGTGATGTCTTTTGCCGGCGGCTTGCCGGCCGAAGCCATGCTGCCAAAAGTCGATTGGGCCCAGATGCCGGTTTCCATCGGTCAATACGGCATGAGCGAAGGCGAGCCGGCACTGCGTGAAGCGCTGGCCGCCGAAGCGCGAGCGTTGGGAGTGGCATGCGAGGCAAGCCAGGTGCTGGTGGTCAGCGGCTCACAGCAGACCCTCGACCTGGCGGCCAAGCTGTACATCGACAAGGGCACCGAAATCCTGCTCGAAGCGCCGACTTATCTGGCGGCATTGCAGATTTTCCAACTGTTCGGCGCCGATTGCCTGACCGTGCCGCTGGAGGCTGACGGGCCGAATTTGACTGAGCTACGCACTCGCCTGGAACACCACCACCCGGCCTTCATCTACCTGATCCCGACCTTCCAGAACCCATCGGCGGTGCGTTACAGCGAAGCCAAACGCGACGCGGTGGCGGCGTTGCTCGATGAATTCGGCGTGACGCTGATTGAAGACGAGCCTTATCGCGAACTGACCTTCGACGGTGGCAGCGCCACGCCGATTGTCAGCCGCTTGAAGACGGCCAGCTGGATCTATACCGGGACCGTGTCGAAAACCCTGTTGCCGGGTTTGCGTATCGGCTACCTGATCGCCAGCCCGGACCTGTTTCCCCATCTGTTGAAACTCAAGCAGTCGGCGGATTTGCACACCAATCGGGTCGGCCAGTGGCAGGCGCTGCAATGGATCGGCAGCGAGAAATATCAGCAACACCGTAGTGAGTTGCGCGATTTTTATCGGGGGCGTCGGGATGCGTTTCAGGCTGCGCTGGAAACTCACTTCTCGGATCTGGCGGACTGGAACGTGCCGCAGGGCGGGCTGTTTTTCTGGTTGAAACTCAAGCAGCCGCAAGATACCCGCAGTTTGCTCAACGCTGCGCTGGCCAACGACGTGGCGTTCATGCCGGGGGAACCGTTCTTCCCTGAGCCGGATAATCATCCGGGGTATCTGCGGTTGAACTTCAGCCACATTGATCCGGTGCGGCTGGATGAAGGGCTCGAGCGGTTGGCGGCGGTGGTGCGACAGGCGCAGGCAGCGCAAGCAGCCTGAAAACAAATAAACCGGCGCAAGGGCCGGTTTACTTTTGTCTGAAATTTTGCGGTGCCGGTGCAGGCCTCTTCGCGAGCAGGCTCGCTCCCACATTGGATCTGTTTTGAACACAAATCCTGTTCACAACAAAGTTCTACTGTGGGAGCGAGCCTGCTCGCGATGGCGTCAGTCAAAACACCACAGACAAATCAGGCCGCCGCGAAACGCTTATCCAGATAATCAATGATCACCTTGGACTCATACATCCAGGTGGTCTGGCCATTCTCTTCAATGCGCAGGC
>RCUH01001483.1_pt1 | contig 17051 bp, 14 predicted proteins | sample 2166191 | NCBI WGS metagenome assembly RCUH01 (sample SAMN09932848, study PRJNA488358) | compost metagenome | feature: garden; material: soil; isolation source: compost soil in an enriched community after 214 h of incubation | place: Germany: Experimental Botanical Garden Goettingen | collected...
TCGATCCGCGGACGGGGAACCCGATCCCGCACGGCATCCCGATCCGCACGTGACAATGGGATACCCGCTGGTAGGGTCGCATCCCAATCGACCGCCGTGAAACGGCCAACGGTCGATGTCGGCATGACCCCTGATCGAAACGCACCTCTCCACCGGTGTTCATGCCCCAACCGAACGCGGGGAACGTATCGGCGGTCGATCGGGATGCGACCCTACCGGCGCCTCGATCCCCGTTCGATGTCGGCATGACCATTGATCGAAACGCGCCTCGCCACCAATGTTCACGCCCCAACCGAACGCGGGGAACGAATCGGCGGTCGATCAGGATGCGACCCTACCGGGTGCGCGCCGCACGACGGTGACGGGCATGCAAATCCCCCCGCCGCCTCACCCCTTGAACCGTAACCCCACGCCCGGTTCGGTGAACACGTACCGCGAATCCAACGCCGAATCGCCCAGCTTGTGCCGCAGCTTCCCCACCAGGATCCGCAGGTAATGCGTATCTTCCTGATGCGTCGGCCCCCATATTTCCTGCAGGATCTGCGGCTGGGTCACCACCCGCCCGGCATTGCGCAACAACAACGACAACAACGCATATTCCTTGCGCGTCAGCGCCACCGGCACGCCGTCCAGGTGCACCTCGCGGCGCACCAGGTCGATATGCAGGTGCCCGTCATCGAACTGCGGCAGTACCCCATCGGCCGACACCGTGCGCGAGCGTAGCAATGCCCGCACCCGGGCCATCAGCTCCTGGGTCCCGAACGGCTTGGTCACGTAGTCGTTGGCGCCGTTGTCCAGCGCCCGCACCTTCTCGGTTTCACCGGCGCGCACGGTCAGCATGATCACCGGCACCTGGCTCCACTGGCGCAGTTCGGCCAGCACCTCGTGGCCTTCCATGTCCGGCAGGCCGATGTCCAGGATCACCAGGTCCGCGCCTTCGTTCACCAGCGCCTCCAGCCCGGCCTGGCCGGTGGCGGCCTGCACCACGCGGTAGCCCTGCGCGCGCAGACTGATATCGAGGAAGCGCCGGATCTGCGCTTCATCGTCGATCACCAGCACGCGCGCCGGCGGCGCGCCTTGGGGCAGGTCAGGATTCGTCGTGGTCATCGGCAGGGTGGGGTTGCAGCAGGGGCAGCGTGATGCGGATCAGGGTACCGCGTCCGTCGCGGCCCGGCAGCGCCTGCACGCTGCCGCCGTGCGCGCCGATCATGCCCTGGCAGATGGTCAGCCCCAGCCCGGTGCCATGCCGGCCGCGGTCGCCGCGCTCCACGCTGTAGAACATGTCGAAGATGCGCGCGCGCTCGTCGTCGGGGATACCGGGGCCGGCGTCCAGCACGTCGATGCGCAGCTCGCCCTCCACCAGCCGGGCCTGCACCTCCACCGCCGCGCCGGGCGGGGAGAACTTGGCCGCGTTCTCCATCACATTGAATACCGCCTGCTCCACCAATGCCGGGTGCACCCAGATCGGGGCCAGCGAGGCCGGGATGTCCAGCTTCAGCTGCACCTCCGGCTGGTAGCGCTGCAGGCGGCGCGCGGCCGAGCCCACCAGTTCGTCCACGCCGATCCAGTCGCGGTTGATCTGCAGCCCCTCGTGGCCCAGCCGGGTCATGTCCAGCAGGTTCTGGATGTAGCGGTCCAGCCGTTCGCCCTCCACCAGGATGGTATCCAGCAGGGCGCGGCGGTCCTGGGCGTCCATCGCCTCGGCATAGCTGGAGAGGCTGTCGGCCGAGCCGATCATCGCCGCCAGCGGCGAGCGCAGGTCGTGTGAGACCGAGGACAGCAGCGCCGAACGCAGGCGCTCGGTCTCGTTGCTGACGTGGGCTTTTTCCAGGTCGGCCACCAACTGGGTGCGCAGTGCGGCCTGGGCGATGTCATCCACCATCGCCTCGGCCAGCTGGCGCTGCTCGGGGGTGAGCCGGGGAGCGTTGCGGGCAAAGCGCATGCCGGCCACGCCGATGGCGCGGTCATCGCCATCCAGCAGCGGCAGGAACCACCACTCCGCACCGGCCAGGGTATCGGTGAAGCGGCCGCTGGGCTGGCCGTGGCGACGTGCCCAGTCGGCGGCGGCCAGGTCGGTCTCGCCCGGTGCGGCGCTGCCGCTGGTGCTGGTGTCCTGGCCGATGCGCAACCACGCCGGGGCGTCCATGGCCTGCTCCAGGGCCTCGCGCCCGGCCTGGGCCACCTGCTCATTGCTGGCCGCGCGGGTGAGCTGGCGGCCCAGCGCCTGGCGCGCATTGGCATGCCGGTTGGACGCGCGCAACGCCAGCACCTGCATGCGCAGCCGCGATGCCAGGCGGCCGGCCACCAGCGCGGCGGCCAGGAACAGGAACACGGTAATCACGCCCTGGCGTGCGCTGATCGCAAAGGTGAAGCGCGGGGCGATGAAGAAGAAGTTGTAGGCCAGGAAGCACAGGGCTGCGGCGATCACCGCCGCGCTGGTGCGACTGCGCGCGGCCACCATCACCACCGCCACGATGAACACCATCGACAGGTCGTACAGCCCCACCCAGCGCTCGGCCACCAGCGCCACCAAACAGGCCAGCGCGGTGGCGCCCACGGCCAGCAGGGTGTCCTGGCCGGTGCTGCGGGTCGGCATCGACAGGCCGGTGCGACGCGCGCGGGCGCGCGCCTGCGGAGTGCCGATGATGGTGATCTCGTAGTGTGCCCCGCGCTGGATCAGCTGCTGGGTCAGGGTGCGGTTGAGCATGCGCGCGATCGGGCGCTCGCGGGTGCGGCCCAGCACCAGGGTGGAGACGCTGTTGTGTGCGGCATGGTCCAGCAGTGCATCGGCGATGCTCGAGCCGTGCAGCAGTTCGGCCTCGCCACCCAGGCGGCGGGCGAGGGCAAACGCCGCGTCGATCTCGCGGCGGGTGGCGTCATCCTGGCGCCGACCCTGCACGGTCACCACCGTCCACGGTGCATCACGGCGCTCGGCGATCCGCCTGCCCACGCGCACCAGGTACTCGCTCTGGCCGCCGCCATCGATGGCCACCAGCACCCGGCGGCGCAGCGGCAGGTTGCCCTCGCCGCGCGCGGCGCGGGTCTCGCGCAGGCTGCTGTCCACGCGGTCGGCCGCTTCCTGCATGGCCAGCTCGCGCAGCGCGGTGAGGTTGGCCGGCGAAAAGAACGCCTGCAACGCCTGCGCGGCCTGCTCGGGCACGTACACCTTGCCCTGCTGCAGGCGCTCGATCAGCTCACGCGGCGGAATATCCACCAGCACGATGTCGTGCAGGCGGTCCAGCACCGCGTCCGGCACGGTCTCGCTCACCCGCACGCCGGTGATGCGCATCACCACGTCGTTGAGGCTTTCCAGGTGCTGGATGTTGACCGTGGTCCAGACGTCGATGCCGGCCTCGAGCAGCTCCACCACGTCCTGCCAGCGCCGCTCGTGGCGGCTGCCCGGCACGTTGCGATGGGCCAGTTCGTCCACCAGCACCAGCGCCGGGTGGCGCGCCAGCACCGCATCCAGGTCCATCTCGCCGAGCACGTGCTGCTGGTAGTCGCGCTGCACCAGCGGTACCTGCGGCAGGCCCTCCAGCAGCGCCGAGGTCTCGGCGCGGCCGTGCGTCTCCACCAGCCCGACCACCACGTCCACGCCGCGGCGCAGTTGCTCGTGCGCACGGCTGAGCATGCTGAAGGTCTTGCCCACGCCGGGGGCGGCACCGAGGAACACGGTGAGTTTGCCGCCGGCTTCGCGTTGCAGGCGTTCAACCAGGGCGTCGGCCTGGCGGGTACGGGGGTCGCTCATGGGTGGCGATTGTGCGCCCGTCGGCGCGATCCGGGCATCACGGCGTGGCCTGCAGCACATCCAGCGCCAGGTTCAAGGTCATCACGTTCACCCGCGGCTGCCCGAACACCCCCCACTGCGGCCCCAGCGTATGCGCCTTCACCAGCGCCGCCACCTGGGCAACCGGCAGCCCGCGGCTGCGTGCCACGCGCGTGATCTGCACCTGCGCGGCCGCTGGCGACAGCTCCGGGTCCATGCCCGCACCGGACTGGGTGACCAGGTCGCCAGGCACCTGCGCGGCCGGTATCCCTTCGCGCGCGGCCACCGCGGCGATGCTGGCCTGCACGCGCTCCTGCAGGGCCGGGTTGGTACGCGCCAGGTTGCTGCCGGCCGCGGCCATCGGGTCGTAGCTGGCCGCCGACGGGCGCGCCTGGAAGTAGCCCGCGCCGGTGAAGGGCTGGGCGATCAGCTGCGAGCCACGCACCTGGCCGTCGCGGATGAGCAGGCTGCCATCGGCCTGCGCCGGGAACAGCAACCGGCTGGCGCCGGTGGCGGCCACGGCATAGGCCAGGCCGAGCAGCAGCAGGCTGGCCACGCCCAGCATCAGCGCCGGGCGCCAGGCGCCGTGCTGCTGCAGGGGGGCCGCGTCCACGGCGTGGGCACGCGCGGTGCGGGGCAGGGAAGTTGCGAGTGAGCGGTTCATGCGCCGAATACCGAGACAAGGAAGAGGTCGATCAACTTGATGGCCGCAAACGGCAGCAGCACGCCGCCCAGGCCGTACACCAGCATGTTCCGGCGCAGCAGCGCGGTGGCCGTGGCCGGGCGGAACCGCACCCCGCGCAGTGCCAGCGGAATCAACGCCGGAATCACCAGCGCATTGAAGATCAGCGCCGCCAGCACCGCGTTGCGCGGGCTGGACAGGTGCATCACGTTCAACGCCGCCATCGCCGGCAGGGTGGAGGCGAACAGCGCCGGCAGGATCGCGAAGTACTTGGACACATCGTTGGCCAGCGAGAAGGTGGTCAGCGCGCCGCGCGTGATCAGCTGCTGCTTGCCCACTTCCACCACCGCCAACAGCTTGGCCGGATCCGAATCCAGGTCGACCATGTTGCCGGCTTCCTTGGCGGCCTGCGTGCCGGAGTTCATCGCCAGGCCGATGTCGGCCTGGGCCAGCGCCGGGGCGTCGTTGGTGCCGTCGCCGACCATCGCCACCAGCCGCCCACCGGCCTGCTCGGCACGGATGCGCGCGAGCTTGTCTTCGGGGCGGGCCTCGGCGATGTAGTCGTCCACGCCGGCTTCGGCGGCGATCGCCGCGGCGGTGAGCGGGTTGTCGCCGGTGATCATCACCGTGCGGATGCCCATCGCCCGCAGCTGCGCGAACTTCTCGCGCATGCCGTGCTTGACCACGTCCGACAGCTCGATCACCCCCAGCACATGCCGGCCTTCGCACACCACCAGCGGGGTGGCACCGTTGCGCGCCACCTGTTCCACGCGGCCCGGCAGCTCGGCCGGCACCGTGCCACCGAGCTCACGCACATAGGCGGTGATCGCATCGGAGGCACCCTTGCGGATGCGGCGGCCGCCCTCCAGGTCCACGCCGGACATGCGGGTCTGTGCGGTGAACGCCAGGTAGTCGGCACGGTCCGGCTCGGCGGTGGTGCAGCCCTGCTCGCGCGCCAGGCGCACGATGGATTTGCCCTCCGGGGTGGGGTCGGCCAGCGAGGACAGCAGCGCCGCCTCGCGCAACTGGGTGGCGTCGATCCCGGCCAGCGCATGGAAGTGGGTGGCCTGGCGGTCGCCGTGGGTGATGGTGCCGGTCTTGTCCAGCAGCAGCACGTCCACGTCACCGGCCACTTCGACCGCCTTGCCGGATTTGGCCAGCACGTTGGCGGCCAGCGCCCGGTTCATGCCGGCGATGCCGATGGCCGGCAGCAGCCCACCGATGGTGGTGGGAATCAGGCACACCAGCAGCGCGATCAGCAGCAGCGGGTCCACCTGCACGCCCACGAATGCACCGATCGCCGGCAGCGTGGCGACCACGATCAGGAACGTGAGCGTCATCGCCGCCAGCAGCAGGGTCAGCGCCACTTCGTTGGGCGTCTTCTGGCGGTTGGCGCCTTCCACCAGCGCGATCATGCGGTCCAGGAAGCTGTGCCCCGGCTCGGCGGTCACCCGCACGATGATCTGGTCGGAGAGCACCTTGGTGCCGCCGATCACGCCGCTGCGGTCGGTGCCGGCCTCACGCAGCACCGGCGCCGATTCACCGGTCACCGCCGCTTCGTTGATGGTGGCCAGGCCCTGCACGATCTCGCCGTCGGCCGGGATCAGCTCGCCGGCACTGACGATCACATGGTCGCCCGGGCGCAGTTCGGCGGCCGGCACCTGGGTCTCGCTGGCCCCGGCATGCGCGGCGGTCAGCCGGCGCGCGCTGAGGTCCTGGCGGGCACGGCGCAGCGAGGCGGCCTGGCCACGTCCGCGGGCCTCGGCCACCGCCTCGGCGAAATTGCCGAACAGCACGGTCAGCAGCAGGATCGCGGTGACCGCCAGGCCGAAGCCCAGCGGCGCGTTGCCGGTCAGTGTCACCACCAGGCTGACCAGCGTGCCGGCCATCACCACGGCCATCACCGGGCTGTGCAGCAGGTGGCGCGGCGACAGCTTGACCAGCGCATCGCGCATCGCGCGGCGCCAGCCGGCGCCGTCCAGCAGGCGCTGGCGGCGATGGGAAGAAACGTTCAAGGGATAGGTACTCATGGGGTCACATCTCAGTGCAGCGTCAGCGACAGGTGGTCGGCCACCGGGCCCAGGACCAGCGCCGGCATGAACTGCAGTACGGTCAGGATGACGATCAGCGCGATCAGGGTCAGCGCGAAGGTCGGGGTCTCGATCTGCAGCGTGCCGGCCGATTCGGGGGCGCGCCGCTTGGCGGCCAGCTGCGCGGCCACCACCAGCGGAATGATCAGCACCGGGTAGCGGCCCAGCAGCAGCACCAGCGTGCAGCTCAGGTTCCACCACGGGGTGGCATCGCCCAGTCCTTCAAAGCCCGAGCCGTTGTTGGCAAACGCCGACACGTACTCGTAGAACACCTGGCTGACCCCGTGGAAACCCGGGTTGGACGTGCCGGTGATCGCCGGAATGGCCAGGGTGATCGCGGTGAAGCCCAGGATGGTGATCGGCTGCAGCAGCACCAGCAGTGCCAGCAGGCGGATCTGCGGGGTCTCCAGCTTGCGGCCCAGCAGCTCGGGGGTACGCCCGGTCATCAGGCCGGCCAGGAACACGCCCAGCAGCAGGTACACGATGAACTGCTGCAGGCCGCAGCCAATACCGCCCCAGATCGCGTTGACCAGCATGTTGACCATCGGCACGGCGCCAGCCAGCGGGCTGAGCGAATCATGCATGCCGTTGACCGACCCATTGGAGACCTGGGTGGTGATGGCCGCCCACAAGCCGGTGCCATCGGCGCCGAAGCGCACTTCCTTGCCCTCCATCAGCAGCGGGCTTGCTGCGGTGGCCGAGTGGCCTTCCAGCCACACCGTGGCCGCCACCGACACGCTGGACATCGCCAGCATGCAGCCAAACACCAGCCCGGCCAGGCGCTTGCGCCCGGTAAACGCACCGAGCATGAACACCACCGCGATCGGGATCAGCAGGATGCCGATCAGTTCCAGCGCGTTGGACAGCGGGGTCGGGTTCTCCAGCGGCATCGAGCTGTTGGGGCCGTACCAGCCGCCGCCATTGGTGCCCAGCTGCTTGGCCGCCACCATCGCCGCCACCGGGCCCAGCGGCAGTTTCTGCGTTTCCATCCCCGCCGCAGCATCGATCGGCGTTGCCTGCGGGCCGGCAGCCAGCGTCGACGGCACGCCCTGGCTGGTCAGCAGCACCGCCCACAGCAGGCACAGCGGCAGCATGAAGCGCACGCACGAGCGCACCACGTCGGCGTAGTAATTGCCCACGTCCACGCGGCGGTCGGCACTGAGCCGGGCCGCCTGTTCGGCGTCCACATCGTCCGGGCGCGCACCGAACAGCGCACGCAGCGTGGCCACCACCAGGGCCAGGCCCATCATCGGCGTCACCACCTGCAGGCCGGTGATCGCGGTCATCTGCGCGAAGTAGGACAGCTGCGCCTGGCCGGAGTAGTGCTGCTGGTTGGTGTTGGTCAGGAACGACACCATCGTGTGCAGCGCCGTGTCCCAGCGCATGTTGGGGATCTGGTCGGGATTGAACGGCAGCCAGGCCTGGGTCATGAACACGGCCTGCACCAGCACCGCGATCACCACGTTGCTCAGCACGAAGGCCATTACATAGCCGCGCCAGGACATGCCGCGCGCCGGGTTTACCCCCAACAGCCAGTAGACCGGCTTTTCAACCAGGCCGAACAGCGCATCGCCACGCATCGGCGCACCGCGCATCACCCGGGCCAGGTACAGCCCAAGCGGAAAGGCCAGCACGATGCTGGCCAGCAGGATCAACAGGATCTCGGTCATGGTCGGCTCCGGTCAGAACGCTTCGGGCCGAAGCACGACATACAGCAGATAGGCGGCGGCAACGAACACCAGCACGCCGCACACCAGGGAAAGCCAGGCAGGCATGGTCGTGGCCTCAAACGCAGGAAGGGAACGCAGCGGTGCGGGGCGCACCGGCGGCAGGGAAGCGGATTGCAGAAATGCTCATGGGACGTCCAGGTGGAACCACTCCACGTCAGGCGCCCATGGTCTTCCCCACCGGCATAAAGGGGCCACGCCACGAGCCACCCCGCGGCGTAAAAAGAGCATAAAAAAGGCGGCCCGATGGCCGCCTTCTTCGTTGCCGGTCGCGCCCCCGGATCAGGCTCGCGGGTCGGTCCCCACGCCCTTCAGCAGCCGGTAGCGCTGCAGGGTCTCCTCGATCTCCACGTCCAGGTCCTTGCGCTGCTGCTCGAACGAGGCCTGCATCCGGCGCTGGGTCACCAGCTCGGCGTGGCGCTGGCGGATGCTCTCGGCCTGTTTGTCCGGCACCGGCTTGCCGCCCAGCTCACGATCACCGGCGGTGCCCAGCAGGCTCACCAGCGCGTCGCGCAGGCTCGCCACGTTGTAGCGCGCGGTCTGCACGTTGTTGTCGATGATGCCGGTGCGCTCGTTGAACACCCGGCGCAGGTCATCCTCGCTCTCGTAGGTGGACAGCATCGCCTGCTCGGTCCGCTGCCGCGTCTGCTCGGCCGCCAGGTCGAGCTGGCGCTGCGCGGCCACCACCGCCGCGTCGGCCCGCTCTTCCTCGGTCAGCGTGCGCTCCACCTCACCGCGGCGCAGGCCGCTGGTCGCGCTGAATTCCTCGCGCGCGTTGTTCACCGCATCCTGCGGCAACGCGTCGCTGCAGATCCGCTCGGAGCCCTTGTTCCAGCAATACAGCTTCTTCGCTTTCGGATCGACCTTGCCGCGCTGGGCCTGGGCCGACAGCGATGGTGTGGCCACCAACAGGCCGATGAAGATGATCGTGGCAATCCTGGACATGTCCGAGCCCCCTGCTCTCAACGCGTAGGACGGCTGCCGTAGCGGGAACGATAGTCCTCCAGCGGCTGCCGGTACCCGACAAGTTCCGGATTTCCGGAGGCAAAATCAAGCAGGTCGGCCAGCGTGGCCACGGCCACCACCGGAATCCCGGCTTCCTCGGCCACGGCCTGGGCCGCCGAGCGGCGGTCGGTTTCCGAGGCGATCTCCTGGCGGTCCAGCGCCACCACGATCCCGGCCGGGGTACCGCCGGCATCCTTGATGATCGTCAGCGCCTCGCGGATCGCCGTGCCGGCGGTGATCACGTCATCCACGATCAGCACCCGCTTGCCATTCATGTCCGCGCCGATCAGGTTGCCGCCCTCACCGTGGGCCTTGGCTTCCTTGCGGTTGAACGACAGCGGCAGGTCGCGGCCGCGCTGGGCGAACTCGCAGGCGGTCGCGGTGGCCAGCGGGATGCCCTTGTAGGCCGGGCCGAACACCACATCGAACTTCAGCCCGGTGGCCTCCACCGCATCGGCGTAGCAGGCGGCCAGCTGCACCATGCGCGCGCCGGAATCGAAGCGGCCGGCGTTGAAGAAATAGGGGCTCAGACGGCCCGACTTGAGGGTGAACTGGCCGAAACGCAGGGCATCGGCGGTCAGGGCCAGTTGCAGGAAACGGTGGCGATGGTCGCTCATCAGGACTCTATTCAATTCATTTGGACCGCAAATCCTAATGCATGGAGGCTTTTTTCGCCCTGCGGGGGCCCCGCGGCGCGGCGTCGCAGCCGCCATACCGGCCCGGCCAGGCCGGCAGCGGCGGCCGATTGCGGCGAGCCGGGCCCGGGTCTTCCCGGTATGCTTTGCCGGTTACCGCTCCAGACCCGGGTCAGCATGCGCATCATCAGCTTCAACGCCAACGGCATCCGTTCCGCCGCCACGAAGGGCTTCCTCGACTGGTTCCGTGCCCAGGATGCCGACGTGCTCTGCATCCAGGAGACCAAGGCCCAGGAGGACCAGCTGACCGACCCGATGTTCCGCCCGGACGGCCACCACTGCTTCTACCGCGACGCCATCACCAAGAAGGGCTACAGCGGCGTGGCCATCTACAGCAAGCGCGAGCCCGACCAGGTCATCACCTCGCTGGGCTGGGCGCCGTTCGACGACGAAGGGCGCTACATCGAGGCCCGCTACGGCAACCTCAGCGTGGTCTCCTTCTACATCCCGTCGGGCAGCTCGGGCGACCTGCGCCAGGGCTTCAAGTACGAAGTGATGGAGTGGCTGCGCCCGATCCTGGCGCAGTGGCTGGCCAGCGGCCGCGACTACGTGCTGTGCGGCGACTGGAACATCGTGCGCTCGGCGCTGGACATCAAGAACTGGAAGTCCAACCAGAAGAACTCCGGCTGCCTGCCCCCCGAGCGCGACTGGCTCAACGGCCAGTGCGTGGATACCGACCAGGCCCTGGACATCGCCGCCGGCCAGGGCTGGACCGACGCCTACCGCCTGCTGCACCCGCAGGGCGAGGACTACACCTGGTGGAGCAACCGCGGCGCGGCGCGGGCCAACAACGTCGGTTGGCGCATCGACTACCAGTTCGTCAGCCCCGGCCTGCGCGAGCGCCTGCGCGCCTGCTCGATCTACCGCGATGAGCGCTTCTCCGACCATGCCCCGTTCACGGTGGACTACGCCCCATGACCGAAGCGGCGGCGCCGGTGTCCTACAAGGGCTGGGCCGGGATCAAGCGTGCCTTCGGCACGCCCTCGGCGCTGACCATGGCCTTTCTCGGCTTCGGCAGTGGCCTGCCGTTCCTGCTGATCGCCTCCCAGACCCTGTCCACGCGGCTGCGTGACGTCGGCCTGGACCTGGGCAGCATCGGCCTGATCAGCCTGGCCAGCTTCTTCTACCTGCTCAAGTTCGTCTGGGCGCCGTTGATCGACCGCTACGCCTTCCCGCTGATCGGTTTCCTCGGGCGCCGCCGCTCCTGGCTGCTGGCCTCGCAGATCGGCGTCACCGGCGGCCTGTTCGCGCTGGCCTTCGTGCGCCCGGAGCTGGGGGTCACCCCGCTGGTGCTGTGGGTGCTGGTGGCCTCCTTCGCCGGTGCCACCCAGGACTCGGTCGTGGATGCCTACCGCATCGAGATCGCCCCGGAGACTGCCCAGGCCGCATTGGCCGCCACCTACACGCTGGGCTATCGCATCGGCCTGATCCTGGCCGGTGCCGGCGCGTTGTACCTGGCCCAGTTCGAAGGCTGGATCGTGGCCTACCTGGCCATGGCCTCGCTGATGGTGCTGCCGATCATCGCCACCCTGGTCTGCCGCGAGCCGGCCCGGCCGGAGGTGCGCATCCAGCGCCGGATCGATTTCTTCGGCGCCTTCTGGCAGCCGATCGCCAGCTTCTTCACCACCAACGGGGTGGTGCTGGCGCTGGTGCTGCTGGCCTTCGTGGGGCTGTACAAGTTCCCCGACCAGGTCATCGGCGTGATGGCCGGCCCGTTCTACCTGGATTCGGGCTTCACCAAGGCCGACATCGCCACCGTCTCCAAGCTGTTCGGGGTGTGGATGGGGATCGGCGGGGCCTTCCTCGGCGGCATTGCCGTGGCCGCGTTCGGTTTCCGCCGCATGCTGCTGGTTGCCGCGCTCGGCGTGGCGCTGTCCAACCTGGCCTTCCTGCTGATGGCGCACAACCCCGGCCAGCTCTGGGCGTTCTATGCGGCCCTGAGTGCGGACAACCTGTTCCAGGGCTTTGCCGGCACCGTGCTGGTGGCCTTCATGTCCTCGCTCACCGACCGCAACTTCACCGCCACCCAGTACGCCCTGCTGGTGTCGCTGGCCAACCTGCCGGGCAAGTTCGTCGGCGGTGCCTCCGGCTACATCGTCGAAGCCACTTCCTACAGCACCTTCTTCATCCTCAGTGCCACCACGGTCGTGCCGACCCTGCTGCTGCTGGTCTGGCTGTGGCCGCGCATCCGCGATCGCAGCAGCGCCTGAGGCGGGCGCGGCAGGGGATGCCCGGTTGCCGGGCGCTCCCCGCTGCGCCATGATCGACCCCGTTGTGCCGTGGGGGCGGTGCGTTGCCAACGGGGGAGAACAATGGTCGATCTGCTGCTGCGGGATCTGGACCCGCTGCTGAATGAACGCATCCGGCGCGTGGCCGTCGCACGCGGCTGGACCCGTGAACATACCTGCGTGATGCTGCTCGAACAGGGTCTGTTCGCCAGCGAACTGGAGGTCCGCAGCGGCTTCCAGAACCCCGAAGTGGACGCGCTGGCCGACGCCATTGCCGCCCTGCAGGCCCTGCCCGACGCCAAGGGCGTCTGAATCCGCGGGCAAAGGCCCGGCAGGCTGCAACCCCGGTCAACCGTCGGCCCGGCCTGGATGCCCGCAGGACCCCCGAACCCCACCGGCGCTCCGCTCAGGCCAGATGGATCGCTCCCAGGATCCGCGGCCCACGTGCCCCACTTACGCTCGGCAGGTTGCCCGGCAACCCGTCCAGCGTGCGCTGCGCCAGCCACGCAAACCCCATCGCCTCCAGATAGTCCGGGTCCAGCCCGTGCACCGCGCTCGACTCGATCACCACCCCCGGCAGCCGCGCCGCCAGCCGACGCAGCAACTGCGGGTTGCGCACCCCGCCGCCGCACACCAGCACACGCGTGGCGCCGGGCAGGTGCGCCAGCAGCGCATCGGCCACCGTGGCGGCGGTCAGCTCCAGCAGCGTGGCCTGCACATCGGCCGCGGCGTGCTGGCCATCGCCCATGCCCGCCTCCGCCCAGGCCAGGTGGAACTGCTCGCGCCCGGTGCTCTTGGGCGGCGGCAGCGCGAACCAGGGATCGGCCAACCACTGCGCCAACAGCGCCTCGTCGTACTGCCCACTGGCCGCAAATGCCCCATCCGCATCGAAGGGCACCCCGCGATGGCGCTGGCACCATGCATCCATCAGCGCATTGGCCGGGCCGGTATCGAAGCCCCGCGGCACGCCGTCGCGCGGGATCAGGGTCAGGTTGGCGATGCCCCCCAGGTTGAGGATCGCCCGGTCTTCGTCGGTGGTGCCCAGCATCGCCAGGTGGAAGGCCGGCATCAGCGGCGCGCCATGCCCGCCCGCGGCCACGTCGCGGCGGCGGAAATCGGCCACCGTGGTGATCCCTGTCGCTTCGGCAATCCGGTTGGCATCGCCAAGCTGCATCGTGAACGCCGGATCGCCCAACGGCCGGTGCCGCACGGTCTGCCCGTGCGAGCCGATCGCCCGCACCTGCGCCCGGTCCACGCCGCTGCGTTCCAGCAGGGCATTGGCCGCGGCGCCGAAGGTGATCCCGATCTGCGCATCGATCCGTCCCAGCGTATCCAGCGATTCGACAGCGCCGCCTTCGCCGAGCGCAATCAGTTCCGCCCGCAGCGCCGGGTCCCACGCATGGGTGTGGCCGGCCACGAACCGGCAGCCGCCCGCCTCGGGAAACTGCACCAGCGCGGCATCGATGCCGTCGGCGCTGGTGCCGGACATCAGGCCGAGGTAAAGGGGGCAATGCGGATCAACGACAGCGGTCATGGCGGCACGGTCAACACGGGTTGCGCCCAGCTTCCGCGCAACCCGTTGCCGCCGTCAATGCGCGCGTGGCCGCGCGCTGGGGCGGCGATCAGCCGCGGTTGCGCCTGGCCGGCTTGGCCACGCTGGCGGTCTGCGTCTGGGCCTGTGCCTCGGCCGGGGCGGCCTGCGGCGCGGGGCTGGCATCGGCGTAGATCAGCTTCTCCATGCCCTGGATACGGGCCAGCGCCGGCGCGGTCTGCGCGCGGAACGCCACCAGCTCGGCGCCCTTGAGCGGCTCCGGCGGCGGCATGGTCACCGACAACGGGTTGCGGTGCTCGCCGTTGACGCGGAATTCGTAGTGCAGGTGCGGGCCGGTCGCCAAGCCGGTCGAGCCCACATAGCCGATCACCGTGCCCTGGGCCACGCGCTGGCCGGTCTTGATCGCCCCGAAGCGCGACATGTGCCCGTACAGCGTGGTGTGGCCGCGGCCATGGTCCAGGATCACCACGTTGCCGTAGCCACGCTGGGTCCCGGCGAACTGCACCCGTGCGTCACCGGCGGCCATGATCGGCGTGCCGGTCCGCGCGGCGTAGTCCACGCCCTTGTGCATGCGCATCTTGCCCAGCACCGGGTGCTTGCGCGCCCCGAAGCTGGAGCTCAGCCGCGCGAACGGGATCGGCATGCGGATGAAGCTCTTCTTCAGCGGCCGCCCGCTCACGTCGAAGTACTCGGACTTGCCGTTGCGGTCGAAGCGGAAGCCGCTGTAGGTCTTGCCACCGGAGGTGAAGGTGGCCGCCAGGATCTTGCTGGTGTCCACCTTCTCGCCCTCGCGCCAGGTCTCATCCAGCACCACGCTGAAGCGGTCGCCCGGCTGCAGGTCCTTGGAGAAGTCGATGTCGTACTTGAAGATCTCGTCGGTCATCGTGGCGATCGCCGACGGCGACAGCCCGGCCTTGCGCGCAGCCACGTAGAGCGAGCTGGTGATCTCGCCGCTGGCCACGATGCGGCGGGTGGAGGACTCACGCTTGATCACCTTCTCGGCGATCTGCCCATCCTTCAGCGACAGCTCGACCCGGTTGTCGGCATCGCGGTCGAAGCGGATCGTGCGCAGGTCGCCGGACAATGGCAGGTCGAAGGCGATCTCCGCGCCGGGGCGCAGCCGGGTCAGCGCTTCGCGCGCACCGGGGTGGTCCAGCACCTGGTGCATCACCGTGGCCGGGATCCCGGCCTCATCGAAGAGGTTGCTCAGGGTCTGCCCGCGCTGCACCCGCAGGACCTGCCAGCTGTCGCCCGGGACCTGCTTCTGGCGCTCCAGCGACAGCGGCGGCAAGGGCAGGGCCAGGGTGGCGTGGTCGACCGAGTAGGGCGCTTCGATGGTGTGCGAGAAGCCCGGCACGATCGTGGCCACCAGTGCGCCGATGGTGGCGAACAGGCTGGCGTGCATCCAGTGCCGGCGCGTCCAGCGCTGGTTGAAGGCGGCAGGAAGATGCTGTTTGAGCTTCCGATGCAGGGCGGTGTCGTGGAGGACGTGGAGACGTTCCTTGAAGCGCTGCTTGCGCGCGCGGCCTTGATCGGAATTGAGCATCGTCGGTCTGTTCCTGGCTGGCCCGGGAGCGCGGGCCCAAACGTCGGTAACATAGACAGGTATAAATACCGCGTCAAACCCTTGTGCCTATTGGCTTTTGTGAAGCGCTTGCGGTTAACTTGTACTTAACGTCATTCATATAAATAAGGCATTGCCGGGAGTTGTCACGTGTCCTCGATTGAAGAAGCCATCGCCCTGATCGGTCGTGGTGCCGACGAAGTCCTCAAGTCCGAGGAGCTGCGTCAGCGTCTGGAAAGCGGCCGCCCGCTGCGCGTCAAGGCTGGTTTCGACCCCACCGCCCCGGACCTGCACCTGGGCCACACCGTGCTGCTCAACAAGCTGCGCCAGTTCCAGGACCTCGGCCACCAGGTCATTTTCCTGATCGGCGACTTCACCGGCATGATCGGTGACCCGTCGGGCAAGAACGTCACCCGCAAGCCGCTGAGCAAGGACGATGTGCTGGCCAACGCCCGCACCTATGAGGAGCAGGTGTTCAAGGTGCTGGATCGCCAGAAGACCGAAGTCCGCTTCAACTCGGAGTGGTTCGGCACGATGGGCGCGGCCGACATGATCCGCCTGGCCGGCCAGCACACCGTGGCGCGCATGCTCGAGCGCGACGACTTCGCCAAGCGCTACGCCGCCCAGCAGTCCATCGCCCTGCATGAATTCCTGTATCCGCTGGTGCAGGGCTACGACTCGGTGGCCCTGGAGGCCGACGTCGAACTCGGCGGCACCGACCAGAAGTTCAACCTGCTGATGGGCCGCGGCCTGCAGGAGCACTACGGGCAGAAGCCGCAGATCGTGCTGACCATGCCGCTGCTGGAAGGCCTGGACGGCGTGGCCAAGATGTCCAAGTCGCTCAACAACTACATCGGCATCAACGAGCCGGCCATCGACATGGTGACCAAGACCATGAAGATCGGCGACGACCTGATGTGGCGCTGGATCGAGCTGCTCTCCTTTGATATCAGCCAGGCCGAGGCGGTCGGCCTGCGCGAGCAGGTCGAGGCGGGCACGCTGAACCCGCGCGAGGTCAAGCTGCGCCTGGCGCGTGAGCTGACCACCCGGTTCCACGATGCGGCCGCGGCCGAACAGGCCATCGCCGGCTGGAACGCCGCCGTGACCGGGCAGGGCGATGTGACCCTGCTGCCGCTGCAGGAAGTGGCCATCCCGGCCGCCGGCCTGCGGATCGGCGCCCTGCTGACCGCCGCCGGGCTCACCCCGAGCAACTCCGAGGCCTCGCGCAAGCTCAAGGAGCGGGCGGTGAAGGTGGATGGGGAGGTCGTGGAAGATGCCCAGCAGGTGTTCGTGCCCGGGTTTGAAGGCCTGCTGCAGGTCGGCAAGCGCACCTTCGCACGGGTGCTGTTGGTCGCAGCCTAAGCGCCACAAGGGGTCTGGGCGTTCTCCAGGCCCCTGTGGGATGAATGGGAGGGAGACGACGTGAAAAAAGTCGTCCCACCCCCTTCACAAACGCCTCCGATAGGGACATACTTTCCCTCCCCCGACGCAGGGGCCACCGCAAGGCGGCAACCGCGAAGGAACAGGACGCCAACCACTTCGAAAGAAGGTGTTGACGGAAACGAAAAGCCTGACATAATAGGCGGCTCGCAACGACGAAAGCCTCTCGGGGCACACGACGAAGCGGCATCGGCAACAACGGTTCACTTCGGTGAAACGGCCTTGAAAAAAGGTGTTGACGAAGCAGAAAAGCCGGCTATAATGGGCGGCTCGCAACGACGGAAACGTCGGGGCATACGGAG
>RCUH01001487.1_pt1 | contig 17012 bp, 20 predicted proteins | sample 2166191 | NCBI WGS metagenome assembly RCUH01 (sample SAMN09932848, study PRJNA488358) | compost metagenome | feature: garden; material: soil; isolation source: compost soil in an enriched community after 214 h of incubation | place: Germany: Experimental Botanical Garden Goettingen | collected...
ATCTCTTAATTTTAATCTTCTATTTTCATCATAGAATTTAGACGACCTAATATATTCTTTAAGGCTAATTTCTTTTGATTTAGTTTTATAATTATTTATTTTTTGAACTCCAATAAAGTAAAAGTCCCCGACATTAATACCACTACCATCTTTTATATAAAAATGATTTGGAATTTATTTATAAGTAATAATATATTGGCTATCATAAGCAAAGAAAAGTGTGTCCTTAACTTTTTCTTGTGCTTTTGCAAATGTTAAAAATGTAGATAATAAGAAAAAGATAATTGTTTTCATAAGGGTTCTCAAAATACTAATCATAAATAACCTCTCCAGCACTTACTTTAATAAATTCATTTTCATTTACTTTAACAAAATAAACAACATAATTGCTAAGGAAATCTGCTAAAGCAGTTTCATTCAATTTTTGTTTTTTGTATTTGCTACAAAATCTTTGCGATTGAACAAATTCTTTCAAATCAATCAATTTGTTTATTGTTAAGCCTGTGTATATCCCTTCCTTTTGAAAAAATATATGTTGGTTCCCATTACTGCCTTTAATTAGATACCATTTAGGATCAGTTGTTGATTGGTAAATGTATTCATTATCCAATTTGAAATAAAGTGTATCTTTTATTTTATTTTGTATTACATTCCAGTCTTTATCACGTCTAGGATAATAAGAAACATAGTTTAATTGTAGAGGTTTAATAAATTCATCTCCATTTACAAAATAAATAACATATTTATCAATCAGAGAATCCTTGACCTTTTTTTCGTCTACAATTTGGTTATACTTTCCGTCAAAATAAAACTTTCTATTTTCAATATATTCTTTAATTGAAAGAACTTTTTTGGGTTTTAGATTTTTGGTTAAGTAATCATCGCCAATAAAAAATATGTAGCCATTGGTTTTTGTCTGCTTCATATATTCATTTGTCGTTTTAATCCACTCTGGATATGGTTCGTTTTCTAAATTTGAATTAATGGTGGGTGAAATGGTGTAATATTTATCTATATCAAAATAAAGCGTGTCTTTTTCCTGAGAGAATATCTTACTCACAAAAAAGAAATAAAACATAGATAGAATATATATTTTCATATTAATTGTTTTTTAGTTCCACGGCTAGCGCGAGCGTCACTCTCTCGTGACAACAAAAATTCACATCAAAATGCTCATGCTAGCAAAAAAATTAAGACATTTTTGATATCTGGTTTTTGTTTTTTCACTATTGTTATGACGTAAACTGATGCTATTAAAAATAAGGCTAAGGGGAGTAAAAAAGCAATATTTATTCTGTGATAATTATTCATTAGTCCTGTAACGTAAACCTGATAAACGAATAACACTACAAAACAGCCCAACAGAACTTTATAATTCTTACTTATTAAAAACAAAAAAAGCAGAACAAATACAGGAATAATTGTTAACCCTTCCCAAAATATTCGAAACGCCATGCTACTAAAAAGGTCGTGCAAAAATTGGTAGAAATAAATCAACAGCAAAGCAATAGTTGGAATCCCATTCTCTTGAACCCCGAAGATTAATAAAAAAGAAAACATTGCTATGAATCTTGCAACTTTTAAATTTATTGACATATTCAGTTTATTTTTCCGTAGCAAAATACATTAATAAATCAATAAAATAAAGAAAAAACTTATAAACATGGAAATTACGGGATTCCGCATTGAAATTCAAAATTTTCGCATTTACTTTATAATTATTTTTTTTAAACGTAAAACAAAAAATTTTAAATATTATGGATGTAAGCATAAAAGATTACGATTATACGTTGATGGCTTGGCAATTTTTTTGTTTGCTTTTTGCGATAGCAATATTTTACTTGCTGTATAAAATTTATAAAAAGGTGAAGTAAGTTATATCAATAAAACAAATAGCGCTAGGATGCACTAAGACTATTTTAGTAAAAAGTTAAGCCAAAGAAATTCAAAAAACTTAATATTAATCCTACTTTAATTTGTATTTTCGTTTTACTTAACTTCTAACTTATATTTTATGTCATTTCAAGGATACTTAAAAACAATAAAAGAAAAAACAGGAAATGGGTCCAGCTGAGTTTAGAAATCTCGCTGAACAAAAAGGATTTACTGCAAACGGAGAATTAAAACCCGAGGTAAAAGCTGGAGATATTGTAAACTGGCTTAAAAATGATTTTAGCTTAGGACAAGGACATGCAATGGCAATTTACGCACTGCTTAAAGGCATTAAAAACGAGGACAGCGAATAAAATTTAAGTAAAAAATCAAGAATTTTAATAATTATACAAGCCACAAAAAAATGGGACTATTCGATAATCTTTTTAAAAAGAAAGAAGAAAAAGCAGAATCAACTACTAATCAGCAAAATGTTGCTAAACATTTTACATCTGAAAATGATTTTTTAGAGAAATATGGCGCTTTGGCTTTAGAAAAACAAAGAAATCTTTATACTGTAACAGGAGGACTTTCGTGGAATGTTGACATGAATAAAGAAGAAATAACTTTTGGAGACGATCTTACTTTTCCAATGCAGGTTTTGGGCTCTTTTTCGCATTCGTCAGAAACTTGGCTTTGGCTTTGGGACAATAAAGCGGGCGGTTATGCAGAATCTGTTATGCAACAAGCGCTTTCATTAAAGAAATACGGAGAAGAGAATAATATTGATTTATTAAGTGTTGGAAAATTTGACGCTGTACAAAACGATTTACATTTAATAGGAATGATTGCAACCGAAATGTTTAACGGAAGCGGTTATTATCTTGGAAATTATGGGCAGGGAACAATGGTGGTTACCATTAAATCTGATATAATAGATAAATCTGAAAGCGAAGAACTATCAAGGATTTTAACTGTTTTCCCAGAATTGATTTCGACTTTTGAAATTCAGAATCATAAAAATGCTTTTACGAATTATCTTTCTCAAAAAGGTTTTGAATTGACTTCAAACGGAAATGAAATTAAAGCACAAAAAGATAATAAAATAATTAACGCTGTATTTAATGAAAATAATCTTTTAACAAGCTTAAATGGTAATTCTTAAACTTAGAATAATTAATAATCCAAAAGATCTTCTGAAACCGAGTGCCGCGTGAGGGATAGAAGCAGGCTACCGAAGTAGCGCGTATAGCCCGACAGCAATAAAAAAAAGACCCAATGAACGCAAAGTTGATTGGGTCTTTTCTTTTATTGGTGGCACGCCCAAATGAATTGTTAATCTTCAATTTTTTATCCCGAGGTGTCGGGACCAATTTAGAGACTTTAAACATCTGTTTATTTGGAATCTGGGCTCGAGCGATATGCAATTGGCGCAACCATTTTTTCTATTGGCTTTTTTTCCTCTTCAAACAATAATTTAATGTTTTCGTAGGAGTTTTCAAGAGCTTCTTTGATTTGTTCTGGGTTTAACCAGGCAACTTTTTCAATTCCTTCTTCAAGTTGTCCGTGTGGTGTTCCTTCAAAATCAGACTGCATTTCGAACCAATGCGTGATTTTGAGTTTGTATTTTCCGTTGCGTTTAAAGATATGGTAGGTTTTTTGAAGTTTATTCGTAATACGAAGCTGGTTTACTCCTGTCTCCTCCTCTACCTCACGCATAGCCGTCGCCTCGATGTCTTCCCCTTTCTCGATTCCGCCTTTTGGCAGATCCCATTTTCCGTTTCTAAAGATAAACAGAACTTCGCCTTTTTTGTTGTAGACAAAGCCTCCGCCCGCTTTATTTACGGGAATTTTGGCTTTTAGGGTTTTCATCATTTCACTTTCATCGGGATGATATAGAATAGCTTTTTGAATTTTATTTTGAAAAATTTTTATAATAAGCTGTTCGATATCAATACTCTCCAACAAGAACAATTGGAAATCTGTTTCTTTCGAGATTTCATTTGTCAAAAAAAGTGGTTTGTCGTTTACAAAAACTTTATACATTTGTATTATGATTTTTAATAAAGATACTGCCGAAAAAACAGCCGAATTGCTTTTACAAATAAATGCAATTAAATTGAATCCCGAAAATCCTTTTACATGGGCTTCTGGATGGAAATCTCCTATTTACTGTGATAATAGGTTAATTCTTTCATTTCCGAGCATTAGAAACTATGTTCGTGATGAGTTTGCTAAAAACATTGAAAAACAATTTGGAAAACCTGATGTGATTGCTGGTGTTGCTACTGGAGCCATTGGAGTTGGAATTTTGGTTGCCGAAAGTTTAGGTCTTCCTTTCGTATACGTGCGTCCGGAACCTAAAAAACATGGTAGACAAAACCAAGTGGAAGGTTTTTTGCAAAAAGGACAAAATGTTGTGGTTGTTGAAGATTTAATTAGTACTGGAAAAAGCAGTTTGATGGCTGTGGAAGCTTTAAGAAGCGAAGGTGCTAATATTAAAGGTATGGCCGCTATCTTCACTTACGGTTTTGGTGTTGCCGAAGAAAATTTCAAAGAAGCTAACATTGATTTATTCACTTTGAGCAACTACGAAAACCTTCTTAGTTTAGCAGTTCAAAAACAATATATCACAGAAGATCAGCAATCTACTTTATTAGAATGGAACGCAAGTCCATCGACTTGGGGGCAGGAATAAGATTTTAGATTTTAGATTTTAGATTTTAGATTTTAGATTTTAGATTTTAGATTTTAAAGTCGCTTTGCTCCTTTTGGAATTTGGGATTTAAAAAATTGGAATTTTATTTAAAATTCAGCTTTGCGAACTTAAATAAAGTCATAGTAAAGAAAAAAACCTTGCGTTCTTTGCGTTAAAAAAACAAAAACAAAACAAAAAACAATATGAACTTAGAAAGTCCAAAAGTTACTGTTCAGAAATCAGCTCAGGATCTATTTGATCAACTGACTGATGTAAAGAATTTCGAAAAATTAATGCCAGACAACATTGCTAAATTTGAAGTGACTGGCGAAGACGCTTTTATTTTTGGATTGAAAGGGATGCCTGAAATCAAATTGAAAATGAAAGATAAAGTAGCGCCAAATAAAATTGTTTTGGGTGCTGCAAGTGACAAACTTCCGTTTACACTAACTTCAAACATTGACACAGTTTCTGATTCAGAAAGTGCTGTTCAATTATTCTTTGAGGGAGAATTCAACGCTATGATGGCGATGATGGTTAAAGGTCCAATCAGTAAGTTCATTGAGACTTTAGCAAACAATATGAACAAGCTTTAATAATGGTGAATTATTAATTGTGAATTATAAATGAAAATGTCCGATTATTGTCGGGCATTTTTTTTTGCTCTCGCAAAGTCGCAGAGACGCAAAGATTTTTTTAAGATAAAGCATTAATAACTTAGCGCCTTAGCGACTTTGCGAGATTAAAATAAAAAACTTAGAATCCTTAGTATCTCAGAACCTTAGCACCTTAGTTAGACGCACTGCAGTGCGTCTCTACAGAAAACCTTCTTGCTAAAAAAAACTTAGAATCTTAACATCGTAGAACCTTAGCAACTTAGTAAAGCATCTTAACCTCTTTGATCTCAAATTCAACAACCGAATCATCTTCTAATAAAACTTGCAGTTTTCCTATTGGAGAAACGCCTTGAATGATTCCCATGAAATCTTTGTTATCATTGTCTCTAAATGCGGTTGGGATTCCTTTTTTAAATAAGAAATTAAAATAGTCGTCCCAAAAAATCTGTGCTGAGGTATTCCAAGATTGGATCTTTTCTTTTAGTTTTTCGACAATTAGAATTGCCAATTCTTCCTTATCGAAAGTTTTACCTGCAATTACTGACAGAGAAGATGCTGTTGGCAATTCGGTAAAATCGGTTTGATTGACATTGATTCCGATTCCGACAACTGACACGATTCTGCCATCGCTTTTTAAGGTATTTTCGATTAATATGCCAACCAGCTTCTTATTATATGACAGAATGTCGTTTGGCCATTTAATACAAATATCAGGAATATTTAATGTTTTTAAAACCTCTGCGACCGCTAAGGAGACAATAAGACTTAAATTGAAAACTTCATCGTTATTAAAGAGAAAATCTTTGATCAAAACACTCATAGTTAAGTTCTTACCAGCCTGAGTCTTCCATACTCCGCCTACTTGCCCCTTCCCTTTTGTCTGATTTTCAGCGGTTACCGTTGTAAAATTATCGAGTTCATCCTGACTAGCCAAAGCTTTTAAGAAGTCATTTGTAGAATCTATGGCATCGAGTTTGATTAGTTTCATTAAATAATTTAAATATCTTAATTTAATATTTTGTTAAGGTTCAAAAATAATCACAAAATTTGGTAACTTTACAAATTCATATAAAATAATTCATGGCGAAAAAGACTGTTAATAATGATGTTCTACTGGCGAACATAATCAAAGGGATTGAGGAAGTAAAAGGAAATGATATCGATATTCTTGACTTAAGAGAGATAGATACAGCTGTATGCGACTATTTTGTTATTTGCAACGGTAGCTCAAACACCCAAGTAAACGCCATCGTAAACTCAATTCAAAAAGTTGTATCAAAAGACTTAAAAGATAAACCTTGGCACGTAGAAGGAACCGATAACGCAGAATGGGTTTTAATGGATTATGTACATATTGTAGTGCACGTTTTCCAGAAACATATTCGCGAATATTACAACATCGAAAGCCTTTGGGGCGATGCCAAAATAACTTCAATCGAGAACAAATACTAAAGAAACTTTCATTAAATGGCTAAAGATAATAATCCAAATCCGAATAAATTTAAAATAAGTCCTTGGTTAATATACACCGCAATACTTTTAGTTTTTTTATTCATAAGTTTTGCCACAGGAGGATCAAGCTTAAGCGAACCTGCTCAACTAAAATCATCCGACATTGACAACATGTTGGCTAAAGGAGAAATTAAAAATGTTATCATTTTTAATAATAAAGATGCTGAAATTTACCTTTCTGATGCCGGATTAAAAGATCCAGCTAATAAAAAGGTGTCTAAAGATGTATTTGACAGACCTAACAAAGGCCCTCACTACACTACAAAATTTGGTGATTTAAAATCTTTTCAGGAAAAACTTGACAGAGCAAAAGCTGAAAAAAAACTAGTTGATTACGACTTTAAAGAAGCAAACAACTGGAGCGATATTTTAATCAGCTTACTTCCTATCATCATCATTGTTGGTGTTTGGATTTTCATTATGCGCAAAATGTCTGGCGGTGGCGCTGGCGGTGGCGGACAGATTTTCAATATAGGAAAATCTAAAGCTAAATTGTTTGATGAAAAAACTGACATCAAAACAACATTCAAAGATGTTGCAGGTCTAGAAGGTGCTAAAGAAGAAATTCAGGAAATTGTTGAATTCCTTAAAAATCCAGAAAAATACACAAATCTTGGAGGTAAAATTCCAAAAGGTGCTTTATTGGTAGGCCCTCCTGGAACTGGTAAAACTTTATTGGCAAAAGCTGTTGCTGGTGAAGCGCAAGTACCTTTCTTCTCTTTATCTGGTTCTGATTTCGTTGAAATGTTCGTTGGAGTTGGTGCTTCACGTGTACGTGACTTATTTAAACAAGCAAAAGAAAAATCTCCTGCTATTATCTTCATCGACGAGATCGACGCTGTTGGTAGAGCAAGGGGAAAAAGCAATATGTCTGGCGGAAACGATGAAAGAGAGAACACTTTGAACCAATTACTAACAGAAATGGATGGTTTTGGCACAAACTCTAACGTAATTGTTTTAGCTGCGACAAACAGAGCTGATGTATTAGACAAAGCTTTAATGCGTGCTGGACGTTTTGACAGACAAATTTTTGTTGACTTACCAGACATTCGCGAAAGAGCTGAAATTTTCAAAGTACACTTAGCTCCTATTAAAAAAGTTGAAGGTCTAGATTTAGATTTCTTAGCAAAACAAACTCCAGGTTTCTCTGGTGCTGATATTGCAAACGTTTGTAATGAAGCTGCATTAATTGCTGCAAGAAACAACAAAGCAGCTGTTGACAGACAAGATTTCCTAGATGCTGTAGATAGAATTATTGGTGGTCTTGAAAAGAAAAACAAAATTATTACTCCGGAAGAGAAAAGAGCAATTGCAATTCACGAAGCTGGTCACGCTACGGTAAGCTGGATGCTGGAACATGCTGCTCCGCTTATTAAAGTTACAATTGTTCCTCGTGGACAAAGTTTGGGTGCTGCTTGGTATTTACCAGAAGAAAGACAAATCGTAAGAACAGATCAAATGTTGGACGAAATGTGTGCTACTATGGGTGGTAGAGCTGCTGAAAAAGTAACTTTTGACAGAATTTCAACTGGTGCATTAAGCGACTTAGAAAAAGTAACACGTCAGGCTCGTGCTATGGTAACTATTTACGGATTGAATGACAAAATAGGTAACGTTACATATTACGATTCAACTGGACAAAGCGAATACAATTTCTCTAAACCATATTCTGACGAGACTGCAAAAATTATTGACAAAGAAATTTCAGATTTAATCGAAGGTCAATATCAAAGAGCAATTCAGATTTTAGAAGAAAACAAAGACAAGTTAAACCAACTTGCTGATATTCTGATTGAAAAAGAAGTAATCTTTAAAGATGACTTAGAAAACATATTCGGAAAACGCACTTTTGACAAAAATTTAGAAGAAGTAGTTTCATAAATAATTACGAAAAACGTAATAAATTTTTAAAATCTTAATTCAAAAGTCCCTTTTGAATTAAGATTTTTTTATCTTTGAACGTTTTCAATTAACATGTAAAGCATTTCATATAAAAAATGAATTTTTTCAAAAAAATATTTGGCTCTAGTGAAGCCGCTTCTGACGACGAGAATGAAAGCGAATATGCTGGTACTTCTGCGCAGAACAGTCATTTATCTTTAGATGAGCAATTTATTTTCAACTTCAAAAAAAATGGAGGTAAGTTTTTGTATTGCGAAAACATGGAAGAAGTTGCCGAGCAATTTGAAAATATTTTAGAAGAAAACGACTGGTTCGAAAATGAAGTTTTATGTTACGAACCTGCTCTTTTTCGTTTGCTGGAGGAAAACAAATTGTTTTATATTGCACCAACAAAACCTAGATTCTTATTGGCAAGCTGCGAAAACCTTATAGCCGACGAAGGTTCCATTTTATTTTCATCAAAACAAATCAGACAAAACAAACCAAACGAATTACCTGCCAACATTGTTATTATAGCAACCACAAGCCAAATTCTTCCAATGAAAAGCGATGGATTAAGCGCTATAAAACGTAAGTACGAAAGAGACTATCCTACTAATATCACTACAATAAAATATTTCGAAAAAGCGAAAGACGAAGATTTTACACAATACGGAAGTGTTGCAAAAAACCTTTATTTACTGCTTTTAGAAGATCTTTAAGATGAACGAAACACTGAAGAGGGCCATTTCTGGTGCTGTTTATATCGCTTTATTATTAACTTCGATATTGTTTTCTACAGAAAGCTTCATTACTCTTTTTGGCGTTTTCCTAATTATCACGATATACGAATTTTCTAATATCGTAAACCTGAATAAAGTGTTTTCTATATTTTTTGGAGTCCTAATCTACTCCACTACAATTCTGGTAAGCCATTACAACAAACAGACAAACAAATTCTTAGACGATACATTTAATTTTAACACTAACCTTGATGTTAACATTAAACAGCTGGATTTAATTCTTCTTGCCGTTACTATAGTTGTTTCTATTAAATGCATAATTTTCTTATTTTATGATTCTATTCAAAAAATAAGCACTTCTTCAAAGTATTTATATCTTCTTGGGTATATTACACTTCCATTTATTTTTATTGTAAAAATCTCTTTTGGAACAAACGACTATAACCCTAAAATTATTTTGGGTTTATTTGTCTTAATCTGGACCAATGATACTTTTGCTTATTTGGTTGGAAAATCAATAGGAAAACACAAATTATTCGAGCGAGTTTCGCCTAAAAAAACAATCGAAGGTTTTATTGGCGGTGTTGTTTTTGCAGCCTTTGCCGGCTTTTTGATTTCCAAACTCTACATTCAGCCTAAACCTGAATTCAGCAACACATCAGTCTTAATTTGGACCATCATTGCATTAATTGTGAGCATTTTTGGAACTATCGGAGACTTAATAGAATCCAAATTTAAGCGAATTGCTGGTGTTAAAGACAGTGGTTCGATAATGCCTGGCCATGGAGGTATTCTAGATCGATTAGATAGTGTTATATTTGTAGCACCAATTATATTTTTATTTTATCAAATTTTATATTATGTTTCATAAAGAGGGAGGCCCGTCCATTTTATTAGGTACTGTATTTACTGTAGCTGTACTTTTAATTGCTGAAAGATTTATAGATATCAATTGGCTTAGAATGCTTGTTCAAATTGCAGCACTTGTAATTCTGATCATTATTTTACAATTCTTCAGAAACCCAAAGAGAATTGCAGTTAGAAACAGCGATCACATCCTAGCTCCAGTTGATGGAAAAGTGGTGGTTATTGAAGAAGTTTATGAAGGAGAATATTTTAAAGATAAACGTTTACAGGTTTCTATTTTTATGTCACCAATCAATGTACACGTTACGCGTTATGCTATGGATGGTATTATTAAATTTAGCAAATACCACCCTGGTAAATTTCTTGTTGCTTGGCACCCAAAAGCAAGTGAAGAAAACGAAAGAACTACTGTAGTAATCGAAAACGAAACTTTTGGCGCTATTTTATACAGACAAATTGCTGGTGCATTGGCTCGTAGAATTGTAAACTATGCAAAAGAAGGAATGCAGGTTGTTCAAGGAACCGATGCTGGTTTCATTAAATTTGGTTCAAGAGTAGATTTATTTTTACCTTTAGGTACACCAATTAATGTTGAGTTGAATCAAAAAGCAATTGGTGGTAAAACAATTATCGCTACGAAAGCATAAATGGCCGATAAAGATTTAGACATTCGCTTTGCTAAAGCCGTAGAAGCAGCAATGACAATGACTCAGGCTTCACTGCCGCAAGATGTGCAGTTAAGACTTTATGCTTTTTACAAACAGGCGACTTTTGGAACAGCAGTTTACAATCAATCTGAGAATTTTGATTTACGAAATGCCTTTAAAACCAATGCCTGGATGCAAATAAGCCATATGTCTGTAGACGAAGCCAAAGAAAATTATATCGAAATCATCAATTCATTAACATCAAAATAAAAACATTATGAAGAAAAACGTTGTTTTGTTCAGCACTTTAGCTTCATTTTTACTATTATTTTCCTGTAAAGAAGACAAGCTGGTTGAAGTAGTTGAGGTTCCTCTTCCAACAAAAGAAGAGAAAATAACTATTGGTTCGCCAAATGATGTTAAAGCCGATCCAGGTTCTTTTGAAATGACTAAACTGCCATTTAATTATGATGGTCTTGCTCCTGACATAAGAACTTTAACTTTAGAAACACATTATTCTAAGCACTATCTGTCATACACAAATGCTTTTAATAAAGAAATTGTTTCGACTGAGTTTGAAAATATGCCTATTGAAGACATTTTAAAAAAAATGCCTCTTACCAACTTAAAGCTTCGTCAGAATGCGGGTGGGTATTACAATCATACACTGTATTTTAACATTCTAACACCAAAAGAACAAACTCCAAAAGACACCCTTGCTGGTTCTATTAATAAAGAATTTGGTTCTTTTAATAATTTAACAAATCAATTTAAAGCACAGTCAGAAAAGCAGTTTGGTTCTGGATGGGTTTGGCTGGTTGTAGACAGATATGGTAAATTGCAAATTACCACAACCGACAACCAAGACAATCCGTTGATGAAAAACGCTTTGATTCCGGGAACTCCAATCATGGGAATTGATCTTTGGGAACATGCTTATTATTTAGATTACCAAAACCGAAAAGGCAGTTATATTGATGCTTTCTACCAACATATAAATTGGGAAAAAGTAAACGAATATTACGTTGAAGCACTCAAAAAGGTTAAAAAAGTATAAAACAAAAAAGCTGATACAAATTGTATCAGCTTTTTTTATACCTTTTAGGCACTTAAACGAAGATCATGAAAGATATTGCCAATCGTTTTACAGAAAACCCTTTATTATCTCCTTCAGATTTACCGCCAAGCAGAGATGGATTAGAAATTACCTGTCTGCTAAACCCTGGCGTGTTTCAATTTCAAAATAAAATCTGGCTAGCTGTACGTGTTGCCGAAAGACCGAGACAAAACGAAAACATTATTTCGTTTCCAATCTTAACTGAAGCGGGTTCAATTCAGATTATTGAAATTCTAAAAGACCATCCCGAACTCATTGCGACAGATGCTCGTGTAATTAACTATCAAGGCATAGATTATTTGACTACTTTATCACACATTCGCTTATTGTGCAGTGAAGATGGAAAAAATTTTTATGAACCAGAAGATTACCCCTATTTGGTTGGCGAAGGAATACTAGAAACTTTCGGAATTGAAGATTGCCGTGTATCTGTCATTGAAGAGAAATATTACCTCACTTTTACGTCTGTCTCTCCTAGCGGTGTTGGCGTTGGATTGAGAACTACGACAGATTGGAAGAATTTTCAAAAACACGGAATGATTTTCCCTCCTCACAATAAAGATTGCGCCATTTTTGAAGAAAAAATTAACGGATTATTTTATGCCTTACATCGTCCGAGTAGTGTAGATATTGGTGGAAATTATATTTGGATTGCTTCTTCTCCCGATGGCATTCATTGGGGAAACCATAAATGCATCATCAAAACCAGAAAAGGCAATTGGGACAGCAAAAGAGTTGGCGCTGGAGCCGCACCAATCAAAACAGAATTAGGCTGGCTTGAAATTTATCACGGAGCAAACGAATTTCATCAATATTGTTTAGGAGCTTTTTTATTGGATTTAAAAGATCCTACGAAAGTAATTTCGAGAACCGAAACTCCTATTATGTTTCCTAAAACAAGTTATGAATTAAGTGGTTTCTTTGGAAATGTCGTTTTTACAAACGGTCATATTCTTGATCCAGATGGTGATACATTAACCATTTATTATGGCGCTTCTGACGAATTTGTTTGTGGTGCAACATTTTCTATAAAAGAGATTTTTTCTTTGCTAAAAGACGTTTAAAAACAAAAAAACTCGTTTAGCATATTCTAAACAAGTTTTCTTTGTTATTTTTTTCAAGTGCTTTTATTTCATTTCCAAAATCAAAGATTCTGAAGGCTGAATTGAGATTTTAGCTTCTCCTTGCCCATTTTGCACTTTAAGTACAAATGTTTTGTTTTGATACAATTGATCCTTCATATGATATTCTCCGTCTTTTAAATTCCATTTTGAAATAAGTGAAGAAGGAACTTTTAAATCAAATTCACTTCCTTTTCAGAAGAGAAATTAGCGACTACAATCAATTTTTGGCTTTCAGACCAGCGTGCGTAAGAATAAAGCAATACATCATAACTTTCATTATTTTGGCGGTTTACGGTTTGAATTTCTTCAAAACTTCCCATTAAAGCACTGCTATTGATTGTAAAATTCAACAAACGTTTATAAAAGTCTCTAAGCTGTTTTTCAGATTCAGAAAGTTGTCCTCCATCAAATTTCCCATCATTCATCCAGCGCTGATGGTTTGGAACTCCGACATAATCAAAAATAGATGTTCTGGAGCGTTTTCCAAAACCGGCATCTTCGTTCCCTGCCTCTCCTACTTCTTGCCCGAAATAAATCATAGTTGGAGAAGTGCTGATTGTGGCTGAAACCACCATTAAAGGTTTTCCTCTTTCTGGCGTTCCTGCAAATTCTGGACTTGCTAAACGCTGTTCGTCATGATTATCTAGAAAATGAAGCATATGATGCTCAATATCCGACATTCCGTTTTGAATTTTTGTTAATTCATCTGGTGAAGATTTTCCGCGAATAATATCTTTCAGTTTATCATAAGTCTCTACTTTATCATACAGATAATCCATTTTTCCTAAACGAATATAATTGCGGTATTCATTCGGATTATAAACTTCAGCCAACAAAAACGCATTTGGATTTTTCATTTTAATCGAAGAATTCATATAACTCCAAAATTCATACGGAACCATTTCGGCCATATCGTAACGAAATCCGTCAACACCTTTTGCTGTCCAGTATAATGCAATATCTCTAAATTTCTTCCAAGAATTGGGAACATCTTTATCTTGCCAAAAAGTAAAATGTTCTTGATAAGATTTTTGATCAAAACCAGCAGGAAGTTCAGGAAAATCTTTAGTTCCGTCTGGACGCACTCCATAATTTACTTTTACCGTTTCGTACCAGTCATTTTGGTCTGGTTTAATTTTACGAGAGCCATTTCCTGTCCATTTCGCTGGATTTTCATCAAATTTCCCATCAATAAGCGGATTTTTTTCTCCATTTAAAGGAATATCGCCGTCTGGAATTTCAAAATGCTGCTGCGGAATATAATAGAAATTATTGTCTCGTTTATACTCAACCGTAACATCATCATCTTCGCCAAAATCTTTTACTCCATCAGGATTCGATTTTCCTTCGTATTTTCTAGCAATGTGATTCGGAACAATATCAATTATTACTTTTAAGTCTGCATTGTGAGTACGCTTAATTAATGCTTCAAATTCTTCCAAACGTTTTTCTGGATTTACAGCTAAATCTGGATTTACATTATAATAATCTTTTACGGCATAAGGAGATCCTGCACGCCCTTTTACCACTTCTGGATCATCATTTGAAATTCCATATGCTGTATAATCACCCACTAGAGCATGATGCGGAACTCCAGTATACCAAATATAGGTAATACCTAAATCTTTTATTTCGCGAAGCGCTTTGTCTGTAAAATCATTAAATTTTCCAACACCATTCTCTTCAATAGTTCCCCACGGTTTATTGTTTGTATTTTTATTTCCAAAAAGGCGCGTAAAAACTTGATAAACTACAACTTTCTTTTCTGCTGTCGTTTGTTCGTTTGCTGTGCTCATTTTTATATCTTTTGTTTTACAGGCTGAAAATAGTACCGTTAATGTTATTCCGGCTGCGATTATTCTTTTACTTATCATATTTTTTAGGCTATTCTTATCTTCTCTCTTTGGCTTCAACACTTGAAAGCATCAAAACATTTTTCTAAAAATAGCTCATTTTTTAAAACTCCGAAAACGTTTTATCTAATTTACAATGTTTTCAGCTTAAAATACAAGCACTACAACGTGAGAGTTTAAGATTTTGTTGAAAAATAAAATGAGGCTTAAATCTGACTTTAGACTGTTGATGACTTATTATAAATTAATCCTAATATCAGCCACAGGTTCTAACCTTTTTTATAAATTTGACAAAAATTTAATCAGTTGAAGAAATCACTCTTTTTCATATTTATTTGTCTGTCTTTTTTAAGCGTTCAATTCACTTTAGCGCAAGCAAAAAAACCTGCACAATCTCCTAAAACAATTGTCATCGAGAATGCTGACTTTTCTGATGTAGATCAAGTTAATGTACCTGATGCGCTTTTACTTACCGGAAATGTAAAAGTGAACCACGACGGTGTTGTATTAACTTGCAATAAAGCTTATTTTTTTCAAAAAGAGAATTATCTAAAAGCATTCGGAAATGTACAATTAGTACAGGGAGATACTTTATTCTTGAATAGTAAATATGCCGAATATAGCGGAAATGAAAAAAAAGCTTTTGCTACAGGAAATGCAGTTTTAACTTCTCCTGACGCCACTTTACAGACTGACACTATAAATTTTGACAGAAATGTTCAAGAAGCATTTTATAATACGAAAGGTACTATCATAAACAAAGACAATACTTTGGTGAGTAAATCTGGAAGATATTATGTAAAAGAAAAGAAATTTCAGTTCTTGACAGAAGTTACAATTACAAATCCGAAATATGTAATCAAATCAAACCATTTGGATTATTACAGTAATTCTGGACACACATATCTTCTTGGCCCTTCAACTATTACAAGCAAAGCCAATTACATTTATACCGAAAAAGGTTTTTACGATACAAAGAAAAACTTAGCGCATTTTTTACGAAGGTCGTATATTAAGTACGACGATCGGCTTATAGAAGGAGATAGCTTGTATTATAATCGAAATATTGAATTTGCATCAGCAACACGAAACGTAAAAATTACCGATTCGATCAACAAAGGAATTGTAAAAGGCCATTATGCAGAGCTTTACAAGCTGAAAGATTCAATGTTTGTAACCAAAAGAGCCGTTGCTATTAATTTAGTCGAAAACGACTCAGTTTATATTCACGGAAAAAAATTAATGGTAACAGGAAAAGAAGGCGAACGAATTCTGCGCGCTTTTAACAATGTTCGTTTTTATAAAACAGACATGAGCGGAAAATGTGATTCTATACATTCTGATTCTAAAAGCGCTTTGACAAAACTTATTGGAAATCCAATTCTTTGGAACGGAGACAACCAAATTACAGGAGATGTAATGCACCTAATTGGTGACAATAAAACGAGAAAAATTGACTCTTTAAAAGTATTAAATAATTCTTTTGTCCTCTCCAAAGATACCCTTGGAACTGGTTTTAATCAAGTCAAGGGAATCAATTTGTTTGGAAAATTCCGGGACGGAAAACTACACGATGTTGATGTCATTAAAAATACCGAAGTAATTTATTATATGCGAAATGACGCACATGAGCTAATCGGAATAAATAAAAATGTCAGCAGTAAAATCAATATGATATTGGAAAACAATGCTATTGAGACCATTACTTTCTTCAATAAAGTTGATGGAGATATTTACCCAGAAGATGAACTTCCAGAAAATGCGAGAAAACTTCGAGGAATGAATTGGCGAGGAGATGAAAGAATAAAGTCAAAAGACGATATTTTTACCACTGAAGACAATGAACTGAATGAAAAACTGATTAAAGAAGGAAAAGAACAGGAAGAAAAAGGCAAAAACGTCCCAATAAAAGTTAGGAAAGAAACTTTAAATTACGACAAGAAAAAACCAACTGCTAAAACAGATACGAAAGCTAAAAGTAAGTAGTTTTTAGTCGCAGTTACAGTTTACAGCGCCTTGTGATTGTTTAAACCACAAAGTTAACCTAAGCGTAAAGTTAAAAAACCTTAGAACCTAAGTAC
>RCUH01001491.1_pt1 | contig 16965 bp, 19 predicted proteins | sample 2166191 | NCBI WGS metagenome assembly RCUH01 (sample SAMN09932848, study PRJNA488358) | compost metagenome | feature: garden; material: soil; isolation source: compost soil in an enriched community after 214 h of incubation | place: Germany: Experimental Botanical Garden Goettingen | collected...
CGATATTATAAAAAGCTCACTGGCGCTATTCTTAAATGAAATCTTGTATAAAGTATTGAAAGAACAAGAGAGTGACCCTTATTTATTTGAATTCATCCACCAGTCTATCCGATGGTTAGATGAAACCCATTTAAATCTGGCCAATTTTCACCTGGTATTTCTAATCAAACTAACACGCTTTCTTGGCTTTTATCCGGCCGCATCCAAACAGATGCTCCCCTATTTTAACCTACACGAGGCGACATTTTCAAACAGTCTCCCCGAACACCCCCTTGTGCTCCAGGAACCACATACTTCAATTTTCCGGGGTCTAATAACATCAGAATACTCAAATTGTGATCATATCAAAATGTCCAGTACAGACCGACAATTTTTATTGGAAAAGTTACTGGATTTCTACCGTCTTCACCGCACAAATTTCAAGGAGATAAAATCACTCTATATACTTGAGGAGATCTTTCGGTAGTGCTTAGTGCTGTGACCCAATCCCAAATTACAGCAAGCAAAACCTCCATGTACTGCCGCCACTTGCTAATAGGATGCACGAACTACATGCTATAAATGAAAAGGTCATTTCATCCTCCTATTTATTCAACAATGAATTTGAACAACGATACATTCTATAATAATTGTTTTATCGGATAAATTATTGGTACATTTATTGTAACAGAATTGTAATAACATTGATTTACTAACACATATTTTTCACCTAAAAATCTTAAAATTATATGGAAATTAAAGATTGGTTTTTAAAAGTCGTAAGGGATAATTATGCAAACTTTAATGGCCGTGCTCGTCGTAAAGAGTACTGGATGTTTTTTCTAGCAAACGTTCTCATTGGTGTAGTCTTTGGAATACTCGGCCGGGTTACAAGTTTATTCACTTATGTTTCTGGTTTAATAAGTTTGGCATTACTTATTCCAAGCATTGCTGTCGCAGTACGGAGACTGCATGATACAAATAAATCAGGTTGGTTTTTACTATTGGCACTTATCCCATTTGTCAATTTATACGTGATTTATCTATTGGTTATAGAAGGCGACAGAGGCCCAAATGAGTATGGCCCTGATCCTAAGGCAGAGGAAAATGGAGCGAATCACCCATTCAATCAAGCTCAAGATCCATTTGGCTCTTCACAACCGAATAACTCCTTTGGAAGTTCACAGCCTGCACAAAATACGGGGAACAATGATCCGTTTGGAAATTCACAAACGCCTCCTTCACCTTCAACACCACCTGCAGATAAAGATCCATTTGCATAGGTCGTTCTAACGGAACAAAAAAAGAGCTTTCATTTAAAAATGAAAGCTCTTTTTTCTTATTCACTTTTTGTCAATTGCGGAATTTTCTGAAAAAGCGAAAAATCCCTAAGATCAATGTTTATGTTTCTTTTTCTTCTGCTGTCCTGGAGCAAAATCTTTTGCTGATTGTTCTCCATAATATTTTTTTGCCTGACCAGGGGGCATTCCCTTCGATCCACCTTTGTGTCTATGCCCATGTCCATGATGCGTGGAATAACATGCGGACATCGAAATTGCCACTACAACTGAAAGGATCAATACTAAAGTACGTTTCATGTTAAACTATATATTTGAAACATGTTAGTACAATTATCAGTCCAAAATATTAGCTCAATAAAAAAGCCCATGCTGATGGCATAGGCTTTTTCACAATAAATATATCTTGAATCTAATTAGATAACTCTTACATTTACCGCATTAAGACCTTTACGGCCTTGTTCAACTTCGTAAGATACATTGTCATTCTCACGAACTTTGTCTACTAATCCCGAAACGTGAACAAAAATTTCGCTCTCGCCTGAGTTAGGGATGATGAAACCGAAACCTTTGGTCTCATTAAAGAATTTTACTTTACCTTCTTGCATGGCACTATTTTATTAATTTCCCTAAAGGTATAGAAATAAAATTAAAAATCTTAACGTTTTTATTTTTTTTATCCGTTAAACTTTTTTGTCAACTTTGGCTCCAATCTTGTAGCAATGCGACAATAGCAATCGTATTATTATAAAACTTTAAGATAGTAAAACATGAAAAAAATATTATTAGGACTGGCTTTTTTAGGTTTGATGACAAAACTAAACGCTCAACAAATGGTAAATAAAGAATTTGTATCCACAGTGGGTCGCGCAGAAGAAGAAGTGACTCCAGACATCATCTATATAGATGTTACACTAAAAGAATTTTATGACAATGGAAACACCAAGAAAAAGGTTGCTATAGACAAGTTAGAAAAAGACTTATTTGACTCGGCAACAAAAGCTGGTATTAAAAAAGAAGATTTTACGATCCAAAATATCTGGAGTTACAATACACCGGAAAAAAAGAAAAAGGATACAGATATCTTACTTTCTAGACAATACCGCATTAAAGTAACAAACTTAAACAACTTAGATCAATTGTTGGATGGGGTTGATAAAGCAGGTATTCAAAGCACTTACATCAGTGAATATGATTATTCGAAGAAAAAAGAGTTAGAAAAGACCTTAAAAACGAAAGCTGTATTGGATGCGAAAGCGAATGCACAAATTCTTGCCGAAGCAGCAGGGCAGAAAATCGGTAAGGCGATCGTGCTTTCTGAGACACCGCAACAGATTATCTTTGGTGTTCAACCAATGATGCGTAATGCGATGTATAAAGGCGCCATGGCTGAAGCGGCAGACGCTGCTGGTGAAAATGGCCTTGACTTAAATATCAGACCAATGAAAGTAACGAGCGAAATCAGCGCTTCTTTCGAACTATTATAATCATGCAGAGGGAATTATCTCCAGAAGATAAGAAGAAACAAATAGACCAAGATTTCGGTTGGATCAACCGAATATCTTGGTTAATGGATAATCAGTTCAAGATTGGCAACTTCCGATTCGGACTGGATCCGATCTTGAATCTGATTCCTTTGGGCGGTGCTGTTGCTGGCTTTGGCACATCACTGGTTCTGGTCATCGCCATGTGGCGAAATGGTGCTAGCCCCAAGTTAGTCATCCGTATGCTACTCAATATCACCCTTGATGCGATCTTAGGAAGCATCCCCTTTCTAGGTAATATCTTCGATTTCTATAGTAAAGCCAATGAAAAGAATATCAAATTACTACGCGAGCACTATTATGAAGGCCGGCACAAAGGTTCGGGCATCGGTATTATCTTAATGATCGTATTTATCCTATTTATCCTAATAGCTGGTGTTTGTTACCTAATCTGGACTTTCTTTTCCTGGGCATTTTCGCTGTTAAATGGAATTTCTTTCTAAGATCCACCCTTTTCACACCGTTTTCCCTTCGCTGCACAACTTCGATATCAAAACAATTGTGCATATCTAATATCTATTTAATAATTTTGATTGCGGTAGATCCAGTTTTGACACGATCTCTCAACACTAATTTTAGCATAAAAAAAATGAGCAAAAAAAGAATATTTGCCCTGCTTCTGATTATCATCATGCTGGCGGCTATACTGACAAACCCGAGCAAAGAGGAACATGAAAAAATTGTCCGTGCAAAGGCTGAGCAATTACTAAAAAGTCAGCTTCATGCAAAAGACCAGGCTTTTTTCGGATTGGGAATGCAACTTTTCGGCAACAAATTAGTGGACAGTTTTGTCCAGAATTCCGTTGTTATAGACAATTATTATCTTTTCTCTCTTACCAAGATCAAATGGCAAGGCACAGAACAGATTATCGGAGGTGGTGCGTTTAAACAGATTTGGCTGAGCCCCAAGATTGATGAAAAAGCAGATGAAATTATTGCTGCATTGAAAAAAATCTAATATGTCCTTAGAAATTCTTTACGAAGATGAATCCATTGTGGCGATCAATAAGCCGCATGGTCTTTTGGTACATCGTTCATCCATTGCGCGTGACACGTCCGAATTTGCCCTTCAAATACTACGTGACCAGCTGGGCAAAACCGTATACCCTGCTCATCGCCTGGACCGTAAAACTGGCGGGGTCCTTTTGTTTTCTCTGAACAAAGAAACGGATCAATACCTACAAAAGAGTTTTCAGGAACATCAAATTGATAAAAAATACCTTGCTGTGCTCCGAGGGTTTGCTCCTGAGGAAGGGATTATCGACTATCCTTTGAAAAAGGAAAATGGCACACTACAAGATGCACAGACATCGTTCCGATTATTAGCAAAGAGTGAACTCGATATTCCTTTCGGGAAATTTCCAACTTCTAGGTACAGTCTTGTTGAAGCCAATCCACTTACAGGTCGCATGCATCAACTACGACGTCACTTTGCACACATCTTTTACCCCATTATCGGCGATCGTCCGCATGGTTGTAATAAGCAAAATAAATTTTGGAAAGAGAACTACCAGATGGATACGATGCTACTGCATGCCTCTGAATTAACCTTCAAACATCCACTGTCTGGTGAAACTGTTCATGTAAAAGCAGCTATCCAATCCGATTTCCAAAAAGTACTTGGAATCTTAAACATACACGAATTATGTTAAAATTAATTCTCGAAGCATTTATTAGCATATCGGGCATCGCGGCAGCATCTGGGATTGTCTACAACAATGATGAGCTTCATATAGTTTCGGACAACAGCAATTACCTCTATAGCTATAACCTCGCTCAACAACGCTTATCCAAAACAGTCTTGTTGGAAGCTGAGCCCATGGAAAATATAAGCAAAGCGAATAAAATGGATCTTGAATCAATTACATTCGATGGCAATCGTTATTATCTCTATGGCTCAGGGTCAACTGAAAAAAGAAACAATCGTTTTATTTGGGACGGAAAAAAGGTCATACAGGAAGACTATAGTAAGATATATACGCATTTTATGCAGAAATTTGGGATAAGCAAAGAGGACTTTAACATAGAAGGCGTTGTACATATTGATGACCGGATATTGTTTTTCAATAGAGGAAATGGCCCCAAAGGCATCAATGCTGTTTTAGAATATAACAGTAATGATGAAGATAAATCGAGGTACATTACTATCGAATTACCCACGTTAAATGGGATCAGTACTGGTTTTGCCGATGCGACAGTTGTCGGTGATGACATTTATTTCATCGCCACTGCAGAAGATGCAAAATCGACCTATCTCGATGGAGAGATCGCAGGATCTTTACTTGGGAAAATATCAACAGATCTGTCTTCCAAACCTAAAGTATTTCAAATACCCGAAAATCACAAATTTGAGGGAATCACCTTCAAGGAGAAAACCGATAACGGTTTAATTTTCTTACTCTGCGAAGATACTGATACAGAAGATGCTGAACTGACGGTTTATTCGTTGAAAGTAACGAATTAAATCGTTTGTTCTAAAATAGAATCAAAGCTAGGAATCACGTATATTTTATTAAATTTGCAACTGATTAAAACTTAATTTTTATGTTAAAAAATACTGCCCTTTCGGAGACACACATTGCTTTAGGAGCAAAGATGGTTCCCTTCGCAGGCTTCAACATGCCAGTGCAATATACCGGTATCAATGATGAGCACGAAACAGTTCGTACAGGTGTAGGAGTTTTTGATGTAAGTCACATGGGCGAATTCATCCTTAAAGGAGAAAAGGCCCTGGATCTTCTTCAAAAAATCTCTTCCAACGATGTATCGAAATTATATGACGGTAAAGTTCAATATGCTTATATTCCGAATGAAACGGGCGGTGTAGTAGACGATTTCCTAACTTACCGCATAGACGATAACACCTATTTTTTGGTTGTCAATGCATCCAATATCGAAAAAGACTGGAACTGGATTTCCAAATACAATACCGATGGTGTAGAAATGAAAAATATTTCTGACCAAACTTCTTTATTTGCTGTTCAAGGACCTAAAGCAGCGGATGCTTTACAATCGCTGACAGATATCGAACTTGCCCCAATGGAATATTACACCTTTGCTAAAGGTACTTTTGCGGGAGTAGATAACGTATTGGTATCGGCAACTGGCTATACTGGTGCAGGTGGTTTCGAAATTTATGTTGCCAATGAAGATGCTCAGAAAGTTTGGGATGCTATTTTTGAAGCTGGAAAAGCTTACGGAATTAAACCTATCGGATTGGGTGCTCGTGATACGCTACGTCTAGAAATGGGTTTCTGCCTTTATGGAAATGATATCGACGACAATACCTCTCCTTTAGAGGCTGGCTTAGGTTGGGTAACTAAGTTTACAAAAGACTTTGTAAATTCCGCTGCTCTTAAAGCTGAAAAAGAAGCTGGACTTAAAAAGAAACTAGTTGGTTTTGAAATGATCGACAGAGGTATTCCGCGTCATGATTATGAGATCGTAGATGCTGATGGCAATGTGATTGGCCGTGTTACTTCGGGAACGCAATCTCCAACATTGAAAAAATCGGTAGGTTTGGGTTACGTAGATACTGCCTTTGCAAAAGACGGTACAGATATTTTTATCCATATCCGTAATCAAAAAGTTAAAGCGAAAGTAACGAAACCTCCATTTGTAAAATAAGAACAGGTGTAGATAATATAAAAAAGAGCAGAAGACGATCGCTTTCTGCTCTTTTTGTATGTAATAAGTAAGAAACTCGCTCCTATTTATTTTTTCCCTTTGCTTGCTTAGCAGCATATTCCTGCTTTTTTTCACGGTCCTTTTCTTGGATAACGACTTTTATCCGCTTGCTTAAGACAACCTTAAGGTAAATCAGAACAACCAAAAATGCGATAGACAGTCCTGTCACCAACATATTTCCAGCTTTATACCCCTCAAATCCACAATACGCCAAAAATACAATGGCTAGGTTTAATACTATATTCAGTATAAAATATTTTGTCATGTTACTTTTTTGTTAATCCCAATACACGTGGTCGCCACACAAAGAAATAGAAAATTCCACCGATAATATTAAGCAGTACGATAGCCAATGCCATCAACATCCGCTCACCATTGGAAATGGTCCTGGAAAGCATAATTTCCCGCAAGGCCAATATCACCCATAAAAGAGACAATAAAATAGAGAGACTACCTAATACGGGAAAGATACCTAGATTTAAGAGCCGAGTTAATAAGGCTACGATATAAAAAGCAAGACTAAACAAGAAAGCTTGTTTAGTCTGATGCTCCAAGTTTTTCATATTAATAAACGTCTAACTCTGGATCGATTTCCTCTTTCCATGCCAAGATGCCGCCTTTTAAATTTGCTAGGTTATCAAATCCTTGCTGCTCCAACAACATAATTGCCTGTGCTGAACGTTTTCCAGAACGACATTGAACGATAACTGGTTTATCCTTCGCAATCTTATCGGACTCGATCAAAATTCCTGAAAGTGGAATATTTAAACCTTCCAAATTTGAAACTTCGTATTCAAATGATTCACGCACATCAATCAATTGAAAATCTTCGTTATTATCGATCTTGCTCTTTAATTCTTGTACAGATACTTCTTTCATTGTCAAATAATTTATACCCAAATATACTACAATTTTATTGAAAGCATCTTTTCTCGGAACTCATTAACATCTTCCATTTCAACTTTCATGACCTTAGCATAAAGATGATATGGGTTTATGCTAAGGGACTACAAATTTACGCTAAAATTACAGGCGAAATCATTATCTTCATCCGAACATTACTAACTTTATGAAATCAGCACCTAAAATATTTTTAGCCTTATCGTTAATTGCGCTATCTTCCATGACATTTGGACAGCAAGTAATTTCCGAACAGCAACGTCAGGACGTGAGCCGTATCTTAAATACCTTGGCTTCGGATGATATGCGTGGACGATCGGCTTTGACAAAAGACATCGAGCCTGCAGCAGATTTTATCGCCGGAGAAATGAAAAAAATAGGCCTCAAACCTTATGCGGAAGAATCTTTCCGACAGTCATTCCAACTGGACAAACTCTCGCCAAAAAGCAATTCAGCAGCTATAAATAAAAAGACAATTCCTGCCGAACATATCATATCGCTTGGAAACCATGTGGATCTCAAATGGGATGATAAGAGTCCCATTAAAATCGTTAATATTACATCGGATGCGGATTTCGCCCAAGCCTTTCGGGAACAGTCCTTATCTAAGGAGAATACGCTTGTACTAGTAGATCCATCCTTTGAAGCCTCTTTTGTTCGTTTTGGCCAAATGCTCAGCAATCCCAAGTTTATTGAAGATTCGAGTATACAAAAACCCTCAATAGTTTATCTGCTGACAAAAGAAAAACCAAAAACATTCCACATTCATATTGAACGAAATCTTCAAAACTTTCCGCTTTTTAATGTTGCGGGAGTTATCCCCGGAAAAAGTAAACCAAATGAATATGTAATTTTCTCCGGTCATTATGACCATATCGGCATATTACCTGCTGTTGGACAGGACTCGATTGCCAATGGAGCAGATGACGATGCTTCGGGAGTAACAGCGATGTTGACACTTGCAGACTACTATAAAAAGAAAAACAACAATGAAAGGACGCTTATTTTTGTGGCATTTACAGCAGAGGAGCTCGGCATGTATGGTTCCAAATATTTTTCTAATCACATCAATGCCGACCAGGTCGTAGCAATGATCAACATGGAAATGATCGGAAAAGATTCAAAATTTGGTCCCAATACGGTCTATATAACAGGATATGATCAATCCGATTTAGGCAAATTAATGCAAGAAAACCTAAAGAACACAACATTCAAATTTTATTCAGATCCTTATATAAAGCAAAATTTATTCTATCGAAGTGATAATGCTGTGTTAGCCGCAAAAGGTGTTCCTGCGCATTCTTTCTCGACTTCTCAAATGGATAAAGATGAGTATTACCACACAGTAAAGGATGAAGTAGCTACATTAAACGTTCAAAATATTATCTCCAGTATCGAAGCGATTGCAATTGGAGCTTCAGGTATTGTAGAAGGCAAGCAAACTCCTTCGCGTGTGGAAAAATTAAAAGACTAGGAAGACGCTGTACGATCTATTGCCAGCTGCATGACATAGTCATTGAGCACATAGTCATAATAGGGAATATCAACCGTTTCGGTAACCTGAAAACCCTGCTTTAAATAGAAATGGTAAGCAGGGTTATTTCTATTGACATTGAGTTCCAAAATATCCTTGCCTTTGACTTTCGCTTTTTCGATAGCAAAGTCAATCAATGCTTTCCCAAAACCTTTTCCCTGTACATTGGGCATCAAATAGAGCTTTTCAATACGAAGTTTATCTGCAAGAGTTTTCAATGCAACAAAACCTTGGCCAATACCGTCTTCCTTCAGAATATAAAAGAACTGTCCACCTACCATTCCTTCCGCTAAGCCCTCAATGGTATAGCTTTTCTCCAGCATAAAATCAATCTGGTCTTTTGAAAGTATTTCTCCATACGCGTCAGGCCATATAATATGCGCCATATTAGAAATGCTGCGGATATCTGTCTGTTCGGCTAATTCTATTGTTATCATGAGATTGTCTCTCCTATTAAAATATATTTTGATTTCGAAAATCTGAGGGTAAATAAGCCATCCGCTACTGTTTCATAAAGATCTTCACCAATTTTTCGAAGCCCCTCTGTCGTGATTTCTTCACTTTGGGAATCTATTTTTAGCTGTTCACCCCCTGTTTTCCATTTTGTAAAACCGGTAGTGACAAAATAGTAGCGTACCCCCTTAGCTAACAAGACCACATTAATCAGATCCAAATAGTGTTGATAGTGTGCAAGACCTATTTGATCCGTAATAATATTGACCGCCTTATACTGATGTTTAATGAGATAGCCAATGGCTGATTGCAAAAAATTATCGATATATGGAATTACTTTTAAATTCTCCTGTACTTGATTCGCTTGGGTCTGCGCAAAAACAATATCAAACTTGTATCCTCTAGCGTCCAATGGATCAACCATATTGTTTTCGATAACAATTGTTGGACTCCATTCAAGCAATTGTCCCAAATCTTCTTCGTCTATGAGAAAAAGGTCTTCAATCAGCAGAGCAGGCTCCTGGTTCTCACGAACGATATGATGCGATGACATACTAAAGATCTAATAGCCTAATCTGCGCAACGTGATATACGCCATTAGCCCTGTACTGATCTCCAACGAGGACTCGTCAACATCGAAGGTTGGTGTATGAACTGCAGAAGTTATTCCTTTCGCTTTATTTCCTGTGCCCAGTCGGTAGAAACAAGCATTGATTTCTTGTGAGTAGTAGGAAAAATCTTCCGCAGCAGGCCATAGATCTAAATCCACGACATTCTCTTTTCCAAGATATTCCTCCGCAAAAGCACGCGCACGCTTCGTCAGTTCTGGCTCATTGATCAAAAATGGATAGCCTTTGCGAACTTCAAAATCACAGGTAGCACCCATACTTTCAGCGATTCCAACAGCCATTTTTACCATCTTCTCGTGTGCTTCAGCGCGCCATTGCTCATCGAATGTGCGGAATGTACCCTCGAGATAAACCTGGTCAGGAATAATATTTGTTGCACCGTTAGCGATGATTTTGCCAAAAGACAAAACCGTCGGTGTACGCGGATCTGCAAAGCGGCTTGCGATCTGCTGTAAAGCAGTAATAATATGTGCTGTGATCACAATCGGATCAATATTCTGATGTGGATGTGCACCGTGCCCTCCTCTTCCTTTAACGGTCATAAATAACTCATCACAGGAAGCCATATACTTACCTTCACGAAATCCGACTTTGCCGACTTCGATAAACGGCATTACATGTTGACCTATGATAGCAGAAGGTGCCGGATTTTGCAGTGCCCCTTCTTTGATCATAATGGAAGCTCCGCCGGGCAAACGTTCTTCGCCTGGTTGGAAGATTAACTTCACTGTACCACCAAATTCGGCTTTCAAGCTATGTAATATCTTCGCGGTTCCTAAAAGCGAGGATGTATGTACATCATGGCCACAAGCGTGCATGACGCCTGGGTTATTGGATCCATAAGTTCGTCCTTCGACTTCCTGAATAGGTAATGCATCCATATCCCCGCGCAATGCGATTACTTCATCTGAAGGGAGTTCACCTTTAATTAGTGCTACAATACCCGTATCTGCTTTTACTTCGTAAGGGATGCCTAATTGATCCAGCTGCGCCTTTACAAATGCTGAAGTATTATATTCTTCAAAGGAAAGCTCAGGATTTTGATGAAGATGTCTACGGTTAGCGACTGTATCTTCAAAATATTGATAGGCTAAGGCCAGGACTTTTTCTTTCGTACTTGCCATGAGGTTGTTTGATTTATTGATAGACAAAAACGCTTTCTGAAAATACGAAAACGTTACTAAAATATTGACGTAGCTCACGCATAAACGCATTTGCTTCGGAACGACTTCTAAAGTCGCCCACCTTCACCCGATAATTGGGTTCATCATAGGTGATATAGGTATCAACATCCTTATACATTCCCCGAAAACGAGTTTGCTCCGAAAAAGCTTGATTTCGACTAGATCCAGCAAAGATCTGTACGCGAAAGCCTCTCACTTTGACTCTTGTTGCAGCAGAACGTACAACTGGTTTCGAAGGAACCGTTGTGATTTTGCTTTCGACAGGATTGATTCCCATGGCAGCCCTAAAATTTTGAAGCTGTGTAATCAAAGAATCTTTGGTTACAATAACTCCACCCTTTTCTTGCGCTTTTACATTAACGATCGTAAATAGCACAAGTGCATGTATGAAAATCAATCCTCTCTTCAGCATAGTTTAACTTTTCTTATCGATTAGTTATTTGCGCCGTGGCAATTTTTATATTTTTTTCCTGAACCACAAGGACATTCGTCATTGCGTCCTACTGTATTCTCGTTACGAACAGGTTCTTTCGGTCCATCATTCACATCTTCTTCACTGACTCCAGTTGGTGAAACTAATTCTGCTTTTGTTTCAATCGTCTTTACAGGAGCTTGATTTACTTGTCTAGCCTGTAATGAAGTTGTTTCCTGTCCAGGAATCTCACCTTTGAAAATAAAGCTCACGACATCCTTGTTCATAGAAGCCAACATGGATTTGAACAAGTTAAAGGCTTCCATTTTATAGATAATAATCGGATCCTTTTGTTCATAAACAGCATTTTGAACAGATTGTTTTAGATCATCCATTTCACGTAAATGCTCTTTCCATGCTTCGTCGATCAATGCCAAGACAATTCCTTTTTCAAACGATTTGAAAACCTCTTTACCATTGGTTTCAATTGCTTTTTTCAGATTCGCTGAAACTTGGATACCGCGGATACCGTCTGTAAAAGGAATAACGACATTTTCAACAATCTGACCACGTTCTGCATACACATTATTCAATACAGGAACAGTCAATGCGCCAATAGCGTCAATTTTATGATGGTAAGCGTTAATTGCTTGCTCGAAAAGACGATCTGTCAATCCTTCAATCTTACCTTGTGCAAACTCTTCTGCAGTAATTTCCGGAGTAATCGCAAAAATACGGATTACTTCGATTTGGAAGTCTTCAAAATTACCTTGTTCTTTGGCTTCAGCAACAATCTCTTCAGCAACGTCAAAGATCATATTATTCAAATCCACGTCTAAACGTTCGCCGAACAACGCGTTTTTACGTTTTGAATAGATTACTGTACGTTGGGAGTTCATGACGTCATCGTATTCCAATAGACGTTTACGAATACCAAAGTTGTTCTCCTCAACCTTACGCTGTGCACGCTCGATAGATTTGGTCAACATGCTATGTTGCATCACTTCGCCCTCTTCAACACCCATTTTTACCATGATATTGGAGATTCTTTCAGAAGCAAATAGACGCATTAAGTTATCTTCCAGGGAAACAAAGAATTGTGATGATCCTGGATCTCCTTGACGACCTGCACGACCACGTAACTGACGGTCAACACGGCGCGATTCATGACGCTCAGTACCAATAATCGCAAGACCACCTGCATTTTTAACAACCTCGGTCAATTTAATATCGGTACCACGACCAGCCATATTCGTAGCAATGGTCACTTGGCCCGGTTGACCAGCCTCTGCAACGATATCGGCTTCTCTCTGGTGCAACTTCGCATTCAAGACGTTGTGTTTGATCTTCCGTAATTGAAGCATACGACTCAATAATTCGGAAATTTCTACCGATGTTGTACCAACCAATACAGGACGACCTTGTTCTGTCAGACGTTGGATTTCTTCCGCCACCGCATTGTATTTTTCACGTGCAGTACGATAAATAAAATCCTGTTGGTCATGACGTTGGATACCACGATTCGTAGGGATTTCAACAACATCCAATTTGTAGATTTCCCAAAGCTCTCCCGCTTCTGTCGAAGCTGTACCGGTCATCCCCGAAAGTTTGTGGTACATCCGGAAGTAGTTTTGTAATGTAATCGTCGCATAAGTCTGTGTAGCATCTTCGACTTTTACATTTTCTTTCGCTTCAATAGCTTGGTGTAAACCGTCCGAGTAACGACGACCATCCATAATACGGCCTGTTTGCTCATCGACAATTTTCACTTTACCCTCATCAACGATATATTCTACATCATTCTCGAATAAGGTATATGCTTTCAATAATTGATTGATCGAGTGGATACGATCAGCCTTAATAGAGTAATCGCGTAACATGTCTTCTTTCTGAGCGGCTTTTTCTTCCAAAGTCAACGAAGACTTTTCAATTTCCGCGATCTCAGTACCTACATCAGGTAAAATAAAGAATGAAGGATCCTCTCCTGTGGCTGTGATCAATTCAATACCTTTTTCAGTTAGTTCAACCTGATTGTTCTTCTCATCGATGACAAAATAAAGCTCAGCATCAACTTTAGGCATATTTTTATTTTGCTCTTGCATATAGTAGTTTTCTACTTTTTGCAAGATAGAACGATTAGCACCTTCACTCAAGAATTTGATTAAGGCTTTATTTTTAGGTAGACCTCTGTAAGCTCTTAATAAAGCTAGGCCACCACCTTCTACATCAGAATCACCTGCAGCCAATGCTTTTTTAGCATCATTTAATACGGTATTGATATAAGCTTTTTGGACATGTACCAAACGCTCAATACGTGGTTTCAATTGATAGAACTCATGTTGATCACCACGGGGGATCGGGCCTGAAATAATCAATGGTGTACGGGCATCGTCGATTAAAACCGAGTCAACCTCATCGACCATGGCAAAATGCAATTTACCTTGCACTAATGCATCAGGTGTCTGAACCATGTTATCACGTAAATAGTCGAAACCAAATTCGTTGTTGGTACCATATACGATATCCGATTGGTAAGCTTTACGGCGTTGTGGCGAGTTTGGTTGATGTTTATCGATACAATCTACGGATAAACCGTGGAATTCAAATAATGGAGCGTTCCATTCAGAGTCACGACGAGCAAGATAATCATTCACAGTCACGATATGCACCCCTTGTCCAGAAAGTGCGTTCAGATAGGTTGGCAAAGTTCCGACCAATGTCTTACCTTCACCCGTAGCCATCTCAGCAATCTTACCGCTATGTAATACAATACCACCGATCAACTGTACATCATAATGTACCATGTTCCAGGTTACCTCTGTACCAGCAGCCATCCATTTGTTTTTCCAAATGGCTTTATCACCATTGATAATAACGTTTGGCTTGTAGACAGCCAACTCTCTGTCAAAATCACTGGCAGTAACTTCTAATTCTTCGTTTTCTGTCAAACGTCTTGAAGTTTCCTTTACCACAGCAAATGCTTCTGGTAAAATATCCTTCAATACCTCTTCCAACTTCTTATCACGATCTTTCGACAATTTGTCTACTTGTTCATAAATAGAAGTCTTTTTAGCCATATCGTCCTCATCTTGATCCGCTTCTTTTTTAAGCGTATCTATTTCTTGGTCAATATCTGCAAGGTAATTTTTAATTCTTTCTTTGAAGTCAGCGGTCTTGGCACGTAACTCGTCATTGGTTAGATTTGAAAGTTTATCATATTCAGCTTTGATTTGCTCTACAACTGGCTGAATCCCCTTGATATCTCTTTCGGATTTACTTCCAAATAATTTACTTAAAAACTTTAACATAATTTTTTTTCTATCTCAACTTAAGATTTTGTACAATAATGACTCCAAAGTAAAATTGCAGACAATTTGACACTAATCGGGCAAATTTAGTTATTAGATATGATATCTAACAGCTTACCACTATTTTTTTTGCGTTATTTTTTTCTATCGGATTAGCTTCTTATTCTGCACGGTTCAATTTATCCTATTATCGGGTATCTCATATGCCCGGTATCCTGGTTATTTGCTCTCTAAACCCAAAATAGCCGCATTTGAAACCAAACTGGTAGACTTAATTCCTGCACAAGCGGCTTACTCATACGGCTACTAAATATCAGTGATGTTATGAAAGAAACAGTTTTTTATCCGAATGTGGGATAAAACCCATTTCTTGCGCTTTCTGAAACATCTTAGTAATTGCATTACGTCCTTCGACACCCAATTCAACGGAATATTTATTGACATACAGTTCAATATGCTTATACATCACCTCCTCACTCATCTCCTGCGCGTGACTACGGATAAACTCCAATCCGGACTTCGGATTTGCAAAAGCAAATTCAACACTTTCTTTTAAAATTGTATTAAGCGTGTCTTTCACATCTTTCGGCAACGAACGTTTTACGACAATACCACCAAGCGGAATCGGAAATTTTGTCGTATTTTCCCAATACTCTCCCAAATCGACCACTTTATACAGTCCTTTTTCTGCATAGGTAAACCGATTTTCATGAATAATCAGTCCCAAATCAATTGAACCATCTAATAGAGCGCCCTCAATATCAGAAAAAACCAGCTCTATTTTATTGGTTAATTCCGGAAATGCTAGCCCCAACAGGAAATTTGCCGTTGTAAACTTCCCCGGATATCCCACCTTTAACTTATCGAATTCACCCAAACCGTCACCACTTTTTAGCTTCGCTTGGAGCGCTTCGGCCAAAATCGCATCTTTTGTGATCAGCATAGGCCCTACACCAAAGCCCAAAGCGCTACCTGCATCCAATAATTCATAGTCTTCAACGGCATAAGCAAAAGCATGATAGCTCAGTTTGGTAATGTCCAGATCTCCTTGAAATGCCTTCAAATTTAATGTCTCAACGTCCTGATATTCCACATCAAAATCCAAGCCTCTTGTATCAATTTTATGGTGAATCAAAGCATCAAAAATAAATGTATCATTTGGACAAGGAGAAAACCCCAATGTTAATTTCATCTTATTCCTTTTAAAAAATAAACAATAAAAACCTCGCAAATATCCTTCGCTGTATAGCTCGGGTATTTTTACATTTCGTTTTATACCGTCACTTTATGTGTAATTAAATATAATATCATGGACAAAAATGTCATGATGACAATTCCTTTCCCTACCTGATCATTACCTGAACGGTATGCAAACCTTAAGAAAATCAAATTGATCAAAACGGCAATGGTATACGTTGCCATTGGCTTCTCGGGCAGAAAATGAAGTTCGATGTCGGTGAAGCGTACCAATAAAAATGCTAGCAAGGGAAAAGCAATTCCTATGCCCGAGCCCACCCAAAGATTATTTTTCACCTTTGCCGTGTTTCGTCGTACCTTCCAAATGATCAAAACTCCATGAATTCAGTTCTGGGATAGCATGATGTGCAGTCATGTCGAATTGTGTAGGAACAACTGAAACATAGCCATTTGCTAACGCAAAACTATCCGTATCCTCTCCACGGTCTTGTAAGACAAACTTTCCTGTCGTCCAATAATAATCACGGTTATGTGGATCTATACGTTCATCAAATTCCTCTACCCAATGTCCTCCAGCCTGTCTGCAGATTTTAATCCCTTTAAATCCTTGTGTTTGTGGAAAGTTGACATTTAGCAGTGTATTTTTGGGTAAGCCATTGGCCAAAACTTGTTCCGTTATGGAAATCACATAAGGTCTACAGTAGTTAAAGTCTGCATCATGGGAAAAATTATCCAACGAAAAGCCAACAGAAGGTATTCCCTCGATAGCCCCTTCGACCGCAGCAGACATTGTCCCAGAGTATAACACGTTAATTGAATTGTTGAGCCCATGGTTAATAC
>RCUH01001502.1_pt1 | contig 16895 bp, 19 predicted proteins | sample 2166191 | NCBI WGS metagenome assembly RCUH01 (sample SAMN09932848, study PRJNA488358) | compost metagenome | feature: garden; material: soil; isolation source: compost soil in an enriched community after 214 h of incubation | place: Germany: Experimental Botanical Garden Goettingen | collected...
CGTTAGCCCAAGAGCACAGCTTACCTTAAAGCCAAGTTGGGATATGGATATGCTTTTCCGCCTTTCGGGAGGGTTTTATCATCAGCCGCCATTTTACCGTGAGCTAAGAGATCAGGATGGAAGGGTACAGCCTAATGTTAAGGCACAGCAGTCTATCCATATTGTGTTGGGTAATGATTATAGCTTTAAGTTGTGGAGCAGGCCATTTAAATTCGTTTCTGAGGCCTATTATAAAAAACTGGACAATGTAAATACTTATACACTCGAAAATGTACGTTTGCGTTATAGTGCCAATAACGATGCAGTCGCTTATGCTTACGGACTAGATCTAAGAATGAACGGTGAGTTTGTTCCGGGAACAGAATCGTGGATCACTTTTGGTTATATGAAAACCGAAGAAAACATTAACGATAGAGGGTATATTGCAAGACCAACTGACCAGCGACTTAAATTTGGTATTCTTTTCCAGGATTATGTACCAAGTATACCTAATCTTAAAGTATATCTTAATATGGTATACAACACGGGACTTCCGGGAGGTTCACCATCATATGCAGATCCTTATTTGTACCAGTCGCGTCTTAATGATTACCGTCGTGTAGATACAGGTTTTTCGTATGTATTTGTAGATGGTAAAAGCGAGCATCCTAAAGGACATTGGCTTGCAGTATTTAAAGAACTATCACTTGGACTGGAGATATTCAATATGTTTAATAACCAAAATTCAATTACCAATACATGGGTGCGCGATGTGTATACCAAAAGCCAATATGGTATACCTAATTATCTTACCAGCCGTGTTTTCAGCCTTAAGCTGAATGTTAGAATATAATTATTGAAACATTTTGCTTATTTTTGGTATATATCTTTTCGAAAAATGAAAAAAGCCCTAATAGTAGTCATCTCTCTTTCTGCAATAGTATTTACAAGCTGTAAGGAAGATCAACCAAAGCCGAAGGTTATTTATGAAGAAGCAAAATCTTCTAAAGACCTGACAAAAAAGATTGACTCCACCGAAATAAAAGTGGCCGACCTTCCTGTGCATATGGAAGGCACTAAATACCTTATCCATCCGGTAGGGGACATAAGGATATATGACGACAGTAACCGAAGCTATGGCAGCAGCCGTACTAATAGTTCGGTTAGTTATGCTATATCCAACTATAACCGTTTTGAGATAACCGGTTATTTCGAGAATTTAAAATTCCAGCATATAGATTCTACAACAATAAGACCGCTTACCAATAAGAAAATACAAATCCAGACAGCAACCTATCTTAATACTGTTGCTGCAAGATTTAAGCATCAGGTATTAATATACACACTTGTAGACGACGACACAAATAAAGATGGAAAAGTCGATGCTAACGATATCAGGGCATTATACATAAGCGATATTAGCGGAAAAGGCTTTAAAAAGCTATCACACGATGTTCAGGAACTAATCGACTGGAATCTTATTGAGACTAAAGGCAGGATCTATTTCCGTACTATCGAGGATATTAATAAAAATGGAGCTTTCGATAAAAATGATAAAGTACATTACCATTTTGTCGACTTGCTTTCTCCGGAATGGACAGTTACCAGTTATGAGCCTGTGAATTAATATCAAACATAAAAGCCACTCATTATGAGTGGCTTTTATGTTTGATATCTTATCTAAATAACGAAACTTATAATAGCAGTTTATTGCCTTTTAGGTTCATAAGAGAGCTCTATAACCCCCGATTTAAAAACTCGGGTATCTATTAATTCCAATTCAATACGTTTTTTTAAATTTTCAAATAGAGGCTTTCCACTACCCAAAGCAATGGGGTGGACAGAGATTTTATAAACATCAATGAGATCTAAGTCTATAAATGTTTTAATAAGATTTGCACCACCATAAAGCCATATATCTTTGCTGCCCTGTTTTTTTATTTCAGCTACTTTATTGGCTATGTCAGATGAAATAAAAGTGGCTTTCTCATCAGTCCGGTTTTGACTCGAAAAAACGAATTTGTTTTTAGAATGAATGCCTTGCCACATCATTTTTTCAGCTGTATCTGTATTTTCGTCCGGCTGGAAATTCCCCCAGGCATCATAACTTACCCTACCGTAAAACATAGTGTCTATACTATCGATGAAAGCATCAAAATTCATGTCGTCATCCATTATACACCAATCAATTTCTCCGTTTGGTCCTTCAATAAAGCCGTCTAATGTAACTGCCAGATTTAAAATTATTTTTTTCATTGTTTTATCTTTTATACAAAATTAAAAAAGGCTCTGGTTTCTACTTTGGAAAAATGCGACAAATTAAAACTGAGTAGGAGCCAGGCCGGTATTACGTTTAATTTCGTTGGCAAGATGCGAATGATCATAATAACCACACTCAAACGCAATATCCAATAAACTTCGTTTATTATCTGAGTTTTTAATTATAGTTAGTGCATTTTGAAATCGGATAATATTAGAATATTCTTTAGGCGAAATCCCTATATGTATTTTGAAATTCCTTTCGAGCTGCCTCACAGTTGTAAAATTCCTTTTGGCAAGCTCATAAATGCTTAATTGTCCCTTTGTGCTATGGATAGTTTCTAAAACCGATTGTAATTGATTGTCTTTTTTTCTAATTCTGTCGGTAAGAAATTTATTGAAATGGTATTCCTGATCTTTAAAGGTTTTATCAATATTGAAAGAAAGGCTTTTGTCTAATTCAATAGTTTTGTCTATCAGCTCATTTTGCGGTGCATAGTTATAAAAGAGGGAAAATGTTGCAGGTTTTAAACACACTCCCAATAAATGTGTATTATTGTCGATAAAGTTGTCTTTAAAAGAAGTCATGGTACCAACTATATAACTTTTGCCAAATTCTATGTTGGCTAATCCGTTGTCTGTAATACAAGTATCACCCAAATTTAAAACTAATCCAGGGCACCCATCAGGAAAGATCCGTTCCCATTGCTTGTCAGTTTCACCGCCTTTCAATTCCCAAAAAGAATGGATAAAAGGTTGTAACTCTATACAAGGTTTTATTTCTTTGTATTCCATTTGTGCTAGAAGTATGTATTACAAATGTACAATATGATTAAAAAATAGGAGCAAATTTTTGTTAACACCTGGGTTCAATTCCCGGCGATACTCAAAAAAAACAAAAACCCTCAAAATTTAATTCAGATGGCTTTTTTTGTCTTAATCCGTGGGACTGTTGCAAGCAGTTTAAGTTTACGATAAGCTGATGTTTTTTTAAGTAAACTTTCATAATATTTCATCGATCATTCCAAAAGCCTTAGCTTCCTCTGCTGTCATCCAGTAATCGCGTTCGGCTGCTTTGCTTATCTTTTCATAAGGCTGACCGCTATGTGATGCGATGATATGGTACAACTCTTCCTGTATTTTGAGTACCTGCTTTATGCTGATGTCCAGGTCAGTTGCTGTACCTTGGGCTCCACTAGAAGTCTGATGGATCATCACCCGGGAGTGTTTCAGAGCCGATCGCTTGCCTGCCGCGCCAGCGCACAGTAGTACCGAACCCATAGATAGTGCCACACCTGTACAGATGGTAGCTACATCGGGGGATATGTACTGCATCGTGTCGTAAATTCCAAAACCTGCATAGACAGAACCTCCAGGTGAATTTACATACAACTGAATGTCTTTTTTTGCATCAAGCGATTGCAGGAACAGCAGTTGCGCTTGGATAATATTGGCATTCCTGTCTTCTACCGGTTCACCCAAAAATATTACCCTGTCCATCATCAGCCGCGAGAATACGTCGAGTTGTGCCACGTTGAGTTGTCGCTCTTCCATGATGTAAGGGGTAAGAGCTGTGGGTTTTGCATAGGACTGTGCGGTAATATATTTGTCTATATAAATGCTGTTGATTCTGTGGTGCTTTACCGCATAATTGCGAAATTCTTTTGAATCCATAATAGTTTTTTTAAGTTAAAATAAGGTATAGGGAATCCGCCACCGCTTTACAGGGTGTATCAGATAAGTTGTTATGAGTGGGGTTATTTTTTAAAGATGTGCAGGATTTTTTGTCTGAACGGCTCATGCTCTTTTACCGAGAATAGCAGTTGCGCTACCTGGGCTATATCTTCCCGTAGTTTTTGGCGACCATAGTCGCGCACTACGTTATAGGTAGCCTGTTGCCATTGGAGGCTCTCGTTAAGCCCTGGTTCTAGCATAAGCCTTGCACTGAACACAGCACGATCGCCGCCATCACCAGTTGCCAGCAAATGATCCTCTATGCATTGTATTTCATTCCATGAAGTCTTCATATTGCAGCGATTTTATTTTTACGGTTTCCTTTACTTTTTCGAGACATTTAAATTTCTGTACAGTAGCCGAACGCGCACCAGAGAATCCAAAGCGTTTGGCAAGGCTCTCCATATCGAGTTTTTCATAATAAAAAGCCGATAACAGATCGAGACACTTGCGCCCGGTTGCTGTGAGCAGTTCAAGCAGTCCTGGCGAAGATGCCTCCTGGTAGTCTTCGTCGGTAAAAGGTTTGCCCGATACGCTTTCAAAAGGCATTTGTTTACTCGATTCGCTAAAACGCTTACTCCAAAGATTTCGCACTATGCCAAGGATGTAAGATTGCTCACTGTATTGTAAAGGCATGTCCTGCCTCTTTTCCATATAAGCGACTAATGCATCATGAAAGATGTCTTTTGCTTCTTCGAGCGAGCCTCCCATTTTACGTATATAGGCTGCTACAAGGGGGAAAGCTTTAAGGTAAACCGCTTCCAGAACTATTTTACGTTCGGTTTCTGTTGTACTCATATGCTAGCTGTTTATATATATGTGTCAAAAATGAACACAGTATCACCTTTTTTAAAAAAAACTATTGGCTACAGCTAAGATAATAAATAAAGGAAGAAGCAAAAATAAGGTAATTGCGCAGGTATCGATTGAAGTCACCCAGTTACAATACTTAATAACCTAAATAAGTATATCGCTTTCCAGGTCAGATTTTTCTATTTCAAAATCAAAACCCAATTGTTGCATTAACTGTATTACAAGATTTTTATACCAGTTTTCGGATTTAGGATGAATGTATATTTTCTCAATTAAGCGATGAATATCTACATTCGCTTTTACACCTTCGTTAATGGTCACGCTATAATCGCTAAGGTCAGATACTATTCGTACTTCGCGTTCATACTGAAAGCTTTTTCGCTTAAAAAGAAATGGGAAAAAATTATTATCAAAAGGGAGGTATTCTTTTTTGTAGTCAATATATTTTACTTCGCCAATGTACTGCTCGTAACAATCTTCCGGAATAAGTGCCTGTTGCAGTCTTTCTACAGTCGATTGAATGGCTAAGCCTTCATTATTTTTGGTAAATATCTGCCACATGGCATACGATTCATATTCGTTAATATGCCAGCTGCTAATTACCACATTTTTTCTTCTCGATTTATATTGATCGAGAAATTCAGGATTGTTGTCGGATATTTTTTTTATTTCCTCAAAAGTAGGCTCGCTAAAAGTTCCTTCGTATTGATCCTCAAATTTATCCGATCGCGACATAAAAAGCTGTTTGCAAAGTAGCAGGTCTAAAAATTTAGAAAGATCCAGGTATTTCCAAACGATAGTATCGTTTCCCGGCTGGCTAATCTGATCATTGGAAACATACATAAGTTAAAGGTATCAGGAGTTAAGGTAAATATCTTTTAAGGCTGAAAAATGTGAAATCTTATAAGTAGCTGCATTAGCATTCTGTTCGTTATGCTTATCATATAATACTGTAGGTATACCTAAGGCTTTTGCAGCCTGTATCTCAGACTCAGGATCATCACCCACCACCAGTATTTCTTCAGGCTTATAGTTGTAACGTTGTAATATATCAGCAAAAACTTCTTTTTTATTTGAAGTTACGGGGTTTACTATATGTACTTCTTTAAAATCATTTTCAATCCCCATTTGTTTTATTTTACTCATTTGCATATTCTTGAAGCCGGTAGTAACCAAAAACCGCTCTCCGGGTATATTCTTAATTTCAGGGTAATCTTCAAAAGTATCAATGGTATCATGGTAACCCATTACTTCCTGTAGAGCAATTGCTTTTTCGGTGAGCTCTTCGCTAAAATTATGACGTTTAGCCACAAGCCTGAAAGGCGTTCGCATAATAGCTTGTTTAATAGCATCCATACTATTATTATGGTTGCCGCTCTGCAATATCAGGTCGAATAAAGGACCAAATAACTTATCACCAATAGAACTAACAGGGTAAATGGTATTGTCCAGGTCGTATATGATGGCTTTTTTTGGCATTGAAAGGAAATTTAGCATAAATGTACAGCATAAAAAAAATAGCTGCAAATGAGCAGCTATTTCTTAATATAATATTATCAAAACCGTTACTCGAACGATTGCATCATAACCAGTTTTTTGTAAGTGCCTTCTAAAGCTAAAAGTTCCTCATGTGTACCTTGTTCAACGATCTGGCCTTTTTGCATAACAACAATTTTATCCGCTTTTTGAACGGTAGAAAGTCTGTGGGCAATAACTACCGATGTCCTGTTCTGCATCATGTTTTCTAAAGCCTCCTGGACTAATCTTTCGCTCTCGGTATCAAGAGCAGAAGTAGCTTCATCCAATATCATAATAGGAGGGTTTTTAAGAACTGCACGGGCAATACTAAGGCGTTGTTTCTGTCCGCCGGATAATTTGTTACCGCTGTCGCCAATGTTTGTTTCGATTCCTTCTGGAAGGTCTTTTACAAACTCATAGGCATTGGCAATTTTAAGCGCATGGATTATTTCCTCGTCGGTTGCATTTTGTTTACCTAAGGCAACGTTATTGCGAATAGTATCATTAAACAATATACTGTCCTGTGTTACAAGTCCCATAAGGCCTCGAAGCGATGGTAGTGTATAGTCACGAATGTCAATGCCATCAATTTTGATATTACCTTCTTGTACATCGTAGAAACGGGTAAGAAGATTGGCTATTGTACTCTTTCCACTACCTGACTGACCAACAAGTGCTACAGTTTGTCCTTTTGATACGTTAAGTGAAAAGCTTTTCAGCACATTTTCCTTTTCGTAACGAAAATTGATGTTTTCTATAGAGATATTGCTGTCAAAAGTATGTTTTTCAATTGCTTTTGGTTTACTTGTTATAGGATTCTCCTGTTCCAAAATATCCATAAGCCTGTCTGCAGCAGCATTACCTTTTTTAATATCATAAGATGCTTTAGAAATAGCTTTAGCAGGGGTAAGGATGTTATAAGCAAGTCCCATGTATCCTATAAATGCGGCACCTTTAAGTGAACCTTCAACTAAAACCATGTGGCCGCCATACCATAAAAGTATAGCAATAACCAATATCCCCATAAACTCGCTTAATGGTGAGGCCAGGTTTTGACGGTTAAGAATTTTATTAGAAAGATTATAATGTCTCTTTGTTGAATCGCGAAATTTATTGGAAAAATAGCCTTCAGATGTAAAGCTTTTTATCACTTTTAATCCACCAAGAGTTTCTTCAATTATAGATAAAAAAGTACCTTGTTCTATTTGCGCTCTACCTGATTTATTTTTAAGTGACTTACCAATTTTTGATATAATAAACCCTGAAACAGGAATAAAAATAAAAACAAAAAGAGTAAGTTTAGGACTTATTCCAACCATTATTGCAATAGAAAAAATAATGGTAAGTGGTTCTTTTACGATAAGTTCAAGAATAGATAAATAAGAGGTTTGTACCTCATTAACATCAGATGACATTCTGGCTATAACATCTCCTTTTCTTTTTTCAGAGTAAAATGCTAACGGAAGTTCAATAACCTTTTTGTACATAGCATCACGAAGATCTCTTAATACCCCGTTTCTTAAAAATGTAGCAAAGAATAATGCCAGGTAATTAAACAGGTTCTTTAACAGAAATATGGATATGATTATTATAACCATACTACCAAGAGTATATTGTACTCCTTTGTTCTCGTTAGTTATGGTTACATAATAATTAAGGTATTCGCCCAAATAATCTTTAAGATGTCCAATTCCTTTGTAAACAGGCTCAATAGTTACTTTTTTTGTGTCATCAAAAATAACGGAGATCATTGGTATAAGAGCAATGAACGATAATGTACTAAAAAGCGCATACAAAATATTAAAGAAAACATTTAAGTAAGCATACTTTTTATAAGGTAATGCAAAGCGAACTATTTTTTTAAAATTACTCATTAGATCAGGTTCATCGCTTCGATGATATTTTTAATTTTTGTATCCAGTGCCGATTCTACTGCTTTAAAATCATTTACATCATAAAGAGTATCGTTTACGCTAAAGTAGAATTTAATTTTTGGTTCAGTACCACTAGGGCGGGCACATATTTTAGTACCATCTTCAAGGTAATAAATTAGCACATCACTCTTAGGTAATTTTAATTGCTCTTTTTCATCAGTAAATAAGTTAAGAGCTGTAGATGCCAGGTAGTCTTCCACCATGATAACACGCAATCCGTAAATTTCTTTAAGCGGATTTTCACGAAGGCTCGTCATCATTTCTTTTATCTGTGCAGCGCCATCCATACCTTTTTTGGTTAACGAAATAAGGTATTCTTTATAAAAACCAAACTCTTCGTACAATTTTAAAAGCTCCTGATAGAGCGAACTAGCGTTTGCTTTAGCCTGTGCAGCCATTTCGCAAAGCAATAGGGTAGAGGTTACAGCATCTTTGTCGCGAACGGCATCGCCTACCATAAAACCAAAGCTTTCTTCACCACCACCTATAAATTGCTGCTCAGGGAAATCTACGATCATTTTAGCGATCCATTTAAACCCTGTAAGCCCAACTTTGCATTCTACATTATAAGCAGTTGCCAGCTCCATCATCATAGGGGTAGACACTATGGTCGATGCTATAAATTCATTGCCTTTAAGCTTGCCTTGTTTTTTCCACTGCTCCAATAAAAAGTGCGTCATAAGCACCATGGTCTGGTTGCCGTTAAGCAAGGTCATAATGCCATTGCCATTACGCACTGCCACACCAAGGCGGTCGCTATCAGGATCGGTACCTACAACAATGTCTGCATTTAGCTGGTCGGCTAGTGCAATTGCCATAGAAAGTGCTTCAGGCTCTTCCGGATTTGGTGATTTTACTGTAGGGAAGTTTCCGTCCGGTACAGCTTGCTCAGCTACAATATGTACGTTGCTATAACCTGCATCTTCTAAAAGATCCGGAATTAGTTTTATAGATGTTCCATGCAGAGGAGTAAAAACAATTTTTAATGCGTCTTTGGCTTCCTGCGGAGTATTAAATGTTGCATTTTGTAATGACGACTGAATAAATGCTTTATCCAATTTATCATCTATATATTCGATAAGGCTTTCGTTGGCCTCAAATTTTATTTTATCATAAGGCAGAGCCTCAATTACGTTAATAAGCTCATGATCCTGAGGAGGAACAAGTTGGCCGCCATCCTGCCAGTATACTTTGTATCCATTATATTCCGGTGGATTGTGTGATGCCGTAAGCACAATACCTGCATGGCAGCTTAGTTGCTTAAGTGCAAAAGAAAGTTCGGGAGTGGGGCGAAGCTCCGAAAATAAAAATACTTTAACGCCATTAGCCGAAAACACATCGGCTACAGTTTTAGCTAGGGTATCGCTACTATGACGGCAATCGTAGGCTATAGCTACTTTAAGTTCTTCTCCCGGGAATGAAGATTTTAAATAATCCGAAAGTCCTTGTGTAGCTTTGCCAAGTGTGTATTTATTAATTCGGTTTGTACCCGGTCCCATAATACCTCTCATTCCACCAGTGCCAAACTCAAGGTTTTTATAAAAAGAGTCCTCCAGCTCTTTGGGCGAGGAGGTCATCATTTCTTTTATAGCGTCATGGGTTCCACTGTCAAAAACAGGCGAAAGCCATACGTTTACTTTGTCAAGTATCGATTTTTCAATTTCCATAAAATTTATTTATGCAAAAAATGTTAGTTCTCAGGATACAAAAATCCTGTTATAATATTTCGCTAATCTTATAGCGTTCTTCGTTGTTTTTTGTGCGAAGTATTATCTCGCCAAGGAAACCTGCTAAAAACAGCTGTGTTCCTATAATCATCGTTACAAGTGCAATATAAAACCATGGATTATCTGTAATAAGTATGGTTTTTTGATGATGAGCCAGTCTCCATAATTTTATAACACCAATGTATATAGAAGCCATAAATCCTATAAAAAACATTAAGGCTCCTAGTGCTCCAAAAAGGTGCATAGGTCTTTTTCCAAATCGTGACAGGAACCAAATGGTTATAAGGTCAAGAAAACCATTTATAAAACGTTCCATTCCAAACTTTGTCGAACCGTATTTTCTGGCCTGATGCTGCACTACTTTTTCACCTATTTTACTAAATCCTGCATTTTTTGCTAATACAGGTATGTAACGATGCATTTCGCCTGATACTTCTATGTTCTTTACAACTAGGTTTTTATAAGCTTTAAGTCCACAGTTAAAATCATTAAGAGTAACCCCCGATGTTCTTCTGGCTGCCCAGTTAAACAATTTGGAAGGCATATTTTTAGAAAGAACCGAATCGTAACGCTTCTTTTTCCAACCTGATACAAGATCGAATCCCTGGCTTGTTATCATATTGAATAACCCTGGTATCTCATCAGGACTGTCCTGAAGATCGGCATCCATGGTAATGATAACATCACCTTGTGCTTTGGCAAAACCGGCATGCAATGCTTGCGATTTTCCGTAATTTCGTTGAAAACGGATGCCTTTTGTATTAGGGTCCTGTGCAGCAAGCTGCTGTATTATATTCCAGGAATTGTCGGTACTGCCGTCGTCAATAAAGATAACTTCATAACTGAAATTATTCTCAACCATGACCTTCACGATCCATTGGTGTAATTCTCTTAAAGATTCCTCCTCATTAAGAAGGGGTATAACTATAGATAGATTCATTGATTTTTATTCGAATACTTTGTTTTTTCTCATTGCTACAGCAACGATTAGTCCGATAACAGCATACATTAATAAGCTAATACCAAGGCCAAGTAATTGTTGTGGAATTGAAAAACTATCTGTTTCACGTAATTTAGCAACGGTTTCTTTTAAAGTTTGAGTATCGATACTACCGAATTTTTTCATCATATTAACGGTATACTCGATTGTATGTTCTTTTACAATTTCTTTTGCAGCCGGATCTATAACATTAAAAAGAATAATGTTAAATATGCTGTATATAACCAATCCTATCAAAATAGTAAGGAAATAAACACTAAAAGCTTCTTTAAAAGAGATAAAACCTCCTAATGCTTTTTTTGTTTTAGCTATTGCTATAATTGCAAGAATAATTGAAACAATTAGATCTACAAATCCAAACCAGCTATTAACAAAAAGTTTTAGATCTATTGTGTAAATTAATGCAGTACGAAGTATAAAATATACTGCCAGTATTATTCCAAAATTAACCCCGTTTTTTTTGATTACGTTTGTCATGATAATTGTTTTGATGGTTATTTAATCTACAAATATACTAATTACTATATAATGAGTAGCTAAAAAAACACATACGTTACAGTGAAAAAAAGATTGGTAAAAATTTGATATTAAAAAAATAAATGTAATTTTGCACTCTCAAATAAAAGTTTAAAAAACAAAAAGCTGTAAAACGTTTACACCTTTCAATAAACAGGAAGCCTCGAAACGCCCAGCAGCCAAACAATAAAATTTACACAATGAAAAAAGGTATTCACCCAGAGAATTACAGATTAGTAGCGTTTAAGGACATGTCTAACGAAGAAGTGTTCATTACTAAATCTACAGCAGATACTAAAGAAACAATTACACACGAAGGAGTTGAATATCCTGTAGTGAAAATGGAGATCTCAAGAACTTCTCACCCTTTTTACACTGGTAAATCTAAACTTATCGATACTGCAGGACGTATTGACAAGTTCAAAAACAAATATGCTAAATTCAGCAAGCCAGAAACTAAAACAGAAGAATAGTTTTAAGTTCTATACTATACAAACCTTCCCGAAACGGAAGGTTTTTTTTGCTCGTAACTTTTTAGTTATTTTTTTGTTAAGTAACCACTGCGTCCTGGCAAAAACTTTGGGCAACACTTTGTTTTGCTTTTAAACTTTGTAACTTTGAAACTTATAACTTTTGACTCACAAAAATGAACTATATCCTTTTTGACGGAACTGTGCGTAATGCATTATTACCCTTTACTTATACAAGGCCTGTTGCTGATATTCGTGTTGGTATTCTTACCATTCGTGAAAAATGGGAGAAACATCTGGGCTATACCACTACAACCTTAACAGAAGAATACCTGATGGAGAAATTCCCAATGGTAGAACTAGAAGAGAATGTAATGATTAATGCCTCTTTTCTTCCAACAGAAGTATTGGCAGAAATGGTAATAGCACTGGAGGATAATCAGGCTATTTTTTGTGGAGATGAAGTCATTGCATTTTATTCTAAAGATTCACAGGAAGAAGTAGATTTTGATACTTATGATGTTATTGAATATACTGAGGAATGCTTGCGAATAGAAAATCCGTGGGATATTTTTCAAAAGAATGATGCAGCAATACGCGAAGATTTCGAATTGCTTACTGAAGGACGTACTTCAGAACCAATACCAGGCAGTGTTAATGTAATTGGTGCCGAAAATATTTTTATTGAAGAAGGAGCAAAGCTGGAATTTGTTACCCTTAATGCTTCAACCGGGCCTATATACATCGGTAAAAATTCCGAAATAATGGAAAACTCTGTTATTCGCGGGCCATTTGCTTTATGCGAAGGAGCTCAGGTTAAAATGGGAGCCAAAGTATATGGCGCAACTACTGTAGGGCCTCACAGCAGGATAGGTGGGGAAGTGAGTAACTCGGTATTGTTTGGTTATTCAAATAAAGGACATGACGGTTTTTTAGGTAATTCAGTTTTAGGAGAATGGTGTAATCTTGGTGCAGATACAAATAATTCTAACCTTAAAAATAACTATGAAGAAGTAAAACTTTGGAGTTATGAAAAAGAGGGCTTTGTAAAAACGGGGCTTCAGTTTTGCGGATTAATGATGGGAGACCATAGTAAATGTGGTATCAACACCATGTTTAATACAGGGACAGTAGTAGGTGTAAGTGCTAATATATTTGGTAGTGGCTTTCCACGAAATTTTGTACCAAGCTTTTCATGGGGTGGTGCATCTGGCTTTACGACCTATGTTACTAAAAAAGCATTTGAAACTGCGAAAATTGTGATGTCAAGACGTAATGTTGAATTTACAGAACAGGATGCTGCAATATTTGAACATGTGTTCGAAGAAAGTAAAAAGTGGAGAAAAGACGATTAATACAACAATTTGGAAAAATTGAAAAGACGTAATAATAAAACAAAATATAGTTTAGGAAGCCTGCTGTTACTGCTGGCTTTCGCTTTTTATGTGGGTTGTAATCCAGATAAGAAAGAACAAATACAAGAGCAGCTACCTGTAAATGAAACTATTGAAGTACCTGAAGTTAATAAGCAGCCTTCGCTGTCGGGTTTTCAAGGTAAGGTAACAGCAATAAAGGATGGCGATACTTTTGTGGTGCTTTGTGATGGAAAAACAAAGAAAATAAGATTGTTTGGTATTGATTGCCCTGAAAATTCCCAACCCTTTGGAAAAGCTGCTAAAAAATTTGCTTCCGATTTATGCTATGGAAAAACGGTTACAGTTATCCCACAACAAAAAAAGGATCAGTATGGGCGTGTATTAGGCGTTGTAATGACATCTGATGGGCTTAATGTAAATGAGGAGCTTATAAGAGCAGGTTTTGCTTGGAATTATAAATACTCTAAAAACATTCTTTTTGCTGAACTGGAAAAAGAAGCAAGGCTACACAAAAGAGGACTTTGGGCAGATGAAAACCCTGTTAATCCTTGGCAGTGGAGGAAACAAAATAATATAAGCAGGCGATAATTTTCTATTAAAGTTATAGCAAGTATATAAAACAAAGCCCATGAACATCATGGGCTTTGTTTTTATAATTAAACGATGTATTAATGTAATTAATCGTCTATCCTTAAGAATTTACCGTTTTTGTCAAATACCAATTCTACATCGTTAGCAAGTTCGATCTTATAATCGCCCGAACGTTTTTTATCAATTTTAACTATAGCTTGTCCTTTGTAGTGTGTAGCTGCGTATGTTGCAATTGTTTTAGGTATTACAGATGCTGGTATTGCTATATGGTTTCCGTCTACTTCTTCCCAGTTGCCTTTATCATCAAATTCAAGTTCGATACCGTTAGATAATCGTACATCATAATCGGTACTGATCAGGCCTTTGTCTTTACGAACCACGTCTATGGTTTGATCTTTAAAGTGTTGTTTGATAAAAGTATGTGCAGCTGCAGGTAATTCTGTTGCAGGTACAACTTTATCCTGAGCATTTGCAGATAGATTTACAGATAAGACTACTGCTAAAATTGCAGTGAATAAACCGGATTTCTTTTTAATTTGCATAATATATTGTTTTAAATTCTATAGTAAAGTTACAATGGGAATCTGGAAACAATTAGGAATTCTCTTTTTTTAATAATTTTTTGGGAAAGTTCAATGATTACAAAAGTAGTTTACATCGAGGGTGGTAAAGTTATATATTACTATTCATAACGATTTTGTAATTACTACTCGTAGCATTCATTTTTTTGTATGTACATATTCTAAAATATCTCCAGGCTGACAATCCAATACTTCACATATTGCTTCCAATGTATTGAATCTAATAGCTTTTGCTTTTCCGGTTTTCAAAATAGATAAGTTGGAAAGGGTTAAGCCTACTTTTTCGGAGAGTTCGTTTAACGACATCTTTCGCTTTGCCATCATTACATCTAAGTTTACGATTATTGGCATAAGTTATATTGTTAAATCGTTTTCGGCTTGAATTTCAATTCCCTTTTTGAAAATAATTGCAATAATATAGATGATTGCTGCCATCAGAATAAATGCTTCGCTGTCTCCCCAAAATGAGTTTAAATTATCGGTTTTATAGCCATGATGTTGTAGGTTTTTTGCGATTTCTTGTCCAATTAAACTTACTATTCCAATGAAAAAAGTGTAAGAGCTAATTTGAGTTATTTGTGAAGAAACATAGCCGTTAAAGGGATTTGATAAATCCAATTTGTACATTAACATAATGACTATGTAAAACAAATATGCTTTTAAAATAGCTACGGACATGATAAACGTGTACATTCCAAAAAAGGCCCATTGGCTACGATTGTACATTTCGATTAAATCTAATTTTTGATACAGGTTCGGAATAAATTCAGGCTTGTAGATACTGAATACAAAATTAACGACTAAACCTCCGGCTTCAATACATAAGCCAACAAAGATGAGCCAAGCTACAATATGTAGCACTTTAAATATGAAATTAGTTTTTTTAGACATAATATAAAGTTTTAAATTATGTCGCTAAAATAATAAATATTTATTGATAAACAATAAATTAATATTGATAAATGAAAAAAATATTCTAAGTAATATTTAAATGCCCAGCCCAAACCCTTTTAGCCTATATTTTATAGGCCTCTCTGTAGTAACAGTTAATTGTTTTTCTTTTACTGATGTCTTTTAGGGAAAACTATTTTAAAGCTATGCATGTCATGAAAGGAATAAACAATAGTGATTCCGTAATTTGTAATAATTGAATTCACAATAGACAACCCAAGTCCTGTAGATTGTTCATTATTAGAATCTCTGTAAAAACGTTTGAATATAGAGCCTGTTTCCAAAGCTTTATTGCTACCGGTATTATTAATAGTAACACTGGTGTCATCAATAATAATAGTTACAATCCCTTCTATATGGTTATGCAGTATAGCGTTTTTAAGCAAGTTGCTTACAAGGGTTAATGCCAAACCTTTATTCATTTTAAAAAGCAGGGGAGCCTTCGATTCTATATTAATTGTAATAGTCTTGTAGTCGGCAAGATCTTCATAATCTAAAACAAGTTGCTCAAGTAATTCATTAAAGTTTATAACCTCTTCTTCAGCATATTGTCTGTTCTCTATTTTAGAGAGCATAAGCAATGATTTGTTCAGACGTACCAATCTGTTTAGAGTATCACTTATTTTACCTAACTCCATCATTTGTTCATCAGGCAATGTATTGTTGTCGGCAAAAAGCTCTAATTTATTAAGACTTATAGCGAGAGGTGTTTGCAGCTCGTGCGATGCATTTTCGATAAATTGTTTCTGACTTGAATAAATAGCTTCATTACGTTTAAGCATGTCTTCCAGTTCTCTTCCTAAAATCTTAAATTCTTCTATTGGAGAATGAGGTGATTTAAAAGAGGTGTCTGTTCCCAGTTTAAAACTTTTTAGTTTTTCCAGTAATCGATAAAACGATTTCCAGACTTTCCTCAGTATTAAATGATTGATGACTGCAACACTTATTACAAGCATAATGTATAATGCTATAAGCGCTGTAAGTAAATCTTCAAGTAGTTCATCCTCTTCTACCATTGAGGCTTTAATAGATAGCAGGTGCGGATTGCCATTAGCATCTTCAAACACACATTCTAAAATGCGTATAGGCTGGTCTTCATCATCATATTCAGAGAACTCAAAAGTACTTATTAATTTATTGTCGTCATCATAATCGCCTTTTGGCAGGGGTGTTATCTTGAATTGATTAATGCCGTAATCGGGAGTATTTAATACATTTTCGTTAGAATGAGCCTCGCGGATAATTTGTAGTTTAGAGTTTTTAAGACCATCATCAATATTATCATATACTTCTTCCAGTATTACAGCATAAAATAGCCCTGCCCATACGGCAACAACGACCAGTAGGGCAATAACAAGATAGCGTAATGTATAGACTTGTAATTTCATGAACTCATTTTATAGCCCATACCATATACTGCTTGTATATCGGCTGCGGCATCTGCAT
>RCUH01001505.1_pt1 | contig 16887 bp, 18 predicted proteins | sample 2166191 | NCBI WGS metagenome assembly RCUH01 (sample SAMN09932848, study PRJNA488358) | compost metagenome | feature: garden; material: soil; isolation source: compost soil in an enriched community after 214 h of incubation | place: Germany: Experimental Botanical Garden Goettingen | collected...
AGACCAAAGTGCTAAAGCGTATGCTCCAGGTCAGCAGAAAAAGAGATAATAAAAAATACCTTCTGAATTTCAGAAGGTATTTTATTTTTGTTTCAATTTTAAACGAAAGCCAATTCCATTTTCCTTAAAAAATGACAAATAATGAAGTATAAATTTGAAAAATATAATTACTTCGATGAAAGAGATAATCTTAACAAATCAACAGCTATAATAATACTCGAAAATGAAGAGCAATATGGAGTGTATCTCCTCCATTGATGAAAAAATTTCAGATATGTTGTTGATAATGGAAAATACATCTATGAAACCGATAATTTAGGTAGGGTAGAAAGAGCTATAATGGAAGATGTTGATTTTCATACAAAAACAAGAAATAAGGAATATCAAAAAGAAACTAAATTTTTAAAAGATGGATATCCTAAAGATGCTGGTGGGCATATTTTTAGAAATGAATGGGGTGGCCCAAGCGAACAAATAAACTATTTTTCTCAAAATTCACCTTCTAATAGTTTTGGAGAATGGTACAAAATGGAAAAAGCAGTATCCAGTTTTAAAAAGGCTAATCCTAATGTTAAAATAAAAGCAGAAATGAAATTTAATTTTGATGGAAATAGTCAAAGACCAACATCAGTTGATGTTAAAATTTATAAAGATGGTAATTTAGACACTGAATTATCAACAAGATATAGAAACCCATAAAATACTTAGGCGTGATAACAAATTACAATGAAATAATAGAACAATTAAAAGGTAAAAATTGGCAAAAAATCAATATCATATTTAATATTGATAAAGGGTCTATCAGGTATGGTAAAATTGAATACATTGATGAGAATGATTTAACAAATTCTTTTTGGATATCATTTGATGAAATTGATGATTTGATTAATTCAATATTTAATAAATATGATAGTAATATAGATAACCTTAACACTAGATTTAATAAATATCAGATTGAAATTTATCCTGATGGTGAAGTTACAGAGAAAGAATGGTGGGATTCTGAAAAAGAAAAAAAAGATTTACTAGATAGTGCAGATGTTTTCTATCAATGGGTAAATGAACGTATGATGTCTATGATATTTGAATACGAAAAAGATAATGATCTTGTACCAACTGAATATGACTCAGATGGTGATTTGGAATATTTAAGTTCCTGGGACAGTGGTGTATTTACTTTTCATATTGATAAAAATAATAATTTAGTGTACAAGGTGGTTCTTACAAAAGATGGTAAAGAAAGAACACTTGATTTTCCTTTGAAAGATTATTTTGTAGAAGGAATATTAGATCACTATAAAGTGACTAATAATGAACTTTCTGATGAATGGAAACCTTGGAATACTATGATATTAAAATCTCTCCATTATGATATTCCGTATGATAAAAGAGAGGAATTTGTAAGTTATATTCTTCAATAATTAAATACAAAAAAACAAACCTCAAAAATCACAATATATGCCATATTAGTACTAGTAATACTATTGATTGCAATAAGCGTATTAAGCTAAAATCAAAAAAGCCTTCTGAAAATTCCAGAAAGCTTTTGTGGTATTATAAACAGATAAGAATTTTACTTCTTCGCATTCGTATTAATCACTTTAATCAAATACGTCCCTTCTGGCAAATCAGTAATATTAGAAGCATTGGCGCTCATTATTTGTCTTCCTTGTGAGAAAACCTCAATAATTTTACCGCTTTTATTTGTTTCAATAGAAGCTGCAGGTGCCGGTACAGATGCTTTTGCAGGTGTTGTAACAGTCTTTTTAGATGCACCTGATGTTGCAGGACTTGAAACAGGTGTGCTTTCGGTTACAGGCGCACCATTTGGTTTCGAGCTATTGTATGCTTCCTTAACTTGTTCATCTGTCATGGCGACACTATACAATCTTAAATCGTCAATATCTGCGTTGATACTCGTTGAGGTATTTAATTTTCCTAGGTTTAAAATATACCCTTTTGCCGAACGCTGAATTCCTTCTGCAGACTTTAACAATTCGCCGTTACGATAGATTTTTGAAACATTTCCGTCATAAGTTATACTATAAAAATACCAGACTTCTTTTACTAATGGTACTGAAACAATCACATTATTTGTATCTCCCCAGCCAACCAAACTCAAATCTGAATTGCTTCCAGACACGGGCTGTTGCACTAATCCAAAATATTGTCCGTTTACTGCTGCACCGTATCCTAAAATGTAATTTGGAATATTGACCGCATTAAATTTTACCCAAACCGATATTGTTTTTGGTTTATTATCCTGAGGAAGCTCTCCTATTACTGCCTGATAAGCTTTTGTAACCCGCAAAGCACTTTTAGAGCTTCCCATCCTATCGTTTACAAAAACTGGAGCACCTAAAAAAGAAATAGTATTATCGGCACTGTTTAAATTTCCATTGAAGTTAAATTCCTGTACCGGATTTTGCGCATTGGCAGTTAAAAAATTTACAAACATTAAAGTGAGTAATATTTTTTTCATAGTTATAGCTTTTATCAGAATCGTTTTGGTTTAAGGCAATTAGCAATTTATTGCAAAATTTAAACATTATAGATTTTACAATTTTAAAATTTCGTTTATTATTTTTAGAAAATTTGTTAAAACTATAATTAAAATTCAACACCTCCAAACAATTCCTACACACAAATGCATAATTCTCACAAAAACAACAATACAGCTTAAGCTCTATTCTCTTTTCAAAATACTGGAAAACTTGATCTAACCCACTTCGACAAATTAAACTTCCTAAAGACAGTATTTGTAATGATATTGCCCAATATTGCATTTTTATTTTTAAATTTAATATTACAAGCTGGCAACCAAAGAAATAAACTTAAACATGAAGAAAACCTTACTTTTATTTTTTCTTTTATTTTTCTTAAAAATCAGTGCACAGATTTCAGATACTCTCGTACTGAAAAACAACGATATCATTGTTGGAGAAATAAAAACAATGAATAAAGGCGTTCTACAGATAGAAACCAATTACAGCAAAGACGATTTTAAACTAGAATGGAAACATGTCAAAAGCATTAGTTCTGAAAGGGTTTATATTATTAATCTTTCTAACGGCATTTTATTAAACGGAAAAATTGCCAAAATCAACACTCCAAATCAATGCGAGATTACAAATGTTGAAACGCAAAACAAAAGCATTATTGATCTCACTGATATTGTACAAATTAAACCTGTGGACGAAAGCTTTTGGGGAAGACTTGATGCTAGTTTCGACGCAGGAATCAAATTGACTAAAGCACAAAGCTTACAGCAACTAACTATAAATGTGAATTTAGGCTATACAGCGAAAAAATGGTACGGAACTGCAACGTACAAACAAATTCAATCTATACAAGATGATAGCGATCCTATACGTAGAATTGATACTGACTTAAGCTATATTCATTTACTGCCGAGGGATTATTTTATTCCGCTATCAATTGTAACTTTAAAAAATACAGAACAAGACATTGATCTTCGTATTGTTTCAAAGGCTGGTTATGGAAAATATTTAATACATAGCAACAAAAAATATTGGGGAGTTGCTTCTGGATTATCTTTTAACCACGAACGTTTTACTGGAGCTACAGAGCCAAATAAAAGTTTGGAATTATTTGTAGGAAGCGACCTTAATTTGTATGATATTGGCGATTTTAGCATTCAGTCTAAAGTAAACTTTTTTCCCAGTTTGACAGAAAGCAAAAGAATTCGTACCGATTTTTCTGTAGATACCAAATACGATTTACCATTAGACTTTTTTATCAAATTATCATTTATTTATAACTATGACAACAAACCCAAAGAAGGAGCATCAAAAGACGATTATGTATTTCAGACTACTTTTGGATGGAAATTAGACTAAAAAAAGCTTCCTGAAGACAGAAAGCTTTCCTTACTATTCCAAAAAATCAAATTCATGCGCAATAAAAAAACTAACTAACATTTAAAAACAAACTAAAAAACCATTTATTTCGAAGTAATTTTTTTTGACGGAGTACTGGTAATTTTTAATAGATAAGTCCCTTCAGGAAGATCACTTATATTTGTTGCATTGCTTCCCATTATTTTTTGCCCTTGCGAGTAAATTTCTACACTTTTTGTTGCACCATTAACCTCGTTTGAAGTAATAATTGTTTCAGGAGCCGTTTTTACCTTTACTGGAGTTTTAGCCGTTTTAGCTTCTACAGATACCGCAGGAGACAAATTAGAAGCCTTTTCGCTTTCATATAATTCTTTTACTTGGTCGGGAGTCAAGGCTACATCATAGATTTTTAAATCGTCTATATCAGCATTAATTCCAACCATAGTATTGATTTCACCTAACCTAAAAATAGTTCCATTTGTAGATCTTGACATGCCTTCTAAATACTTCAACAACGTACCATCACGATATATTTTAGAAACAGTTCCTTCGTAGGTTATAGTGTAATTATACCAGACACTTTTTTCTAAAAGTGTAGATACAATAACATCATTAGAAGCTCCCCAAGCTGCTAAACTCAAATCAGAATTAGAAGTTGTTGTTCCTTGCTGTAGTAGACCGCAATATTGAGCATTTAAAGGATTTCCGTAGCCCCAAATATAATTTGCATTTGAAACATCATTGAATTTAACCCAAATACTGATTGTTCTTGAACTCTTTCCTTGAGGCAGATTATCAATCACTGCTTCTAAAGCTTTATTATTTAATCGCTGAGCCCCTTTTATCGCTCCTGCTCTATCAGGTACAAAATTGTTGGTTCCTATGAATGAAATAGTATTTGCCGTATTATTTAAAGTTCCATTGAAGTTAAATTCCTGAATCGGTGTTTGCGCATTCACATTCAAAAAACTTACAAACAATACTGTTAGTAGTAATTTTTTCATAATAGTAGATTTTAGGGATTAAACAACTTACGTTGTCTTAATACCTCAAAACTAGGTTATTATATTTTTTACAGGAAAAATTTCCGACAAATTACCTAAATACTCGTTAAAATAACGTTTTTTATGCATTTCACGAGTAAACTACATTTTATAAAACTTAAAAAAATTATTAAAACTTTGAATTAAAATCAGGACTACTAACAATTTCCTACGTATAAATACGGTATATTCAACAAAATAATAAATTTTTAACTTTTAAAACAAATACTTATTTAACAAATAAGAAGTTGATAAAAAAAACTCCATTCGAAAATTACGAATGGAGTTTCTATATTGTGAAAAGTACTATATTACTTTACAAATTCAATTTTTTGAGCTTCTTCTTCGTTGACACTATCAAAGAAACCTTGCTCGTTCATCCAGTCATCACTGAATACTTTGCTCATGTAACGAGAACCATGATCTGGAAAAATAGCAATAATATTACTATCTTTTGTAAATTCACCTTCTTCAGCATATTGTTTAATAGCTTGCATTACTGCTCCAGAAGTATACCCAACAAATAAACCTTCTTTTCTAGTAACCTCTCTAGCAGAGTGAGCACTTTCCTCATCGGTTACCTTCATGAATTTATCAATAATATCAAAATCTGTAGCAGATGGAATTAAGTTTTTACCAAGACCTTCTATACGGTAAGGATAAATTTCTTTGCTGTCAAATTCTCTTGTCTCGTGGTATTTTTTCAATACAGACCCAAAAGCATCAACTCCTAAGATTCTAATATTTGGATTTTTTTCTTTTAAGAATTTTGCAGTTCCAGAGATAGTTCCTCCTGTTCCGCTGCACGCAACTAAGTGCGTAATTTGTCCTTTTGTTTGTTCCCAAATCTCTGGACCTGTAGTGTTGTAGTGAGCATCAATATTTAATTGGTTGAAATATTGATTAATGTAAACTGAACCTTTTGTCTCTTCGTGCAAACGTTTTGCTACATTATAATAAGATCTTTCATCATCTGCAGAAACGTGAGCCGGACAGACATACACTTTGGCGCCTAAACTTCTCAACATGTCAATTTTGTCTTTAGATGATTTCGAGCTTACAGCCAAAATACAATTGTAACCTTTAATAATGCTTACCATTGCTAAACTAAATCCTGTATTACCAGAGGTTGTTTCTATAATGGTGTCTCCCGGCGATAGAATTCCTTTTCTCTCGGCTTCTTCAATAATATATAATGCTATTCTATCTTTTGAGGAATGACCTGGGTTGAAAGCTTCTACCTTTGCGTAGAAATTTCCTTCTAACTCTTCGGTGATTTTATTTAGTTTAATAAGAGGGGTGTTTCCTATTAACTCTAAAACATTATTATAAGCGGTTATTTCTTCTTTCATAAAAAAATAGTTAATCAAAGGCCTTTTCAAATTAACCTTGACAGGTTGCAAATTTAACAAAAAATTTCTAATTAGCTTTTAATTTTTTCTAAATCTAATAAAAAACTAAATTCTTTTGCTAAGTCTTTTAAAGCCTCAAAACGTCCCGAAGCCCCGCCATGACCTGCATCCATATTGGTGTCTAAAAACAAAAGTTTGTCATTTGTTTTTAAATCCCTCAATTTTGCAACCCATTTAGCTGGCTCCCAATACTGTACCTGCGAATCATGCAATCCGGTAGAAACGTACATGTTAGGATATTCCTGCGCTTTTACATTGTCGTAAGGCGAATACGACAACATATAATCGTAATATTTTTTATTGTTTGGGTTCCCCCATTCGTCATACTCTCCAGTTGTAAGCGGAATACTATCATCAAGCATTGTGGTAATCACATCTACAAAAGGCACCTGAGCGATAACGCCATTATACAATTCAGGAGCTTCATTTACGATTACTCCCATTAAAAGTCCGCCAGCAGATCCTCCTTCTGCATACAAATGTTCAGGAGAAGTGTACTTTTGGTCTATTACAAATTTAGAGCAATCGATGAAATCTGTAAAGGTATTTTTCTTTTTTAACAGTTTTCCGTCCTCGTACCATTGTCTTCCTAAGTCCTCACCTCCTCTAATATGGGCGATCGCATAAACAAATCCGCGGTCTAAGAGTGATAATCTTGTCGAAGAAAAATACGTATCCATTGTAATTCCGTAAGAGCCATATGCGTAAAGCAACAACGGATTTTTACCATTTTTCTCCAATCCTTTTCTGTAAACCATAGAAATAGGCACTTTTACACCATCTCTAGCCGTTGCCCAAACTCGTTCTTCAATGTAATTATTTTTATCAAATTTTCCACCTAAAACCTCTTGTTCTTTCAAAATTTCTTTGGCTTTAGTCTTCATATTAAAATCTATTACAGAAGACGGTGTTGCCAATGACTGATAGCTGTAGCGCAAAATATCAGTATCAAAATCAACATTTGTTGTCGTGTAGGCATTATAGGTTTCGCTGCCAAAAGGAAGATAATAATCTGGTTCATCATTCCAAGGCATGATGCGAATATGATTTAACCCATTAGAGCGCTCTTCTACAACCAAATAGTTTTTAAATATCTCAATATCTTCTAACAAAACATCTTCTCTGTGCGGAATAAGATCTACCCAGTTTTTCTTTCCTGTTTTGTTTTCAGGCGTTTTCATTAACTTGAAATTCGTCGCCTTATCTTTATTGGTCAAAACATAAAAAGAATCTTCGTAGTGAGAAATGCTATATTCTAATCCGCGGACACGTGGCTGGAAAACCGTAAATTCTCCATCCGGATTATTGGAATTCAAAATTCTATATTCTGTTGTCAGTGTACTTCCCGAACCAATAACAATGTATTTTCTTGATTTTTCTTTGCTGATAGACACATTAAAAGTATCATCAACTTCATCATAAACTAAGACATCATTTTCTGAATCAGTATTTAATTTATGTCTAAAAACCTTATCAGCCCTTAGGGTTACCTGATCTTGTCTTACATAAAAAATAGTATTGTTATCATTTGCCCAAACGGAAGCTCCTGTAACGTTTTCTATTCTATCAGCTAAGATTTCTCCTGTTTCTAAGTTCTTAACCTGGATCGTGTAGATTCTTCTTCCCACAATATCTACTCCAAAACTAGCAAATTTGTTGTCGGGACTAATGCTCAAACCTCCTAATTTAAAATAAGCATGTCCTTTTGCCATTTCATTACAGTTAAAAAGAATTTCTTCTTCGGCAGAAAGGCTTCCTTTTTTTCTGGCAAAAATTGGATAATCTTGCCCTGTTTCAAAACGTGTGATATAAAAATATCCATTATAGAAATAAGGAACAGAAGAATCGTCTTCTTTAATTCTCCCTTTCATTTCTTCAAACAAACTATCTTTTAATTTTTGGGTATGAGAAGTCATGCTTTCGTAATAAGCATTCTCCTTATTTAGATAATCGATTACTTCTGGATTCTCTCTGTCATTAAGCCAGAAATAGTTGTCAATCCTAGATTCTTTATGTTTTTTTAATGTTTTTGGAACTATTTTAGCCTTTGGGGCCGATATATCATTTTGCATTTAGTAAGCATTAATTTTTAAATATGAAGACGCAAAAATAGCACAAACCCAATAGAACAGAATTAATTTTTTCTTAAATTATTCTATTGAATTAACACAGCAATATAGTAATTTTGTCTGAAATAATTTAAAAAATCAACAAAAATGGATTTAATGGGAATGATGGGTAAACTTAAAGAAACCCAGCAAAAAATTGAAGATACTAAAAAGCGTTTAGATACTGTTTTGATTGATGAACAAAGCGCTGATGGATTATTAAAAGTTACAATTACTGCTAGTAGAAAAATAAAGTCACTTTCTATTGATGATTCTCTTTTAGAAGATAAAGAACAACTAGAAGATTACCTAATCGTTACTTTAAACAAAGCAATTGAAAAGGCTACAAATGTAAACGAAAGAGAATTAGACGCTGTTGCGAGAATGGATATGCCTTCTATTCCTGGAATGGATAATTTGTTTAAATAAGCTTTTAAGGTTCTGAGAGGCTAAGGTTCTAAGTTTTATTTTTTTGACACAAAAAAAAGAGGATGTATTAACATCCTCTTTTTTTTAACCTTTATTTCTTTCTTCCTTAGAACCTCAGTACCTTAGAAACTTAGAACCTTTCTGCTAAAACTTCGAAAGCGTATCAATTACATACGTATGCATCACTTCTTTATAATCTAAATGTGTTACAATACGAAGTTTATTATGTCCCAAAGAACTTATAAGTATATTTTTCTGTTTTAATTTTTCAATCAATAGTTGGTCGCTGTAACCTTCTGCAAGCGAAAAAATCAAAATATTTGTTTCAACGGGCTCAATAGATGAAATCCAAGGTTTTGTGCTTAAAATCTTTGCGATTTCTTTTGCTCTGCGATGGTCTTCTGCCAATCTTTCTATATTATGAGCCAAAGCATATAATCCAGCTGCCGCCAAATACCCTACTTGACGCATCCCACCACCTAATATCTTTCTGATTCTCAACGCTCTATGAATATCAGCTTTACTTCCAAGCAGTACAGAACCAATTGGTGCGCCTAAACCTTTAGACAAACAAACTGAAATAGTATCAAAAATAGCACCGAATTCTCTAGGATTCTGTCTTTTAGCCACTAACGCATTCCAAATTCTAGCACCATCTAAATGAAATTTTAAATTATGGGCATCGCAAACTTTTTTTATTTCTCTTAAATCGTCTAATTCGTAACAAGCTCCGCCACCTTTATTAGTTGTATTTTCTACACAAACCAAACTTGTTAACGGACTATGATAAAACTCTGGATCGTTTATTGCGGCTTTTACTTGCGCTGCCGTAATCATACCTCGGTTTCCATCGAGCAGACAGCACGAAACCCCGCTATTAAATGAAACTCCCCCTCCTTCATAATGATACACGTGAGCATATTTATCAGCTATTAACTGCTCTCCAGGCTGCGTATGCAGTTTTATTGCAGTCTGGTTTGCCATAGTTCCAGACGGAAAGAAAAGACCAGCTTCCATACCAAAAAACTCTGCTGTCCTGTTTTCCAATTCAATCACCGTTGGGTCCTGTTTATATACGTCATCGCCAACATGGGCATTAAACATATACTGCAGCATTTCATAAGTAGGCTTTGTTATGGTATCGCTGATTAAATTTATTTCCATATTCTAAAAACTATATCTTATTTTTGTATGCAAAATTACGTATTACTTATAGTTATTCTCAGCAAGTTTTGGTAAAATTTAACTCGCTGGTTTCTCTAGACCAAATTAACGTAATAATTCTAAAAAACATATAAAACCTATTAATTAATTTATGACAACAGCCGAACAAGTAAAAGGTATTGTGGAGCGCCTTGGTGCGTTGAGGAGGTATCTTTGACGTCGATGCTAAACTAATCGAGATTGCAAACGAAGAAGAAAAAACTTTTGCTCCAGACTTTTGGAACAATCCAAAAGAAGCAGAAATCCTCGTAAAAAATCTTCGAAACAAGAAAAAATGGATTGAAGATTATGATAAAGCCGTAGCGCTTACAGAAGAATTACAGCTGGCGCATGATTTTTACAAAGAAGGAGAACTTTCTGTAGATGAATTAGATGAACAATATGAAGCCGCACAAGCACATATCGAAAATATCGAATTCAAAAACATGCTTTCTGATGAAGGCGACAGTTTAAGTGCAGTAGTACAAATTACTGCAGGAGCTGGAGGAACAGAAAGTTGCGACTGGGCAGGAATGCTGATGCGTATGTACATGATGTGGGGAGAAAGTTATGGCTACAAAATTAAAGAACTTAACTTTCAGGAAGGCGACGTTGCCGGAATTAAAACCGTAACTTTAGAGTTCGAAGGTGATTATTCTTTCGGATACCTAAAAGGAGAAAATGGTGTTCACCGTTTGGTTCGTATTTCACCATTTGATAGTAATGCAAAGCGTCATACTTCATTCGTATCGGTTTACGTTTATCCGTTAGTTGATGATAGTATCGAAATCGACATTAATCCTGCCGATATCGAAATTACAACTTCTCGCTCGAGTGGTGCGGGTGGACAGAATGTAAATAAAGTTGAAACTAAAGTTCAGTTAGTTCACAAACCAACAGGAATCCAGATTCAATGTTCTGAAACGAGATCTCAACAAGACAACAGACAGCGTGCCATGCAAATGCTTCGTTCTCAATTATATGAAATCGAATTAAAGAAACAGCAAGCGCAACGTGCTGATATTGAAGCTGGAAAAATGAAAATTGAATGGGGTTCGCAGATTCGTAATTATGTTATGCAACCTTACAAATTAGTAAAAGACGTTCGTACAGGTTACGAAACCAGCGATGTTGACGGTGTAATGAACGGAAATATCGATCCATTCCTTAAAGCCTATCTAATGATGATGGGACAGAAAGAAGAGGAATAGTGTTCAGTATTTTTGGTGTTCAGTCACAGTAAACTTGAAACCTGAAACTTTAAAACAAAAAAGCTATGATAAAATGGGCAGAAGTAATTCATTTTACAAATAAAGGAAATCCAGCTCCAGACAAAAGAGTGGAGAAAACAGAGGAAGAATGGAAACAAATTCTAACTCCAGAAGAATTTCAGGTTACACGTTTAAAAGGAACTGAAAGATCTTTTAGCTCTGAATTATGCAGTTTATTTGATCCTGGAATTTACGAATGCAAATGCTGCGGAACGGTTCTTTTTGATGCAAGCGAAAAATTTGAATCAGGAACTGGCTGGCCTTCTTTTACACAGCCAATTAAAGAAAATGCAATTGGTTACCATGCCGACAAATCATACGGAATGATTCGTGTTGAGGTAGTCTGCAATGTTTGCGATGCTCATTTAGGCCACGTTTTTCCTGACGGTCCGCCACCAAGTGGTTTGCGTTATTGCATTAACGCAGTTTCATTATCAAAAATTAAAGAATAATTTATAAAAAGCGGTTCATTAAAAATGAATCGCTTTTTTTTATAATCTCCACTTAACAAATGATTTAACAAAACAAATGTAAGCTATAACTTAGCAATTAAATTATTTATTTCCTCCATCTAAATTTCATTCATTTTAGACAAACCAATCAAGTTACTGCTATTCAATTCATTAAAAAAACCTCATTAAATTAATATTCTAAATGTTAATTTTGTAAAAATTGTCGTCTTATTTTAAATATTTATTAAGAAACATAAAAAAATAATTAGGTAATTAAAATCTAATTCATTTTATTTGGCAAAAAATAAACCTTAGTCGATTAAAATTTGTCAATGAGATCCTATTCTATCCAAGAAATTAACGAAGTTATTAATGGCGTAATTTACGGCAGCACTTCACAAAGCATAACTGCAACAGAACAATTAGAAAAAGCAACAACTTCGGAAATCTCATTTATCGGAAATAAAAAATACGAAAAATACTGGTCGACATCTAATGCTTCAATTGCAGTTGTAAACGAAGACATTTCAATTGAACCTGGTGAAAACCGTGCTTTTATAAAAGTAAAAAATGCCGATTTGGCCATGTCTCAAATTTTAGCTCTTTTTGCTCCACCTGCCCCAATCTTTCATAACAATATTCATAAAACAGCCACTATAGATGAAACAGCTATAATTGGCGAAGGCGTTAAAATTGGCGCTGGCTGCTACATTGGCCCAAAAGTTGAAATTGGCGCCAATACAGTAATTTACCCAAATGTGACCATTTTGGACGAGTGTACAATCGGAAGAAATACAACTCTCTGGTCTGGAACTGTTATTCGCGAACGTTGTCATATTGGAAGCGAATGTATCATTCACCCAAACGCAACAATTGGCGCAGATGGTTTTGGATTTCGTCCTTGTACTGAAAAAGGCTTAGTGAAAATTCCACAAATTGGTAATGTAATTATTGGCAATGGTGTTGAAATTGGAGCCAATTCTTGTGTTGATCGCGGTAAATTCAGCTCTACAATTCTAGGTGACGGCTGTAAAATAGATAATTTAGTTCAAATTGGACATAACAGTAAATTAGGCAGGTTTTGCATTATGGCTGGAAACAGTGGTTTAGCAGGTTCTGTAACCTTAGGAAACGGAGTTATTATTGGCGGAAGCGCGTCGATAAAAGACCACACGACAATTGGAGATGGTGCAATAATTGGTGCCGGATCTGGAGTTACTGGAGATGTTCCTGCTGGAAAAACTATGTTGGGATATCCAGCTGTTGAAGCTCGAGATGCTTTAAAACAGTGGGCTTTATTAAAACAAATGGTTTGTAGTCCTAAAAAATAATTCTAATTCAAACTCCAAAAATAGAAACATCCGCTAAACGGATGTTTTTTTGTTTATAGCATTTCTTAATTCACAAAGCAACTCATTTATTTCAATTGATTTTGTAAATTAGCCAACACTATTTTATCAAATCAATACTATATCATGGATTTAAACTTCAATAAAAACGAAGATCACAATAAATTACTCCTTTCTGAATTAAAACAAAAATTTGCCAAAGTTAAATTGGGCGGAGGCGAAAAACGTATCGAAAAATTACATGCTGAAGGTAAAATGACTGCTCGCGAAAGAATTGCTTATTTATTGGATGAAAATTCTAAAAGTATTGAAATTGGAGGTTTTGCTGGAGAAGGAATGTATCCAGAACATGGCGGTTGCCCTTCTGGTGGCGTTGTGGTAAAAATTGGTTATATCAAAGGCAAACAATGCATCGTAGTTGCCAATGACGCAACTGTAAAAGCCGGAGCTTGGTTTCCTATTACAGGAAAGAAAAATCTTCGTGCACAGGAAATCGCTATGGAAAACCGACTTCCTATTATTTATCTTGTGGACAGCGCAGGAGTTTACCTGCCAATGCAGGATGAAATTTTCCCAGACAAAGAACATTTCGGACGTATTTTTAGAAACAATGCTCAAATGAGCAGTATGGGAATTACCCAAATCGCTGCAGTTATGGGAAGCTGCGTTGCTGGAGGTGCTTACCTACCTATTATGAGCGACGAAGCATTAATCGTTGATAAAACTGGAAGTATTTTCCTAGCAGGAAGCTATTTAGTAAAAGCTGCAATTGGCGAAACTATTGATAATGAAACTTTAGGCGGCGCCACAACTCACTGCGAAATTTCGGGTGTTACCGATTATAAAGCCAAAGATGACAAAGATGCTTTAGATAAAATCAAAAACATTGTAGATAAAATTGGTGATTTTGACAAAGCGGGCTACAGCAGAATCAAATCGGAAAAACCGGCTTTAGAACCAAATGAAATTTACGGAATTCTACCAAAGGCTAGAGCCGAACAATATGATATGATGGAAATCATCAAACGTTTGGTTGATAATTCAGAATTTGAAGCTTATAAAGATGGTTACGGTCAATCTCTTATTACAGGTTACGCCAGAATTGATGGCTGGGCAGTAGGGATTGTAGCCAATCAAAGAAAAGTAGTAAAAACCAAAAAAGGCGAAATGCAGTTTGGTGGCGTTATTTATTCCGATAGTGCTGACAAGGCAACTCGTTTTATAGCCAATTGCAATCAGAAAAAAATTCCATTAGTATTTTTACAAGATGTCACCGGTTTTATGGTTGGCTCAAAATCTGAACATGGCGGAATTATTAAAGATGGCGCCAAAATGGTAAATGCCGTAAGTAATTCTGTTGTTCCAAAATTTACGGTTATCGTTGGGAATTCATACGGAGCAGGAAATTATGCTATGTGCGGAAAAGCATATGATCCCCGATTGATATTTGCCTGGCCAAGCGCAGAACTTGCCGTAATGGGCGGAACTCAAGCCGCTAAAGTTTTGGCGCAAATCGAAGCTTCTTCACTTAAAGCGAAAGGAGAAAAAGTCGATGAAGCGAAAGAAATAGAGCTATTCAATAAAATAAAAGCACGTTACGATGAGCAGACTTCGCCCTACTATGCGGCATCAAGACTTTGGACAGATGCGATTATCGATCCTTTAGAAACTCGCAATTGGATTTCGATGGGAATCGAAGCTGCGAACCACGCTCCTATTCAAAAACCATTCAATTTAGGAGTCATTCAAGTTTAATGATTTAAGAATTCTCAACAAGACGTTAAATAAAAAGCAAAAAACTTATTTTCAAGATGTTATAAATAAATATTTAATTAAAAATTAGTAACTTAGTAATATAATTTTTAATCACACAAGATCATGGAAAATGTAAAAAGTTTGAATAAATGGGCTAATTCGCACACTTATTTACCAGTTGATTTAGTACGTATTGTTTTGGGTGGATTTTTATTTATGAAGGGCGTCTCTTTCGTCACCAATATTCAATACTTGCATGATTTGATTTCCCCTATCGATAAGTATGGCGGAGGTATGTTTATGCTACATTACATTGCTCCTGCCCATATGATTGGTGGTATAATGATTATTTTTGGACTTTTAACCAGATGGGCAATTGCAGCTCAATTACCAATTTTATTCGGAGCCGTTCTCATTAACTTTATGGGACAAATGCACTCCGAAAGTTTAGTTTTAGCATTAATCATTTTATTTGTCTGCATCTTCTTCCTATTCTATGGAAGCGGCAAACATTCTGCAGATTATTATTTTAAAATGCAACAATAAATAACCTCATAAGTCCTCAGTTGCGCTGAGGACTTTTTTTTGAGTGTTAATTAATTCTATAAAATTTCTTTAATTGCGTTTTATGACTTAAATTCGCCGACATGAATTGGATTCGTAAAACCGTTATATTAATTACGCTTTTGCTTGCAGGATTGTTTGCTTATCAAGCAGACCAATCTTCTGTACGCATAATCGAAACGGAAAAATCCGACACCAATTTCTGCAAAGATATTCCTGATTCGTCTGCATTTATACAGCCTCAAGGAAATTATCAGCTTGCGGCAAACATCAAAACAAATCCCACAGGAATCATTAAATGTTTTGACACACTTTTACCGCTTATTCCTCAGCACCAAACTGTTACATCTACTACAGCATATACCAAACTCTTTACCACTCAAAGTAAAAAGGTTTCGGTCATACTTTATGCTTTCCATTTTTTCTGGTAAATAAATACTTGATTTTCTTTAGAAGAATGATTTCTTCTGCACTTACATAGCCGTTTTCAAACCGAAAACTGTTTTGCATATCATTTATTTATTACATTAAAACATTATGGAAACTACTACCACAATAATGGGTATTGTGATTTTAATTATTGTTGCTATCCCAGTTTATTTTTCTGCTCGTTCATCAGCAGCAAGCAAATCAAAAATTTTAAATATCAAAAAAAGATTCAATCCAACTCATCCAGAAGATTTTGATCTGACTGAATCAATCAATAATAAGACTTTAACGATTGATCAGAAAAACAATAAATTCATTTTGATGAATTTCAACCCAAATCAACAAGAGTCAATATATGTCGATTTGAATACAATTTCTTCATGCAAATTAATTCCAACTACAGACGCTGGTTCAGATACTATTATCAAAATAGATTTTGAATTTCAGGAAAAAGAAACATCCAAAAAAATAATAATTCCATTCTATGATTTTGATGATGACCGTATCAAACAGATTAGTGTCTATCAAGATCATCAGTTTGCGAAAAAATGGCTTACAATCATCCAAGATTCTATATCACGTTAGTTATTTAATTCAGAAAAGAGACTCAAAATTGAGTCTCTTTTTATTTATAAGTTACATGATATTTGTCATTTTATACCTTAGCCTAAAGTTTTAATTTTGATGTAAACTAAATCCGTCATTATGAAAATTTCTTTGACTCAAAAGTACAATGTCCCAGGTCCAAGATATACTAGTTATCCGACAGTTCCATACTGGAATGAAGCAAACTTTACTGCAGAAAAATGGATTACTACTTTAAAGCAATCATTTTCTGAAAGCAATTCAAAGAACGGAATCAGTCTATACATTCACCTTCCTTTTTGCGAAAGCATGTGCACTTTCTGCGGATGCAACAAACGTATTACTAAAAATCATTCAGTAGAAGAGAAATACATTCAAGCAGTTCTTAAAGAATGGGAAATGTATTGTGATTTACTTCCAGAAAAGC
>RCUH01001510.1_pt1 | contig 16852 bp, 13 predicted proteins | sample 2166191 | NCBI WGS metagenome assembly RCUH01 (sample SAMN09932848, study PRJNA488358) | compost metagenome | feature: garden; material: soil; isolation source: compost soil in an enriched community after 214 h of incubation | place: Germany: Experimental Botanical Garden Goettingen | collected...
GCGGACAGCCGCTGCAACAGCGGCATTTTTACGTCCGTAGGTCGAAGCACGTCCATGCTATGGGCGGGCCTTGGCTGGGGCACGCTCGCGTGCGCCGGTTGCTCCTGTTACCGGTCTGTCAACCTGGCCTTGCGCCCGCCCACCCCGATTGACAGCGGGGCGCGGGTTTCGTACCCAACAGGAGGCTGCACAATGAACGACCACCCCTATACCCTTGATCGCTGGGCCACCCCAGATGATCCGGAGAATGGCTCTGTACGATTTGCGGATCTTCGGAAGATAGAGCGGGCTTGCCAGGGAATTTGGGCCATTGCTCGGATAGTGGGCAATAGCATGGATGAGCCGGATAGCACTGATGCACAGCCGCTGGATCCCTGGGTTGCTTCCAACTTGCTGGGTGGAGTGGAGAGCCTTTGCGATCACATTTCGGATCTTTTGGGAATGGCGTTTGAAGGAGCACTTTTGGAAGCCCGGCCCACACCAGAGGAAAAGCCAGTCCATTGATCTGAGCCGTCGGGGCGAGCTAGCGTTGCTTTGATGCCGGCTCGCTGCAACCAAGTCTCGAACAGCACTGCAGGGGCCGACTTCGACCCTAACCGGTCCCCGGCGGACGCTGATCTTGCTGGTCCGGCTGGACCCACCCGGTTGAAGCCGTGTGCGGCCCGGGCGACCTACTGTCGAGCAGGACAGCCCAGGCCGATGCGATGATTAATGGAGACTGATTTTTATTTCAGCCCACGTACAGAGCCAATCTAGTGAACCCCGCGTTCCAGAGAACAGTGGTGGGCCGAGACCCACTTTGTTCGCAAGTTCGTTGCGCAAAACTGTGCGCAAGGGCCGTGGCCGCGAACTGTGCAACTACAGTCCAATCGTCGGATGGCCCGAAGTGTTTTTTCAGTGTCAGATTAGTGAACTGCCCGGCGTCTTCCTTGATCCAGCCCGCTTCAACTAGCGTGCCGGGAATCATGGCGCCTAAGTCGTCATCAGACCGGTAGTCGTATAGTGTTATATCGACGCCAGACGAAAAATCACCGTCAATTAAGATGACACCACGTTCCTCGTAGCGCGAATCGGCCAACCTTTGCATGGATAGGTGAACCGCTGCGCTGACACCTTGCGGAATATGTTGCAGTAACCTCGTGAGCTGTGGAACTGCCTTTTCGATATCTATGTCGAGTTCCTGCTGCCTTCCGTTATGCCCGTAATCCATTGCGTGGATTGTGTCGCCGCGAACGACCTGTTCAGCCGCCAATGCTTCCTGAAGCAAAAGCTCGGCCAGCTCTACGCGGCAATTGCATAGGAAGTCGAAGGGGGGAACCCCGTTCTGATGCGGGCTATATGCTCCGGCGATCTTCATCCCGGGGCAATCGGAGCGGCACAGAGAAGTGTCGAGTTCGATGAAGCCAGCCGATTTGAGCAGTTCGGGCGACGCGTACGATTTTCTGGAGAAGGCCTCTATCACCGCACCCGTGTACTCTCGAGAAAATTCCAGGGCCGATGTCAGCACTGTCGCGGATGGAACGATCCCTTCGCGAAGAATGTAGACGTTTCCCATTGCTTCGGCGATGCCTGAAGTACACCAGACGCCTTGCGTGCCAATTTTGGCCAGCAAACGGTGAGCAAGTGCATCTTTCGACCCGCCGACAGACAGCCCAAAAGCGGCGGCGGTCTGCTGGAGTAGCTTTGTCGGAAGGGCTTTCAGAGCTGTTTGTGCATCGACATCTCGCCCGCGCACCGCCCAGCCCATTGCCCAGATAAAGCGAAACGCAGCCTCATTATTGTGCGCTTTAAGCGTGCTGCTAGAGGCTCCGTGCCGGGCTAATTGTTGAAGCCTGTCAAGAACGTCTGTATTAGGGCATTGAGCGGCGAGGTCGGCTATCCAATTGCGGTCCGTCGCATTAACGGCGCAGCCCCGTAGCAATGACATGGGAATTGGCAGTTGGATTTTTTCTGCCAAAACCTCTTCAACATCTGAAAGCACCATCGCACGCCGGGAATCGCTTTCTGCCGCGAGATAACGACGGCTCTGCTTCGCCAGGGCGATTTTTTCTTGAACAAAGGAGCCTTCACGCTCTATAACGTCGTCCAATTGTGGACAGGTCCATTCGCCCCTCAGGTGCAGCAAAGTGAGGGCATCATTCGAAGCAGCTATAGCAAAGGCGAATGCTCGTCGGCTGCCTAGAATTTCCAGGGCGTAAGCTTCCCCTGGAGTTGTGCTAGCGATTCCCTCGTGCCTACCGGCGAACTCAGGATCACAAAGGGTGAAACGAAAGTCTGATAGTGGTAATTGCGGCATGAGAACAATGACAAGGTTTGAAGGACGGATCTTGCGGGCGGAGCGCGAGGACGTCAACAAGCTCTACAAGCTCTCACGTAGAAAACTCGGCACCGCTGTGAAATAGCCCGCGCTCGGGCTCATGTTTTTTGTCTGACCCCTGCGATGTCACGTCCGTTTTTTGGCCGCGAGCCGCCCTTGGCGACCGGCCGATGACGACCCTTTTCGGTCTGTCGCTTTCCCCGAAAGCGGCCTGCCTTGCCAAATAGTCCATCCGCCAAACGCCGAGATGAAAGTCACTATCGTCAACAAATACATCGCGGAACGGCGAAGCGTACATCCTAAGCACCTACTAGGCATCAGGATCATCGTCTTCGGGGTCGGGAGTCAATCCAAGTGCGTCAACCAGTGCATCAAACAGTCCAGGATCCAACGTCTGTGTAAACGACTCCAGCAGCCATAGATAAAAGTCGCGTACATCTGAGTCGGTGAGAATCCATTCGATTTGTTTGTTATCGAGTGCTGCGTTCGCGAGCTTGTCCGCGTCATCAGTGGTCAAAGAACCGCGAATCTTCATCAGTTCAGCAATCGCGACATGGGTCTGCTGGAAGTTCGAACTGCTCACCAGCGCGTCAACCGCCCCAATTCGTGCCTGCTTCTTCGCTGCGTCCTCTACCGGAGGCGCGACGGGTGCTGCTACTGCGGGTTCCGCTTCTGCTGTCGGTGAGGCTACGATTTCTTCCACGGCAGCGGGGACCGCGACTGCGTTTTCATAAAATTTCAGCAGGGTGGCGATAGTTTGAAAGACATACAGATTTTTCTTGTTCTTCCTGTCGGACCACTCGCGTCTTAGGAAATCGTGGGCAGAAATCGCGCCGTTCTTGTCGGGCTTCGCAAGCGCTGATGCAAAATCCGAATCCTTTGAGACCACATAGAGGTCTTCGTCCGGGACCTTCTGAAGCAGGATTTCCCAATTGTATTGGTCACCGTAGCTATCTCGCTTTCCCGGCGGATTCCCCTTGTCTGCTCGGCTCTTCGCCATCTCGAATACCGCATTGTCATCGGCGTAGAGGGTTGCCGACGAAAACACCTGGTTGAGGCTTTTATCGACCGCCAGATCGAATTGCAATGCCTTGCTGTTTGCCTCAATCATTAGCTGATCGCGAGCCGTCATCAACGCCTTTACCGCTTCCAGATATTTTGATGTTGAATCTAGCCCATCTAGGTGCCTAGGCAAACCTGGCGGTACGACTTTGCGAAAGGACTCGTTGGACTCATGCAATCCGCGCTCTCGATTACGAATCCACTCGTCCCGGACTTGCAAAGGGAGATGAAGCGCGATATCGCCAGCCTCGACGTGTTTACAAAGTTGATCCAAAGCCTTCGTGTCGTCGGCCGTGTGCCGGTAGTAGTTAAGAAACACATTTGTATCGATGAACAGATGCATCTGTGGCATGAATAATTCCTTTTCCTGTTCTACTGCGTCTTCACAACAAGACCACCAGCATGATTGCTCTCATGTGCTTCCAATATCGTCGGGACGAGGCATTCTTGTTTTGGCGCAGCCAATGGTATCAGTTGTCACGAGTGAGACGGCACTCTAGCCAGATTGTCGACGATCTGTGCACCCGCGACGACCGGCCGCTGTTGGCCGAGAACCGACACTCGCTATGTCGCGGCCGATCGGGTGGACCGAAGCATTTGCAAGTTCGATGAATTTTTGGGGAAAGAGTGCATCTTTAGCGAACCAAGACGGCGAAGATGAACGAATCGAGTTTTCCTATGTCTTTGATTTTTAAGCTTATTGTTTTTCATTTTTAGTGAACTCCAACAGCCGGTGTAGAGCTTCATTGAAGATGCAAATTTGCTCAACAAACTTGAAACGTAACGGATGTGTAGATGCCCGCTGGGTGTCGAAGTTCGTCCCTGGATCTGAACAACAAGTTCATTGATGCTGGCGACGATGTATGCCTGCGGCGGTTCAGCTCTTCGCAAGAATGGCATCGCGTTCGCGGCAGTTCTTCATGTCGCCGACCGCGAGAACGCCGAACGGAAACTGTCGACCGTTGCAGTCACTCTCGTCGTGGAATTCGCGTCCGAAAAGCAGCCGGTCCCCGCATCAGTCTTCGTAGTGGGCGCCGGGGCTAAGGTTGCAAGAACTGATCGTCGAAGCGACTACTACGACAGCTGCCCCGTAGTCATTCCGGGGTGGCCTCGAGCTGTGTAGCGGCAGCCCCGTCGCCATCGGAGGATGGCAGCGTAGCCTGAGGCCGCCCTGACGGTGACAAATCTAGCCGGGGCTCAAGATCGCTCGTGGGGAACTCTTTGGATTCGTCAACGACTTGGCAGCCGTAGAGAAAGTCATCACCCATCCAGCGCTTTTCGCGCGCGATACCGTCGAGCGCAAACCGGAAGGTGAGCTGAGTCGACAGATCTTCCCAGTCCTCCGGCGTCAAGTGCAGGGCGGAAATCCAGTCGTGGACATATCGGCATTCATCGAAGGCGATGACATCCATGAACATCGACGTCACCTTGCCCTCGGCAACGTAGCGAAACCGCTTGCACTCCCTAACGTTCGAGTGAGCCGGATAGGCAAGCTGCGCAAATGCGGAATAGAAGCCAATCTCCGTTGTCGGCATGTCGCACAACATCGGCATTTTGTCCCTATACGGAAAATCTCCAATGCGCCGCATCGCCGGTGTCCAAAGGGACTGGTCGTGACGCCAGGCGTAGAAGATCGCGATCAAGTCTTCAATCTTCTTGCCTTCAGCTTGGCGCTCTTTGTCCTCGACTTTGCCAAGCAGCCCACCACGCCACGTCCTGACTAGACTCTCCGCACCTTTGCGGACGGCCGCGAACTCCGTCGCCCCTCCATAGCAGCCGCACGCCGCCAATGTCCAGATCAGTGAAAAGTGGTCGGGATGGCAGACAGCATTACCGTCGGTCTCCCAGTCTTGCGTTGCGTGACTTTCGAGATCGGCCTCGTCGCATGAGGCGACGTCTCCATCACCTGGGACGGTTGGCAAGGCAGCAGACGTCTCTTGACCAGTGTCGAGTTCAGCCTCTTCGTCCTCAGCTACGCCAGGCTTGAAGACCACGAGTCGCTTACCTCGCGAGATAGAACTCTTCAGGTCGGCATTAAATGCAACTTTCCAGAGACTCCCTGACATGAGTCGAGACATGGGCGCGACGATGGTTGCCAGATCCATCAGGCTACGAGTAATGAATTGCCCGTAGTAATGCTCAAAATTCGCCCTCACCTCGTCGATGAACTCCTTCGGCGGATCGTCATCGTCAATCTCATCCTCGGCACTTGGCGAGAAGTTAAAGACGTACCCGTCAGCCGACGGGTCTTCAATGGAGCCACCGTTCTTCGACTCCATAAAGCTCTTTGGGTAGAGATACGCTCCGATTAAGAAACTATAGCGGTCGAGCACTCCGGAATTGGACGTGTCAGGGCAGGCGAAGTTGCTGACCAGCACTCCCAGTGGCGCCAAAGCCGAGTGCCGAAACATGGTCGCTAAGGCGCGCAGCGTATTGGATTCTTTGCTTGGGAAGGCTCCGCAGGCATCAAAGTAGATGATGTCGAATCGGCGAGGCGTGCCGATGAAGAAGTCCTCGATTCCCACCGGAATAAACTTGATTCCTCTCGCGCGCAGCTCTCGAAGCTCTTCCAGGCCGGCGTCCGCAGTCTCCTCGTCAACCTCGAATGCCCAAATGTTCTCGGGGCGGACACCTAGCTCCAGCAACACCGACATGTCATTACTGGGCTCCGGTCCAGCGAGGTAGGCGACGGTGATCTCGGACGACGTTCGGGTGCCTACCGTTTGAAGGCGGAAGCTGCGCCAAGATTCGAGATCCTTCGGCTTGCACGCAAGAGCCACAGCGCGGTGGTCTTGAAGCAAATGATCACGAATGCGCTTTGGGTGGTCTGCCGGAACGATCGCCGCATTCTCTCGTCGTGAGGTGACCAGCTCCACCGCATGAGAAAGAGCCTGGCGACGCACATCGTTTTTTGTCGGCTGGTCGTACGAGACTTGATGCGGTTTGGACATTGATGACTTTCGAAATAGAGCTCAACTCGCGCACGACATTGCGCATAAGGCACGCCGGAATTTTAGCAGCGATGATTCATCGAACGCCGTCATCGCCGAACGACTGCACCTGTCCGGTTGCAGCCTTCACGATCGTCTGCCACGCCCGAGCTAAAATTGTCGGGGCGTTGGATCGGGCGGGGCAGCGCACCGCACGTTCTGGTCGCGGCGTTGCAGTTTGGGCAGAGCTCGCGCGGACCGATGCAAGTTGCCAGGACTGTTTTCGAGCGGGACAGGCATATTCGGACGCCTATCAGCGAGATCAGCGAAGGGCACGACACGAGCTGCGGTACGGGCTAATGCTCAGCTCAGTTTATGTCGATCACGTCGTAGGACTCTTTAGCTAAGGCTTTTTTTGCGCAATAGCAGCCGGACTTTCGCCGAAAGGTTGTGTCCACGTGGGCACTCGTGAATCGGTACACATGGAAGCTCTGCCCCGCAGGACCAACCCGCAGGCGGCTTCGCGGTCCGATCAGGACGAAGAGCTCATCGTACTGTTCGGGATTGCCCACGCTCAAGTTCGTACCTTTAGGCGAGTTATGAGCTTTGACCTGCACCTTGCGTTCGTCAATTACACCGTCATAGCCCGGATGGCGGCCGCTTGTCTCAAGGACCAAACCGTAACGCTGTACACAAACCCATTCCGCAAGGTCTCCTAGAACCTTGTCTGAACGAATCATCTCCATATCTTGAAGGCGTGCAGCACAGGCGAAGTACTCTCGAATCAGAGTTCTTTGTTCGTCATTCATTTAAGGCAAAGGTACATAACGTTAGCTTGCGTTAGCAGAAAGCAGTCGGGGGGCAACAGCCCAACTTCGTTAGGCCGTGGCGTAGGCTTGAACATGAAGTAAAGGACGATGCGCCCAGATCAGAACTGAACTATTCGCGCGCGCATCCGGCCTTTCGCGTTAGTGGGTCGCGTATGCTACTCATTGGCCACTGACGGGAATATTAGATAGGTGCCGATCTGTTCTTTAGAGTTGGCTTCTTCGTGCTGGTCCGTTGGGGCTTCGCCAAAGTCTTCGCCTCTGAGAACTTTTAGGGTGCTGGCCGACGTGGCGGTGAAGATCACATCCTGAAGGTCAGCTCCTTCTGATGACCCTTGCGCGAAGACATGAGCGATTAAAAATCTTGTTCGCGGGACCGTGATTGAGGTTTCGAATACATTGACGTTAAGCGGCGGCTTATCCAGCAAGATCTTCGGCACAGTCGCCGTGCCATCCGCATTCAGCTCCAGTGAGTCTCGACTAACAGTCGCGCACGCCCTGAAGCCCGGAACAGCCTTTCCATCGGCACCGAGCAAAGAACCCAGTTCGTTAACGGCTGCGGCTTCGTCAAGTTTGATTGGAAGATCGAATCGAGCCGGTATCGGAGTTCCTATGAATGGTCGTATTGCGCGCACCGATTTGGTGTACTGCAGAAGCCAAGCGGTGCTTCGAATAAAAGCTTCCCGGTTCAAATCTTGGACGACGCTCTTGCAGACGGGGAGACCCTCGCAGGTTAGTTCCACGCTGAGGTGCCACCCACGAGCGCACTTTAGGAAGAAGTCGAACATATCGTCAAAGTGCTGAAGCGCTTGAACGTCAACGCCCTCCCAGCATCGAGTATTGGCCTGAATAGTGAGCTGAGCACGTCCAACGCTTTCCAATGACAAGTCGGTTTTGAACTCAAGTACACCTTGAAAGGCAGATCCCTCGCATCTGGCGCTCTTCGTTCCGATAAAAATTCGAGCCGGGGCGGGAGCGAGGGTTTCACGGGATAGCCCGTCGGGAGATATTTGAACGAGCTTGAAGGCTCCCAGCCGTGGAGTCGGGGTAAGCTCGAACTTACAGAGATCTTGACCTGAAAGCAGGGTCTCAAACAGCGGAGAGCCTTTGACTACCACCTGCGCGCTCTCCAGTTGTAGCGGTACGCCGCCCTCTCTTAGATGTCGAAATCTCGAACCCATCTCCGGGCCATTCTGTTCGCTTTGAATAGCGAAATCGAGTCTCACTGGCTGGTTCGCTGATATTTGAAAATGCGTATTTCGTCCGTCGAAACTCGTCGAAATGTCGAAGCGCGGATCTTCAGATTTTAAAGAAGCCGAAATCGCATCATGAACATTTGGGATGGCGCCGAAGATGAAGCGCTTACCCATTCCCTGCGCCGCCATACTGATCTGTTCGATTACGGAGCGTTGGGTAAGTTGCGGTCGCCCAAGCCGAAGGCTACTCTGCTCCTCCGCTAAGCGCTTCCATTCCTGAAGCTGCTGAACGGTGAACCGTTCATGGTCGCTGTCGACTTCCCTGCCGTGGTTTGCACAAAGCCAAATGCCATTATCCGCGTGAGCGCGCTGCGCCGGTGACATGTCGGGATCGAATCTAGGCCCACCGGGCGCGGCGGCGGCGATGTGCGCGGCTGTGCCAATCATTGACACGCCCCCATCGAACGCAGCTGCAGCTGTCGGCACATCGCAGTCGGGGTTGGAGCAGCGATGACCAACGCGCGCAGCCAAAAGTCGCTTCACGGAAGGCGAAAACTCGTCTCTATTGGATCGTTTAGCCATGGTCTCGCACAGCGCCCGCATTGGGGGCGCCTTTGCAGTTGTTTCACAATAAGGGCATTCTATGCCGAGGCGTCCACTGTCGGCGCTGACACGGTCAAAGAGAACGTTCGAGTCGCCCTTCATTGTGAATTCCGACCCGGTCACTCGCTCAAGCGCGTCGCGGCGCGATGTTGGAATGGCCACACCTCATTGTTCGTCGAAGTTGATATGGCGTAGATTTGTCCGCGTCCACTGTGCCATCTCGCTGCACTAGAGGTTTGTAGCGCTGGTGGCCCGTTAGCGGCTCCGCCGCCGGTCAAGTCGTCCGGAGTCCGCGCGTCCTCATCTCCTTGAGTCAGGTGCCAATTGGAAATCCACCGCGCTGCCGCCGGCGCGGAATCGCACCTAGCCAACACTTTTTGGGGGCGGTCAGGCCTGTCGGGCATCTGCACCACTAGGGCAGCACCTTCGTCTAATGACAGGAAAGGCTTAGCCCGCCTGCGCTGCCATACTTCCAATTCGCGTTAGGCAAGGGCGGCTGCGGACGCCAGGTCATCGGCGCTGCCAAGCCAGGACGATCGGTCCCATGCACGCAAAATTTGGAGAAGGCATTTTCAGTTCCTTAATGCCGCATGGATGCCCACTTGCTTGCGTCAAGGAATGAAAATGGGGAGAGCGCTCATCACGCAGGGGCGTGTTTGCCATGTGGGCGGCTTGCGCAGCGGGGGCGCGTGGACTTGGAGTGTGGCCGAATGGGATGCACGGGAGAAGGGGGGGCGCGGAAGGTCCGCGGGGGCGGTAAGTCCTTTAATGACCTGCAGGGGGCGAGTTGCGAGGCGAACCGATTCGCGGCCGAATGTATCGAAGACGACTCGCTGCTTACAGGGAGTAGCTCGGAAGTCTGCCTTGTAACCGGCGTGAAGTAGTCGTCTGCGGCTCAGCTTTTAGGTAGGTTCTTGGCCGGAAGCGGCAATCAATGCATGGAGGCTCTCGACCCTTTTTCCGATCCTCGACGGGTGAATATGCGGCGCCAAATTGAATATTGGCATGGAGCTATACGGCACGTCTTATACGTTTGGCGCGACTTGCGTTGCGCTCTCCTAAGTGGCGGGACTTTCTACAGTTTGGACCGCCCTCCCACCAAGACGAATGGGGCCCAGTCGCCAGGCAAGTCTGCTCCAAGCACTTCGCTGTGTCGAACCTCGCAGAGCGCCATCCGAAGGGCTTCGGCTTTGGTGCGGGGACCTTCATCGCCCCGCTGGCATTGCGTGACCGTCGATTCTCCCTGCATGAGTGCGACGAGGCGGGGAGTCACAAAGGCAGCCACGTCGTCGCGGACAGTCCACTGGGACAATAATACGGCTTCCGCGCCAGCGCGGAAGAATGCCGTGGCGAAGCTGGCCAAAGCATCGCCGGCGGCCTCGCCGCTCGAGCCGGTGTTGCACGCCGACAGGATGACAAGCTTAGCTCGTATATGCAGTTGCATAATTTCGCTAAGAGTCAAGAACCCGTCGGCATGGGTCGGCCCTTTGCGCCGAGGTCTCGATAGAACGAGGGCCGACTCCCCAAGGCCGAAGTCTCCACGTATCAAACCGTGGGTGGCGAACACCAATACGTCGGCTTGGCTCAAAGGTTGATTAGTCTTGGCTGCGGCGCGAACCCTGCCTTCCGTGGCACGATCCCACAGGAGGAGGGAAGCGTGACTCGACGCCACGCCTTCAAGCTTGGAGATGGAAAGGAGTTCGCATCGGGTGCCCGGTAGAGGTGATAGTGCAAACATCGGGTCACCAGATGGCACGCCGCGGACGCGCCGATTGCGGTGCGCGAACTGAGCGCAATCAACAGTCCGATCTGCTCCATGACTAGCGCCAAGAGTAGGGTCACCCACGCCGAACAGGCGGATCAAATGGTCATCATTTTCTGTTGCATACCCCTCAACGTAGCTGTTGATTGAGGGATAAATTGAGATCGCCTTTTCTATGCCTAACCATTTTGCGGAGGCCGTCGCGCCCGGGCCGCGGCCGGTCTGCGGTCGATCAATTGGCAGCGCACCAAAGGGGATCGAAGCGAACTCACCCAGGGGCACGATGATTAGCTCATCGGCCTTCATAACCATATCCCTGATGGTCGGGTCGGTGAAAATCTTATCGAACACGCGATAGGCGATCAGCGGCTCGAAGTGTTCGTCCCGTAAACGGCAATCCCCGACAGAAGCCAGGTGGAACTCCGCATTGAACGAATCCAACAGTCGCTGATAGGCGGCCCGCATTCGAGAGTCAGGGGGGAATCTACAGCACATTTCAACATCTAGGCCACAACGGAGAGTCTCGATGTCGGTGCGCATGGTTTCGCGGTCAGAGCCGAGCGCCGCCCATGCGGTCCCGTGCACGCCAGTCGCCCAAATGCGACCGGGTCCTGTGCCAGCGCCCGGACTGATCATGAGGAGCAATTGTCTCGGGTTGACCTTCAAATATGTGAGATGCGTGCTAGTCGGCGCTGCCCGATCGAACTGTGCCCAAAAGGCATCGTGCTGAGCCTTCGTGAAAATGGTTGGATCCCGTGGATGCACGCGGCCTTCGCTGTGACTGTGGACGGCTAGCGCCGCAACAGAAGATTGATAATCCTGCGCGACAATGAACGCTTTGTCCCTCATCTCGTCCGACTGGTCTCCGGCCTGGAAGAGCGCGCGCAGGCGAACTGCGCTTAATCTTTGGAACGCCTTCATTCGCGGACTGGTCGTCGGTGATGCCGGATTGCGGATGTCGCTCTCACTGTACGCTGGGTTTATATTCCCGGCTGCGAACAAGGCAAACATCGACATTTGCTCCAAGCTCCTCGGATCGAAATTGGCTCGCTCCAAAAACTCAACGTATGCGATGAAGACGAGTGCCGGACGATAGGTGTACTCCCCCAGTCCCTCCAGGATGCTGGACTGCGCGATCGCCGTTTGGAAGATGGCGTGCGCCAGTTCCTGCTCACCGTTCGCCTCTTTGTTTCGAGCGGCCCGGACAAGACAGTCGACGAATGGCGCTGCGCGAGGAAAGACGTCCTGCTGTTCCTCTACTAGATAAGTGACGAACGATTCGGGCCAGTAATTCGCGTTCACATGCGGTTCGCCCATGCGATCAAGTTCAGCAATCACATTTCCTACGGGGCCTGGTACGGTCCTCGGGCTCGGGGCGACAGCGTCCCACAAGGTGCCTCCGACGCGTGGGTAGGCCAGGAATAGCGTCTGTTCGCGGCCCGCCGCGGCATACAACCTTAATGCTTCTAGATAGCCAGATGATGCTGCGGCAGCGTCGCCGGTCCGCTCGGCTACAAACGCCCGTTCACAGGTGACGCGCGCACGCGCCGTGAACGGAAGGGTCGAGGGTTTTCGAAGTACCAAATCAAAGGCGGCCTGGGCCTCTCTATAGACACCCTGCTCGAGCAACACAGTGCCACGAGCGGCCACTACCGCAGCAGTGGATCCCAAAGGCGCAAGTAGACTCAACGCGTCGGCATAGCGACCCAGCTGCGTTAGTGAGCTTGCCATCAATATTGCCGCAGGCACCGCGTCCGGAGCGGTTCGATGGTCCTGCAGGTACTTCAATACGACCGCCGCGCCCTCTGTGGCGTGTTCCCATTCGCCTTGGTGAACGAAGGATGCAACAGTGCGAGCGCCATTCATCGACCTGCCCGCACGCGCCTCTCCGAGCAGTATCGTGAATGCTGCGAGCAACAACAGACCAAGGCAAATGCGCAGCACTCCTGTTCTCCTATCCCTTCAGCCCCTGTTCGAACAGCAGTGCTTCGAGTTCACGACGTTCTAGTAGCCCGCGCGCCTGCGGATCGTCCTTCCAGATGCGCTTCATTTCGCGAATCTTGGCAGGAACAGCCGGAAAGTCGCGCTTAAGCATCAGGTCGTAGATCTCGCGCATCTCGCGGCGACGATCCGAGTGTCGTGAAAGGCTGGCTCCTCGGTTGTAGATCAAGGAAACCAGAGCACCAAATGAGTCCGCAGGGAGACGATGGCAGTTCTCAAAAGTCCCCTCTGTCTGACCTACTACGTACGGGACGTACGCGTCGAACTGCCGATTCGATTCCGGCCAGCCAATTCTGTGGACGCGCAGCTCCTTGATCCGCAGTGCTGCCGCCTCGCCCCTCAGGCCGCAACATTTCGCGAGAACTTCCAGCGATGTTTTTGGCAGCAAGTCTCCCCAGTCCGAGCGGAAGGTGGTGGGATCAGAGTACCCGAGGTCATAGCCGATGCCAATGGTCACGCCCGACTCCTTCCCCGGCCAGATTGGGTTCTCGAGTCGGGAGCGATAGTTTGCCTCGCTAGTCACCTCGCAAGCGACGATGAGACTTCTGGCCAGGTTTGAGACAAGGCGTTGGCTCTGGTGGCCGCGATAACCGCCCTGCGCGCGGCGCGGGTCGCCCGGAAAGAAGACGAACTGCTCACGGTATGCACCCGTATTGGCGAAGTCATTAGCGGCGATCGCTTTTGCAAGCTCCACCTCGAAAGGTGACGCGTGCGTTTGGGCTTTAACCGTAGCGATCCACGCAACGGTGCCGAGCAACGCGAACATTTCGCGCCGACTCAATCGATGGCGGTCGAACCAATTGTTCATGCACTTCTCCTGAGAACAGAATTTGTCAACGGCCTTTTCTAGTCTCTACTGTCGGTGTAACAGGAGCCAACAGTCGCAGAATGCAGTCCGCGCCGCACGAAGCGCAATACCTCAAGTTCGGTACGCCAGTGAACGGTACTCCCCGGGGGCAGCGGGTTTGTAAGTTGGCCGAGAAGCGCGATGGAGAACGAGCGATTGTGAGTGCGGATTAATTGGGGGCCGCAATCAGGTTCGTTATCTCGCAGTTTTAGGTGATGCGCCCGACGGGCTAGTAGCAGCAAGAATGAGAGCCACAGACCCGGCTGGGAGTGCTAGCTCACGCTGCCTCATGAGCCTTCTCACGCGGCGCTCGGCCCCTCCGGACCGCAGAGCCAAGCCAACTGGTCGCTTATTGGGAGCGACTGCTTCTGGCCGGAACCGGACTCGCCAGCAACAGGCGAATAAAGGGCAGTTCCTACGGACCGGCGCTCCTCGTCGGCCGATCGTTCGCCTGCCATCCCACGAAAGCGCCGACCCGTCCCCCCCTTCCCTTATTTCTTCGATGCGGGATGGGCGAACAAACTGAGCTCCATGAGAGCGCGTCGCCTGTGATCATGTCCGCCACGTAGGCTTGCGGCGGCGGCCGGGGCGTGTTGTACCGATTCTGGGCCTGCCGGGGCCCCACGCGCTTGGGCGGGAGTCATGAAATGCACGTCCGGCAGTTACCTGGCATCAATCGAAGACGCGGTCCAGGAAATCGCGTTATCGCGCTAAGGGCGAAATGCGTTTCCACACCCTCGCTCCGAAGCAAACATCATGAGAACGCGAAAAAAAGGTCACCCAGAATTCCAAGGGAAACCAGACACCCCGAACTCAAGTACGATTGCGTTGTGTAAAAACTATATTCATTACCCTCTTTTTTTTCACACAATCGGAAAACGCAGTCATGGCGGACGAGAAGCATTCTGCAGTGGGCGGGCGAGTCAGCATTTATCGCAGGCCGAACAGCAGATTCTGGCAATGCCAAGGCACGTTCGACGGCAAGAGCGAGCGGGTCAGCACCAAGACAGAAGATCTTGGCAAGGCACGGCACTTTGCCGAGAACTGGTATTTGTCCAAAACGGATGGCATGGATGCGAATGCTGGCGATAGCGACGCAGCACGCAGCGTGGCTCGCGTCGGTCGGCCGAATTACAGTTTGCCGTTGCATGACAAACGGGCGCGCTTTTTGGCGGCGGCGATTGATCTGGTGGCACAAGTGGGGTTCCGCGACACGCAGGTCAATGCGATCGCCGAGCACGCCGGCATGTCCCCCGCCACGCTATACCGGTATTTCAGCTCGCGGGAAAGCCTGCTGGTGGAAGTGGTCTCTCACGTGTCGCAGCACGAGGTCAATGTCGTCGCCGGGATCGCCATGGGCAACGACGGGCCGGCAACGCTGTTGCGGGAATGCGCCTACGCTTTCGGCAGCCGGGCCATCCGCGCCAAGCAGTTGGGCTATGCACTGGTCGCCGAGCCGGTCGATTCGGCCATCGAGGTCGAGCGGCTGAAATACCGCAGCAAGCTGATGCGCGTCTTTGAAACGATCATCGAACGCGGTATGCGCGACGGCGACTTCGTTACGCAGAACCCGGAGGTGTCCTCCGCCTGCATCGTCGGGTCGTTGTTCGAAGCCTTGGTCGGGCCGCTGGCGCGCAATAACGATGCTACCGACCGTCAGCGGCTGGCACGCGTCAGAGAGATCGCGGACTTTTGCGTAAGAGCCGTGGAGCGGCGCTGAGCAATCGTCGGCAATCGCCCTACCGTCGGCCGACGAATTGAGCCAGTCCGCCCTGCATGGCCTGCGTGCCGGAGTGCGCTTCAAGCGTGGTGATCTCGTTTTCCAGCGCGTCTGCCATGGGTAGTGTGTGAGCGGCGACCAACAGGGATTTGGCCCGCTGGATCGTCTGCCGATGCGCAACAGACATTTCGTCGGCCAGACGAATGGCGCTTTGTCGCAACGCATGCGCCGGCGCAACGGCGTGCAGGATGCCCCAATCCATGGCCTGTTGGGCGCTGATGGTGCCCCCGGACAGGATCATCCATTTGGCCCGCTGATGGCCGATGACACGGGGCAACCTGACGCTGCTGCCTCCGCCGGGCAAGAGCTCGCGCAGCACGTGGGCATCGCCGATGGTGGCGTCATCCGCAGCGATCACGGCATCGCAGCACAACAGCAGTTCCAGTCCGCCGGCGCGCACGGCGCCGTGCGCCATGCCGATCACGGGCAGGGGTGACGATTCGAATCGCCGGCACACTTCACGGAATTTATCGAGCAGGCGCCGTACGGCGGTCTTGCCGCCTTCGAGCAGTTCAACGAGGTCGGCCCCGGCGCAGAAATTTCTGCCCGACCCGCAGAAGATGACTCCCCGCACGTCCGCCGAGGCTTCCGCCGCATCCAATGCGGCGATCACATCGCCTAGAAGTTCGGAGCTGACGGCGTTGGCTTTCTCTGGCCGGTCGAGGGTGATCCAGGCGATGCCGGCATCCACCGCGCAAATGCGTGTCAGCGGCCGTCTTTCGTGCTTCGATCCAACTTGTTCCATTACTTCACCTTGTTTTCCATCGGTATTGCCGTGTCCCTGGGTCACGGTGCGAAGCGCGCCCCGCCGTCCAGGCGGTAGCAGGTGCCGTTTACGTAGGGGTTGGTCAGGATGGATTGCACCATCCGCGCAAACTCGTCTGGGTATCCGGTGCGCTTCGGAAAAAGAAAGCTCTTTTCCATGGCCTCCATGCCCTTTTGCGGGACGTTCGCGGTGAGCTCGGTTTCAAAGACGCCCGGCGCCACCGCCATGCAGCGGATGCCATGCTCGGCCAGGTCGCGGGCAATCGGGAGGGTCATGCCGACGATCGCGGCCTTGCTTGCGCTGTAGGCAGCCTGTCCTTTCAAGCCGTCGAACGCTGCGATGGAACTTGTGTTCACAATCACACCGCGCTGGCCATGATCGTCGGGTGGGTTGTCGACCATTTTCTCGGCCGCCAGCCGCAGCACGTTGAATGAACCCGTCAGGTTGATGCCGATGATCCTGTTCCACAACTCCAGATCATGGGCGACGCCGCGCGAGACGGTCTTCGCAGCCGAGGGAACCCCCGCGCAATTGACCACGAAACGAAGCTCACCGAAAGCGCCCATCCCTTGCTCGATGGCGGCGCCAACTTCCACGGGGTTGCACACGTCGGCCTTGGCGGCCACGTGCTCACCCGGCAGATCCGCCTTGACGGCCTCCAGTCTTTCCGGGTTCAGGTCGATCAGGACCAGCCGGGCTCCCTGGGATGCCAGCAATTGAGCCGTCGCACGGCCCAGTCCCGAACCCGCGCCTGTCACGAT
>RCUH01001513.1_pt1 | contig 16824 bp, 11 predicted proteins | sample 2166191 | NCBI WGS metagenome assembly RCUH01 (sample SAMN09932848, study PRJNA488358) | compost metagenome | feature: garden; material: soil; isolation source: compost soil in an enriched community after 214 h of incubation | place: Germany: Experimental Botanical Garden Goettingen | collected...
GAGCAGTACTAGCGGTTCACTACCCTGCGTGAGCGAGCTTATTCCGCGCACTTTAAGGTCCACCCCGGCCCCACTGATTCCACTGCTTGACGTAACCTCTAAACCTGGTACAAGCCCTTGAAGTGCCAACATTGGGTTAGAGATTGGTTGATTTTGAATATCCTTACTAGTTACTTTGGTGACAGAACCCGTAGAAAATCTTCGGGTAGTGGTTCCATAACCGATTACCACCGTTTCATCCAGTCTATTATCCATAGGTATCAATTGCACATCGATTGATACTCCCTCAGTATAATTCAAGGACTTGGCATTATATCCTAGATGGGAGAATAAGATTTTGCCATTTTTAGCTTTCACTTCGATGGTAAAGGAGCCATCACCTTTGGTGGATGCTCGCCCCTTTTCATCAGCCATGGCGACCGATACACCCGCTATTGGTTTACCGTCAGCTGCCGATACAACTGTTCCGGTCACAGCGAGAAGCCCATTGGCCCCGCTGTCCTTGCGGGGCGTCTGAGCTGATAAACTAAACATATGAAACATAAGAGCTAATACGATAAAAGCTCTTATGTTCTTCAATGCCTTTAAAAAACAAGTTAAATAGGATTGAAAAACTAAGAGGAACACGATTACTAAGATTGTAATCTGTATAACTGGAATATTGACTACCTTATCCAATAAGGCAGCGAATAGATTTGATCTTTTTATCATCTGCTTATAGATTAGGTATTAACAGGTATACTGACATGCTTTCCTGACAGTCGGCGATGGTATTTAATAGATCGTATCCATTGTTGTATATTTCACAACATGCTAGCTCAATGGATAGCAGTTTAATTGATTTTTGGTTCATAATTTAGTTTCATCAAGTATGACAAACCCGAGGTGCTACCCGAAAATTAGGCCATAACATCCCCCATAGCGAAAATTTCGCGTTCAAATGGCTTGTCATTGCACAGATCAAATGCGACCTATGCCAAATGGACAAATAATATTAAAAATCCGAAAAGCGCCCTGATACAATTTCAAAGCATAAATAGGATTAATTATAGCGCTCCCTGCTGGAAAGAAGTAAAAACCGACCTACCACAAAATTGTATTGCAATAAAAACTACGGGTAAAAAGTTTGGACTGAGCGAAAATTTGCTTAATTTTAAGGTGCAAATATTAAATCAAGCTGTATCATTGGCCAACATTACCTTTTTATGCAATCATATAAATGTATAGGTCGGTGACAGGCATATCAAGAGGGAAATTAACTGAACTGGGTTCAGCTGTCTTTTCGTTTTAAGGAAAGTCTACTCCTCTCCTTTTATTGCTCTTTACAGCCTGTTTTTGATTGAGTGCAACTTATTCAGGTGCACGAAATATGTTCTTTAAAAGTGATTTGCGGGAATACCTCTTCATGCGATCTCTGATCGAATGCGGGGAATGGGTGGTGTTTTTTCGTTTCGTTCTCATAATCGTTTTTTGGTTTTATGTGAACGAGCTGGAATTAAGAAGGCTGGAACTTGTATCCTGCTATCATCCGGGAACTAGCAATCCCACAGCGTAACAATCAACAAGCCCAGCCTAAAGATTGTGCAAAGATACACAATATCTTTAGACATGGGTTAAACTTGCTGCCTTACGCTGAATTTTCAATTGCTAGTTTCGGATTCAAAGGCTCGTTCAACTCATGGTCTATTTAAAATAGACATAGTTAACACATTTATTACCAATCCTTGATTGGGTACACAAATATAAAAACAATCATTAAGACCACCAAACATTTGGTGGTAAAAATTTTGATATGGATAAAATTTATAAAACGAAAGCTATATTTCGAATTGAGTACGAATTAATCTTTAATATTAAAGATCTGCGTGGAGAAAGGGGTTGGTCACAGGAAGTACTAAGTGGAAAAATGGGCTTAGCTGAAAATTTTGTTGGAAAATGTGAGTCTTTAGATCAACCGGAAAAATATAACCTTCGTCATATGGGAATATTAAAGAAGGTATTTGATTTTGAAAGCTTGGATGATTTTTTCCCTAATGGAATTCCTAAAGATGAGCAAATCGTAATACACTATAAAAAGGTACCGAAGAAAAAAGCTGACGGGACAGAATCGAAATTGATGGAAAATGTAGTCGTTGAGATTGTAGTTGTTGATGCGGAGACTAAAGCAGAAGGAAATAAGCGGAATAAAAAATAGCCTTCTAAATTTCTTACTCTGGTAAATAAGAGCATTTAATTTAAATTTTTAGTATGAGTGAAAAATATACTTTTAGGGACTTTATGGTCTATTTTTTGAGTGGATTGTACCTTCTACTGACACTACTTTACGAATTTGATATTTCACTACTGAATTTTTTTAAGATCGAGAAAGAAGACATTACGAAAAATCCATCTCTCACGATATTTTTACTTGTTCCAGGGCTTTATTTACTCGGCCAAGTTGTACACGGAATTGATTTATTAATTTTTAAAATTGGTAGGTGTATTGAAGATTATGCATTAAAAAATAATTATTGGTTGATTGATAAATTCAATTGCTTCTTTAATGGCAATAGGATCGCTGGAATTATCGCAAAAAATAGTAATCCTCCTAGGGAACAATTTTGGAAACTAGCTACTAAATATAATTCTCCAAAATCTGAATATTGGCTTGTTATTAATGACTTACTAAAAGGCCTATATATAATATCAATGTTCTGGTTGTTCTATAATTTATTGAAAAGCAATTTCGGAGTATCCTTAATTTTTTTATTCTTAACATTTATATTTTGGTACAGAGGAAGACATACAGCTACGAATTACGTTTCATCAGTTAGTTATTTAGCATCAAAAGATTTGGACAGCAAATAAACAACCGGAATACGTTAGCGCAATTAAATGATGACAAAAGTTTTTATTTTTTCCCATACACCGTAAATTTTAGTTAAGACAATGGGTACATTACCATCTGATATCCTATCCTATTTTTCTGAAATCGCTGAGCGACTTTGGACTGGGCACGCTTCAATCATTGTAGGCGCTGGCTTTAGTAAAAATGCGATCAATACAATTAATGCATCAAAAACTCCTCCAGATTGGGGACAGCTTGGCGATGTACTTTATGAGAAGTTACACAACCGAAAACCGGACGCCAATGTCAAATATTTAAACCTACTAAAATTAGCAGAAGAATTTGAAGCAGCTTTTGGTCGTTCAACATTGGAGCACTTTATTCAAAAAAATATCGCGGATAGCGAATATGAGCCGTCTGAGATTCATAAAATGTTAATGGAACTACCATGGACTGATGTTTTCACAACCAATTATGATACTTTGCTTGAACGGAGTTGTAAAGATGTTCTATCTCGAAAATACGATGTTGTTGTTAATCAAAATGATCTCGTCTACTCTAATAAGCCACGAATAATAAAACTCCACGGTAGTTTGCCATCGGAAAGGCCGTTTATTATCACCGAAGAAGATTATAGGGTTTATCCAAAGAAGTACGCTCCATTTGTTAATACAGTTCAACAATCGTTATTAGAAAACACATTGTGTTTAATTGGTTTCTCAGGAGATGACCCTAACTTCCTAAAATGGATTGGATGGATCAATGACAATTTTGGATATAGCAATGCCCCTAAGATTTACTTAGTCGGTGTATTAAATCTCTCTGAATCACAGAAAAGACTTTTAAGTAATAAAAATATTATTGCCGTCGACATCTCAAATTGTGAAACGGTAAAAGGAAATCACAAAAAGGGATTAGAACTCTTTATTGGTTATCTAGAAAAACAGAGAAATAGACTTAAGAACTTAGAATGGCCACTAAATTCCGATCTGGGAAATACGCCACCCAAAAATGAAACTGTATCTTTATTAATTGCTCAGTGGACTAAATGTAGAGATAAATACCCAAACTGGATAATTCTTCCCCAGGAGCAGCGAGAAAAATTGTGGATATATACAGAACCACACAGTCACAATGAAGCTATTTTGCAAGACCTTGCACCTTTTGAGGACTTAAATTATTTCTATGAACTAAATTGGAGATTGGAGAAGTGTTTATTTCCTATATGGAATAGTATGGCTCCACATTTTCAAAGGATCTTGGACCGCTATAATTTCTTTCCAAATGAGATATTAGAAAACAAAGAGATTAACATTAACGCAGCTATATATAAGGATCAGTCCATCGATTGGAAAGCATATACTAGAAAATGGGTTGAGTTATCTTTAGCGATGTTACGCTTTTACAGAGAGGAGAATTTTGAAGAAGAGTGGATGAAAACATTCACTTCAATTTATTCCATAAAGCTTCATCTGTCGTATGATCAGCTTGCTCATTTTTATTATGAGCAAGTATTGAACTCAATATTCAAAATGCAACATGAAGAAGCAAAGAAATTACTGAATGAATGGCCGCAAAATAACAATTCGTTATTTTGGGAAGCGAAACGAGCTATGTTGTTAACAGAGTTTGGTCAATTGGAGGAAGCCGCCAACTTACTTGAATTCGTTCTTATTGAAGTTAGGAAGAGACTTAATTTATCACCAATAGAAGATGATTATTTTTGGGTTTCTCAAGAAGCATATGTGATGTTTCAACTGAAGATGGTACAACAGAACATTCTGTTCGGGAATTGGAAAATTTATGATGAAACTAATGAAAAGCAGGATGACTTTAACGAAAGATGGAATGACTTAGTTCGTTATAAGTGCGACCCTTGGGGAGAAAGTAAATATTTCGATATAATATTAAGTCAACCTTATGTTTCAAACGATGCTGTTACAATAAAAAATGAGTTCCAGATAGGTCGAAGTACACGTTCATTTAAATTAGGCGGATCCCCAAAAGATTTTCTAACCGCTTATACATTTTTACGATATTTAGAAGAGCTTGCAATTCCACTAAGCTTATCGGGGGTAAACATTGGAAATAAGTCAATTAATGGCGCCTTAAAACGTATTATATCAGTTTCTCCAAGTTGGGGTATAGCGATCTTAAATAGGTACAGGGACAATAGCACCATTGAGGTGGTTTTTGACCGTCAACAATTATTAAAGCTACCAACAATAATGGTAAATAAGTATGTAAACGAATATTTAAGTCGATTTCAAAAATTGTTATCAAAACGAACCACAGATCCAATAGCTGCTGCATTTACGGATAAAGTTCCTGGAATATTATCCCGATTATGCACCAAATGTAGTGAGGACATCAGAGTTGAAATCTTAAAATTCTATGAGAGGTTATTCAAACAACAAATAGCAATAAAAGACTTAGATAAACTCTTTAGAAATTTGATTGATTCAAGCACCAATAATACTATTAGGAAAGCTGTAGAAATATTAATTGATGCGCCTTTTTTAGCTCCTAACAACCCGCTCGCGGAGAGTACATTTCAAGAACCATTCGGTTTATTAGTAGGTCATGATTGTCAAGGCAAGTTAAAAATTAAACAAGATTCACTAAATGAGATTTTTCAAAAAGCATCCGATATATCAAATGTAAGAGTGAACGCTATCAAACGGTTACTCTTTCTTTACAAGACTGAACAGCTCAATAAAAGGCAAATAAAGAAACTTTTTGATATCCTGTGGCATCAAAAAGATAAAAATGGATTTCCTAAAGATACAAACTGTTACTATTTTGCTTTTTTGAGTTGGCCAAAACCAAGTGATATAGACGTAGAAAGTTTGTATAGACAGTATATTATTTCTAATACTTTTAATATTCAGGGATTACGAACAGACAAAGGTGTCGGAATTTCCGGCGGTGAAGATAGGTATGCTTCAGAATTATGGTATGGCTCAAAGACAGTAAACAATCTTGAAGGGATAAAATGGAGTTTGGAGGAATTACAAAATCTTTTAGAGAAATGCGAAGAATGGTGGAGCTTAGATAAACATTATCTAACTGATGAAAAATATAAAGCGATAAACTTCGGTGGGTCAATATATGAAGAATTTTTGGCGAGATTCAAAAATTTAACGAATGTTATAGCTAGGGTTTTTGGTTTTCGCCGTGAAGATCTCCCCTTCAAATTTAAAGAACGTCTTGAATTGCTCATCCGGGATATGGAGGACTATGGTGTCCCTGTTTTGAAAGCTAAGGTGGTGTTTGGCCTCTATGAAAACCATGAGGAATACCTTAAAGAATTAGAAAGCTTTTTGGCTATAAGAAGTAAGACAGCAAGTGTTATAGATGCATTAGAATCCATAATCTTATCCGTAAACAACGGTCCCTATGGAAATAAAAAGAATTATATATCAGATCTATTAATCAATTTGACTATTCCACTTAGGTGGAATATTACTGAATTATTTGGTGATATATTTGATGTTATAAAAAATTTAGTTGAAAACAGCAATATTGATTTAACTGGCGTGCAGGAAGATATTTTCTCTGCGTTACAATACACCTTAAATATATCTTCTGAGAAACTTCTACTAGCAGAATATTTAATACTAAAGCAGAAATCAATCTCTCTTGCTGGAACTATATATAAAAAATGTATTGAAAACAATGAACTCATTTCAGAAGCAATATTATCTTGGAAAAATATTTCGGAATCGGAAGATGAATTTGCGGACATAAAGAACCGGTGGTAGAACTTTATTATAAAAGAGAACCTAACTCATATATTCCAGCTAAGCGATCGAACAAACTGGATAAAAAATAGCCTTAGACAGTATTGTAATTGAAACCTTTCCGCTTTGATAGACTACTTACTCTTTTTAGTTTAGATGCCCAATTAATTTATGTTTAATATGTTTGGGAAATCTTAAACATAATTTTTAACATCAAATAGTTAATAAAACATGCAGGATATAAAAAATTTTTATCACTTTCTTAAAGATAATTTAGGTTTATCAATAGCAACAATTTACGTTGTAAGCTTTATTAATTACTTCATATATTATTATTCCTTTGGCATTCCCATATTCAACTATATTGAAGTTACAGACCTATTATTTTTTGTTTTTGAATATGTTATCAAAATAGCGATTATAATTTTCGCCACCGAAGTTTTAATATTCACTATTCATACATACTATTATAGAATAACTCATGTATTTATAACCCTTTATAAAAGAAAAAAGTTGCTAATATATTTGAAAGCAAACAAAATCAACAAAGAACGTTTCTTAAACGTTCTAGAAAAGAATGCTAATCAGAGCCTTAGAAATTTCAAACTTACAATAATCCTATTATCAATATTTTTCATCGGCTATTTACCTTTAAAGGTTGTATTCATTCCAGCGTTTTTTGTTTATTTCATATTTATTCTAAATCAATTTGATAAGAAAACCTTTCAAACGCTAACCTTCCTGATGTGGTTCATAATTATTTTCGTTGGTTTGCTATTTTCGACAATTTATAGTTCCTTTTCCAAAAGATTCTATAAAGAGCCTTTTGTTATTTCATTTAAAGAAGGAGATCGAATTATATCCACTGACCAATACAAAAGTTGTTTAAACTATCTAGGCGAAACCTCTAAGACTATCTTTTTGTACGATATTAATACAAAAAAATGTAAATTATATTTTAAAGACAACATAACAGACTTACAAATAGACAATAATAATAACCAAATTGATTACTATACAGAAAAAGTAATGAACTTTGTTAAAAATTATATGTAGAATAATTGTCTTAATACAGCATGAGTTTATTGTGATGTGCAGCGTCAGTCTGACGCCTAATGGGATGAAAACGGTTCGGATAAAGCAGCGGTATCAAAGCCCAGAAGTTCCTTGAATGAGTAGCCGCTGCATGCAAATAACTGCATGTAGGTATTGACTGTATTGCGGGAAATACCGAGAACGGAAACTATTTTACGGTTACTGTAACCGTCCAGATGTAATGTGAGTATTTGTTTTAAGTCCATCGGATCAAGTTTGTTGGCCATATCGCTGTATTTAAAGCGACAAGGTAATTCTTTCTTGATCTTTTTAAAGTGGCACAATTCAAACCGTAAAAAATACGGATGGATGAGCGAAAATTAAACCACTAAAGTGGCACCAACCGACCGAAATGACTGGCATAAATCAAACCGTAATATCCACCATAACAGCTGACGCGTAACACCTACACGACGGAGTTCGGAAAATAGATAGGAAAACTGCGATTCAAGATGTATCCGACGGGGATCTTTTTCTATCTGCTCCGCTTTGCCCGCATTAAGATAAGCCTCCAGCTCGGCGTCGGAAAAAAGGAGCAGTTCCGCAATACTGAATCCGCTGTCGGCAAACCGCTGCAAATAACTTGCGATGGTACGTCTATTGATACCGGTCTCCCTTTCGATGGAACGCTGGGAAAAGCCACGTTCCAAAAACAGCAATATCTGTCTTATCTTCTGCATATTTAGAGGTCTGTTTGCCATATCGTTAGGTCTAATACAAGCCCAACTTAGCAATCTTTTTTTCTTAAATATCCAGTGGTGTAGTTTGCCGCGGAATTATTGGTGCACTTTGTGTCGGAATGGCAGTCTTTCTAGAGCAGTTTAAAAGACCGTCAACTTATAATTAGGCTGCTAAAAATTTACACCAAAGTGGTGTATTTTGCAGCGGAATCACTGGTGTATGGCAATTTTATTATAATTGGCTTAGATCCCACAGCTCTCTAACTGGTCGTAGCCCAATTTAGGTAATTAATGCTTTATCAAATAAAACTCCATTATGGGACGAAATCGATGATATATACGACCCAAAAAGAGAGCGGATTAAGGATCAAAATTATTGGATTCACTGTCAGTTAAATAGGTTAAAGTGTGTAAATCCCACATTTTTATCCACTGACACAGTTGATGTTACCCTCCCTAAACTTCCGTGTATTGTTGGAATATTCATATTGTGATTATTCCTCTAATACAGTTCATTTCAATCTTGGCCTATCTCCAGTTAGGATAGTCAATAATATGAATAAGTTCTTCAAGCACAATTCGTAAATCATCTTTCAATTTATCTAAATCTATTTTACGAGCAATATATCTTCTGTTATGTGCACTCATATCTCCCATTTTCTTTAAAACTAACAAACTGCTCTTAGCATTTCTACCAATATTCCATTTTGTTTCGGCTTTGAATATTTCTATTAAATCACTCAGATAATAAAAATTACCACCATTATTTTTGAGTTTATTTGAAATATTATAGCGTTCAAATGCTTCTATGATTAATACTTCCAACAACTTTCTCGTCATTACTGAACAGGCATCATATAGACCTTGATCATAACAGGCTGCAGCCTGTTGAGCTACGGTAGTCAGATACCCTCTTGTATGGTTGAGCAATTCCAAAGGGAAATAATTATTCGTAGGAGCTACTTCCCGCAGTACATTCATCAATATGTCTATCTCGCTCTTTTTAGAACGTTCTAAATGATAGACCCCTTTCTGTAAAATGAACTTTGGTATTTTACCCCTTATTTTCCTGGTATTATTTTTAAGATATTGCGGAATATTGGAATATTTCGTTGTCTTCAATTCATCGAAAGATGCTTCAATATCTTTTGCAGTAACCCCTTCATTTCCTTTTACAATAGTATGATAATAGACAAAATAATCTATTTTACTGCTTGCATTTAAGGCGTCAAAATCATTAATCCGATGAACAAATGTATCCAGTGTCATATCTTAATCTTTTTTATTCCAAGCTTTAATTTGATTACTACCTTTAATTGTTAAAAATAGGATTGACTGTTTAGTTTCAATCCAACCGCTACTACTTGCTGTATTTCTGATTGTTTGTGGTAAATTTTCTGATATTCTCAACCCAAGTATATCATAACAACTATAAATATGATCAAACGTTATTTCCTTTATTTCCAAGATATTTTGTAAATAATATACAAACAGAAGATTTCTTTCATAATCGTTCTTAGGCGCGTAATTGCCAAAAAATTCTTTTAAACTCTCTTTTCCTGTAGGCTCAAAGTTGATATTAGTAAGTCGTTTGAGTGTCTTTGAGAGTCTGGATGCTTTTTTGCCATTTGCTACTCCGCTTTCGATTGCCCTGTCTTCATTTCCTTTTTTTGTTTTGGAAGATACTTTTGTTCTAGGTGAAGAGCTGCTAGTACGAGCTATAATTTCTTTTGCCCTTGCAATACCTTCTTCTAGTATTGAATAACCAGTTTGTAAAGGGTTAATGTAACCCATAACTACATTTCTTTTTAGATTAGTAGATAAATCCCTTTTAGTTGTGTCCTTGTTAAACCTGTTTGATTCTACATACAGATTGATAATATCTTCTCTAGTGAAAATTGCTTTACCATAGTCAGAAGCATAAAAAGCATACACCACAACCCATTCTATTTCTGTTCCTGGTAGATTTTTCATAGCTATGGCTTTTAATGTTGGATATTCTTCAAACTTAGCGTCATTGTTAGTTACAGATTTGTTAATTGTTTCTGTTTTTAGAACGCTCTTTTCATTGTTTAGAACTTCTACTTCGGTAAACTCGTCTATTTCTTCATTTTCCTCACTAGAGTTACTTGAAGAGGGAATGTTTGAGGCAATCGTCTTCATCCTGCCGGTAGCAGCGGCGTCACGTAATGTTCCGGCAAGATCTTTAGCAACATCATCACTAAATGTTGCTTCAATTGTTCTGTCAGTCGCGGTTTCGTGAAATCGAAAAGTGTTGATATTTTGATGTGAAATTGTATTCACTTGTGCTCTTACGTCTTTTGGTGTACCACAATGTACGCAACCTGTATCATCTTGCTCCAATGATGAGCCACAGGATTTGCATCTAACTTGAGTTAGACATCCGCCACAAAAGTATCCCGTTTGTGTTAGGGGTCTGAAACAATTAAAGCAGTTTGTTTGAAGATTTGTTTCCATCATTTTATATTTTTAGGTTTTACTTTATTCTTAATGAAAAGCTCAAATACTTAAGACTCTAGGGTAATATTACTTTTTCGTCCCAATTGTCTTGTATGCGTTGTTCTGTGTAGCATTAATTTTAAGATGGGACCTTAAACCGTTATATAAGTTTTATTCCCTTAATATTTTTGATTTTCACAACAATCTTTCACAGGCTTGCTAATGGTTTTGACTTTATGCCACAGTCGGCAAGGTTTTATCTGTCTTTTCGTAATAAACTAATATCCAGTTTCAAAACAACGTTTGTTGATATATACAAAAATAATAAATTTAAAATCATGCTTATCTCCAAATAAAATGGAAATTTTCCACAAATCTAGATTTCTCTCCCGCAAAGAGAATCATTCGAAAATATTCATTGAGCTTAACTTTGGCTACCTAGGGCTGCACAGAACTCTTTATTTATAACTCGATTTCTCATCTTTTGCTTATTTCTAAAATGACGTGAAATATTTTGTGTGATCTCAAGATAGTTGTCTGTATTACCGTCTTTTTGCCAGTAGTAAGGTTTTATTGCAGCGCAATGGTCATGTTCAAATATCATATTTAGCAATGTTCTATCCGAAAGACCACAAGAATGCCCCCATATATAAACAACATAAGAATCCGAGTCGATTAAGTCAATAAGTTGTTTGTAATTTGTATTGTTAAAATATCCAAATGACTTGATATAAGTTAAGAAATCATTATTATTTGTTTTTTCCATTTCTAGGTAATCAGAGTCTATCTCATCTCCAAAACCAAAAATTATTGGGCTATTCTGATTCCTCACAGATCCGTGTATATCAATATGATTATACCTCCTTCTGTTTAATTTATAAGGTAGCCCCGTGTAATTGAAATTTAATATGGTTACATCTTTCGGCTTTATATATCTACCATCTACATAATCTTCTTCTGGAATGTTTTTTAGGTGGTGTTTATCTATGATAATTTTAGAATCAATTGAATCATCTGCACAATAATCAAAATTATAATCTACATTCGCATCTTTGCTAACGAACTCAAGATACTCATACAAATAAGTCTTTAGTAATTCAAAATCTGAATTTATTTTTTTTAATCTCTTTTCTGCATCTTTTTCTTGGCTCTGAGTATTGAAGACAGAAAGACATTCTTTCAATAATTTGTAATATGACATTTCAATATCAACCCAATTTCGTTCACGTTGATGATTCACTAACTTTATAAATAGTTCTGATTTTGATGTTAAATGAAATCTAAACATAACCTCATTAGAAATGAAATCCGGGCTATAGCCACTCGACTCAAAACGAAATTCTGTAATCAACCATAAAGCTAGCTGTTTATAATCGGTTATTTCCCTGCAGTTGTTACCTTGATAAATTACACTGTGAGATATTTCAATCAATTCTCTATACTTTCCATCGTCATTTGTAGAGCTTTTGAAACAATTGGTTAGATACCAAGTCAGGAAATCTGTATATTTTGTTGGTAATTTATTATGGATGTCGAAACCATTTCCAACAATGATTAATTTATTCATAGATGTTTAATTCAATAAATTTATTTTTTGCTAAAGGCGGATTAATTTGCATTAATTAGTCGATTTTAGCGAATTGATCACCTTCTTTTGATTAAGAAAACAATTTTCTTTTCTCAACAATGTTTAGCGATTTATCTAAAACACGCAGCAAGTTTAATTGCATAGAAATTTTATTTAAATTATCCGTAATTATTGATACACTTTTACCATGTCTATAATTATCGATCTTGTAGTCTAATTCAATTATACTATTTCCTAATTTTAACATGAACTTATCCTTACCACTAGCTTTATTCTCAATAGTTACATCTAAAAGAATCATCATCTCCAATAAATTTTGTAATGCTTCTTGATGACTGTATTCATCAATACCTAAAGACAAAAGATCCTCCGTCTCGATCTCTAGTGCTAAACGTTGAACAGCTTCCTGAAATCTAATTCTGCTTCCAAAAAAATGAGAAAGATAGCTAATCAATACCAATAATTCAAACTCATAAATACTTGCATTATACATTCTTCTATTTATGTAAATTCTTTTATTGGGTATTGATAATCTATCAATATTTCTTAATGCTCTCAAACTCAATACACCTTGCAGGACAAAAATTTGCAAAAAATTATGAACGATTGAATAAAAGTAATGGTCACTGTTATTTGATAAACAAAATTTCTTATACTCTTCATTACCTACATCCGGATACTGTAGACTATCTAAGTAATCTCGTAATGCATCTTTTATATAGCGTCGATTATCAAATTCATATATTGAACGGCTATAAAATTTATTAATATATCCTTGAAAATCGACATTTAGCCCATAACGGTGTTCATAGATGCGTTTTATATTCTCAATATCACAGACCAGAATCACTTTATCAAACCCAAACTTATTTTTTGATGTATGGTAGTCACGATGTGCACTTAAGACGTTAAAAATGCGGAATATATGTTCGGGGTCTATACGGTCGAGATCATCGATGATCAAAACATTTTGCTTAGTTTCCGTTTTCAATCTCCTAAGTATCTCGCTGATCAGCGCTGATATGGTGTCAAATTCCTTTAGGCCTTTACCATTCTCAAAGGACTCCAAATATGTCTGTACTGTTTTGAATTCATTAGTTTGTAGGTCGTGATAAAACTCATCGAATTTGTCCTTTTCAAGTTTTAATAAGCCCAATACATCAGATATGCTTTTCCCTAGTTTTGTAGTTGCTTTAAATATTTGCTGAACAAAATCCAGTGCTTTAAAATTGTTCTGTATATAGAGCTGTAATGCTAAGCCTTTGTCCAATTCTAATGCATCTATATTCTCGATAGAATCTTTATATTTTAATACTAGTTCGAAAAGAATATCGTACTTGATCAACTCAAATATATCTTCATTGCTTGATACAGAATAATTGACAGGATATAGATGTATCGCATTATACTGTTCTTCACACTTGGGTACAAAATCTTCCTTTAAGAAATAGGTCTTTCCAGTCCCAAAGGGCGCTGAAAAAATTATATCATTATTTCCTTCTAGTTCCAGATGATTCAAAAAATCTTGAAGTAATGTATCGTTTTTAATATTCATTTTTTAATTTCTATTCAACTCTTAACTCGCTAATCCCATGTTTATAGCCTCTAAGGCCTTCGTGACTAAAAAAGACTTGCTTCGGCTTAGCGGTAATGAGATATCATATTTTGTTTCATTTCCATTTATTCTTATGCAAGGTTTGAAGTTCTGATTTTTTTCTTGTACAATATTTATAATGCTAATATTGTATTTCGATTCGATAAAACTAATCAGACGATCAATTGGCTTTAATTTCATTCTACGACTAGAACGATGATCGCTATATTGTTTATAGATGTCTGGGAAGCTTTCTGCCAGTTCTTTTAATGTCATGATTATTAAATTTTACTCCTTGAAATATTTCAACTACTCTGAGCTGCTAATGGAGTTCGTTGAACGCCAATACTTTCTAATAGTGCTTCAAATTGGTCAGGATCATTAGATTCAATACGATTTAGCACTAATGCTGATATTTGACGTATCTCTGCAATATCAAGAGGTATAAGTGACCGATCAAAATTATCTTCTAAATGTGAATATTCATTAGTAATCCTATTTATCAAGGTAACTGTAACTGTATCATTATTGAAATATTTCCTTATCCTTTGATCATTACTAATCTTGTGGCTGGGATATTTATAAAATAGATATGCTTCCAAGAACTTTCTCATGTTATTACCAAAATTATATTGATGATCGTGAGATATGGTTTCTTCAGGAGCCTCCGAACAGGTATAAATTTGCTCAAATAAATAATTAAATTCGGTTACGTATTTTTTTAAATATGTAGGAGCTAACTTCAAAATCGTATAATCTTTATTTTTTCTCTCAATAAGTAAATGTTTGAGATCTCCCTTCTTATTATTACCGGTTCCAATTTTTGGTATTGTAAGTTTTCTTAAATATTTGAGAAAATCTAGATTATGAGTGGAAATAAACAACTGAGCATATTTTTCTGGTTTTGCAATTACAGCTTCAATTAAGCTAAACATAAAGAAAATATGATTACTATCCAAACTGGACATTGGATCATCAATATATATTATGAGCTTATTTCCCTTTATTTCATCCTGCAACTCATCTTGGATCTTAGCTACAAAATAACAGAATGATATTAAGCTACATTCTCCTTCACTCAGATTGTTGGCATCTATACCTTCCCGCTGAATCTTGAATCTCACTCCTTCATCTTCATCAAATGCTATCAAACGAAGGGTATTATGCCCAAAGAAATGTGAAAGGTGCTCATTAACTAATTCAGCCCCCCTACTTTCATTCTTTGCTTGACTCTCCAAACTATCTTTATCAGCTAATAAAGTTTCAACTTCTGTTTTTAAAGGTCGTATGAAATTCTTAACTCGTTCAACTTTTTCTTCCTCTTGTTTTATCTCTGCTGTAAGTTTGCCATATTCAATGTCATTTAAATATTGTGCAATATCGGATTTACGCAACTTTGTTCTTGTTGCTTCCTGGTCAGATCCTAATGACAGTGATTTTTTATTATTTGATTCTATTAACTTGTTGAATTCTTTTATTGTGTCGGAAATACTGTCTGAATGGTCTTCGATCTTCGCTAATTGAATGGTTTTGAATATATCATCTTTTTTACTATTCAATCCTAGTATTAGTTGGTCAAGCGAATCTTCGTAACTTTGCATTGCGGAATTCCACTCTTGATCAACACGATCATATTCCTCATGTAGGCTTGAATAAAATCCCTCCTTTTTTAGACTTACAAATTCTCCAAGCTTCATTTTAGCAGATTCTAATTGTCCAATTGTACGAATTATTTCGGCTCTTAAATCCTCAGACTCTTTACTAAAGTGCTCATCTAACTTCTCCCACAGAGCTTGTGACAAGCTCGCTCCACAAAAAGCACAGGTTTCCCTTATTCCTTTATGCTTTTCTATTCCTTGTCTAACCCACTCTTGCAATAGGTTATCCTCTATTAAATCCGTTATAGCTACACTTGGCTTAATACTCTTAGATACAATTTTTTCGACAGATTCATAGTATTGAGAGAAATTAGGTCTAACCTCTTTTAACAATTCGATATTTATCAACGGCTTGTCGTTTAGGATAGATTTCAACAATTCTGACTCTGTTTCTACCAACAGAAATTCTGAAAGATTATCTTTTATACCCTCTATTTCACTTTTAATATCCGAAATGGAGTATGTCTTCTTGTTATTACTAGGTACAAATAGGTATGGAGTAACCTTAATTCTATCATTGGCCCTTGACCTTAGTTTGGTTTCTAAATCACCGTGCTTTTTGAGATGATTTGAGCTAACTTGATTAAGTTCGCCCTCTTTTTCAGAAAGACTAAATAGAAGCCCCTGTCGTTCATCTTCACTTCCAAGCTTCTGCTTAATCTCTTCCAATTTTCTTTCGAGTTCAACATTTTTAGCACCTAATATTGTAAATGGTCTTATCGAGCCGTCCTCGTTATGCAACCAACTCAGATTCTCTCGCACGAAGTCGGAATTGTAGACTCTAAATATAAAATCTGTGTTAAAATTCTCGGGGGATAATTGTGCTCCCTCGGATAGAGAAATATTAAACGATCCGGTATCATAATTCTTGTGTAATGATTTATCCTCAACACACTTAAAAATTCTTGACAATGTAGTTTTTCCTGAATAATTTCTCCCGTAAATTATATTAAGCCTACTAAAGGTTTCTCCCCGGCTAATAGCCTTATCCCATAAATAGTTCTTATACAAGCCAAAACTAGGAATATCGATTTTCGTGATCATAATTTGCTATAAATTTTGTTGGTTAATTATAATTCAAAGTTATACGCGCAGTTTTATCATAATCATCTATATCCACACTAAGCCCAATAATAGCATCAGCACGAATTGCTTGTGCACGTTGCTTGAGCGTATCAG
>RCUH01001525.1_pt1 | contig 16717 bp, 9 predicted proteins | sample 2166191 | NCBI WGS metagenome assembly RCUH01 (sample SAMN09932848, study PRJNA488358) | compost metagenome | feature: garden; material: soil; isolation source: compost soil in an enriched community after 214 h of incubation | place: Germany: Experimental Botanical Garden Goettingen | collected...
ACATTAAGCATAGGGTTTAGTTTGGTACCGTAAAAAATATCCCTCAAACCATCTGTATGCCAGCCCATTTTGCTAAACTTACTTTCAGGTCCGTTAATGTAATGGTTAAATACCATGCCGTCTTTTTCTTCAGTTCCTAAACGTGCACCTTCGCCTGCCAGTTGAAGCAATGCATTAAAGCGTGGATCAAGGAGCAAGCCACTTAAAGTTTGGTGGTGCTGGTTAATAAAGGCAAAGCGCTGTACAATGGCTGAACCATCAAGGTCTTTCCCGTATTTAATAGGCACCCCGTTAATTTTCTTAATATCTTGCTGAAGCCATTTTTGTTCTACCTGTTTAGAAGCCTCAACAATGGCTGAAACTGTTTCAGGTTTAATGAAGTTTTTAAAATGGATAAATCCGTGTGTATTAAAAAAATCGAGCTGTTGTGCAGTTAATTGATCAGATAAGGTAAAGGTTGGATACGATGTTGCCATGTGTCAAAAAAAATTAAAAGTTTAAGAAAAAGATAAATTGGATTTAGTATTATGCGCAACAACAGCACATTCGCATGGGCGAGTGGTTCGGTACTGGTAGAAAATAAAACAGAAATGTTTTATCAGACATAATCTATAGATTTAGTAGTATTTAATACAAACGTAATATATTTTTAACATTCCAAAGAATTTTATTTCATTTTTTTATTTTTTTTGTGCTGATTCAGAATCTAATACGGTTCGGCCGGAAGAAAGGGCCTGGTACAGTTGATTAAAAAAGACTCGTCGTAGGGGAGGATTACTAACTGCTAACTGAAAATTGGTTCATTAGTCATTGGTTCATTGGTCATTAGTTCATTAGTACTGCAAACTGCCAACTGCAAACTGGTTATTGTTCATTAGTACTGCAAACCACCAACTGCCAACTGCAAACTGATTATTGGTTCATCGGTCATTGGTTCATTAATACTGCAAACTGCTAACTGTAAACTGGTTCATTGGTCATTAGTACTGCAAACCACCAACTGCTAACTGCAAACTGATTATTGGTTCATTAGTACTACAAACTGCTAACTGAAAACCACTACCTGAAAACACTCAAATACTAGGTTTTATAAATCCCGGCTGCCATTTTCTCGATAAAAGCTTTAGGTAAAATCCTGTTGGCATAAACGCTGATGATATTGGTAAAACCCGGAATGATTTCAGATTTTTTGGCAAACATGCCTTTAATGGCAATTTCAGCTACATCATCGGGTTTCATGTTAAATTTTTCGGCCATTTTGCTAAAGGCATCTAAACCGGCGCGTTCGGCAAAGCCCGTATCAACAGGCCCGGGACTTAAACAGGTAACCGAAACAGGTCCCGATTTAAGTTCGAACCTTAAAGCCCTTGTAAACGACAACACAAAAGCTTTGGTAGCCGAATAAATCGCAAGGGTAGGCACGGCCTGATATGCTGCGGTGCTGCAAACATTCAGGATATAAGCCTGCTTTTCTTTTTGTAGCATCGGTAGGAAATAATGGCAAAGTGAGGTAACCATGTTCATGTTTAACTGGCACATTTCCAATTGTTCGGGCAGGCTAAGCGCTCCGAAATTGCCCCACAGGCCATAACCTGCATTGTTAATGAGTATCGAAATATTTACCTCTTTCTTTAAAACCCATTGATAGAGATCGGGAGCTGCATTGGGTTCAGTCAAATCGATCGCTAAACTATGCACCTTTACGGCATAGCTGGCCTGAATCTCCCGTTGCAATTCATCAAGTGCAGTAACAGAACGGGCAACAAGCAACAGGTTAATTTTTCTTTTGGCCAGGGCAATGGCCATTGCTTTTCCTATTCCTTTACTTGCTCCGGTAATGAGGGCATAAGTTGGGTTTGTTTCAGACATCATTTACAGCTGGTAGTTTTTTGGCTAATATCAATAATACTCGCGAACAAAGGAAATTTGGGAATAGTATCTTTTTTTATTTTATTATTTTTAACAAGTCTAAATAATGTTAGCTTTGCCGAAATTTAATTTTAATGAAACACACTTACCTCCGATTAATCGCGCTAACACTCTCTATTTTATCAGCATTGCCACTTTTTGCACAAACCGATAAGGGTGCAATCAGGGGTAAGGTAGTTGATTCGTTAGGCAACAATATTCCATTTGCCAACATTGTGGTTAAAAAACAAAACCTTAAAACTACTTCCGATAAACTTGGTACATTTAAATTAATAGCTGTGCCTGCAGGGAATCAGCAAATCAGGGTTTCGATTACCGGTTATAATCAATTAGAACAAAGTGTACTGGTTAAGGCAAATGATACCACTACGGTTACCTTTACCTTAAAAGAGCAGCAATCAGATTTAAATGATGTGATTGTTTCGGCCAGCAGAAGACCCGAGTCTTTATCACAAACACCATCGTCGGTAACCGTGCTGACTGCCAAAGAACTGGCTACACAATCAACCGTTAGTCCCAATTTAGCCAATATACTTTCTTATAGTGTACCAGGTTTAGGTTTTTCTACTAACCAGACTGGAAACTCCGGACAAACCTTACGTGGCCGTAACGTGCTGGTATTAATTGATGGGATACCACAATCTACGCCACTAAGGGCAGGTGGAAGGGATATCCGCAGTATCGATCCTTCTGTTGTAGAGCGTGTAGAAGTTATTAAAGGTGCAACAGCCATTTATGGTAATGGTGCCGAAGGTGGTTTAATCAATTACATTACTAAAAATGGTGATAAAGGAAAAGCTTTTGGTGGTTATACACAAGCCGGCTTAACCGGAAACCTGAAAGGCGACAGTACCATAGGCTATCGTTTTTCGCAGCAGTTTTATGGTAAGGTAGCTAAATTCGATTATCTGGTAAGCGGGATGTACGAAAAAACGGGTGTTTACCGCGATGCGGAAGGCCTGGTTATCTCACCCGAATATGGTCTTGGCGAAACCAAATCTTACAATGGTTTTGTAAAATTGGGTTATAATTTCACCGCAAAACAACGCCTGCAATTGATGTACAATTATTTCAGCTCGCGCCAGCATTCGCTTTATACCACAAAAGAAGGTGTATTTGGGCAATCTCCAGCCATTGGGGTTTATGGTACGCGCTTAGGTGTTGATGAAGGTACACGCTTTAACCACAATGCCAATTTGCAGTATACCAGTCAGCAGATTTTTGGTAAAACCGATTTAACAGCCAATTTATATTATCAGGATTTCTATACCATTTATTCTAACTCTGCTTCGTTTTTCGGTGGAGGTCAATCGGCCATTACTTCTACTAAAAAAGGAGCAAGGGTAAATTTAAACACGCCTTTCAACCTTACAGCAAATGTGCCGGTAATCTTAAACTACGGTTTAGATTTAATGAACGATAAAACAGCCCAGAGCTTAACTGATGGGCGTTTATGGGTGCCTAACATGAACATGGTTAACTTTGCTCCATACTTGCAGGCATCAACCACGCTCTTTAACGATTTAACCATTAAAGGTGGTTTAAGGGCCGAAAATATCAATATAGATGTTGATGATTTTAACACCCTGGCTACTGGTGCAAACGGTGCAGGTAGTATTGCCGTACAAGGCGGGAAATTAAACTATAATGCATTTGTTTTTAATGCAGGTGCAAGGTATTCTAAATTCAAATTTTTTAATCCTTTTATCAGTTACGCACAATCGTTTTCGGTTTTCGAACTGGGTAGGGTGTTAAGAGCAGCTAAAAGCAATACTTTATCGCAATTAGAAACCAAACCCATCATTGTAAACAATTACGAAGCTGGTTTTAGCAGTACTGTAGGTAAATTAAACTTCAGTGCAGCTTATTATTACAGCACCTCTAAACTTGGTGCCAACCTGTTAGAAGTAAACGGTACTTATATTTCGCAACGCATTCCGGAACGTGTTTACGGTTTCGAGCTACAGGCTGATTATCAGATTCTGCGCGATTTGAGCATTGGCGGTAACTATGCACAGGTAGAAGGAAAAGGCGATGTAGATAACGACGGTAATTTTAATGGTGATAAAGATGTGTACCTGAACACCACCCGGATCCCACCTTCTAAAACTACAGTCTACCTAAAATACTCGGGGGTTAAAAACCTGACATTAGATGTAAACTGGATGCGTGTGGGTAACAGGGATCGCTTTAAAACCAATGCTGCAGGCAAATATTTAATCGGCGAAGGCCCGGTAAAAGCGTTTAACTTATTTAACTTAGCAGCAGCTTATCAGGTTACCCAACCATTAAGACTATCGCTTGGTGTAGAAAACCTGTTAAACAAAGTATATTACCCCGCTATATCTCAGTTTTATGGAAGTAACATAAATTATGTGAGGGGAAATGGACGCAGGTTTAACCTGTCAGCTGGTTATGCATTTTAATTGATGAGAAAAAAGAATTTCAAAAATACCATCAGGAACATACACTTATGGCTTGGCCTGGTAACTGGCCTGGTGGTATTTATAATCAGTATTACCGGATCTATTTACGTATTTGAGGAAGAGATCAGGGAATTTACGCAGAAAGATTTTCGCTACGTAGGGCTTCAACAGAAGCCCTTTGTGGGTTTAGACAGTGTAATTACTGCTTTTGAAAAACTGTCGCCTAAAGATCCCCTGAGGCTCATCCGTATGGAAGAAGCTTTCCCGAATGCAACAGTCGAAATTACAACCAAAAAAGGAGCCGCTTATTACTTTAATCCTTACAATGCAGCTTTGGTAAAGAAAGGAAAAGAAGATTGGTTGGCAGTGGTAGAGCATATTCATACATCGCTGCTGTTGGGTAAAACCGGCGAATTTATCATGCAATGGTCGGTAGTGATCTTCGTAATCATGCTCATTACAGGCTTAGTGCTTTGGTTTCCGGGACAAATGCGCTTATTAAAGCAATCGCTTACCATTAAGCGGAAAGCTTCTTTTAAGCGCTTAAATTACGATTTGCACAATGTTTTGGGTTTTTATGCATCGCTTGTACTGCTGGTAACGGCGTTAAGTGGTTTGTATTTTGCTTTTAAGGGCGTTAAAAATGCTGCCAGTTTCTTTACCGGAAGCAAACTAACCCAGGGCAAAGCAGTGGTGGCAGCAAAGTCTACCCTTGTCGATCCTTTAGCTGTGCGTTATAATAAAATATATACTGCAGCGAAAACACAATATCCGGGAGCTGTTTCAAGCAGTTTATCGGTGCGTGGCAAACGCGAACTGCGCCTGCGGATGATTTATCCTTATCGCTGGGCTCGCAATCAGAATACCTTTTTCTATGATGAAGCTACAGGGGCGATGCTAAGGTCGAAACTATACGCAGATTTTAACGGTGCTGATTTGATTGAAGCTACGAACTACGATCTGCATACGGGCAGACTGTTTGGTTTACCGCATAAGATTGTGTCGTTTTTGGCCAGTTTAATTGCGGCAAGTTTGCCAGTTACGGGTTGTATTATCTGGTGGAAAAAGAGGAAGAAAAAGCCTAAACAGATAGTGCGTGTTGCTTAGGCTCGAATCGGTGTAGGGTATCGTTGTTCTGAACTTGCTTCGGAATCTCTTCTTTTAACCGCAGAGCACGCAGAGGAATACGCAAAGGGCACAGAGCAGGACGCAATTTGTTTCCCGCGGATTACACAGATAACCGCAGAACTAGTTTGTTCGTATTTGCTTCGGACACCTCGACTATTTTAACCGCAGAGCACGCAGAGAAAAGGCACGAAGGGCACAGAGCAGGGCGCAGTTTGTTTCCCGCTGATTACGCTGATGACCGCAGAAAAGCTTTGTTCGTATTGGCTTCCGACCTCGGACACCGGACTCCCGACTTTTAACCGCAGAGAACGCAGAGAAAAGGCACGAAGGGCACAGAGCAGGGCGCAGGTTTTACGCTAATCTTCGCCGAAAGGTTTTGTTCAAATTATCATCGGACACCTGACTTCCGACTTTTAACCGCAGAGCGTGCAGAGAAATGCGCAAAGGGCACAAAGCAGGGCGCAACTTGTTTCCCGCGAATTACGCTGATGACCGCAGAAAAGCTTTGTTCGTATTGGCTTCCGACCTCGGACCCCGGACTTCTGACTATTTTAACCGCAAAACGCGTTAGTTCATATAATCATCAGACACCGGACTTCTGACTAACCAGTCTTTTTAAGTGATTTTCTTGTATGATAATCAAGACTTCACAAACAAAAAGCGTTTCAATATTGTAATACTAATTCCTCTAACACGGGAGTAATTGGAAAGGGATAGCTATGGATGTAGTTATCCTTTTCTTATTTAATGAACGTAATGAGAGATTGATTTGTTTAGTTCATTTTGTTCAGTATCAACTTCTCATAGTTGCACAGGTTGTAGTTTTTTAAACAACTATTTGGTGTGCATGCTGTTGTTTAGGCATGGATGATCGGTTGAACTTTATTTTAGGCGTTGTATTTTTGTTGGCAGGTGTGGTAGTTTTTTATTTTATTTTTAAACCAGATCGTGAAAAGAAAAGGTAGTTAATTTTGGTCGGTGACTGGGTTAATTAAGCAGCTAAACCAGTTTTATCTTCAGCGGAGCCTACATTTTCTTAATTTTCTTTCTTTAAAACTCAAAATTTTTGCAGGAATAAGTAGTGTATTCAAAGCATGCTTTAAAGTGATGCTAAATACTTTTAGTATCTATTTTCCTGAATCTTTTTACAAGCTGGTAGCTAAGCTTTTTTGCAGATTTAAGCAGTTTCCAGTCCGTTATCCTTTTTCCATTTTCCATATTTTTTGTACCCTTGTAGAAAAAACAATGGATAAACCACTGATAAGCATAACTTATTGCCCTAAATGCGGATGGATGTTACGCTCGGCTTATATGGCACAGGAAATTTTAACCACTTTTGTCGACGAAGTTAAAGGAGTAGCATTAATGCCTGCCGAAACATCAGGCGTTTTCACCGTATATATAGGCGAAAAACTAATCTTTGATAGAAAGCAGATGCAGCGTTTCCCAGAAATTAAAGAGCTGAAACAGCTGATCCGCGATGAAGTAAGCCCGGATAAAAACCTTGGCCATTCTGATATTAAGTAGTTTAGATTAAATTAATAGCCAGAGCATACAGTTGTTTTTTCAGTTGAACATTAAATAGCATTCAAAATATGCTTATACTTATTTTAAATTAAACGCTCACTTCACTCAGGTATGATAAAGAAAGGCTCGATATTTTTCTTTTTACTGCTGCTTTTAGGCTTTTCTGGCTTTGCTCAATCTTCAGAAACCGAAAAGTTAAAAGAATCAATCAAGGGCATTACCGATAGCTTTAAATATGTAGATGCATTAAACAGGCTCGCTTTTCTAATGTATGAAAAAAATGCCGATAGCACTTTTTATTATACCCGCATAGCCCGTGAAACCGCTAATCGCCTTAATTATGCAAAAGGTAAAGCAGATGCTTTAAATAATCTGGGTACATTTTTCGATATCAAAGGAAATCTGCAGCTCGCATTACGGTATTATAACGAAGCAAACACCGGTTACAGCAAGGTAAAAGATTCTGTTAACATTGTTCAAACCATCATGAACATTGCCATGGTTTACAAAGAACTGGATAAGGATCAGCGTGCTATTCAGTGGTTTAACAGGGCCGTTAAAAAAGGCAATGAGTTGAAGAAGGATTCTATCTTGTCGCTGGTGATTTATAATTATCTTTTAATTTATCCGGATAAATATAAAGCAGGGGATAAGAAAAGATACATTTCGAAAGCTAGAGATATCGCTTTAAAGTATAAGGATGAACGTACCTTGCTTGCCATTGATCAGTTGATCGCTGATGAACTGATTGCAAACGGAAAATTAAAAGAGGGGCTGCAACTTCTCCATCGTACCATTAACCGAGCGATTAACAGAAAACTGTTCTATGTATCAATGGATATGATGGTTGATATGGGCGATCAGCTCATGGCCAGCGATACGGCAATGGCCTCGGACTATTACAAAAAAGGACTTGCGTTGGCCGATAAAAATGGTTTTCTGATCTACAGTAAAATCTTTTCGAGAAAACTGTTCGATTATTATTTGCTAAATGGTAGTGCCGGATCTGCTTCAGTGTATAGTCGAAAAATGATTTTACTTCAGGAAGAGCAGGATAAAATAAACAATTCATCCAGTGTTGATTACCTCGATTATGGGCTTAAGGAACAGCAGGTAGTTACTTTGCAGGAGCGATCAAGATATCAGGTTGTTTTGCTGGTAGCCATTACGGTTGCTTGTTTATTGGCAATTGCTATGCTGAATGTAATCAGGCGGAGTTTAAAACAAACTAAAAAATTAAACCTGAAAGTAATTAATAAAAATAAACAGATGGGAGAGACGCTTAGGGCATTAGAACAAAGTCAAGCCGATAACACCAATCTGTTAAAAATTGTTGCACATGATCTTCGTAGCCCTATAGCAGCTATTTATACTGCTTCAGATTTGATGACTAGTGATATAGAACGCTCGCAGGATGACCTGGACATGCTTTCGCTGATTAAAAATTTGAGTAAGAATTCGCTTGAACTCGTGAAAGATTTGTTGCAAGCACAAGTCACAACTGGTTCGCTTCATAAAACACCAATTGAGCTCGACGAAATGCTCCGCTACTGTGTTGCTATATTGAAGGATAGTGCCGCTGCAAAAGAACAGCGTATTGAGCTGGATGCAAAGCCGCTTATCATTTCTGCCAGTGGAGAGAAGCTTTGGCGGGTAATAAGTAACCTCATTGCCAACGCCATAAAATTTAGTCCGAATGGTGCTACAATCGGAGTGAAAATGGAAGAAGGCAAGGGGCTGGTTAAAATTGAGGTTGACGACGAAGGCATAGGTATCCCAGCGGAAATTGAAGATAAAATTTTCGAGATGTTTACCGATGCAAAACGTCATGGAACAGCCGGAGAACAACCTTTTGGCCTCGGACTGGCCATCTCAAAACAAATTGTAGAGGCCCATGGTGGAAAAATCTGGTTCGAAAGGAAAGCAGTTAAAGGAACTGTTTTTATTGTCGAATTACCACTTTAACGTCCTTCAAAATACCAATAAAATTTCCCCTTTTCGATACATCAATTCAGGTAAATAAAAAAAAATCCGATAAAAGTATATTAATTCTATGGATTTTATATACATTTGTGTTGTTGTTATTATTTTACTGATTTCAACCATAAATAGTCATGTGGCCGAGTGGTTAGGCAGAGGTCTGCAAAACCTTTTACAGCGGTTCGAACCCGTTCATGACGTCAGTTTATTTAAACTTACAAAAGCTCAATGTATTATTGGGCTTTTTGTTTTCTAGTGTTTCAGTAACAAGAGTTTTATGAATTGCTAAAAAATAAATCCTCAAATTTAGGTTCAAAACAATTGCCCGAGCCAGAAGAAATACTTTTTCGGCTAAATTCTAACCTTTGATTATGAATAAGTTGATTCCCGTTTTTAGCTGCTTTGCCTTCCTGCTCTTTTTTAGTGGAACAAACCCTCAATTCCCGCTGCCAGTAAAGGCACCTAATATTTTGCTAATCATGGCCGATGATATGGGCTTTGCAGATATTGGATGTTACGGCAGTGAGGTGGCTACACCTAATTTAGACCAGCTTGCTGCCAATGGTATCCGTTTCAGGCAGTTTTACAATAATGCCCGGTGTTGTCCCACTCGGGCATCTTTGCTTACGGGTGTTTATCCGCATCAGGCAGGCATCGGGCACATGTCTAACGATCCGGAAGATAGTACCAGCTTCAATTACAACCTGCCGGGCTATCAGGGCAGTTTAAACAATAAATGTGTAACCATTGCGGAGGTGCTGAAAACAAAAGGTTATCAAACTTTAATGAGTGGTAAATGGCATGTAGGTTATCATGGCGAACAGAAATGGCCCATGCAAAGAGGGTTCGACAAATATTATGGCTTATTAGCCGGTGCAACCAACTATTTTAATCCTGCTGGCGGCCGCGGATTAATGTTGATGAATGAAAAAATACAACCCGAAGGTGAGCATTTTTACCTTACTGATGCCATTACAGATTATGCCGTTAAATTTCTGGACGAAAATAAAAAGGAAAGTAAGGCACCTTTCTTTATGTACCTGGCTTACACCAGTCCGCATTGGCCTTTAAACGCGTTAGCAGACGATGTAAAGAAATACCGTGGTCAATACAAAAAGGGATGGAAAGTACTTCGTAAGGCCCGCTACGAAAGGATGAAAGCATTAGGTGTAATCGATCAAAGTGCTGGCCTTAGCGACGCTGATGGTGCAGATTGGGACGAATTATCGCCGGCTAAACAAGACGAAATGGATCACCGTATGGCACTTTATGCCGCTCAGATCGATCGGATGGACCAGAACATTGGCCGGGTAATTAAACAACTTGAAGCTTCGGGCGAACTGGATAATACGCTTATCTTTTTCCTGTCTGATAACGGAGCCTGTGCTGAAGGCGGCTTACTTGGTGGCGGTTTGCCGCAAAATCTGGGTACAAAATTAGGTTATTTGCTCAGTTACGGTCAATCATGGGCCAATGTATCCAATACACCTTTTAAAAAATTCAAGCACTGGGTTAACGAAGGTGGAATCAGCACCCCATTGATTATACACTGGCCTAAGGGCATACCTCAGGCCCGTTTGGGTAAATTTACAGATCAGTACGGCTTTTTGCCCGATATTATGGCTACGATTGTTGAGGTAAGCAAAGCAAAATACCCTGCCAGGTATAAAGGTAATATCATTACACCTTTACAGGGAAAAAGCTTGTTGCCGTTGATTTATGGAAAAGAAACTCCCGTTCATACAGGGCCTGTTTTTTGGGAACACGAAGGCAATGCCGCTGTAAGGTTGGGTAACCTGAAACTTGTAAGTGAGTACCACACAGGTAAGCCAACCCAATGGGAGTTGTATGATATCAGTAAAGACCGCTCAGAACTGAAAAATCTGGCCGCTGCTATGCCGCAAAAAGTTGCAGAACTCACTGAAGCTTATCAAAACTGGGCCAAATACGCCGGGGTTGTTCCATACAACGAAATTATTAAAATCAGGGAGGGGAAGAAGAAGGCTCCGAAGGAGGGAATTTAATGATAAAGCCTATTTATAAGTAACTGGTGTATGGATTAACATACAGCTTAAAACGGCGACAGACACCTGGCTTTTTGGGAAAATATGTATATTCGTTTCCTGTCAAGTATATCCAGGTACTGATTTTTCTATGTTCCCAATTCATAAAACTACTGTTTGCACCATATTTTGCTTATGGCTGAGTATCAGTGTTTGCTTTTCACAAACACCTGCCTTTACCATTAAATATTTAGGGGTAGAAAACGGATTGTCGAATAATGTTGTAAACTCTTTATACCTTGATGGTTTTGGTTTTATGTGGATGGGCACCTATGACGGCCTAAACCGTTATGATGGCTACCATTTTAAGGTATTCAGAAATGGCTGGGGCGATGAAAATTCGCTGGTTAATAACCACATTACCGTACTTAACGGCGACCAGAAAAATCGTGTTTGGGTGGGTACGCAAAAAGGGATCTCCTATTACGACTATGCCGACTCAAAATTTCATCAGTTATTTTATCAGGATCGGGGCAAAAGAAATGAGGTAGGTTTCTCTATTAATGCCATTGCGGTAAGTAAGGCCACCGCTGTTTATGTGGCTACTGATGAAAAAGGACTTTTTTTACTTAAAAAGGATAGCCCTCTGGCAGAACAAATCCCCTTTGGTAAGAACTTGAACTATACCGTAAAAGCTTTATATGTTGATGATAAAGAAACCCTGTGGCTTTTTATTAAAGATGTTGGTTTATGCCGGTACGATGCAGGGAAAAATACCATCCGCTTAGTTACCCCAGTATTACGCTCAGTAACCAGCATTACCGCGGGCACTAATCAAACTTTGTGGGTGGGAACAGAACGAGGTCTTTTTCAATTTAATCCTATCAGCAATGGTTTAACACGGTTTAGCCAGCATTTGCCCAACGAGAATATTATGGGATTGGTGCTAGATAAACAGCAGAAGCTCTGGATATCGACAGATGGGGGAGGAATAGCGATTTACGATACACGGAGCCAGAAAATAAGCTACCTGGCAGCCGGAAAAGAAAAAGATGTATTGAGCAGTAATTCGGTTGCACAGGTTTACGAAGACCACGAATCGAGAAAATGGATAGCTACACTGCGTGGCGGGGTAAATATTATCGACCAGGAAAACGAACAGTTTAAAACCATAAAACACGATCCCTTAAAAAGCAATTCGCTCATTAACAATTTCGTACTTTCTTTTAGTGAAGATGAAAATAAGAACATTTGGATTGGGACCGATGGGGGCGGTTTAAGCGTTTGGAACCAAAAACAGAATACCTTTACCAATTATGCTAAAACTGCCGATCCGGGATCGTTAATCAGTAATTTTGTAACCAGTATTTTAAACGATGCCAGCCACAATACCTGGGTAGCCACTTTTAGCGGCGGAATTGATCGCTATGACCGAGCAAAAGGGAAATTCATTCACTACAACTGTTACAATACCGTTAAGGGTGTAGATGAGGTTAACCTTTGGAAATTGTACCAGGATAAACAGCAAAATCTGTGGGCTGGTACTACCAAGGGCGGGGCATTGTATCGTTACAATAAAGCGCTCGATAAATTTGACCTTTTCGATAACCGTCTTAAAGACATTCATACGCTTTTTCAGGATTCGAAGGGAAGGCTCTGGGGGGGCAACTATGCCGAGCTGATTAAGATCGATCCGGTAAATAAAAAACACGAGTACTTTAAGGTTAATTTCGCTATAAGGGCCATTCACGAAGATGCCAGCCACCGGCTGTGGGTTGGTACCGAAGGAGGTGGATTGTTGCTTTTCGATCCGGAGAGCAAAAAAATAAAGCGCTATATCCAAAGCGATGGCCTTCCCGGTAATTCGGTCTTAAATATACTTGAAGATAAGCAAGGCAATTTATGGTGCAGTACCTATAATGGTTTATCTAAATTTGATGTTAAAAACAACAGCTTTAAAAACTATTATGCTACCGATGGGCTGCAAAGCAATCAATTTAACTATAACGCGGCCTTAAAATTATCGAACGGAAACCTTTTGTTTGGTGGTATTGGTGGTTTCAATTTATTTTCGCCCGATAGCATTAAAAAGAACAAACGGATCCCGAAAATTGTGCTTACCGATTTCAGGATCAATAATGTGCCGCTCGATCAGGATTCCAATTACCGGGATGTTTCGGTAGTTAATCTCGAGCGTATTTCCATCCCTTTCAACTCGGCCGTAATTTCGGTTGATTATGCTGCGGTAGAGTTTTCTTTTCAGGATCAGATTTCGTACGCGTATTACCTGGAGGGCTGGGACAGAGACTGGAATTACGTAAATAAATTGAGTACAGCCTATTATTCGCGGTTAAACGAAGGTAAATACAAGCTGCATATCAAAAGCACCGATACAGAAGGTGCCTGGAGCAACAACGAAAAAGTTGTAATCATTACCATTTTGCCACCCTGGTACCGTACCTGGTGGGCGTACACCATTTATTTAGTTATTGGTTCGTCTTTATTTTACCTGTTCCAAACTTACCGTAACCGCCAAAGAAGGCTAAAACACGAGGTAGAAATTACCAACCTGAAAATGGAGCGTGAAAAAGACCTCAACGAAAAGAAACTTAACTTCTTTACCAATATTTCGCACGAGCTTAGAACACCTTTAACCTTGATTGTTAACCCAATTAAGGATATTCTGCATAAAAAAGAAGCCGGACAGGAAAAGAACGACCTCAATGTGGTTTACCGCAATTCGCGACGTTTGCTGAGTTTGGTAGATCAGTTGTTGCTTTTCAGGAAAACCGAGAGTGAAAATGATATCCTTAAAATCGTTAGGATTAACCTGTTTAAGTTTACCAACGAAATTTTTCTCTGCTTTAATTACCTGGCCAAGAACAACCACATCAATTATATTTTTGAGTGCGAAGAGGAAGAGCAGGATATTTACGCCGATAAAGATAAACTTGAAATCGTGTTGTTTAACCTGCTTTCTAATGCTTTGAAATTTACCCCTAAGGGCGGTTACGTGAAATTTAGTGTTAAAACCGATGGCGCACGTGTGCAAATTGAGGTGCGCGATAGCGGTCCGGGTATTCCTGCTGATGTAGGCGAAAAGCTTTTTGATAAGTTTTACAAGGTAATGTCTAACGAATCGTTAAAAATGGGCTTTGGTATCGGACTTTATTTAGCTAAAAACTTTGTAGAGCTGCACAAAGGTAAAATCTCTTTCAGTGCAAATCCGGGCATGGGGACAACCTTTTTAGTCGATATTCCAGTGGGTGAACCCCATTTGCCGCAACATAGCAGTGCTTTGCAGAATGAGCTTACCTATGTAAACGAACTGATTGCACAAGAGGAAGAAATAGAAAACAACGAAGCCGAAAATGTGGGTAACCTCGAATTATTGATTTCCGACCTGCATTCTATCCTCATTATAGACGATAATCCCGAGATTATAGATTATATCAAACATATTTTTCAGGATAGCTTTAAAGTGTACAAGGCCGAAAATGGTACCGATGGATTGCGTTTGTGCAAAGAATACCTGCCCGATATTGTGATTTCGGATGTAAACATGGATGGACTTAATGGTATTGAGCTTTGCAAGGCCATAAAAGATGATTCGGCATTGAGCCACATCCCGGTAATCTTGTTAACCGGCGATCCAAGCCCTGAAATTAAGCTGAAGGGTATAGAGGTTGGAGCTTATGATTTTATCAGTAAACCTTTTGATAAGGAGTTGTTTACGGCAAAAATTAACGGTATCATTAAGAACCACACCAATTTGCAATCGTATTTTTATAACGAGATCACCCTGAAATCAGATACCCACAAAGTATCGCAGGAGGATAAAGGCTTTTTACAGAAATGCATTACCATTATTGAAGAAAATTTAATGGAAGACAGTTTCAATGTAAAAACACTGGCTTCTGATTTGGGGATGAGTCATTCTAACCTCTACAAAAAGATTAAAACTACTTCGGGGCAAAGTATCAATGGCTTTATTCGCTTTATCCGTTTACGTAAGGCAGCAGAGTTGCTTATTAATACCAATTTGAATATTAACGAAGCCGCATTCAGGGTGGGCATAAACGATAGCAAATACTTTAGAGAACAGTTTCAGAAACTCTTTAAATTAACTCCTTCGGAGTTTATTAAAAAGCACCGCAAAAGTTTTCACAAATATTATAATATCAATGCTACCACATAAAAGTTACGCTAATTTGAGGTTTAAAGGGTGTTTTTCTTAAAACGCCCCCTTCAAAGTATGATTTAGCCCCCTGTTTATAGCGTAAAAAAAGCGGTACTTCGGCATTACCAAATAAAACTGAGCAGCCTAAATTCTGATATGTACCAAGCGCCTTTTAAAAGTATAATTTTTACCTGTTTTTGCTTCCTTGTAAGTTTTACCTGTTTTGCACAAGAAACACAATTGAGCACCATTGCTGCTAATGGCTGGGCCAATAATTCGGTCAATACGGTTGTTTTTCGCAAAAACGCACTCGTTACTTTTAAAAATACGCAGTATGCATCTTATTACGATCACGAACAATATGTAGTACTTGCCAGCCGTAAATCAGGTGCCCAAAAATGGGAAGTACAGAGAACGGTTTACAAAGGAGATGCTACCGATGCCCATAAATCCATTAGTATTATGGTTGATGGGGATGGTTTCCTGCACCTGGCCTGGGGGCAGCACAACAACAATTTAAACTATGCCAAATCTGTAGCAGCAGGTTCGTTAGCTATGGGTGATAAAATGCCTATGGTTTCGGCAAAAGAGAATAAGGTGAGTTATCCTGAATTTTATAAGCTTGCCAATGGCGACCTGTTGTTTTTTTACCGCGATGGGGGCTCGGGCAATGGAAACCTGATGATTAACCGCTACAGTTTGAAGACTCAAAAATGGACACGTGTACAAGATGGAATGATTGATGGCGAAGGGCAGCGTAATGCCTACTGGCAGGTTGCGGTAGACAAGGCTGGTACCATCCATTTATCGTGGGTGTGGCGCGAAAGTCCGGATGTGGCCAGTAACCACGATTTAGCTTACGCCAAATCTACCGATGGCGGCCTTACCTGGTTCAAATCTACCCATGAAAAATATACTCTCCCCATTACGGCCACCAATGCAGAATATGCACTTAAAATTCCGCAGAAAAGTGAGCTGATTAACCAGACCTCGATGTTTGCAGATGCACAGGGAAAAGTGTTTATTGCCGGTTACTGGCGCGAAGCGAATGAAAGCATTCCACAATACCATCTCGTTTTTAAAACAGCAGGAAACTGGCAGGTGAGCAACCTCAACTTCCGGAAAACGCCCTTTAGTTTAAGTGGGGGCGGAACCAAAAAGATTCCCATTTCGCGACCACAGATTATCGTTTGGCCTAATGGTAAAAATTATGCAGCAGGTTTATTGTTTAGAGATGCAGAACGTGGAAATAAAGCTTCAATTGCCTTAAACAACAATTTGGGCGCAGGCAACTGGACAATTAAAGACCTCACCGAAACCAGTGTGGGCGATTGGGAACCCACTTACGATACGGAGCTTTGGAAAAGCAAAGGCACTTTGAGCCTGTTTTTACAGCAGGTAACCCAGGTTGATGGCGAGGGCCGTGCCAACCAGGCACCAACCGCCGTACAGGTATTAGATTGGAAACCCAAAAACAAATAGCGAATTCAACACATATATGATACATCCCCTCTTAAAATATCTTTCCCTGGCCGGTATAGCGC